>JADHEF010000033.1_pt1 | contig 164524 bp, 152 predicted proteins | sample 8952391 | NCBI WGS metagenome assembly JADHEF01 (sample SAMN16124439, study PRJNA663245) | bioreactor sludge metagenome | isolation source: sludge (nitrite) | place: India:Bengaluru | collected 2019-02-28 | reverse complement strand
AAACCACTTTTGTCTGAATGAGCAAATGAGTCAAGCACAATCTTCCAATTCTAATATCCCTGATACTGATTTCAATTTACTTGAAGATTCTGAGGATGCAGATAACCATACTTCAGAAGCAACTGCAACACGTTTATCGTTGCAATTTCAACTGGATGAAACTTATATCGGGCAACGGATCGACCAGATTGCCGCAATGGTCTGGAGCGATTTTTCTCGAGAAAAATTAAAGCAATGGATTAAAGATGGCAATTTATTGGTGAATGGTCAACCGGTTAAGCCGAAATTTAAAAGTGATGGTTTTGAAACCCTGACTTTAAATGTTGAGCTTGAAGCGCAAACGCGCAGTCTGCCGGAAGATATTCCACTGGACATCATCTATGAAGATGATGACATTATGGTCATCAACAAACCAGTCGGTATGGTGGTACATCCGGGCGCTGGCAATAGTTCTGGCACCTTGGTGAATGCTTTATTGCATCACTATCCGAAATCGGCTGAACTGGCGCGTGCAGGTCTGGTACATCGTATCGATAAAGACACCAGCGGTCTGTTAGTCGTCGCCAAAAATCTGGAAGCACAATTTGCCTTAAGCAAACAGCTTGAGAAAAAATCAGTATATCGCCTGTATGACTTGGTGGTTTACGGCAATATTATTGCTGGCGGTACCATTGATGAACCAATCAAACGCCATCCGGTGGATCGTGTGAAAATGACCGTACTTCCAGGTGGTAAAGACGCGGTGACGCATTACAATGTCAAAGAGCGTTTCCAGCATTTTACCCGTGTTCAAGCCCGTCTGGAAACTGGACGTACCCATCAGATCCGTGTGCATTTTAGCTATATCGGCTTTGGCTTGGTGGGCGATCAGGTGTATATGCCACGTGTCCGTATGCCTGCAGGTGCATCGCAATTATTAGATGATACTTTGCGTGGCTTCAAGCGTCAGGCTTTGCATGCTGTACAACTCGGTCTGACCCATCCGCGTACCAAAGAAGAAATGACCTTTGAAGCACCGTGGCCGGAAGACTTTGCCAATCTGGTTGAAGTGCTGCGTACCGAAAACAAAGCCTATTAATCTTTTTATTTAGCTCGCGTCAAAGCAAGGAATCGAGATGCAATTTGTACCAGGACTTCCACAAGGTGTGTATGTCGGCCAGACTCGCGTTCACCATGCGAAAGTACAGCCATCCGCACAGCCTGAGCTTGCAGGTTTTAACTTGGCCTTGCATGTGCAGGATAATGCGCTACGGGTACAACAGCATCGTATGGCTTTATTGCAGGATTTCGCTGCCTTTGGCGTAGATAAGATTACCTGGATGACCCAGACGCATAGCACCATTTGTCATAGCATTAATGAGCAGATGCCATTTACCGCACTGGTCGGAGATGGTCTGGTGACGCAGCGCAAGGCGCATGCCTTGATGATGATGACTGCAGACTGTTTACCTGTGGTAATGGGGAATGCGAAAGGTACGGAAGTTGCCAATTTGCATGCCGGCTGGCGTGGTCTGGCCGGTGGGATTATTGAAAATACCCTTGTAGCCATGCAAACTCCGCCGACCTGGGCCTGGCTCGGGGCGGCCATTAGTCAGCCATGTTTTGAAATTGGCGCTGAAGTAAAAGCTGCTTTTTGTAGTAAATATCCTGAACTGGACAGTGCATTTCAGGCGGGTGAACAGGCAGGTAAATATTATGCCGACCTGTATGCCATTGCACGTTATATCTTGCAACAACACGGCATAAATACCGTATTGGGTGGGAATCAGTGTTCTTATCGCCAGCCAGAGGAATATTTCTCTTATCGCCGTGAGCCAAAAACAGGGCGTATGGCGACATTCGTGTTTATGGCATGAAAATGTTAAACTTAACTGAATTTTTTGGCTTTTGAGCGTTATGTCCCTATCTTCCAAATCTGTTGCGATTGTTTATCACAGTCCTTATGGACACACGGCTAAAGTGGCAAATTTTATTGCCGATGGTGCACGGGAAACCGGTGTTCAGGTGCATATGATGAATGTCGAACACATAGACTGGGATGTACTGGATGCCGCCGATGCAATTATCTTTGGTTGTCCGACCTATATGGGTAGCCTGACCTCTGCCATGAAGCTGTTTATGGAACAATCTTCCAAGCGCTGGTTGGCACGTACCTGGCAGGGCAAACTGGCTGCCGCCTTTACCAATGGTGGCGGACTCAGTGGCGACAAGCTGGCGGTCCTGCAGCAAATCAACCTGTTTGCGATGCAGCACGGGATGTTGTGGAGTGGATTGCCATTAATGCCGACAGGACGTGCAGTGACGGACCTGAACCGGATGTCGAGCTTTTTGGGTTTAATGACCCAGTCGGATAATGCCCCGGTTGAAGTCACTCCACCTGAGGGCGATTTAAAAACCGCGTTCTGGTTTGGGGAATATATTGCCCTGACTCTGGCGCGACTAAATACCCCTGCTTAAAGCCATAAAAAAACCTCCAAATGCGGAGGTTTTTTTATATTCAACTTTTAATCCATTATTTATGGAAAATTCGCGCTTTATCACGTTGCCAGTCACGGTCTTTTTCGGTGGCACGTTTGTCATGAAGCTGCTTACCTTTGACCAGAGCAATTTCCAGCTTGGCATGTGGACCTTTCCAGTAGCAGGCCAGTGGAACGCAGGAATAACCTTTCTGGTTAATCGCACCCATCAACTTTTCAATTTCACGGCGATTCAGCAACAGTTTGCGGGTACGGGTTGCTTCAGGCACCACATGGGTCGAAGCACTTAACAAGGGCTGAACCTGTGCACCAAACAAGAACGCTTCACCATTTTTAAAGGTAATATAACTTTCTACAATGGTCATGCGACCAGCGCGCATTGATTTGACTTCCCAGCCTTTTAATGAAAGCCCCGCTTCAAATTTCTCTTCAATAAAATAATCGTGGCGGGCACGTTTATTCAGTGCAATGGTACCGCCATTATTTTTTTTTACTACAATAGATGCTTTCGCCATAATCTGATACTTCCAAACGTGCTGCTATTGTACCGCAACTAGAAATAAGGTGAAGTTTTTTAAATTAATGAGGATTATTCACCAAAAAAACAAGTTTTTGCTAAAATAAGATTCTACATAACAAGCAGAGTACAAATGGATGTCTAAAACTCGTGTGATTTATCCGGGGACTTTTGATCCAATTACCAATGGACATATTGATTTGGTAACCCGCGCAGCGCGAATGTTTGATGAAGTCGTGGTAGCCATTGCTATCGGTCATCATAAAAATCCGGTATTTAGTCTGGAAGAGCGTGTCGCATTGGCGAAAGAGTCATTGAGTCATTTGGACAATGTTGAATTTGTAGGTTTTGACGGTTTGCTCGTCAATTTTTTCCGTGAGCAAAAGGCGACTGCTGTATTGCGTGGTTTGCGTGCAGTGTCTGATTTTGAGTACGAATTTCAGTTGGCCAATATGAACCGTCAGCTGGACTCCCATTTTGAAGCGGTGTTTTTAACCCCTTCAGAGCAATATTCTTTTATTTCATCCACTTTGGTGCGTGAAATTGCTCGACTAAGAGGTGATGTAACCAAGTTTGTACCACCAAACGTGGTTGCTGCCTTCGAGCGTAAACTTCAACAAGGTTGGTAGCGTGTCTTTATATATCACCGATGAATGTATTAACTGTGATGTCTGTGAACCTGTATGCCCGAATGAGGCCATCTATATGGGTGAACTCATTTATGAGATTCATCCAGACCTATGTACAGAGTGCGTCGGACATCATGATCAACCGCAGTGCCAGTTGTTCTGTCCGGTGGATTGTATTCCACTGGATCCGAATCATGTCGAAACGCAGGAACAGCTGCAAGCCAAGTATGAAAAACTGACTGCTCAAAAAACATCAAGCAATTAGTCTCGATATTTGATACTATGCCGCTCGAAGTGAGCCAGACGATCGCTGCTGTGGAGATCTCCGTGATTGAAGCAGGGGAGGAAAGTCCGGGCTTCATAGGGCAAGGTGCCAGGTAACGCCTGGGCGGTGCAAACCGACGGCAAGTGCAGCAGAGAGAAGACCGCCTTCATTATGTTTTCGAGCAATCGGAATCGAAGGTAAGGGTGAAAGGGTGCGGTAAGAGCGCACCGCATGGCTGGTAACAGTTCATGGCGAGGTAAACCCCACCGGAAGCAAGACCAAATAGGAATCCATTAGGCATGGCCCATGCTGGATTCGGGTAGGTCGCTTGAGCGCATGAGTGATTGTGCGCCTAGAGGAATGATCGTTCACGACAGAACCCGGCTTATCGGCTCACTTCAACAAATTTTGATCAAACAGCACAATATGGGGTTGACGTGATTTACAGAAAATCCCATAATGCGCGCACAGTTTAAGGCTATGTAGCTCAGTTGGTTAGAGCACCGCACTCATAATGCGGGGGTCACAAGTTCAAGTCTCGTCATAGCCACCATATTCTGAAAAAACCCACTCCGATTGAGTGGGTTTTTTTATGCCCCAATTTTATTTTGATTGGTTTGAATATCAGAGATAGCGGATTTCAAAACTTGTAGGCAAATTTTAGCTGTTTGTTCTCTAGGTGAGAATTTTTCAGTCATTTGCTGAAAAGGATGTATGTAATTTCTAAAATCTCTTAATTCTTTGCTAAATCGATATGTATCTTTTTCAATTAAATTAATTGAATGAGATACTTCAATGAAATTATGAAGTGTCCATTGATCGAAGTTTTTTACTTTGCCATCTTTTTTAGGGCTACAGTTTGAAGTATTAAAAACTCTTGGATTTAAAGAAGCAATATTTAAGAATATTCCCTCTAATGTACTACCAGCTAATAACACAACGGAAAGGTATGCTTCAGCTTTAAAAGCTTTTTCAATTTCTATTATTCTACTTTTGATTACAGGCATTAAGGTTGGGATGAGATTTAACTGAAAGTAATCAAACTTAAATTCATGTTTTATAAAGTTATTTTCAATATTTTCATTATCTGATTGGAATTGTTCATCAAGATTGATTTTTGTAATAGGTGTAAGGTTAATTTCAGTGTTGGTTCTAGTAATTTGATATTTGTCGAATTGTAGATATTTATTGAACTCTTTAATTAAATTATCTAGTCGATTTAAGTCTTCAATATAATTTATAGGATTAAATAAGTTTTTAATACATATATCTAATTTTGGTGTGCCATTTATTTGAGAAAGTCGTAGATCTGTGTACATCCATCTAGATGGAAAACCTTGCCCATATACATCTTGATAATCGAACATACCAAAAAAATCGATAATTTTTGGCCCTGATCGGTATTCGGTGATTTCATTGATTAAGTCACGAAGTTTTTCAAGTGTCTTAGTTGATAGATGCATATTTATTCAAAATAATGGTTTGAATTAAATATAATGTTTAGATCAAACTTTGTACATAATTAAGCAGTGATTTCACATCATCCGTTTGCAATTGCTCACGCATTTTTAAAAACTGCTTTTCATCTATATTGTAAACTTGGAGGGAAAGCAGTTTTTCTATATCTTCTTGTGGAAAACGATATTTAATAATTTTAGCAGGTACACCACCGACAACTGCATATGGTGGCACATCTTTGGTCACGACTGCGCCTGTCGCCACTACCGCGCCTTCACCAAGGTTCACACCCTGCATAATCAAAGCGCGTGAGCCAATCCAACAGCCATCGCCAATAATAGTATCGCCAGCAGGTACAAAACTGCGTGTATCGAATGGAAACGCTGAAATCCAGTCGGTACGGTGGAGTTGATTGCCACCCATCATAATCACGCACTCAGCACCAAAACAGACAAAATTACCGATATAGAGCTGGTCGATGGGCTTCTCAGACGTTGCAGGCCTGTCATGTAAATAACGCACTACACAACGCTCAAACCCCTGATCCCAATAGGCCGAATAATACGAATAATTCCCTTTGATATGAATGTTGGGATTCTTCACCGTTTTTGAGATGAACTCGAATTCACACCAGTGATTCACAGGAGAATTAATTAACTTTTCAGACATGAGGAGGCTATAACCACAAGGAATGCATCATTATACCGAATTGGACTTTAAGCTGAATCAACAATCTTAATTCAGCCAGTGAATCGAATATTAAAGCACGTGCTGACCTTGCTTAAGTGCTACGAGGAATACGGGCAATCACTTTAATTTCAAAATCAAAACCTGCCAGCCAAGTCACGCCCACCGCAGTCCAGTTTGGGTAAGGCTTTTGATTAAACACTTGTTGTTTAACTTTCATAATACTTTCAAACTGCCGTTCGGGGTCAGTGTGAAAAGTAGTGACATCGACAATATTGTCGAAGCTACAACCAGCCGCTGCCAATGTTGCAGCTAAGTTTTCAAAAGCCCGTTCTACCTGCTTCTCAAAATCTGGTTCAGGCGAGCCATCTTCACGGCTACCGACCTGACCAGAAACAAAAAGTAAGTCTTCCGATTTGATCGCAGCAGAATAACCATGCTGTTCATACAGGGCATGGCGGTCTTGGGGAAATATCGCAGTTCTAGTCATGTGTATTCTCATTCAATATCTAATTTATCAGTGAGTGAAAGCAACTTGACTTTCACATACGCTTCGTATGTAAACATAATTGACATACGGTCCGTATGTCAATTAAAATTTTTATGATGATGAGGTAAAGTAATTCATGTCTGTTCGTGAACAAAAGATGGCGGAAACCCGCAAGAAACTGATAGAAGTGGCACGCCGTGCATTTGCGGAATATGGTTATGCTGGCACTTCAATGGATAAGCTCACGGCAGAAGCAGGGCTGACTCGTGGTGCGCTGTATCATCATTTTGGTGATAAAAAAGGCTTATTTGCTGCAGTGGTCGACCAGATCGATTCGGAAATGGCTTCATCTGCGCAGCAACATCTGGAGCAGCCTGATGATCTGTGGGAAGGATTGATGCTGGAAGGGCGGACCTATATTCAAAATGCCTTAAACTCTGAATTCCAGCGCATTGTATTGCGCGATGGGCCTGCGGTATTGGGTGATCCTGCACACTGGCCAAGTCAAAACAGATGTTTGCAGTCCACGCGTGAATGTGTTGAGCAATTATTGGTAGCAGATCGAATTAAAACAGTTGATCCGGAAGCTGCTGCGGTATTTTTAAATGGTGCTGCAATGAATGCAGCCCTCTGGGTGGCTTCTAGCGAACATCCTGAGCAGGTACTCCCTGAGGCTTTACATGCATTTAATTTATTTGCATCGGGGTTTTTAAAAGAAGCCCAGAGCTAATTCGTTTGTAGGAAGCAGATAAAGGTAAAAAACCCCTCAATCGAGGGGCTTTAAATTAAACAGCTTTAAATTTTAAAGATATTCAACTTTCACAATTTCGTATTCAACTTCACCGTTTGGTGTATTGATTTTCACATCGTCGCCTTCGTTTTTACCTAAAAGACCACGTGCAATTGGCGAGTTCACAGAGATCTTGTTAATCTTAAAGTCTGCTTCGTCATCACCTACAATTTTATAGGTTTTCTGTTCTTCAGTATCCAGATTTTCAATCGTGACCGTTACACCAAAAACCACACGACCATTCTGTTCAAGTTCTTTTACGTCGATCACCTGAGCTGCACCCAGTTTGCCTTCGATGTCCTGAATACGACCTTCACAGAAGCCTTGCTGTTCACGTGCTGCATGGTATTCTGCATTTTCTTTTAAGTCGCCGTGTTCACGCGCTTCTGCAATTGAAGCTGTGATACGTGGACGATCCACTGTTTTCAGTTGGTGTAATTCTTTCTCTAAGGCAATTTTGCCTTCAGGTGTCATAGGATAACGTTGCATGTTGTCCCTCAAAAGTCAGTTGAAAGATATAAAATCTATAAATAAAAAAAAGCCCGCCACCAAGAAGGTGGCGGGACTTCTTGGAAGTGAATTAACCTTTAGTTAGGTCTTGCAAACGATATACATCCATCGGCAATTTAATTGCTAAAGCTTGGCATACTGCATCCGCACCATTCAATGTAGTTGTGTTATACACTTTACCTTGAAGTGCTGAACGACGGATCGAGAATGAGTCTTCTTGTGCCTTTTTACCTTCAGTCGTGTTAATCACAAGGTGGATTTCGCCGTTTTTAATACGGTCCACAATGTTAGGACGACCTTCAGTTACTTTATTGACACGTTCACATTCAAGACCAGCATCGCTAATCACTTTAAATGTACCATCAGTTGCAAGAATCTTGAAGCCTAGGTCAATCAATTGTTTTGCGATACCAGCCGCACGTGGTTTATCAGAATCACGTACAGAGATAAATGCGTGTTTCACTTCGCCTTCAGTTGGAAGACCTGGTAAACGCTCATTTGCACCTAAAACAGCTTTATAGAACGCTTCACCAAATGTTTTACCAACGCCCATCACTTCGCCAGTCGATTTCATCTCAGGGCCAAGGATCGGGTCAACACCAGGGAATTTGTTGAACGGGAACACTGCTTCTTTGACAGAGAAGTGCTCAGGAATAATCTCAGTTGTGAAGCCTTGCAACTCAAGAGATTGACCAGCCATGCAACGTGCAGCAACTTTCGCTAAAGATTCGCCGATACACTTAGAAACGAATGGCACAGTACGAGACGCACGTGGGTTCACTTCCAAGATGTAAACATCTTCACCTTTGACCGCAAACTGAACGTTCATCAAACCGATTACGCCAAGCTCTTTTGCCATCGCCACAGTTTGACGACGCATTTCGTCCTGAATCTCTTTAGATAGAGAGTAAGGAGGAATTGAACATGCCGAGTCACCTGAATGAATACCCGCTTGTTCGATGTGCTGCATGATGCCGCCGATTACAACGTCTTTACCATCAGATACGCAGTCTACGTCAACTTCGATCGCATCATCTAAGAAACGGTCAAGCAGAACAGGTGCCTCGTTTGATGCTTGAACTGCATCACGTAGGTAGCGTTTAAGCTCTTCGTCGTTGTATACGATTTCCATCGCACGACCACCAAGTACGTAAGAAGGACGTACCACTAATGGATAGCCTACTTTAGACGCTTCAGCCATACCTTCTTCAGCAGATTTTACAATGCTGTTGTTTGGTTGACGAAGTTGTAGACGTTGAATCATTTGTTGGAAACGTTCGCGGTCTTCTGCACGGTCAATAGCGTCAGGCGATGTACCGATAATTGGTGCACCAGCTTCTTCTAAAGCGCGTGCCAATTTCAAAGGTGTTTGACCACCGTACTGTACGATAATGCCTTTAGGCTTCTCGATACGCACGATTTCTAAAACGTCTTCTAAAGTGATTGGTTCGAAGTACAAACGATCTGATGTGTCGTAATCCGTAGAAACTGTTTCAGGGTTACAGTTCACCATGATAGTTTCGTAGCCATCTTCACGCATTGCAAGCGCCGCGTGTACACAGCAGTAATCGAACTCGATCCCTTGGCCAATACGGTTAGGACCGCCACCGATCACCATGATCTTGTCTTTAGAAGACGGATTTGCTTCACATTCTTCATCGTAAGTTGAGTACATGTACGCTGTATCAGATTCGAATTCTGCAGCACATGTATCGACACGTTTATAAACTGGCGTTACGCCCAGGTTCCAACGGTGTTTACGGAATTGTTTTTGTGAAATGCCCATCAAGTCCGCAATGCGAAGATCTGATAAACCTTTGCGTTTGAATCCACGGATGTTATCCGCATTCAAGTCGCCAAAACCTAAAGTTTTGATTTGGTTTTCAGTTTTAATGATGTCTTCGATTTGAATCAAGAACCAGCGGTCAATGTTCGTTGCAGCGAATACTTCGTCTAAAGTAAAGCCGTGACGGAATGCGTCGCCCACGTACCAGATACGCTCTGGACCTGGCACTTTAAGTTCTTGCAAGATTTTGTCGCGCGCGCCTTCAGCACCCACTTCAACTTTTTCGTCAAAACCAGAAGCACCCACTTCAAGACCACGAAGGGCTTTTTGTACAGATTCCTGGAAGTTACGACCAATCGCCATGACTTCACCGACAGATTTCATCTGAGTTGTAAGCGTTGCGTCAGCTTGTGGGAATTTCTCGAAGTTGAAACGAGGAATCTTGGTTACAACGTAGTCAATTGCAGGTTCAAACGATGCAGGTGTTGTACCGCCAGTGATGTCGTTTTTCAACTCATCAAGCGTGTAACCAACCGCTAATTTCGCAGCGATTTTTGCAATTGGGAAACCAGTTGCTTTAGAGGCAAGGGCAGATGAACGTGATACACGTGGGTTCATCTCGATCACAACCATACGACCAGTATTTGGACAAATACCGAACTGTACGTTAGAACCACCTGTTTCTACGCCAATTTCACGTAGTACAGCTAAAGATGCGTTACGTAGAAGTTGGAATTCTTTGTCTGTCAATGTTTGCGCAGGAGCAACAGTGATTGAGTCACCAGTGTGTACGCCCATTGGGTCAAAGTTTTCAATCGTACATACGATGATACAATTGTCGTTTTTGTCACGAACAACTTCCATCTCGTACTCTTTCCAACCAATTAAAGATTCATCGATCAATAATTGTTTAGTCGGAGAAAGATCGAAACCGCGTTCACAAATTTCGATGAATTCTTCTTTGTTGTAAGCGATACCGCCACCAGAACCACCCATGGTGAATGATGGACGGATAATCACTGGGAAGCCGAAACGTGCTTGAATTTCTAAAGCATGTTCCATTGACTCAGCAACGTCAGCTTTTGGACATTCAAGACCAATTTTACGCATTGCCTGGTCGAAGAGTTTACGGTCTTCAGCTTTTTCGATCGCTTCTTTGGTCGCACCGATCAATTCAACATTGTATTTTTCTAAAATGCCGTGCTCGTCCAGGGCAAGGGCACAGTTCAATGCAGTTTGACCGCCCATGGTTGGAAGAACTGCATCTGGGCGTTCTTTCTCAATGATTGCAGCTACAGTTTGCCAGGTAATTGGCTCGATGTAAGTTGCATCTGCCATAGCAGGGTCAGTCATGATGGTCGCTGGGTTAGAGTTGACCAAAATAACACGGTAGCCTTCTTCACGAAGTGCTTTACACGCTTGAGCACCTGAGTAGTCAAACTCACATGCTTGACCGATCACAATCGGACCTGCACCGATAATTAAGATGCTTTTAATGTCTGTACGTTTAGCCATGATGCTTCCTTAATTACTTCTTAGATGCTTCGATAAGTTCGATGAAATGATCGAACAATGGTGCGCAGTCATGCGGACCCGGGCTTGCTTCAGGGTGACCCTGGAAGCTGAACGCAGGTTTGTCTGTACGATGGATACCTTGGTTGGTGCCATCAAACAGTGAGCGATGCGTTACACGCAACACATCAGGCAGATTGCTTTCATCGACTGCGAAGCCATGGTTTTGAGAAGTAATCATCACTGTACCGTTATCAAGATTTTGTACAGGATGGTTCGCACCGTGGTGGCCGTGAGGCATTTTTAAGGTTTTAGCACCACTTGCAAGCGCAAGGATCTGGTGACCCAGGCAGATACCAAATACTGGAATTTCAGTGGTTTCTACAATTGTTTTTACAGCTTCAATTGCGTAGTCACATGCAGCCGGATCACCAGGACCGTTCGAAAGGAACACGCCATCTGGATTCAGTGCAAGTACATCAGCAGCAGGAGTTTGCGCCGGCACAACAGTCAGTTTACAACCGCGGTCTGCGAGCATACGTAAGATGTTGGTTTTGACACCGTAATCGTATGCAACAACATGGAATTTAGCTTCTGGTTGAGAGAAACCTTTGCCTAATGTCCAAGAGCCTTCAGTCCATTCAAAACCTTCAGGGTCGCAACATTCTTTTGCCAGGTCTAAACCGTTTAAACCACCAAATGCACGTGCTTTTTCAAGCGCTTCAGCTTCAGTGATATTTTCGCCAGCAAGGATACAGCCATTTTGCGCACCTTTGTCACGTAAGATACGTGTCAATTTACGCGTGTCGATATCCGCAATTGCCACAACATTGTGTTGTACCAAATATTCAGCTAATGATTGGGTTGAACGGAAGTTACTGTGCAGTAAAGGCAGGTCACGAATGATCAATCCGTTCGCCCAAACCTTATGAATACGACCTGATTCAGCGTCTTCTTCATTACAGCCTGTGTTACCGATATGTGGGTAAGTCAGTGTCACAAGTTGCTGTGCATAACTCGGGTCAGTCAAAATTTCTTGATAGCCAGTCATGGCAGTGTTGAAAACGACTTCACCAGTCGTACTACCCGATGCGCCAATTGAAGTACCTTTAAAAATAGTACCATCGGCAAGGGCTAAAATTGCTGGGGTGCTCAAACCAAAGCTCCTGAAATTTAGGCTGTAAAAAAGCGAGTAGACGAAAAAAAAGGAAGGCTAATTTTTAAACCTACCCTCCTATGTCTGCTCGCTTGAACTTAACACGGCATTATACGCAGAATGACCCCTAAAGTCCAACGGCTTTGCAGCGAAAGTATGAGATAAATGGCTTGCTTTTTGCATGGAAGTCTGTTTTGTAAGCAATGTGAAAAAATGTAAGCAATTAATAATTGTCAGACAAATCAAATCTTAATTTTTATCAAACCTACTAATATAGCTTAGTCGATATAACAATAGGAACAAGACAAATGGCTACAGCACCTAAATCTACTACATCTAAAAAAATCACTCCGAGCGTGGTCACTGAAACTGCCGAGAAGCTTGAAAAAGTAGCAGTCGAGGCTAAAGATCAGGCAATTGGAACCATCGAGGAAAGTAAGGAAAAGCTTGAAGTTGAAGCCAAGCAGTTAAGCGACACTGTGCAGGAACAATTGCGTCAATTTAAGCAGGAGGTGTTACAGCGTATTGATACTTTGAAGGAGCAGATTTTCGGTTCGCAGAAAGAATTAACTGAACTGAAAAGCTTTATCAAGACAGAATTCAACGCTGTCGTCGAAGACTTATCTAATCTGGGTAAAGAGTTGAAAGAGGATGTCAGTCAGATTTCGACCAAGCATAAGGAACATCTGACCGATACTTTTAAACGTTCTAAGGACAGTACCATTGAAGTACTGAAAAAAGTCAAACCCGTGGTGAAAACAGAGAGCTCGGACAAAAGTCCTGAGCTGAAAAGTTAGGCTGCGCTGAAAGGCCGCTATTTAAAAAGGAGAACAATCAAATGTTCTCCTTTGTCTTTATGCAGCAAAACGGACTCACAATAACAATTAAAGGGGGTCACGATGCAACAGCATTTTGTAGGTGTACTTATTTTACTGATATTGATCATGCTACTGAATCTGGAAAGCGGATTGGGGCGCATACTTTATCTAGGTGTAATCGTATTATGTTTGGGAGTGCTGGGACTGGTGTTTGGGACCATTCTTCTGATGATCATTACTTTTGCTTTTATTCTTTATGCTGCTGTGAAATCTATTCAGGAGCAGCATCATCTACATCATTAAAATATGAACGTTGAAAACAATAAAAAATCTAAAATAATTATACAGAGGAACAATCATTGTTGAGCAATAAACAAAAACGTGAGACTTTAAGTCTCACGTTTTATTCGCCTGTTACACTTTAAATAGCTGATGCACAGCGTCAATCTATTTAAAATACATGCAACCAGTCACGTTTGTTATGAAAATCTGCCTGAGGACTACTATGCTGCATGGCATAGTATTGATCACCTTGCGAGGTTTTTAAAACAGCAGATAAACCCAGGAACAAGTTTTCCCATTTCAGTTTATGTATTGCCATAAAATCAGTCAGATCCACACTGACATTAAGACCATAATGCGTACGTCTGAGCTGATTCAGCTCAATATCATCCGCAGCTTGCGGTGGCATATCTTCAGGATAACGGTATTCTTCAAATTGATAAGCCTGCCAGGCCTGAGAAGGAGAAAGATTAATCTCACGATAAAAATCTTCGCCCTGAACCCCAATAAAAATTTCAAAGCAGGTCTGTTCCCACAGGAAATCCTGACGGGGATGTGCCGTCACCATGTCGGGCCACAAGATGTACTGATTGGGATCACGGATCCAGAAGCCCACATTTAAATTGCATGGGCCTTGCTGTTCAATGGCGGCAACCACAGAGATGGCCTGAAAACGGCGATCAAATGCGCTAAGCTCGTAACTTGCCATAAGTCCTGTACTTAGTTAGACAAATGAGCGAAACGGACAAGGTTGGACAATTTTTGGTTTTGTTTCGCAGCTTTCTTGTAAAGCAGTGCAATTTTACCAATAGTTTGAACCACTTCAGCACCAGTCGCTTCTGAAATTTCAGCAATCAGTGCTGCACGCGCTTCACGATCTTCAGCTACGATTTTCACTTTAATTAGTTCGTGATCGTTTAAAGCACGCGCCAATTCTTCGATGACATTTTCAGTCAGGCCTTTGTCACCCAGCATAACGACCGGGTTTAAAGCATGTCCGATTTGACGTAAACGCTTACGTTCCTGAATAGATAAAGACGCCATGAGAGATAACCTGAATTTTAAAACGGCTTAGTATAGCAAAAGCAAAAAACAAACGCTTTAAATTCTCAGGAAATAATCATTTCCAATATCTCTTCATAACGAGCAAAACTCCTAGATTTAGATACACATGTATACTGCAAAATATGTCTTTTTCACGTACAATTAATAATTAGACGTTTTTTTATTTAGTAGAGTTATGGCTACACGCATTACCAACCAAAAGTTATCTAAAAGTAGTCGTGATTGGATGAGAGAGCATTTAGACGATCCTTATGTGAAAAAGGCACAAAAGGACGGCTATCGTGCGCGTGCAGCATATAAGCTCTTAGAGATGCAAGAAAAGTACAAAATCATCAAACCCGGCATGACCGTGGTCGACTTGGGTGCAGCTCCCGGGAGTTGGTCACAAATCGCCGGTAAGTTGGTCGGCGACAAAGGTTTATTGATTGCATCTGACATTTTACCAATGGATGCATTACCTGATGTGACTTTCTTGCAAGGTGACTTTCGCGAAGAAGAAGTCTTCCAGCAATTGTTAGAAATTTTAGATGGTCGTACTGTAGACGTTGTAATTTCAGATATGGCCCCCAATACATCAGGTAATAAGGCTGTAGATCAACCGCGTCAGATTTACTTGTGTGAACTTGCACTGGATTTTGCCAACAAGGTGCTAGGCCCTAAAGGTCAATTTGTGGTAAAAGTTTTCCAAGGTTCAGGTTTTGACGAATTCCGTAAGCAAGTGGTTGATAGTTTTGATGTTCTGAAAACATCTAAACCTTTGGCATCACGTGCTCGCTCCAAGGAAGTTTTCCTGATCGGGCAGGGACGTAAGAAGGCTTTAAAATAAGTCTACTTGCCAAGTCGTTAAAAATTGTGCATTTTGTACGTTTTCAGATAATTGTAAGTTGATTTACAGCTTAAGTATTAAGGTCACCCTGAACAGGGCATGATCAAATTAGATTGGAATGGGAATAAAGCTTTGAGCGATCTTTTTAAGAATGCCGTATTGTGGCTCGTGATACTGGGTGTGCTGGTGTTAATCTTCAGCAACGTCAGTGACCGCAATCAACCGACTACAATGAACTACTCAGAGTTTGTTGCCGCGGTCAATGCTGGCCAAATTAAACAAGTTGTGATTGACGGCGAAAGAATCCGTGGCGAAAAATCAAACGGTTCAGAGTTTGAAAGTATTCGTCCAGCAGTTCAGGATCCTGAACTGATGCCAAGCCTCATTAAAAATAATGTTGTGGTCGAAGGTGAAGCACCACAACGTCAAGGCTTGCTCATGCAGTTGCTTATTGCAAGTTTCCCTGTACTTTTAATCATTTTGTTATTCATGTTCTTTATGCGCAACATGGGTGGTGGTGCAGGTGGTAAAAACGGCCCAATGAGTTTTGGTAAATCTAAAGCCAAAATGCTGTCTGAAGACCAGATTAAAGTCACTTTCACTGATGTTGCTGGTTGTGACGAAGCCAAGCAAGAAGTCGTTGAAATCGTAGATTTCCTGAAAGATCCAACCAAATTTAAACGTCTGGGTGCGAGTATTCCACGCGGTGTGTTAATGGTCGGTCCTCCAGGTACGGGTAAAACCCTACTTGCCAAAGCCATTGCCGGTGAAGCGAAAGTTCCATTCTTTAGTATTTCAGGTTCTGACTTCGTTGAGATGTTTGTCGGTGTCGGTGCATCCCGTGTTCGTGACATGTTCGAACAGGCGAAACGTCATGCGCCATGTATCATCTTTATTGATGAGATTGATGCAGTCGGTCGTCATCGTGGTTCAGGTACTGGTGGTGGTCACGATGAACGTGAACAGACACTGAACCAGATGCTGGTTGAAATGGACGGCTTTGAGGGCAATGAAGGCATTATCGTCATTGCTGCAACCAACCGTGCAGATGTACTGGATAAAGCTTTACTTCGCCCAGGCCGTTTTGACCGTCAAGTTGTGGTTGGCTTGCCAGACATCAAGGGTCGTGAACAAATCCTAAATGTACATTTGAAAAAATTGCCTTCAGTGACAGGTGTGGATGTTAAGGTTCTTGCACGTGGTACACCGGGCTTCTCGGGTGCGCAATTGGCAAACCTGGTGAATGAAGCTGCTTTATTTGCTGCACGCCGTAACAAAAACACCGTCGATATGCATGACTTTGAAGATGCAAAAGACAAGCTATATATGGGTCCTGAGCGTAAATCGATGGTACTTCGTGATGAAGAGCGTCGTGCGACGGCTTATCATGAAGCAGGGCATGCGATTGTTGCTGAAAGCTTGCCAGGTACAGATCCTGTGCATAAGGTGACAATCATGCCACGTGGCTGGGCTTTAGGTGTTACCTGGCAGCTGCCTGAATTTGACCAGACCAGCCATTACAAAGACAAAATGTTGAATGAACTTTCGATTTTGTTTGGTGGCCGTATTGCTGAAGAAGTCTTCATTAACCAGATGTCGACCGGCGCTTCAAATGACTTCGAACGTGCAACCAAAATGGCACGTGCGATGGTGACCAAATATGGTATGTCGGACAAACTCGGTGTCATGGTCTATGAAGAAGATGCACAGCAATCTTTCATGGGCAGTATTGGTAGCCGCAGTATTTCGGAAACCACACAACTAGAAGTCGATCGTGAAATTCGTCGAATTCTAGATGAGCAATATAAAATCGCACGCGATATCTTGGAAAGCAAAAAAGATATTGCCCATGCGATGGTGAAAGCCTTGATGGAATGGGAAACCATTGATCGTGATCAAATCCGTGACATCATGGAAGGTCGTGAGCCTCAGCCACCAAAAGTCTATGTTGCAGATAATCCTGTGATTGATGTAACGCCAGATGATGGTCCGTTGACTCCTCCGCCATTGCCAGCGAACTAAGCTCAATAAAAAAACCACCTTCGGGTGGTTTTTTATGCTTGTCATTTTTGTCATATCTTTTTGAGTGTTATATTGAGCGATTAAAAATGAATAAGAAAAACAAAAATGAATATGCCTGTTCTGGAATCCAGTGTTTACCAGCTTCGTCTTGAACCGTTGAGCTGGGAACATTTTTCTGATTTAGTGGTTGCATGCGCTGAAGAAAATTTAGGTAAGATTTTATATAATTCGGTGCCTTATCTGCATAACTTAAAAAAATATTTTTCTCAAGCTTTCGAACAACAGGCTCAAGGTGAAAGAATGGTTTTTGCCGTAATTGATTTAAACTCCGGCCAAGCAATTGGAACCACCAGTTATCATGATATTAAAGCGGAAATTCCACGTTTTGAAATTGGTTATACCTGGTATGCCAAGCGCTATCACAGAGCTTATGTAAATCGCGTTTGTAAATATCTTTTGTTAAGACATGCTTTTGAAAATTTAAATGCTCAGGTGGTCGGCTTTCGAACTGATCATTTGAATCTTCCCAGCCAAAAAGCGATTGAGGCATTAGGTGCCAAACGAGATGGCATTATCAGGTGTCATATGCTACGTAAAGATGGACAGACTATTCGATATAGCTATATCTATAGTATTTTAGAAAGTGAATGGGCAGATGTGAAAGCATTATTACAAACTAAACTGATGCAATATTCCCAAAACAATTACTTCGAAATCTAGGTCCTAGCCTTATTCCACTTTGCTTTATTCAGCGATCCATAAGACAATATCGGGGTTATTTTGAGTGAGTATTGAATCATGCAGCTGATGCCTTTGTTACCACATGTATGGACATTTGGTGATTTAAAATTGGACTTATCCCAGCCGCATGTGATGGGGATTCTCAATGTCACCCCAGACTCTTTTAGTGATGGTGGTCGGCATAATCACAAAGAAGATGCAGTCGCACGTGCGCTTGAAATGATCGCTGAAGGCGCGACCGTGATTGATATTGGCGGTGAATCGACCCGTCCAGGTGCTGCAGTGGTAGAAGTGGAAGAAGAAATTCGCCGCGTAGTGCCTGTGGTGGAAGAACTGGCTAAACATAAGGTCATTCTCTCGATTGATACGTCGCAACCTGAAGTCATACGCGCAGCGGTTCGGGCCGGAGCACATATCTGGAATGATGTCCGTGCTTTGACTCGGCCGAATGCATTGCAGACCGCAGCAGAACTCAATATTCCAGTGATCATCATGCATATGCGCGGTGAGCCGACCACCATGAACAATCTGGATCAATATGAGGATGTCACTAAAGATGTGATACGTGAGTTATCCCAACGTGTTCAGGATGCTTTAGATGTTGGAGTAAAAGCGGAAAATATCATGATTGATCCAGGTTTTGGTTTCGCTAAAAATGCCCAGCAAAATTTAAAGCTGTTGCAAGAGTTTTATAAATTGACAGAAATGGGCTATCCGATTTTGTCTGCTTTATCACGTAAACGCTTTATCGGAGCAGTTTTGGATGGGGCAGAACCACAAGAGCGTGCAGTGGGTTCAGCAACAGCGCATTTGTTGAGTATTCAGCAGGGTGCATGTATGGTACGGGCACATGATGTTAAAGTCACAGCCGATGCGATTAAAGTCTGGCAAGCTATGCAAATGGTTTAAAAATCGAGGCTGGGAAATCCCTACATTGGCAATGTTGTTTGGCTTTTAAGCAACAATATGCTATATAGGCACGCTTAGATTAGATAGTCATCCTTTAGAGTGCCTGTAATGTTTGCAGATTTACTTCTCCCCATGTTCGATGATGAGTATTATCCCGATATTCTGGTTGCTGAAATCAAGCAGCACATCGAACGTTTTGCCCAAAAAGTCGCTAAATCAGGTTTGTCAGATCAAGAAATTTACCAGCTTGCCAATCTGACTGTGGCTGATATCAATATCATGAAACCTCAGTTCGAAGATCTGGATTCGTCTCTGGATGATACTGCCGCGGATTATATTGCCGAAGCCATGATGATGGTGGTGCAAGAGCACGGCCTGTTCGAGATTGAAATGGAAGAACTGATTACCAATCGTGAATGGTGATTTAAGAAAACCCTGCAGATGCAGGGTTTTTTATTGTCTGTTCAAATAATCTTTAAAGCTATTAAAGCAAATTGAGCCGAGTAATTGTTGCTCTTCATTCATGCATTGCTGATAAAGGTTTTGGTAATAAGCCTGCAGATTCGATTGACCTTGAATCTGTTGTGGTGTTTTTGATTTGGATTGTTGATAAGCCCAAAAAGCCAGTTGTCGGAGTTTCTGCAACCTGATCTGGTCAATCGCACTACAGGAACTTTTAAATAAAGGTTCCAGGATGACCACCCCAAAGGAAGAAATCGCTAAAATGATCATACTAATGATGACCAGTACATCCGAATGAATCAGATAAAGGTTGAGCAATAAGCTCAGAAAAATTGGAATTTGCAGATAGAGACAGTTTTGCAAACGCTGACTATAGGCTTTGGAACTAAATTGCGCCTGATATTGTGCATGCCAGATATAAGGATAAAGCAGTGCCATCAGCACAATTAAGGTGACATTAAAGGCAATCGTGGCATTCTTGAAAAAATAATATTCCAGAAATACGGAGCTGAGACTACAGGCTACACAGACCAGAAGGGACAGTAAATTAATCGCGATAACAAACTGGATATTTTGCAAGGCATTAAATTTAAAGCGGCTATAACGCAGCTTAAGGAAAAAAGCGTCTGGATGACGTAATTGTAATGTAGCGAGATCAAAGTGTTTTAATTCTGACATGGGGATTTCGCGCTAAAAGAATAAAATTCAGGCACAAAAAAACCAGCCTAATGCTGGATTTTTTATTGCACCATTTTAATAAATATTAAAATGGTGCCCGAGGCCAGACTCGAACTGGCACGCTTTGTGGGCGGGGGATTTTAAATCCCCTGTGTCTACCGATTTCACCACTCGGGCATGTGCGCAATAATAGAGGACGAAATAAAGCTTGGCAAGCAAATTCCGAAATGATTGCTTTCTTTTCAAGCAATTCCGTGGCTTCTATTCTAAAAATCAGCAAATCAACGTTTTTTAAAATTCAATATTTGCAGATCTTTAAGATGGCCAATGAAAAAGGATAGAGAGAACTATGAATTTTCATCCAGATAGCTGTCGACATCTAGATGCTTGATCGTTTTACAATATTGATGCTCATATTTCAGTAGCCGCGTATATAACCCGGCAAAGTGATTTAATTGCTGTTTTAGTTCGGCATGCCGAGGATCATGGCTTGAATAAAAACGTAATTTTAGTCGGATCAGACAGGTCTGTTTATAAGCCCAAAAACAGATTTTACGTAATTGTTGTAGCTGATAGTGCTCAGTATTTTTGCTATTTTCCTTGAATAAATTTTCCCGATAAAAGCGCACAAAGCCAAAGCTCACGCCAAAGAAGAATAAGCTCCACATCAGCAAACTGCTTTGTATAAAGACCGGATTTAAGGCTTGCAATAGAATCACAATAGCCATCTTGATCGGAGTATGCCGTAATAACTGATACAGTGAATAAGAAGAATGCTGAATCTGGTGCAGAATCAAGGTGAGACTCAACATCAGGAACAACAGAATGGCCAAAATGGCATAACTTTGCGCCTCAAATTCGCTGATTTGCACAAAAGATTGCTGTACCAGATCTCCTAACATCAAACTGATGGGAACAAAAATCATGGCGGCCAAGACCCAAGGAATGAAGAGCTTGGCTTTATCCCAGATTCCACGGATTTTAATCTGACTGTAAAACAGGTAATTTCCTTTAAATGCAGTCGGATATTGGCGCTTAAGTTGCTGTAGCAACAAAGTCACTTGCGTAGTGGGCATCATCCAGAGATTAATTTAATATATAGATGAAGCACTATAGTCGATTTTGCGCAAAATCGCAGAAGAAATGCAGTTTCAGAACGTAGCACTGTTTTAATCATGAAGATTTTAGTTTTTTAGCGACGAATTATGCGAAAATAGCCGATTCAAGATTTATTTTTTTAAGGACAGTTTATGACTGATCAATCTCCTCAGGCGTTAAGCGACATCGAAATTTTAGACATCCTGCAAAGTATGAAAAAGGATGAGCTAAATACTGAGGCGCAAGCAGCAATTCGTCAGGGTGGTAAAGCTGGTCGTCAGGAAGCGCATAAAGCAGCCTTAGTAGCATTGAATCAGTCATTTGAAGACAAATTTGTCGAAGCCGTATCTTTGGCTTTGGGTCTGAATGCAGCACAAATCAAAAAAATCCGTTATAAAAAAGACCGAATCCGTATTTTAAAAGCGCGCGGTATTGATTATATGGCGATTGATGGCGCTGAAACTGCGCAAGTGCTGTCACAAATTGCCCAAGCAATTGTGCGTGAAGATGCCATTGTCACCCATGACCTGCATAATATTTTCCCATTCTGGAAAGAAGGCTGGCCAATGGTGCAATTCGATAATGCCTACAAAATTTTAGAAGATGATATCCAGATTCACTATCAAGCCGTTCTTGAGGCTTTATTAGCAAAAATCTAAGCTATAACTAGATCTAAAAAAAAGCACCCAAAGGTGCTTTTTTAATCACGATATATCAGTGCAATCAGCCAGCTGATGGGCAGAATAAATAAACGCCACCACGTGATTAATGGCCAATAAAAATACTCTCCAAATCTCAAGGTCGAGTCGAAACCTTGACGGCGACGTTCATGCGGGTAGGGAATAATGAAAACTGTTAAAACCATCAGAATGATGGCTGCGAGTAAAAGCAGGGGATTCTGTTGTTTGGCAAAGAAGAAGTAAAACAAATACAGGGCTGAATAAAAAAACAGACATGCCAATAATGCAGAAATATTCATCACTCACCTTATGGATTTTTTTATTAGAATAATTTTTTGAATAGAGGGCTAAAAAGAAGAACCAGATTAATCTGATTCTTCTTGAATAACTGAATTGGTTTCGATTAGGCGGGTCACCAGCAACTGGTCAATTTTAAAATGATCGACATCCACCACTTCAAACTTATAAGCACCAAATATCACGGCATCTGCAGGACGTGGAATCTTGCGTAATTTATACATCATGAAGCCAGCGATGGTTTCATAGTTCTCATCATCAGGCATTTCATCAATTTCAAGCGCATGCTTGATGTCTTCAATCGGTGTACTGCCTTCAATCAACCAAGAATTATTGTCACGTTTAATAATTTGCTGATCGGCTTCAATAGGCGTCACCCAGTCACCCATCACGGTAATCATAATATCAGAAAGGGTAATCACGCCAACGACCAGCGCATATTCATTAATGACGACGGCAAACTTTTCCTTGGTGGAACGGAAACGGTCCAGAACTTCCGATAAGGTCAAAGTGTCAGGAATAGTCAGGACATTACGGATGGTATTTTCATTGAGTTGCAGCAGCGACTGGTTGTTCAGAATACGCACCAGAATGTCTTTGGCGTCGACATAGCCAATCACACTGTCAATGTCATTGCTACATACCAGAAACTTGGAATAGGGGTATTCCGCCAGCTTTTGCCGAATACTTTCTTCCGGTTCATTTAAGGTGAAGAACACCACATTTTCACGTGTGGTCATACTCGAAGGCACGTTACGTTCTTCCAGCTCGAATACGTTTTCAATGAAATGGTGTTCCTGTTTCTGGAGCACGCCTGCCTGTGCACCGGCATCCATCACTGCAGAAATATCATCAAAAGTAATATTGTCATCACGAATAGTATTTACTTTAAACAGACGGAACAGCATGTTGGCAATCGCATTGATAAACCATGCCAAAGGTTTACAGACTTTAATGAAAATCTGAATTGGCTCGATGACTGAGACTGCGATCTTTTCTGGCGCAATCATGGCCAGACGTTTCGGCATCAGATCCGCAAATAAAATAAATAATGAAGTGACGACCGTGAAGGAGAGCGCAAAGCTGATATTGTCAGCCCAAGGTCCTTGGTAAAAACGCGAAACAAAATTATAAATATAAGGACGGAAGGCACCTTCACCTAAAATACCGCCGAGAATGGCAACTGCATTTAAACCAATTTGAGAGGCTGCAAAGAAATCCGCAGAATTTTCTTGTAGATCTAAAACTTTTTGAGCGCGATGATCACCCGACTCAGCCAGAATTTTGAGTTTGACTTTACGGGCACCTGCGAGGGCGATTTCAGTTAAAGATAAAAAACCGGCCCCCGTGATGAGTATTAAGATAATCACGATATTTTGTAAGAGGCTCACAAATCCACCTGTGGATGAATAGTATCTTGGGATATTTTTAACACAAAAAAAGACTTGAGGTGTAACAACGACATCTCAAGTCTTCAAAGTATAATCTTAAAAAATAAGAATTTAGAAGATTTTGAGTTTAATAATGTGAAAATTGAGAATTATTGCTCAGGAATTCACGGTTTTCTTCTTCAATCATTTGACGCGCGACATACAAAATCAGCTGACGTAACCAGCGATGTGCCGGATGATGATGCAATAAAGGACACCATGCCATTTTTAATTCAAATTCCGGAATATAAAACGGCGGATCTTTTAGAATTAAATTGTGATTCTTGGCTTGCAGACGTGCGATACGTGAAGGCAGTGTCGCGACTAAGTCAACATTGGAAGCCAATAACCCCGGCATCTGGTAATGACGGGTAAAAACCGAAATTTTACGTTTCTGACCGATACGCTCTAAAGCCTGATCGATCCAGCCTAAACCGGCCTGTTTTTCAGGATTGACCCCGAAACCAACCCCCATACCAGTTTTAGACACCCAGATATGCTGTGCATCTAGGTAACTTTTAAGGTTTAAGTTGCTTGCGGCAGGATGCTTGTTATTTAAAAGACAGGAAAAACTGTCGCGCCAGACCAATACCTGATGAAAACTTTGCGGAATCTCATTAAAACGGTTGATTGCTAGATCGACCTTACCTTGTTCCATGTCGCGATATGACACGTCACTTGGGGTTAGGAAGTCTAATACTACATTCGGTGCTTCTGAACGTAAGGCTTTGACCAGACGCGGAACCAGCGTTGCTTCCGCATAATCCGAAGTCATGATCCGGAACACACGATTTGAGGTATAAGGACGGAACTCGGTACGTGGTTCCAGAATCATCGACAAGTCAGCCAGTGCATCCCGAATACGTGGTTGTAATTCTAAGGCACGTTCGGTTGGGGTCATGCCTTCAGAAGAACGGATCAGGAGGGGATCATTAAATAAATTGCGTAATCGGCGTAAAATGTTACTCATGGCAGGTTGGGTAACACCCAATTGTTCTGCTGCACGTGTGACATTTTTTTCGCGAAGAAGTACATCAAGATAAATTAATAGATTGAGATCGACCCGCTCCAGATTCATAAAAGAAATACCGAGAATAAATACAAGAAATTATGATGATTATGCCATAATTGCCGGGCCTTGTGTAAAGCGCCGATGAAAAAAAGCCATGTGCTCACTGATAAAGTTTACAGAATTAACACAGGCTTAGACTCTATTATTTACAGTGTACATAAGAAAAAAGATGCACGTTAAATGGACCATCATTTAGCCTTTTTTATAGATTGGGATGAAAGCCCTCTTTTCGCTTTAAAAGAAAATCATAAAAGCTATTCTTGCATTCAAGATTTGAGTGAAAAGTAAACTAAATCAAGAATTCCTTGAGTTGAATAAATCATCAAAGATCAGCATTTTTTAAAAATAAAAGGACATAAAACCCATATCCAGACTTAAGTCTAATGAATTATTTTTAAGCAACATGCGGAAATTTTATCCATTTTTATTTTTAAATAAATATATATAAAACATAATCTTAATTTAATCTATCAAGATTGTAATAAGACTTTGATCTACTCATTTTTTAAATAAATACTGAAGATTCTTGCAGACTATTGGATTAATTTTCATAAGCCCACTAATCTTTAGCTATCCCAACGGATCGTCGAAAATCTGAACAAGTCATTGAGGGTGTGATTTGAGCGGTTCGTTGCAGAAAAATCCTAATATTATTACAGGAATATATCATGACTACATACCAAACAGCGATTGATGCAATCCGCGAATTAAAAGCGAAATTCGGTAACACTTGGGCAGACATCAGTCCTGAAGATGCTGCGCGTATGCAACTTCAAAACCGTTTCAAAACTGGTTTAGACATTGCGAAATATACAGCGGCAATTATGCGTCGTGATATGGCTGCTTATGATGCAGACTCTAGCAAATACACTCAATCACTAGGTTGCTGGCACGGTTTCATCGCACAACAAAAAATGATTGCGAACAAAAAATACTTCGGTACAACTGAACGTCGCTACATCTACCTTTCTGGTTGGATGGTTGCAGCGCTTCGTTCAGAATTCGGTCCACTTCCTGACCAATCTATGCACGAAAAAACTTCTGTTCCTGCATTGATCGAAGAAATCTACACATTCTTACGTCAAGCTGACGCGAAAGAATTAAACGACTTGTTCCGTGCACTTAAAAAAGCACAAGAAGCGGGCGACACTGCTAAAGCAGCTGAAATCACTTCACAAATCGACAACTTCCAAACTCACGTTGTGCCAATTATTGCGGACATCGACGCTGGTTTCGGTAACGAAGAAGCGACTTACTTACTTGCTAAGAAAATGATCGAAGCGGGTGCTTGTGCACTACAAATCGAAAACCAGGTTTCTGATGCGAAACAATGTGGTCACCAAGCTGGTAAAGTAACAGTTCCACACGAAGACTTCATCGCGAAAATCCACGCTCTTCGCTATGCATTCCTGGAAATGGGTCTTGACGACGGTATCATCGTTGCACGTACTGACTCTGAAGGCGCTGACTTGACTCAAAAAATCCCAGTGGTTAAAGAGCCAGGCGACATCGCTTCTCAATACATCAGCTACTTAGACACAACTGAAATTGACATTTCAGAAGCGCAAGAAGACGAAATCCTGATCAAACGTGATGGTAAACTTCACCGTCCTAAACGTTTAGCATCTGGTTTGTACCAGTTCCGCGAAGGCACTCAAATCGACCGCGTTGTACTTGACTGTGTAACTAGCCTACAAAACGGTGCTGACCTGCTTTGGATCGAAACTGCGACTCCAAACGTTGCTGAAATCGCTCACATGGTTAACCGTGTTAAAGAAACAGTTCCAAATGCGAAACTTGTTTATAACAACTCGCCTTCGTTCAACTGGACTTTAAACTTCCGTCAACAAGCGTATGACCGTTGGGTTGCTGAAGGTAAAGACGTTTCTGCTTACGACCGTGCTAAGTTAATGAGCGCTGAGTACGATGCAACTGAACTGGCTGCTGAAGCTGACGAAAAAGTTCGTACATTCCAAGCTGACGCTGCTCGTGAAGCGGGTGTGTTCCATCACTTGATCACACTTCCGACTTACCACACAGCTGCACTTTCTACTCATGAGCTTGCTCAAGGTTACTTCGGTACTGAAGGTATGTTGGCTTATGTTGCTGGCGTACAACGTAAAGAAATCCGCGGCGGTATCGCATGTGTTAAACACCAAGCAATGGCTGGTTCTGACATCGGTGATGACCACAAAGAAATCTTCGCTGGTGACAATGCATTGAAAGCTGGTGATGATTCTAAAAACACAATGAACCAGTTCAGCGCTTAATCCGTTTAATTGATTCACCAAAAAACCCTGCATCTGCAGGGTTTTTTGTTTGGAAAAATGCTATTAATAAATAGGGAAGAGCAATCTCAAGAACGTGCTCAAAAGGGATTATCCATAATTTCTCCATGATTGGTTTTTATCGCAGCTTTTATGTGTTTAATTCTTGTATTCTAGTGCTATGTCACTGAATATTTGGATATAGCATACTTATGTTCTGCATCAATTTACCCCTATTTAATTAAAAGTGACCCGGACTTATGCTGTCTAAATTTTTTATCCACCGCCCGATCTTTGCTGGGGTACTGGCGATTGTTGTCATGGCAATCGGCTTGTTCGCAGTGATGAACCTGCCAGTGGAACGTTATCCGGACATTGCCCCGCCAAGGATAACGGTGGCAGCAACTTATAGCGGTGCTTCTGCAGAAACTGTGGAAGAAAGTGTGACTCAAGTGCTGGAACAGCAAATCAAAGGCATTGATCATCTGCTGTATTTCAGTTCGAGTAGTGATTCTTCAGGGCGCAGCCGGGTCAGTATTAGCTTTGAAAATGGCACCGACCCAGATACCGCACAGGTTCAGGTACAAAATGCGATTAATGGGGTACTAAACCGATTACCGGAAGATGTACAACGCCAAGGCGTTAATGTCTTTAAATCGCTCAGTGATACCCATATGGTGATCAGCCTGTATGATGAGTCGGGGCGCAGCAACAATATTGAACTTTCCGACTATCTGATGACCCATCTGGAACAGGACATTTCCCGGATTGAAGGCATTGGTGAGGTGGATGTTTTTGGTTCACAATATGCGATGCGGATCTGGCTGAATCCGGCAAAATTAAAACAATATAACCTGATGCCAAGTGATGTGCGTGCTGCGATTGAAGCCCAGAATACTCAGGTCGCTGCTGGTGCGATTGGTGATCTTCCAGCCATAGACGAGCAATACCTGAATGCCAAAGTTACTTCGGGTTCACGGCTAAAAACTGTAGAAGAATTCCAGAATATTATTGTCAAATCGGATCGTGCCGGCAGCTTTATTTATTTGAAAGATATTGCCCGGGTAGAACTGGGTGCTGAAAATTATCAGTCTTATAGTACCAATAATGGTTATCCATCGGCAGGTCTGGGTATTTCGCTGGCGTCAGGGGCCAATGCCATTGCCACCTCTAATCTGATTAAGGCTGAAATTGCCCGTATTTCCCAGCAATTGCCTGAAGGCTATAAAATTGCTTACCCACGTGACAATACGCCTTTTGTACAAGAATCAATTAAAGAAGTGATCAAAACCCTGATCGAAGCCGTGATCTTGGTCATCATTGTGATGTTCATTTTCTTGCAGAACTGGCGTGCCACTTTGATTCCTACCGTGACTGTTCCAGTGGTGATTTTGGGTACCATGGCGGTGCTGTATGCACTGGGTATGAGTATCAACACCTTAACCTTATTTGCGCTGGTTCTGGCGATCGGCCTGTTGGTGGATGATGCGATTGTTGTGGTGGAAAACGTCGAACGGTTGATGCATGAAAAGCAACTGTCTGCCAAGGACGCGGCCCTGGAATCCATGCAGGAAATTAGTGGAGCACTGATCGGGATTACTTTGGTTTTGACCGCAGTCTTTATTCCGATGGCTTTCTTTGGTGGTTCGACTGGCGTGATCTATCGCCAATTTTCTATCACTTTGGTTGCGGCCATGTCGCTGTCCTTAATGGTGGCATTGATTCTAACCCCAGCATTGTGCGCGCTTATTCTAAAACCGAATCCTAAACCGGCAAAATGGGCATCCTGGTTTAACCAGAAACTGGATCATTTAAAACATCGTTATCTGAATTTGTCTAAACTCACGGTCCAGCGTCAGGCAATCTGTTTGCTGCTGTTTGCCGGATTGATCGGTGTGTTTGCGCTGTTCTATCGTGCCTTGCCGACCAGTTTCTTACCGAGTGAGGATCAGGGGATCTTAAGCTTGCAAATCAAATTGCAGGAAGGCGCTCCGATGAAAAATACCATTCAGATCGGTGAAGAAGTCCGTAAGTATTTTCTAGATCAGGAACAAGCTAATGTCAATCTGGTGATGATCCGTTATGGGCGAAATTTCTCTGGAACTGGTCAGAACCTCGCGACCGGTTTTGTAGCGTTGAAACATTGGGATGAGCGTTCCGGTCAGGACAATACTGCACAAGCGATTCGTGAACGGGCCTTGAAGCATTTCCAGAGTAATCGCAATGCACAAATTAATGTGTCCATGCCAGCTTCAGTCAATGGTCTGGGACAAACCGATGGTCTGGATTTCTGGATTCGAGATATCAATGGCAATGGCCGGCAATATCTGGAACAGCAATTTAAAGCGCTGGAAGCTCGGGCGGGCAACTATACAAGCTTTGAAAATCTGGGCAAGCGTTCTAATCCTGACAAAGCAGAACTACGTGTCAATATTGACCAGAAACAGGCCATGGCCAATGGCCTGACCCAATCGGCGATTAACAGTACCTTATCCAGTGCCTGGGGCGGCAGTTATATCAATGACTTTATTGATCGCGGCCGGATTAAACGGGTGATCATGCAGGGTGATGCTGAATTCCGTTCCAAGCCGGAAGATCTGGCGCAGTGGCATGTACGAAATGACCAGAATCAGATGGTGCCTTTCAGCAACTTCTCGCAAGTGGGCTGGAGTGGTGGCCCTGAAGTGGTCAACCGTTTCATGGGTTATACCGCATTGCAAATGGAAGCGGATCGGGCTAAAGACAGCAGTTCCGGTCAGGCCATGCAAGATGTGGAAGCTTTAATTGCCGAGCAGGAAGGGGTGGATGTGGTCTGGAGCGGTCTTTCTTTCGAGGAAAAACAGTCCAATAATCAGGCGATCTGGCTGTATCTGATTTCAATTGGTTTTATTTTTCTTTGTCTGGCGGCTTTATATGAAAGCTGGAGCATTCCAACCGCCGTGATGTCAGCTATTCCACTCGGGATTGGCGGCAATATTATTTTCAGTTATCTGGCTGGTTTCCCGAATGATATCTATTTCCAGATTGCCTTGCTGACTACCATTGGTCTGTCCTGTAAGAATGCCATTCTGATTGTGGAATTTGCTTCATTAGCGCAGCAACAAGGTAAATCGGTAGTAGAAGCCGCACTAGAAGGTGCGTCTTTACGTCTACGTCCAATTTTGATGACTTCTTTGGCCTTTGGCGCAGGGATTTTACCGCTGGTCTTTGCTACAGGTGCTGGTGCGGTGAGTCGTCAGGAAATTGGCGTGAGTGTATTTGGTGGTGTCATTTTTGGAACATTGCTGGTGCTGATTTTTATTCCATTTATGTATGTTTTAATTCGTCGACTCATCATCAAAAAATCGCGTGCTTAAAATAAAGGAAAACTCTAGAGCTGAAAAATCCCCGTTTATACGGGGATTTTTTTATCGCCAAAACTCGTCCAATGACTGGTTGCGTTTTCAGCATGGTGTGAAAATTGCTATAAAAATCATCTATTCATACAAGAATGTGTCGTGAGAATGCATCTGATGGGGATTTTTATTCATGTTGTCACACTTTTTTATTTATCGACCTAAATTTGCAGCCGTCATCGCCATTATCATGATGGTATTAGGAATTTTTGCACTGCAAAAAATTCCGATTGAGCATATGCCGAATATGGACGCACCTGCGTTAGGGGTTTCTGCGGGGTATCGTGGTGCATCTGCGGAAACCGTTGAGCAATCGGTCACGCAAATTTTAGAACAAGCGGTAAAAGGCATTGAAGGTTTGGAAAGCTTTCAGTCCAACAGTAGCGTGGGACGTGCAAATCTGACCCTGTCGTTTGAGCAAGGCGTGGATCTCGATCAGGCACTGTTGCAAGTGCAAAATGCAGTCAATGGTGTGCTAAGTCGATTGCCTGAAGAAACCCAGCAAAATGGAGTGGCTGTTTATAAACAAGGTTATGATCAATTTGCATTACTGAGTTTATATGATGAATCAGGGAAAGCGACACCTATAGAGCTTGCTGACTATTTAATGGTGCATGTCGAACCGCGTTTTTCCCGTATTGACGGGATGGGTGAAGTGGAGCTTTATGGCGCAGGCTATGCGATGCGCATTTGGCTCAATCCACATAAACTACGCCAATTTAATCTGATGCCGAGTGATATTCGCAATGCAGTCGAGGCACAAAATGCACCTCTTGTATCTGGTTCTATTGGTGGATTACCAACAGCACAAGATCAATACATGAATGCCAAGGTTAGTGCGGGATCACGTTTAAGTAGTATTCATGAATTTGAAAAAATTATTGTGAAGACAACAGATTCAGGTTCGGTCCTGTACTTGAAAGATGTCGCACGTGTTGAGTTAGGGGCAGAAAGTTATAACCATTTAAATTATACCAACGGTCATTTATCCGCTGCATTATCGATTCAATTGGCGCCACGGAGTAATGCGATTGCGGTTTCAGAGCAGATGCAAACGGTATTGAAAAATGCCCAAGCCAATTTGCCTGCACATTATCAATTACGTATGACCATGGACAAAACCCCATTTATTACCAGTTCAATTGAACAAGTCGCGAAAACTCTGGTTGAAGCGATGGTACTGGTAGTCTTGGTGATGTTTATCTTCCTGCAAAACTGGCGCGCCACTATTATTCCTGGAGTCACGATTCCGATTGTAGTTTTAGCCACATTTGCGGTGCTGTATGTATTAGGAATGAGCTTAAACAGTTTTACCTTGTTTGCCCTGATTTTGGCGATTGGCCTGCTGGTCGATGATGCCATTGTGGTCGTGGAAAACATTGAACGTTTGATGCATGAAGAACATTTGGATGCTCAGGCTGCAGCTTTAAAGTCAATGAAGGAAATTAGCGGTGCATTGATCGGGATTACGTTGGTCTTAACGGCTGTATTTATTCCCATGGCATTTTTTGGAAGTATGACAGGGGTCATCTATCGTCAGTTTTCCATCACGTTGGTCGTGGCAATGCTACTTTCTTTATTGGTGGCACTTATCATCACCCCTACATTTGCAGCGCAACTGCTAAAGCGTCAACCATATCAACCAAAATGGGCACAGCGTTTTAATCGTGGCATGGATAAGCTCACCATGCATTACCAAAAGCTTTCTGCACGTAGCATGCAGTTTAAAATGACGATGTTGGCTGTATTTAGTATATGTGTTTTAGGCTTTGGCTGGCTTTATAAAACCTTGCCCGAAGGGCTGATGCCAACGGAAGATATGGGCTTTGTCATGGGTCAAATTGTGATGCCGGGCAATGCACCACGTTCTGAGATAGAAAAAGTCGGGCGTGAAGTCCAAGACTATTTAATGCAGCATGAATCTGAGCGCATCCAGAGCATTGGGATTTGGTATAGTGGAAACAATGTTGGAGTTGGGCCTTATCGTGGTCAGCTTTTTGTCGTATTAAAGGACTGGGCAGCGCGTAAAAATCCTGAAGATACCGTCTTTGCCATTTTAGATCGTGCACAAAAGCACTTTGCCAATCATGCCAATGCCCAGATTTTCTTTATGGCGCCTTCTATGTCAAGTAATGGACGTGTGGTCGACTTCTGGTTACAAGATCTAGATTCAAGGGGTAGCGAGTTTTTACAGCAATCCTTCTCTGAGATTGAAACCCGTGCCAAAGCAAAATCATCGATTGAATATTTACAACTTGATGTACCCAAAGAAAATGCAGAGCTGAATATTAAACTGGATATAGAACGTTTACTCAAATATGCCGTACCTCAGCAAAGTTTTAACAGTACGTTGGCTGCGGCTTGGAGTGGTACTTATATCAACGACTTTATTGATCGTGGGCAAATCAAACGGGTCATCATGCAAGGCGAAGCGGAGTTCCGTTCTAAACCTGAAGATTTGGCACATTGGCATGTCCGCAATAGCACAGGCGAAATGTTATCGTTTAATCAATTCACTACGCTGAATTGGCAAGGTGTACCGAATAGTATCAACCGTTATATGGGCTATAACGCCGTGCCTGTATATGCAGGTATTCCCAAAGATCAATTTTCGAGTCAAACCATGCAAGATGTCGAAGCTTTAGTTGATGAACAAGATGGAGTAAATTTGGCCTGGAGTGGAGCTGCCCTAGAAGAAAAACGCAGCAGTGGACAAGCTATTTTCTTGTATCTAATTTCGATTGCCTTTATTTTCTTATGTTTAACGGCACTCTATGAAAGCTGGACGATTCCTGCTGTGGTGTTGACCGCGATTCCTCTGGGCGTGGGAGGAAGTATTCTGTTCTGTGTCTGGTTTGGTTTTGCGAACGATATTTACTTTCATATCGCCTTGCTGACGACTATCGGTCTGTCCTGTAAAAATGCAATTTTGATTGTAGAGTTTGCTGCACAAGCAGAGCGGGCAGGTCATACTCCGGTTCAGGCCGCGATAATGGCTGCGGGCTTACGCTTGCGTCCTATTGTCATGACTTCCATTGCATTTGCAGCGGGCGTACTGCCTTTGATGTTTGCCACCGGTGTCAGTGCAATCAGCCGGCAGGAGATTGGCAGTAGTGTTTTTGGTGGGGTGCTATTTGCCACTGTACTGGTACTGCTGTTTATTCCCTTTATGTATGTATTGATCCGTGGTCTGATGATTAAAAAAACAGTTTCTCAATCAGTGGTGATAGATCATCCATCTTTAGAAAGTGAACAAGCCTGACTCAGTCAGGCTTTTTTCTGGCTAAATATCGAGGAATTGATTTATACAAAAAATATCGTCATATTGCAGCATGATCATTAAAATTATTCACATGAAAAATTAGGATACATAGGGATCAGGACAAACCTCTCTTGAATGCCAGACTTTTATAATGAGCTGCTTATGCCGACAATTTCAGAAAAAATCCAGCATATCCAACAACAATTACATTCTGAAAATCACGACATCGCTGTAGGCTTACTCAATCAGCTGAATGTCGCCGATCAGGCGCGCATTTTAAGTCGTTTAGATGCTCTGCAACAGGCCCGAATTTTAAGGGAACTGAGTGAACCGAGCTTGGTCTATGCTTTTATGCCCCTAGGGCAGCAGTTAAACGTGGCACAGCACTTATCTATTTCAGAACTTGTTCCCATTCTGGACGCAATGCCCTCTGATGATTTTGTCGATATTTATAAGCAGTTTTCGCCGCCGCTACAGCTGCAATTGATGGGTGCATTATCTGAAGAATCCCAGCAAACCCTCAAAGATCTGGCCATCTATCCGGAAGGTACAGCGGGTGCCATGATGAGCTCAAGTTTTGTGACGCTCTCACCCGATTTAACCATGGATGAAGCGATACAGGCTTTACGTGTGGTGGCCGCCGGGCAGGAAACCCTGTATCTGATTTATATTGTCGATGCAGAAAAACGGCTGATCGGTGTGATTTCCTTAAGGCAGATCATACAGGCCTTACCTGAGCTGAGCATTGCCAAAGTGATGCAGCGTGACGTCATTTCTGCTCAGGTAACAGATGATCAGGAGATTGTGGCCCGAGCTTTAGCCTACTATGATTTTATTGCTCTGCCTGTGGTTGATGCCCAGCAAAAACTCTTAGGAATTGTCACCTATGACGATGCTATGGATATTGTCGAGGCCGAAACCACCGAAGATATTTTAAAGTCGGGTGCAGTAACGCCATTGATTGAGTTGAGCCTCAAAACTGCCCCGATTTTGACCCTGTATCAGAAGCGGGTCTTTTGGCTGGTCATTCTGGTTTTTGGCAGTCTGCTCTCTGGAATCGGGATTGCACACTTTGAAGAGATCATTGCCGCACATATCGTGCTGGTATTTTTCTTACCACTTTTGGTGGGTAGTGGCGGGAATGCCGGTTCGCAATCAGCCACCTTGATGGTGCGTGCTTTGGCCACAGGCGATGTCGAGTTCAAGGACTGGTTTAACCTGCTTAGTCGTGAATCGCTGGTGGCACTATGTTTAGGTGGCACCATGGCGATTGCGGTATCCATTCTGGGTTATATCCGGGGAGATATCATGGTCGCTGTGGTGCTGGCCATCAGTATGCTCGGAATTGTGTTGATGGGCTGTCTGATCGGCATGAGTCTGCCTTTTATTTTAAATAAACTCAAACTTGATCCTGCCAGTGCTTCGGCACCGTTGGTGACTTCCATCTGCGATGCTACTGGTGTGATTCTGTATTTATTTGTGGCTTCCAAATTATTGTTTTAATTCACAGATTGATATATCAGCGTATAAAAAATACTTTATGCTCAAGAAAATCAGCATTATTTCTGGAATAACCTATACCTGAGCCTGGACAAAAACCAAAACTAAGCCAACAAGAGGTGATACGTCTGGAACGTGATCTGGCCAAGTTTGCCAATATGATGGATTCAGTGGTGCGTATTCCGTTTACCAAGCAAGGAGTGGGAGCAGACGCAGCTTTGAGTACGATTCCGATTGCTGGAGATATTGCCGGTTTTGTGTTGACCTGTTATGCCATTCATAAGGCCAAACAGATCGGGGTTCCGAGTGCCAAACTCAATCCGGTGATGAAGATGGCGGCGATCGATGCGGTAGTAGGATTTATTCCGGTGGCGGGCACGGTCTTTGATATTTTTATCCGGCCCAGTCGCAAGGCACTCGATGTCGTACACTTGCATATTCGTGAGGAATATCAGATTAGCAGTGACCGGCATGTGGTGCATCCATTTTTGCATGAAAGTCTGGAGCGCAAACAACAGCAATCTGCATTCTGGCGCAATCCCGTGGTGGCCTGGATCTGGATTCACATCCCCGATATTTTAGGCACTTTATTCCTGATTGTATTTGTCTTCGCGATGGGGTGGGGTGCTGTGGCGCTGTATCAATGGTTCAGCCAATGATAGGTCAGCTAAAGAATAATTAAATCCAATAAAAAAGCCTGCAATAGCAGGCTTTTTTTGAATCAAAACTAAAGTTTTACTTAAGCACAATCAAGTTGTTGCAATGCAGCGACACGCTGTTCGATGCTTGGATGTGTCTGGAACAATGCAGCAAGGCTAAAGCCTTCTTCTTTACCCGCAGAAATCGCAAATGCTTTCATTTCTTTCGGCATGGCATCTGGCATTTCAGATTCTGCCTGTAAGCGCAGTAATGCTGAAATCATGGCTTGTTTACCTGCCAGACGTGCACCTGCTTCATCAGCACGGTATTCACGGTGACGAGAGAACCACATCACAATCGACGACGCCAAAATACCGAATACGATATCCAGCACAATAGTAATCACGAAATAGGCAATACCCGGGGCTTCACCTTCTTCACGACCAAAGACATTGCGGTCAATAAAATCGCCCGCGACACGTGCGAAGAACATCACGAAGGCGTTCACAACACCTTGGATCAGTGCCAGAGTGACCATGTCACCATTGGCGACGTGACCAATCTCATGCGCCAATACTGCACGAAGTTCGTCTTTGTTCATACGCTCAAGCAAGCCGGTTGATACCGCAACGAGAGCATCGTTTTTGTTCCAGCCAGTGGCAAAGGCATTCGACTGGTAAGAGGGGAAAATACCCACTTCCGGCATTTTAATGCCTGCACGCTGAGAAAGTTGTGCAACTTCTTGGAGCAACCAGGCTTCAGCTTGGTTACGAGGTGCATTCGGGTCAATCAGTTCAGTACCCGTGGTCTTTTTCGCCATCCATTTAGACATGAACAGGGAAATCATTGAGCCGACCATACCGAACACAAAACAGATGACCAACAGGTTGCCTAGATTCAAGCCACCTGCGCCATGGTAACTACCGACACCGAAGAGTGACAAGATAATGCCAGCTACAACCAGTACCGCGAGGTTGGTTAGCAAGAACAAACCAATCCGCATCATTGAGAAATCCTCTTATTACAGAAAAATAATCTGATTATTAAATGTGAATCATTGAAATCAATATGCGGTGAAATGGAGAAGAATTCAAGGAAAAAATAGCATTTGGCTACAAAAAACACAGGATATTTTTTGTACTAATTAAAACATAGGTCTTTAAAAACAAAGCTGTTTAGAAATTATTCACTCAAATATATTTTTGCAGATGCTGACGCATTGGCGGTGGCATATGAGCCTGCCGGTGCATCGGTGAAACTGCCATCCGCTTGAGCAATGATCTGACGCTGATACTTGGCAGCCTGAATATTGGAAGCTGTGGTGGTTCCAGTCGAATAATTGTCAGAACTGGCAATCACACGGCCAGTATCAGAAGATGCTGTATAGGCAGCACTATGATTACCTAGACCTTGAGCATATAGGTTCTGATAACGGCTGCTGACACGACGGACATAGTCCTGAGTTTCACGAAACGGTGGTACGCCCTTATATTTGGCAACATTACCTTCACCGGCATTATAGCCGGCCAGTGCCAAGGTGGTATTGCCATTAAAACGTTTCAATAACCAGGCCAGATATTTGGCACCTGCCATAATATTCTGCTGCGGGTCATAAGCATTGCTGACATTAAAACGACGGGCAGTCGCGGGCATGAGTTGCATTAAGCCCTGTGCACCGACTGGAGAACGTGCCTGCACATTAAAACCGGATTCGGTATGCATCACGGCTTTAATCAAGCCTTCAGATACACCATAGGTTTGTGCTGCCTGACGGATGATCGAGTCATAGGCATTTTTATTTTTACTATAACTTGGCAATACCGAAGCTTCACTTGAACCCCAGTTGCTATAACTGTGAATATTGCTGTCTGGATAATAGGTTTTCTTTTCTACCTGTAGATGGTTATAGCGACTTTTCTTATTGGTCAATAAAGTACTGCCATTACTGTCACGTAATTGATAGATCGTTTGACCGGCATAAGCAAAATGACAACAGCTTGCTAATAGCAAACCACTGATCCCATAACGCCCCAAAACATACACATTTATTTTCATTGTTTATATTAAGTAAACACAAGCGAGAAAAATTCAATAAAGAGTTTAACAAAAAATTACGGAATGAAAAGACTTGTGCGCTGCATTTATAAACGAGTTTGTAAATGCAAGTCATTTTTTACATTTTAGCAGTAGAAAAAAAAATATGATTTAATTTAAAACCTTAGGCTTGACAGGTTTAACTAATTGATTTTTATAAATAATTAAATTGATCAAAAAATGATCAATTCAAAGAAAAGCCTTATCTTTTGAGCCGGACAAGTTGTCAAGTCTGTTTCAATCCACAAAGTTATCCACAGCTTTTGTGGACAACTGTGGAAAAGTCCAAAAGATAAGCATCTTGACTAAAAAATGAACGCAATCGTTCAATATATCAATCTAAATAAAACATGAAAATGAAACTAATAAGACATTTTCATGAAAATAAATTCTTTTGATGCGATAGCGGTCTGAATCGGCTAAAATTGCGCGGTATTTTTTTTATGGGTTAATCTCGTCTATGTACTCGCCAGTTGAGTCCGAACAAGGATTTAATTTCAAACCTGAACTGCCAACAAGCTCAGCCTACTACCGTTTGTTGAAGAAGCTTCGCCGCCAGGTCGGACATGCCATTCGTGACTTCAAGATGATTGAAGAAGGCGATAAGGTCATGGTGTGTATTTCTGGTGGTAAAGACAGTTATACCCTGTTGGATATCCTGCTACAGTTCAAGCGCATCGCACCGATCAATTTCGATGTAGTGGCTGTGAATCTGGATCAGAAACAGCCAGGCTTCCCGGAAGATGTATTACCGCGTTATTTAGAAGAAAATAACATTCCGTATTACATTTTGGAAAAAGACACCTATAGCATCACCAAGAAGCTGACACCTGAAGGCAAAACCTACTGTGCAGTCTGTTCGCGTTTGCGTCGTGGTTCTTTATACGGTTTTGCACAGGAAATTGGCGCGACCAAAGTCGCACTAGGCCATCATCGTGATGATATCCTGGCGACTTTCTTCCTGAACCTGTTCCATGGCGGTAGCTTGAAAGCTATGCCACCAAAACTGTTGTCTTCAGACAAAAAGAATATTCTGATTCGCCCACTGGCCTATGTGGAAGAAAAAGACATCATCAAATATGCAGAAATGCGTCAATTTCCAATTATTCCATGTAATTTATGTGGCTCTCAGGACAACCTGCAGCGCGCAATTATCAATGACATGTTACGTGATTGGGATAAAGCACATCCAAAACGTCTGCACAGCATTTTTGGCGCATTGCAAAATGTTTCGCCATCGCAGCTGGTCGATCGTGAATTATTTGATTTTGAAGTGCTGGATAGCCAGCGTGAATTCGACTTCAAAGGTGGTGATTCAACTGAAGAAGCGGTGGAAGGCGAGAACCGCCGGATCAATATGGTTAATCTGGGCTTTGCTGCAGACTAATTTTAGAACGTGTAGACATCAGCCCGCGGGTTGATGTCTGCTTATAAACATAAATAAAAATAGAACTACAAAAATTGAACGGCGCGTACAAAATTCGTTAGCCTTTGCGCTAATGATCATGATATAACAAAGCACAAGCATAATAGCTTCAACATGATGTCGTCTGGATAGTCGACACAAATGAACAAATAATTTGAGGAAAGATCATGCCTGCTTTTTTAACTGATGATTGGTTTTCAACTGTAGAAACTCTAACTGCGCAAGCTGGCGATTTGAATTTGCCACCAGCTTTGGCGAACCTTGCGATTAATTTGGTGGTAGCGGACACTACAGGTAATACTGAACTATCTTTAGATGGTGGGGCAATCAAGAAAGGTTTGTCTTCAAATGCCAAAACCACGCTGAATATGGATGGCGAAACTCTACGTAAAGTTTTCCTGGAATTTGATATGGCTGCTGCGATGCAGGCCTTCATGACCGGCAAAATCAAAGTACAGGGTGATATGTCACAATTGATGGCACTTCAAACTGCAAAGCCAAGTCAGGAACAAAAAGATTTGTTCAAGAAAGTGCTTGAAAATACTACGGCTTAATTCTGCTAAGACATTAGCCTGAATGAAGACCAAAAAAGCTTACCCTGAGGTAAGCTTTTTTTATGGCATTTTGATTAACGCTAAGGTTTCAGCTTAGATATTCACCAATTGCGGTGTGGTCTTGATATGCTCCAGATAAGCACGAATACGGGTCACATATTGCACCGCTTGACGGTAACGACCATTATTGGCTTTATTCTGATCCAGATAGGCATATAAGTTCACCCAGTTATTCGGGTTCTTGCCTTGCGACTGAATGCGCTTTTGCAACTGATTCACTGCACCTGGGCCCATATTATAAGCTACTAGTGCAAACCAGTTTCGATCTGGAAAAGGAATATGCTCATAGCGACTAAGCATTTGATCATAATACTTGGCGCCACCCTGAATGCTTTGAGCCGGATCGGTACGGTTACTCACACCCATGGCTTTGGCTGTACTGTTGGTCAGCATCATCAAACCACGCACACCCGTCGGAGAAACTGAATTCGGTTTCAGATAAGATTCCTGATAACCAATGGCCGCCAGTAAATGCCAATCCAGATCATACTGCTGAGCTGTCTGTTTAAAGCTCGCTTCATAGATCGGCAGACGGTTGTTCAAATCACGTTGAATGGTGGTCCAAGATTCCTCTTTCACCACATTCTGATTATAAAATGAAGCAAGCTGCTTGATGGCACCACTTTGTTTGCCTTTGCAGACAAAAGCACTGGCCGTCTGGCTCAAAGGATCTGTAGCAGATTTAAACACTAGATTTAAATTGGTATTCAAGCCATTACTTGACAGAATCGATTCATCGCCACAAGTGGCTGAGAATGACGTCAAACGCTTATTTTCAATGGTGCGTATATCGGTAGTTGTCATGGCCAGATTGGCTTTACCCTGAGCAACCCATTGCAGTGCCGTATTGTTATCAGGAACGATTTTAAAATCGAGTTTTACATTCAGATTGTTAGCATAGTTACGAACCAGATCATAACCGAAGCCATGCAGATGTTGTCCATCCTGGAATACGGTAGTCGGATTTTCAACCGCAACCACGGTCAACTTATTGCTATTGACCACATGATCAAACTGAAGTGTGGTCTTACTTGCATTGATACTGTGTAGGGGAATAAATGCAGTGCTCAGTACAAGTGCTTTCAAAGGGAGAGAAGAAATTACAGATCTTAGGCAAAGCCTCGACCCAGTGGATGAACTACTGTGCATGTTGTCTCCGCTACAAGTAATTTATGCCCTAAAAATCACAGCCAACAAAGCCAGAAATTTTAACAGTTTGATAAATTCAATAAGGGTTGGGCAGTCATGACGTCATTCAAAATGACAAGAGATTTAAAGATAATTATGTAGAAAAACTACATAGATTAAAAAGTAAGCATTTCCGGAAGTTGCTGGCATATTAATGATCTAAAAAACGATTGTCAAATTTTGTACACAAATTATTTTTAAAAATAATTTTAAGATACTGAAATATAAAGTTAATTTTTTTGGGATTTTGCCATTGTGTTAAAATGGTAAATAAAATAAGCTGTTTGTAAGTTAAAACACTGAAAATATGATCAGCAAGACGTATGAAATCCAACTTAATCACCCGTGCTGGACACGATAAATTGGTGGCAGAACTTAAGAATCTCTGGCATGAAGAGCGTCCTGAAATTACCAAAAAAGTGAACTGGGCAGCCAGTCTCGGCGACCGTTCTGAAAACGCAGACTACCAATATAACAAGCAAATTTTGCGTAAAATTGATCGACGGGTCAGGTATCTCGGCAAGCGCCTCGAAGAACTGAAAATCATCGATTTTTCCCCGGAGCAGGAGGGTAAGGTTTATTTTGGTGCTTGGGTAGAAATTGAAAACGAAGAAGGCGAACAAAAAACTTTACGCATTGTTGGTGTAGATGAAATTTATGATCATCATCCGCAACATATTTCGATTAGTTCGCCGATGGCACGCGCGTTATTGGGCAAGCAGGTCGATGATGAGGCCGAGGTATTGACCCCCTCCGGCAAGAAACTTTGGTTCATCAACTCAATTCGTTATGAAAAGCCATAAAATTCAGCAGATTAATGTAATTGATTTTATTTTGTGCAGTTGATGCAGTGAAAGCATAAAAATATTTGCCAAGCATGATTTTTGTTTATATCATGTCGGCCATGGAAGCGTGGCAGAGCGGTTTAATGCACCGGTCTTGAAAACCGACGAGGGTGTGAGTCCTCCGTGAGTTCGAATCTCACCGCTTCCGCCAAATTTTAAAAACCCAGTCAATTTGACTGGGTTTTTTTATGTCTGAATATTTTTCAGTTGTTGATCCGCTTGATGCTGAATGTGGTTATTTCTCTCATCATTCTCTGCTGAGTTAAATACAACTTAAGATCATTTCAATATTAAAAACTTTGATTGAAAATACCCAGGTTAGCTTTGATTTCGGGTGATTTTTAGCTGAATAAACCGCTTTTTATAGAAGTTTCGCTAAATTTTATTGCCAAAAATCTAATTTATTTATATGATGGCGGCCAAGGAAGCGTGGCAGAGCGGTTTAATGCACCGGTCTTGAAAACCGACGAGGGTGTGAGTCCTCCGTGAGTTCGAATCTCACCGCTTCCGCCAAATTTTTAAAACCCCAGTCGAAAGATTGGGGTTTTTCTTTTTAGGCTGCAGATATTGAATATTAAATTCTTCAGTCCTGAACTTAATTCATAAAATCTTGAAAAATGGACGTATCGGCCAAATATAGAGTCAGAGGCGTCAACGCGCTATCATACGTCCAAGCATCATATGGATCTCATTATGAAAATTGTCGCAGATGAAAATCTGGCATTTACCGATTATTTCTTTTCCGAATTTGGTGATATTCAACATCGTGCAGGGCGAACCTTAAGCGCAGATGATGTCAAAGATGCCGATAGCTTGCTGGTACGTTCAGTGACTCAGGTCAATGAAGTACTGCTACAGAATAGTTCGATCAAATTTGTGGGCAGTGCCACCATTGGTACAGATCATTTGGATATTGCTGCATTAGAACAACATGGGATTCAGTGGAGTAATGCAGCCGGCTGTAATGCGCAAGCAGTGGCTGAATATGTCATTACCGCATTATTGCAGGTACGTCCTGAATTACTCGATGCCAATACGACATTTACCCTGGGTATTGTCGGTTTGGGTAATGTCGGAACCCGACTGGCTTATATGGCGAAGCTCTTGGGCTGGCGCGTGATCGGTTGCGATCCTTTTGTGCAAAGAGAGCAGGTTGATCAAGTCGAATTTCATGAACTGCTGCAGCAGGCGGACGCCGTTTCAATTCACGTCCCTTTAACCAAAACAGGCGCATATCCAACCTATCATTTATTCAATGCTGCTGCATTGGCACAAATGCAGCCTGACGCAATCCTGATTAATTCAGCACGTGGGCCAGTCATTGAGGAGGCCGCGCTAATCCAGGATATACAGGCGACACACCGAACCGTGATTTTGGATGTCTTTGAACACGAACCGCTGATTTCAGCAGAACTTCTGGATCTAGTAACCTTGGTGACTCCGCATATTGCCGGTTATAGCCTGGAAGGCAAAGCGCGCGGTACCCAGATGATCTATGAGGCTTTTTGTCAAACTTTTGGTTTTGTAGCCAATAAACAGTTTGAATCCCAGCTGCCTGTCTGTGAGCAGTTTTTTCAGGAGCAGGATTTAAAAATGGTATTGCAACAGCATTTATCCCAAATTTATGACATTGCTCGTGATGATGCCAATCTACGTGCCTGTCTCAAAGAAGGCAAAGTCGATCAGCAAGCCTTTGACCATTTACGTAAAACTTATCCACTGCGGCGTGAGTGGGCAGCACACGGTGGGCCGAAGGCATGACGATAACGTATCAACCCACTTGTGACCTTCAATCCATGCGTGCACGGGCGACCTTATATCGTCAAATCCGTCAATTTTTCGCTGAGCGGGATGTATTAGAAGTCGAAACACCGATTTTATCTCAAGCTGGTGTGACTGATGTGCATTTAGCCTCGGTACAGGCCCAGCGCCATGTGCTGGGTAAAGCGCATACACATTATTTGCAGACCTCACCCGAATTTGCCATGAAGCGCTTATTGGCCAGTGGCTCTGGACCCATTTATCAAATCTGTAAAGTCTTCCGTGATGATGAACATGGGCGTAAGCACAATAGCGAATTCACCATGCTGGAATGGTATCGACCGGGATTTAGTTTAAAAGATTTGATGTTTGAAGTATCTGATCTGTTGAATGTGACCTTGAAAGCACGTTTTGGCGAAATACGTCCGACCATTCTGAGTTATAAGCACGTGTTCATGGATCGTCTGGATCTCAATCCGCTTCAGGCAACTTTGCAGGAATTGAAAGATTGCTGCCGCCGCGTCGGTTTAAGTCTGGATTTAGGCGAGGATCGTCTCGGTTATATGGACCTGTTATTTTCACATATGGTTGAACCGAGTCTGGGTTTTGATACTGCAGTATTCCTGACCGATTTCCCCCCTGAAATGGCTTCTTTGGCCAAAACCCGAATCGATGAAGATGGTGAGTTGGTCGCCGCACGTTTTGAACTGTATATCGAAGGTTTGGAATTGGCCAATGCTTATGATGAGCTGATTGATGCTGACGTGTTACGTTCACGCTTTGAAGCAGATAATGCTGAACGAGCCAAGCTGGGCTTGCATGTCATGCCGATCGATAAATATCTATTGGCAGCTTTACCCAATATGCCGGAATGTTCAGGAATTGCCCTTGGAATTGACCGTTTGCTGATGATTGCAACCAATCAAATGAAACTGGAGCAGGTGATTACTTTCCCGGCAGATATTTCCTGATCCAGCGGATGCGATATTTCTTAATTTCTTTTGTCATAAAGATAAATTAAGCTATAAAAAAAGCACCCGAAGGTGCTTTTTTTATTATTCAATCGCTACGGTTTGTTGTGCTTTGAGTTCACCGAGTGCCTGAATCCGTCGTTCAATCAGCATTTCACCAATATCCGGACCCTGAATATCGGAAGGCAGGTCTTGTGCCTTGATGGCGCGTACGGTTTGCATGGCATCAAGGACGTATTGCGCTTGTGGATAAGCACGATCTTCCAGACCTAGACGGCCACGTGAATCACATTCACAAGCCTGGACGAAAGCTTCGACACGTTCAGGACGACGTAACACATCCAGACGTTGCAATAATCGCCATAAGGTTCCCGGCTTAAGATTAAAGGCCTGATGGCATTTCAGATGCTCTTTGCACACCGCCAAAGCCAGCTGCTTGGTATACGTCGGCACTTTTAAACGGTCACACAGTTCATTTACTGGCTTGATGCCACGTTCTTCATGCATGATATGTCGCGGTAATTCGTCAACCGGCGTCAAAGCTTTTCCTAAGTCATGCACTAAAACGGCAAAACGTACATCCAGACTATAATTTTGACGACACGCCTGCTGCAAGGACATCATGGTATGAATGCCACAGTCAATTTCCGGATGATATTCAGGGCGCTGTGGAATGCCATATAAGGCGTCAATCTCAGGGAATAGCACCTTTAAAGCACCACATTGACGTAATACTTCAAAATACACATCAGCATGACGTTCGGATAAAGCACGGGAAGTCTCTTTCCAGACGCGTTCCGGTGTCAATGCATTTAATTCACCGGTTTCAGTCAAGCGTTGCATTAATGCCAAGGTTTCATTGGCAATCACAAAGCCTGCACTCGTATAACGGGCAGCAAAACGGGCTATTCGCAGTACGCGCAATGGATCTTCGATAAAGGCATCGGAAACATGACGTAGAATCCGGTTTTCCAAGTCCTGTTGACCACCATAGGGATCATAAACCTGGCCGGCATCATCCATGGCCATGGCATTAATGGTCAAATCGCGACGAATCAGATCCTGCTCTAGCGTAACGCTGACATCGGTATGAAACTCAAAACCATGATAACCGGCGCCAGATTTACGTTCGGTACGTGCCAGTGCATATTCTTCTTTTGTTTGGGGATGTAGAAAAACAGGAAAATCTTTGCCTACGGGCTGATAGCCTAAGTCAAGCATTTGCGCGGGAGTTGCACCAACGACCACATAATCTTTTTCGTGATAGGGGTGTCCGAGCAAATGATCTCGAACTGCGCCCCCTACTAAATAAACTTGCATGAAAAAACCTCTATTCTTACAAGCATCATGCTACAGAATAGAGGTTTTCTCAAGTTAAGAAACGAGGCTGATGCGTCGTTATCTTGTCATTGGCTTAAAGTGCATCTTGTTCCGCTTGCTGGATTTCTGCAACAGTGAGTGCGGTCATGTTGATTACACGACGCGTAGTCGCAGTCGGCGTCAAAATGTGCACAGGTTTCGCAGCACCCAACAGAATTGGACCAATCGTTACGTTGTTGCCTGAAGTTGCCTTTAACAGGTTAAACGAGATATTGGCAGCATCCAGATTCGGCATGATCAGCAAGTTTGCAGAGCCTTTGAAACGTGAATTCGGGAATGCAAACTGACGAATGTTCTCATCCAGTGCAGCATCACCGTGCATTTCACCTTCAACTTCCAGCTCAGGCGCGATTTCAGACAGGATGTCATACACCTTACGCATTTTTTGCGCGCTGGCATCATGCTGGTCTGAACCAAAGCTTGAATGAGAAAGCAGGGCAATACGTGGTGTCATACCAAAACGGCGAACTTCTTCAGCAGCCAGAATGGTCATTTCAGCCAGCTGTTCAGCCGTTGGATTAGTATTGACATACGTATCGGCAATGAACAGGTTACGGTCTTCAAGCATCAAGGCATTCAAGGTAAAGAAAGTGTTATGACCATCTTTCTTGCCAATGATGTTGCTGACGAAGTCCAGGTGAATGTCGTAGCTTGAATACGTACCACACAGCATACCGTCTGCCATACCATGTTTCACAAGCATCGCTGCGATCAGGGTCGAGCGACGACGTGCTTCACGCTGTGCATATTCAGGCGTTACACCCTTACGCTGCATGATGTTGTAGTAATCATCTGCAAACATTTCATAGTTCGGGTTCTTTTCCTGATCGACGATAGTGATATTCACACCATCTTCAAGACGCAGACCCAATTTTTTGATGTTGGCTTCAATGACAGCTGGACGGCCTACCAGAATCGGAATTGCCAAACCGTCATCTACCGCGATTTGAACTGCGCGAAGTACACGCAGGTCTTCACCTTCTGCATAAGCAATACGTTTAGGATCAGATTTAGCCTGTTCAAAGATTGGTTTCATCATGAATGCAGAGTTGTAGACAAACTCAGACAAACGTTGACGATAATGCGAGAAATCCGTGATTGGACGTGTTGCCACGCCAGAATCCATTGCTGCTTGTGCAACAGCAGGTGCGATTTCTAGAATCAAACGTTGATCCAGTGGGCCCGGAATCAGGTATTCACGGCCAAATGATGCCGATTTTTCACCATAGGTTGCCGCATCAGCTTCAACGTGTGCCATACGTGCAATCGCGTGGACACAGGCAATTTTCATTTCTTCGTTAATGGTGGTTGCACCAACGTCCAGCGCACCACGGAAGATGTACGGGAAGCACAGTGCGTTATTCACCTGGTTCGGATAGTCAGAACGGCCGGTTGCCATAATCACGTCATCACGGACTTCATGTGCATGTTCAGGCAGAATTTCTGGATCCGGATTCGCCAAGGCAAAGATGATCGGATCTTCAGCCATGACCTTGACCATTTCTTTGGTCAAAATACCTGCAGCAGAAAGACCGAGGAACATGTCTGCGCCTGCAATCACGTCACCAAGCTGAGTAGCTTCGATGTCTTGTACATAGGCTTTCTTAGATTCATCCAAGCCTTCGCGATGTGTAGTCAGCAGACCGCGTGAATCGGCAACGATGATATTCTCTTTTTTAGCACCCAGAGCACAAAGCAGATTCAAACAAGACAGTGCAGCAGCACCCGCGCCTGAAGCCACGATCTTGATATCTTCAATTTTTTTGCCATTGATTTGCAACGCGTTGAGAAGTGCAGAACCGACAATAATCGAAGTACCGTGCTGATCATCATGAAATACCGGAATATTCATGCGTTCACGCAGTTTCTGCTCAATATAGAAACACTCTGGCGCCTTGATATCTTCAAGGTTAATCCCGCCAAAAGTCGGTTCTAATGCAGCGACAATATCCACAATTTTGTCTGGATCATTTTCAGCAATTTCGATATCGAATACATCAACGCCAGCAAATTTTTTGAATAATACGCCTTTACCTTCCATCACTGGTTTAGAAGCCAAAGGACCAATATTACCCAGGCCAAGCACGGCAGTACCGTTGGTCACGACAGCAACCAGGTTGCCACGAGCCGTATACAATGCAGCAGTTGAAGGATCGCGTTCAATCTCAAGACATGGTGCAGCTACGCCAGGCGAGTAAGCAAGGGCCAAGTCACGTTGGTTGACCAATTGTTTGCTTGGTGTAACGCTGATTTTTCCCGGGGTAGGAAATTCGTGATAGTAAAGGGCCTGTTGCTTTAAAGATTGTTCGTCCATCAGTCTCTCGATCGTTGTAAAGATTACCCGGTCAGCGGGCAAAGAATTTATTTATGTTCCTGAATATACCATTTGTTAGCCAGTTCGGACAGACAAAGACGGCCGTTTTTCCAACAAACTTATTGTGGTCGGGTATGGACTTAGACTTGAGATATATAAGTCTGATGTGTCTTGTCTCGCACTAAATAAGCGGTTGCATCCTGCTCAGGAAGCGGTTTGGAAAATAAGTAACCTTGGGCAATATCACAGTCTAAATCACGTAGATATTCTAGCTGCTCTTCAGTCTCGATGCCTTCCGCGACCACGGTCATGCCCATGGCTTTACCCATGGCCACCATGGCACTGACAATGGCTGCCTGCTTATTTTCCCCAATCTTGCAAACAAAACTGCGATCAATTTTTAAGGTATCAATTGGAAAATCAGCAAGATAGGAGAGAGAAGAATAACCTGTACCGAAATCATCTAGGGCAATATGAATATGTCGCTGTTTAATTTCATTCAGCAGGTTTTTGACCGCTTCCGAATTTTCAATTAAAGAAGATTCGGTAATTTCCAGCTCCAGGCTGGCGCCAGAAATATGGTTGTCTGCAATGGCTTGGTCCAGATCATCAAGTAATTGACCACGACGCAATTGCTGCGCCACGATATTGACTGATACACAAATATGATTAAAGCCCAGATCATTCCATTGGCGAATCTGTTTAGCGGCCTGCTGGATCACCAGACGGCCAATGTCTGAAATCAGGCTGGTCTGTTCAGCTAACGGTATAAATAGGCCTGGTGCGATAATGCCTTTTTCTGGATGGTTCCAGCGAATCAGCGCTTCGAAGCCATAAATGCTTTGATCGCTGAAATTGATTTTTGGCTGATAATACACCACCAGTTCATTATTCTGGATTGCTTTGCGCAAATCACGTTCCAGGAAAACCCCTTTGTTCTGTAAAGCATTATTTTCACTGGAATAAAAATGAATAGTGTTGCCACCGAGATTTTTGGCTTCATTCAATGCCTGTTCGGCGCAGTTATTTAAATAATCTAGCTGACGGCCATGATCAGGATAGAATGCCACGCCCATGGACAGGGTAATCACATGATCCTGACCGTAAATATTGAATGGTCTGCTAAAGGCCTGAGCGATGCGTTCACAATGGTGTTGAACTGAAGGGCGAATATGTGAGATTTCATAGAGAATCGCAAAATCATCACCATTTAGATGTGCCACAAATAGCGCTTCTGCATTGGTCATGCGCAGCCGCTGCGCCACCTGACGTAAAAGTTCATCACCGCCGTTATTGGACAGGTATTCATTCAATGGCCGGAAACGGTCGATGTTAAGCCGAATCACAGCCATCTCTTTAATCGAGTCTTTTTGCGAAACCAGATACTGATGTAGCTGATAGTTATAGTAGAAGCGGTTCGGTAAGTCAGTCAGCGTGTCATAATTTTCTAGATAGGATAGACGCTGTTCCTGTAATTTACGTTCAGTCAGATCTGAGACAATGCCAATATAATGGGTAATCCGGCCTTCATCATCAGTCACGGCATTAATATGCAGCCATAAGGTCGACTCTTTACCAGACAGAAATTTTGCATAAACCTCTCCATCATAAGAGCCAATCTTTTGAATCTGTTTGACAATATTGGCCTGAAAAGTACGTTGCTGGGATTTATTTTGCACTGCAATATCAAATAAGGATTTACCGATAATCTCGTCACGCTCAAAACCGCTCAAGTATTCGTAGTGAGGATTGACATCGATATAATCTAATTCAGGATTCAGAATGAAAATCCCTTCCGCAGCCTGTTCCAGTACACTGGCCACCAGCTTTAAACGTTCTTGAGACAGACGTTCCTGCTGGATATCACGACGGATGCCCACCATACGCAAGGGTTTTTTATTTTTAGGATCACGACTGATCACCCGGCCAATATCATGTACCCAACTCCAGCCACCTTCACTGAGCTTGATCCGGTAAGTGGCATCATAGCGTTCAATCTGGCCACGCAGATGCTGCTTCATATTGCGCTTAAAATAGGCCAGATCTTCAGGGTGAATCAGATACTGTAATTGCAGATGATGATCTTTGGAATCGCGCAGAATCTTTTCGTCTTTATGATTGGTTAAGGTGATGCTGCGCTCTTGAATATTCCAGTCCCATGGCCGAATACCGGCAATTTCATGTGCAAGTTTTAGATTCTGCTGCTGATTCTTCAGGTCATGATTGATCTGTTCAATATCATAGGTACGTTCCCGTACTTTTTGCTCCAGCAATTGGTTACTGAGCTGTAATTGCTGTTCAATATCTTTGGATTTATTGACTTCAGTTTTGAGTTGCTGGCACAGTTCATCAGTCCAATGCACTTGCTGTTCTGCATTTTTCACCAAAATATCATTTTCCGCATACAGACGTGAGGTGCGGCTGTGAATTCGATAACTACTTGTCGCGCACAGCAGAATCACTATGAGCGCAAAGTTTAAGGCCAGACCAAAAAAGGGATTGGAATGACCGACATGGTCAAGCTGCGACAGTAAAAAAGGGAATAAGGACGGCAAAAAGACCAGACAAAAATAGCTCAGTTTCTGGGTCAGGTAGGTCAGGCCAAATGCTTGGCTTACAATCAGCAACAAGGCAGACAAGGTCAGTGCTTCAATATCTTCAAATACAGGATTGGCCTGCGGCAAATAGTAATAAATTGTATAAATACCGGCCGCGATACAGCTTCCGACTGCAAGGCTCTGCATCTGTAACCAGCGGTGCGCGCTTTTCTGATTATATTGTTCGGGTTTGAAATACAGCGTATTCACCAGCCAGCACATGCTGACCAGAAGTTCTGTCAGAATAAACCAGGTATTAAAATACGTATTAGAAGGACTATATTGAATGTGATAAATACAAAAAATATAGAGGCAAATCACCATGATACTGAGCAAAAAATAGCGACTATGGCGAAGCGTATTCGCAATTTGAGCATCATGCAAATGCTGCTGAATATAGTCGTCCTGATTATCAACCATGTGATTCAATGCCTGTATTCATCCTAAACGGTTTTCGTCCTTGTACATTGTTATTATAGAAACTCCAAGAAGTGTGTGAAATCAATTAATAAATGTTTATTATTCTTTAGTCGAGATTAGATGCCTTAAAAATAAAAATCAACAAAATTAAAGGCAAATTTTTACTCATCCGATGAATTAAAGCACATAATTTAAAATTGACAGAGCAACAACAGGAGCGGTTTCGGTACGCAGGACACGCTCGCCTATACACCAGTTGAGAAAACCTTTTTGATTTGCGGTACTAATTTCCGCCTCACTCAGGCCACCCTCAGGGCCGATCAATAGGACAAGATCCAAGGTCGCCTCTGCCAGTACATCTGTTTCATCTTTATTGGGTGCCAAAACCAGTTTGGTGTTGGGTAGTTCAGTATCCAGCCATTTTTCAAGTGATATGGGCGCTAAAATTTTAGGAACAATATTCAGACCACATTGTTCACAAGCCGCAATAGCAATGCCTTGCCAGTGATCTAGTTTTTTCTGGTCGCGATCATACTTTAAACGCATTTCACAACGATCCGAAGTCAGCAGCTGAATTTCGGAAACGCCCAGTTCGACTGCTTTCTGAATCGCATAATCCATACGGTCGCCTTTACTCATCACCTGACCGAGCAAAGCCTGGAACTTTGGTGTGCGATTGGCAGGATTAAATGCATTGACCGAGACGGTGGCTGATTTTTTATCAACCTCGGTTAAAGTCACGTCATATTCGCCACCCTGTCCATTGAACAGGGTCGCGCTTTCACCGACTTGCGCGCGTAAAACCTTTACCCAATGATGAAATACAGTTTCCGTAAGCTCAAGGCTGACATCAATAGTTAAATCAGCATCTATATAAAAACGTGGCATTGATCGTTCTACTCAAAAAATCGGTGAAATAAAGGGCTTAAGCTAAACCAAGATCGGTGACCAGCTGACGGGTCGGGTCAGTAGTATTCATGGTGTAGAAATGCAAGCTTGGCGCACCACCTGCAAGTAGACGCTCACAGAATTTAACCACAACTTCATGGCCAAAGGCTTTAATGCTGGCAGTATCGTCACCATAAGTTGCCAGTTGCTTGCGAATCCAGCGTGGAATTTCAGCACCGGTACCATCAGCAAAGCGAATCAGGTTACTGGAATTGGTAATTGGCATGATGCCTGGCGCAACCGGAATATCGATTCCTGCTTTCTGGATACGATCTACAAAGTAAAAGTAAGCATCTGGATTGAAGAAGAACTGGGTTAAAGCAGCATTGGCACCGGCCTGAACTTTTTCAACAAAGTGCTGAATGTCTTTGTCAAAGCTTTCTGCCTGTGGATGCATTTCCGGATAAGCTGCGACTTCAATTTTAAAATGATCGCCTGAATGTTCGCGGATAAAGCGAACCAGATCAGCTGCATAAGGTAATTCACCCAAACCCACTTGGCCTGAAGGCAAGTCACCACGCAGGGCAACAATACGGTTAATGCCTTGAGATTTGTACAGGTCTAGAAGTTCAGCAATACGTGCTTTGTCATCGCCAATACAAGACAAGTGAGGGGCAACAGGTGCGCCTTTGCCATTAAAGTCATTGATAGTAGACAGGGTGCGTTCACGAGTGGAACCACCAGCACCATAGGTCACAGAGAAGAACTCTGGATTTAAGAGTTGTAGCTCTTGATGCACAACTTTGAGTTTTTCCGCACCTACATCAGTTTTGGTCGGGAAGAATTCAAATGAAATTGGAATCTGTTTAGACATGTTCAAATCCTTTTTTATAAATACTTTTTAATTAGTTTTACCTCTCCTAAATCCTCTCTTGCGCTGAGCTTCAAAGCAGTGCTTTAAGCACGCTCAGGAGAGGATTTACCCTCGATGACATACATTTGGTAATGAATGTTCCCTCTCCCTATGGGAGAGGGTTAGGGAGAGGGTGGAGTTTAATTAGTATTTATAAGCATCAGACTTGAATGGACCTTCAACTTGAACGCCTAAGTAATCCGCTTGTTCTTGAGTCAATTGAGTCAAGACACCACCGAAACCAGCAACCATCGCAGCAGCAACTTCTTCATCTAATTTCTTAGGAAGAAGTTCTACACGAATTTGTGCAGCTTTTTCAGATTCTGGAAGATCAGCAAATCTTTCAGCGAATAAATGCATTTGACCCAATACCTGGTTGGCAAATGAACCATCCATAATACGTGATGGATGACCAGTCGCATTACCAAGGTTCACCAAACGGCCTTCAGAAAGAAGGATCAGGTAATCATTTTCATTTTCTGAACGATATACCTGGTGTACTTGAGGCTTAACTTCAACCCACTTGTAGCCACGTAGGTAAGCTGTATCAATTTCAGTATCGAAGTGACCGATGTTACATACAACAGCGCCCGCTTTTAATGAATCAAGCATTGCTGAATCACAAACGTGGTAGTTACCCGTTGTAGTCACGATCAGGTCAGTGTTTTGAAGAAGGTCAACATTGATGTCTTCTTTCTTACCAGTTTGCACACCATTTTTGTATGGAGATACAACTTCATAACCGTCCATGCATGCTTGCATTGCGCAGATTGGGTCAACTTCAGTTACACGTACAATCATGCCTTCTTGACGAAGTGATTGCGCAGAACCTTTACCTACGTCACCATAACCGATTACAAGCGCACGACGGCCAGATAAAAGCATATCTGTACCACGTTTGATTGCATCATTTAGTGAATGGCGGCAACCGTATTTGTTGTCGTTTTTAGACTTGGTTACTGAATCGTTTACGTTGATTGCAGGAACTTTTAAAGTGCCATCACGAAGCATTTCGTACAGACGTTGAACACCTGTCGTTGTTTCTTCAGTTACACCGTGAATTTTTGCAATCACTTCTGGGTATTTTTCGTGAACAAGTAGCGTTAAGTCACCGCCATCGTCCAGAATCATGTTGGCATCCCAAGGCGTGCCATTTACATTGATTTGTTGTTCAAGACACCACATGTATTCTTCTTCAGTTTCGCCTTTCCAAGCAAACACAGGAATGCCCGCAGCAGCGATAGCAGCAGCAGCATGGTCTTGAGTCGAGAAGATGTTACATGAAGTCCAGCGAACTTCTGCACCCAATTCAACCAGCGTTTCAATTAAAACGGCAGTTTGAATGGTCATGTGGATACAGCCGAGAATTTTCGCGCCTGCAAGTGGTTTTGCTGCCGAGTAGCGCTTACGCAGACCCATTAGGGCTGGCATTTCAGCTTCAGCAAGTTTAATTTCTTTACGGCCGTAATCAGCAAGTGAAATATCAGCAACTTTGTAATCTGTAAATGAAGCAGTAACCGCGTTCATCAGGATCTCCTAGGAAAAAATAGATTGGATCGTTCTGTTCGCGGATGCCGTTGTTGATCAGAATGAATGTCTGACCGATGGTCGAGCCTAGCGATTTTACATTTAGTGCCTGTAAAACGTCGCAGCATCCCTCGACTAGCGCAGTATTGTACTTGGATTTAAAGTGATAGCCAAGTTATATAAAATCCGATACAAATACATTGACTTAAAAATATACTAAGGAAGAAGAATGGATGACTTAGAGGAAATTACAAAATCCATCGATGTGCTGATCCAAGATAAACCACTGGATTTCCTTGGACACTGTGAGCTAAAAACTGGGTGTAAATTATTGATCATAGATTTACTTATAAATTTTAATAGGTTGGAGGTGCATCTCAAGAGGCTCGTAACATATGTAGAAATACCTACATATAAGGATGAAGTGAGAACCTTACCTTTGTCACAGCTTATAAATGTGAAAGAATTACATAAGTATTTGAATGGTGAAATAATTTATTTATTGGGGAAAGTTGAGAAGAACTTATTTGTTAGAAATTTAATTGCTCATTCAATTCCTACACTAATAAAGGATAAATATATCGTTTTCTTATCTCATGATATTAGTGAATTAAAAAAAATACGCATCAATGCGAAGAGGGAGGATTATAAATATGCAGAAACAGAGAGAACGAAAGCCTTATTAAAATTGAAAGAAAAAATAGATCATAGTAATTATAGTGTTATGAGGCTTAATGATTTGATTGGATTAAATGAGCTTTTAGATTATTTAATAAAGGAAATAGAATTTATTGTGAATCATATATGATAATAAAAAGCCCATCATTTGACGGGCTTTTCGTTTTATTTAGCTTCTTGCTCGGCAGCATGCGCTTTTTGGGTCCAGAACTCAGCTAGTTCCTCATCGCCATCTACACCTAAACCATTGGCATAAATAAAAGCAAGATCGCGCATGGCCTGAACTTCACCCCACTCCGCAGCCTGTTTAACTAAAGCAATCGATTTTTCTACATCTTTTTCAATCACATCACCGCGACGGTAGAAACCGGCCAGCTCTAAAGTCGCAGCAGGGTGCTTCTCGATATTGGCCTTGCTTAACCAGTAATAGGCTAACTCAAAGTGAGCTTTAGATTCTTCCGGATCTTCTTCTGCTAATTCTTTGGCATACACGGTGTAACCTTCACCTAGCCAATACATTGCATCCACCAGACCGCCATTTGCTGCTTTTAAAGCCCATTCTTCAGCAAGAATGATGTCATCATCATGCTCGCTTTGCATATACAGTTCAGCCAGTTCAAATTGCGCTTCAGCATTGCCTGCTAAGGCAAGATTGGTCAGGACAGCAGAGGGAGAAACACGCTGGGTCATATCAACATCTCAAAAATATTGTGCGTAGACTAAAAGGTTTAAAGCAAAAAAGCCAATCCGAAGGTCAGCTTTTTAAAGAGATTGGTCAATCAAATGATTAGATCAAGCAAATAATCCCTGCGATTGAAGCGATGAGCACACAGAACATTACGATCACTTTAATTTTACTTGCCAGATAGCTCAGGCTTAAACCGACCACCAGTGCTGCAAAAGTTAGACTACCCAGCCAGTAACTGATCATATTGCTGGCAAATCCTGTTAACAGACACAGAATCAGGGCAATTATGAGCAATACCCAACCCAGAATAGTCGCAAGTTGTGTTTTTTTAGGGTTGAGTTCTGTGTCAAAAATCTGTTTTTGATGTTTGGACATCGACATTGCAAGCGCAAAGAAACCCAGTGAAGTTAAAGCCCAAATCAGTAAGAAAAACATCATGACTGATTCTCCTTGAGAGCAACCTTGGCTTTTTTAGGCGACAAGCCTTTATGGTTTTTCACTTTTTTAAATGAAAACCAGAACAAGATCGCAAGCACCCACATCGCTAGATCAAAAGAAGCAATGACCCATTGACCATGCATAATGGTGTTCCAGATCGCCTGACCGCCGGTCAGAAAATTGACGATTGGGAGCAAGGCAAATGTCCCAGTTGCAAGCATGAGAAGCTCTAGCCAAGCTTGTCGATGACTGCGAATCATGGCATACAGTAAAGTCAGTAACCAGACAATAAAGAAGCTACGTATTTCCCAGTTCAGACGCATGTCCATGTCTGCCGGAATAAAACGGTTGGCATAGAAATAGGCAGCACAGGCAACAGGTAAACCAATAATGGCAGCGATATTGGTGACTTCCACAAGACGATAACCAAACGATTTATAGCCTTGTTTCTGTTGCTGTGGTGCACGTTTGACACACCATAGAATCAAGCCGGTGGCAATCATCAAGGTGCCCACCACACCTGAGATGAACAATAACCAGCGTAAAGCCAGATCTAAGCCACGTGCTTCATGCAATGTAGTGAATACATTATAAATACCATTTGCGATTGAAGGCATTTTCAGTGTGGTTTGATCCGGCTCTAAATCACCAGTCACACCATTGAAAGCAAGACTCGGATAAACATTACGATAAGCTACGCTGACTCCGTTTAAGGCACGAAGTTCAATTTCAGCTTTTATGGTATTTGGCTGGATGATAGTTATCGTACCCACCGGATTGTTTTTCCATTCTTTCTCGGCTGTTGCCAAGATCGGAGTAAGATCGGTTAATGGTGCAGGAGGTACAGCTTGTATTTCATCACGAGAGCGGCGACCTTCACTGCGTGCCGACATTTCACCGCGCTCGCCACGATTTTCTCTCTCAGCTTGCGGTCGACGTTCTTTGCTCTCACTATGGCTGTCACGGGATTCAGCCTGAATACTGTTGTCTTGAACCAAACTCTTACGTTGATCCTGAAGGAAAGCACCACGATTTTCATAAATCTGGTTTACGCCCCAGGGCATGAGGGTAAAAAGCAATAATAATAAGCCACTGAAGGTAATCATGATGTGAAAGGGCAGGGCAAATACCGCAGTAGCATTGTGTGCATCCAACCATGAACGCTGACCTTTGCCGGGACGGAAAGTAAAAAAATCCTTGAAAATTTTCTTATGGGTAATGACACCGCTGATGATTGCCACCAGCATGAGCAGGGTCGCAACGCCGACCATCCAGCGCGCCCAGATTCTTGGCAAACCATACAATTCAAAGTGGAAACGGTATAAGAATGAACCACCGCGTGTTTCACGCGCTTGCAAAACTTCGCCGGTGGCGCTGTCAATCGTCACGCGGGTACCGCCACGACGGGCACGCGGATCTTCGCCGGCACTACGAATAGTCAGGGTGGTAGTATTTTGGCGTGAGTTAGGAAGCTGGATTGCCCAGCTGCCAGCATCCGGATGGTGCTGTTGCAGATAAGCCAGTGCCACACGGGTTTGTTCGATTTGAGTCTTTGGTGGAACTGATTGATGAAATTCCGGTTTCATCCAGACGGTAATTTCGTTCTGGAAAAAGCTTAAGGTTCCGGTCAAGAAAATCGCATATAAAAGCCAGCCTAAAATCAGACTGGCCCAAGTATGCAACCACGACATCGACTGGCGTGGACCTTCGGGTTTTGCATCTACTCTCATCTCAATTTCCTAAAAGCTTATAGGCGATATAGAGTAAAACACCGGGAATCGCGATCCCGAGCGTAGCTTTGAGCGTCTTATTCACCATAAATACCCAGATAAATGCAGCAGCATTCAAGCTAAAGCCAATCAGGGTGGCGGACATGGCTGCACTGCTTCCACTGTCGATAAAAAGCTGGGCAATCAAGATCGTTGCCAGTGTAGCCAGTAGATAACCGCCAGCACCCGCCAGAATAAAGCGATATAAAATCATCCCACGATAAGCCAGCATATTTGCTTTGACTTTATTTTTGCTTGATGGTTTCGGTGCAGTAACTGTTCCAGTCGCTATGGCTTGCATATTCGGACTATTCATCATCGAAAATTCTATTTACAAACTTATGAATTAATTAATGATAATGATAACAATTATTGTTTAGATTTTAAATATGGGTTGTTGAACTATTTATATGAAAAATAAGTAAAACTGGAAGTTAGGTTAAAAAAGAGAGGGGGAAGGGAATTAAAAAAGATCAAAATGTAAGGCTTGAAAATAAAAACAGCGGCTCGAAGGCCGCTGTCTAAACTTCATTTATTCACGATTAGTCTTGCTGAATACCTGCAACCACCCAGTCCTGATTTGAACCTGCTGGTTTGGTGAAATGCCAGATTTCTGCGAACGGTTGCGGCAAGCTGTTTAAGTCTTCGCTTACCGTACCTGTAAAGCGTACGCTGACAATATACTGGCCATTGTCAGTCGATGAGTCGACGACCATCGCATTCAGATTTGAAAACTCGGCAACATCCTGATCCTGATTGCTCATGATGTCGTTATACATTGACTGATAAAGTTCAGGAGTCAGATAACGCTGAATTTCAGAAATGTTGCTTGCTGTATTCATGGACTGAATATGGTTAAAACGCTGACGCGCTACACGCAAGAATGCTGCAGGTTCAGTACCATCCGGTAACTGGCTGCCACTTTGGGTATAAGCTGCACCAAAAGGCGCGTTATTTACCGGAGCAGAACCGAACGGAGCATTGTTGCTTGACGTTTGACCACCCACATTCTGACCAAAAATATTGGTACTGTCACCACCGCGAGGTGCAGTTGGTGCCTGACCAAAAGGTGCTGTATTACCAGCACCGCTATTTGGCGCAAATGGATTAGACGCTACTTTTTTTTTTGCGCCCATCTTACGGAAAATGAAGAAGGCAACAGCAGCAGCAAGAAGGATCCAGATCCAGCCTGGAATACCACCTTTTTCCTCTTCGGCTTGAGCAGCCTGAGCTTCAGATGCTGCTACACTTTGATCATCCGCCAAGGCATTGGCAGCAACTGCACCAATCGCAGCACCGGCTACACCCGCGGCAACCATGCCGCCGACACCCGGACCGGATTTTTGCTGGGTTGCAGCACCGGCAACTGGCGCTTGTTGAGCAGGCGCAGCTTGACGAGGTTGTTGATAAGATTGAGTAGGTTGTGCAGAACGTTGCATGCCGTGACTTTTACCGCCACCGGCACGTTTTGCTTCAGCTGCAAAAGGCGCAACCAATAAAACTGCTGTCAAGATACCTGTGATCAAACCGCGCTGTCGAACTTCCATTCATTTTTCCTATGAGAATAAAACCTGTTTGTACAGTCTATTTATATAGGCTTTGTGTGGAATTTCAATCAAAAATCTGTATTTTTTTGCTCTTTGTACGAAATGAGCCGGTTTACAGTTAATTGAGTTCATCACTCAGCGCCATCGCCTCGCTTAACGCTTCATGTAAACGCGCAACTGCAATAATTTGTACGCCCTCGATGGATTTTTGCGGTGCATTGCCGCGAGGGACAATAATATATTTAAACCCATGCTTGATCGCTTCTTTTAGGCGCTCCTGGCCGTTCGGCACGGGACGAATCTCTCCAGACAGTCCGACTTCACCAAAAACCGCCAGCTGTTGCGGTAAGGCTTTGCCACGAATACTAGAAGCGCAGGCGAGAAGTACCGCCAGATCCGAACCGGTTTCGGTAATTTTCAACCCACCGACGATATTGACATAAACATCCTGGCCGGAGGTTTGCACACCACCATGCCGATGCATGACTGCAAGGAGCATATTTAGACGGTTCTGATCCAAACCAAGCGCTACGCGTCTTGGTTGGCCATGTGCATCATCGACCAGTGCCTGAACCTCAACCAGTAGCGGGCGCGTACCTTCGCGGCTGATCATTACAATCGAACCGGGAATCGCTTCATCATAACGGCTTAAAAAGATGGCTGAAGGATTGGAAACTTCGCGCAGACCTTTATCGGTCATGCCGAACACACCGAGCTCATTGACCGCACCAAAACGGTTTTTGACCGCTCGGATCATCCGGTAACGTGAATCCGACTGGCCTTCAAAATACAGCACACAGTCCACCATATGTTCCAGTACACGTGGGCCGGCCAGTGCGCCTTCTTTGGTTACATGACCGACCAGAAACAAAGACGTGCCACTATTTTTGGCAAAACGGGTCAACAAGGCCGCTGATTCACGAATTTGTGAGACACCACCTGGTGCAGATTGCAGGGTTTCGGTGTACAGGGTTTGGATCGAGTCCAGGATTGCCACCGCAGGACGTTGCTGGGCCAGTACTTCACAAATACGTTCGACGCAGGTTTCTGCCATGACTTTGAGCTGGTCGGTCGGCAGATCCAGACGCTGGGCACGTAAAGCCACCTGAGACAAAGATTCCTCACCGGTCACATACAGGGCCGGATTTTTGGCAGATGCCATGTGCGTGGCTGTTTGTAGCAAAATGGTGGATTTACCAATCCCGGGATCACCGCCGATTAGGACCACCGAACCAGTGACAAGTCCGCCACCCAAGACCCGGTCAAATTCGCTGATACCCGTCGGCAGACGAGTTTCATGAGAGACTGAGACCTGATTTAAGTTGGTAATGCTAGACGCCTGGCCTGCGTATCCACCACCAATTTTTGGCTGTGCACGATGCGTTACTGCCGGTGCAATGGTCACCTCAACCAGGCTGTTCCATTCCCCGCATTCAGAACACTGCCCCGACCATTTTGGATGATCGGCACCACATTGTTCACAACGATACACACTTTTTGCTTTAGCCATATTTGAAGATGAAGCGATTGAAATTGAGTGACAGCATAGCGGTGAATGCCATCGAAAACCAAGTCTTTCACCTGAAAAATCATGGTTTTTACGACAAGTCTTGTCGTTTTTATTTATGCTGATTTGAATGCTGTGCGTCAACGCCGTCTATAATGCCCATCTTGTTATGCTGGAATGGAACAGATCTTGTCACAATTGTTGAAACATATTGATGCGATCGCACGCGAAAAAAACCGTGATGTGCTGTTTGTGCATTTTGATCATTATGTCCATCCAGATCGGGACATAAACTCGGTTCGCCAGATTTTGATCGGCTGGCTAGAGCAACAGGGCATTGTCTATATGCCGTGTTTAGGTGTGGATCAAACCGTCCATAGTGAAATCTACCTAGGTGGTCTTTATCTGGATGTACCTTTTGATTTGCATCATAAAACCTATCAAAAATTGAGTGGGTATCTGGAAGATGAACAGGGCAATATGAAAATTAAAGGCATTCAGTTTTTTGTTTTATCTTTGGGACTAGCACTGGAGCTTGAATCTGAGTGGGACAAGCTGGCTTGTAGTGGTTTACGTTGCTAAAATTTCATAATGAAAAATGGGAAAACTGAAGTATAAAAAAGCCACGATTTACGTGGCTTTTTTATATGTGAATTGAATATTTACACAACTTATCAATTAATAAAGTTCACCAGATTTACGTCTTGCAATGAAGTCTTTCGACTCTTTGGCAATAACACCAGACAGAAGTAATAAGCCAATCAGGTTTGGAACCGCCATCAGGCCGTTGAAGGTGTCGGCAAATAGCCAGACCAGATCCAGTGTGGCCACACAGCCAATGAAAACTGTAGCAATGTAAATGATACGGTAAGGCAGTACGAATTTTTCACCGAGTAAATAGGTGGCACATTTTTCTCCGTAGTAGCTCCAGCCTAAAATGGTGGAATAGGCGAAGAAAATAATACCGAAAGTGACCACCCAACCACCGACACCCGGCAGCAGTTTGTCGAACACGCCGATAGTCAGTACCGCACCGGTTTGATCTCCGAATGAATTACCGGCCATGATATAACCCATCACCAGGACAATACCGGTAATTGAACAGACAATAATCGTATCAATAAAGGTACCGGTCATAGATACCAAACCTTGACGGGCCGGATGATCGGTTTTTGCCGCTGCGGCAGCAATCGGCGCAGAACCCATGCCGGCTTCGTTGGAGAATACACCACGTGCCACACCATAACGAATCGCCGCACCAATCGCACCGCCCACTGCAGCTTCACCGGTAAATGCATAGGTGAAGATCATTTTTAGTGCCGGCACGACCAGTTCCAGATTATTAAAAATAATAATCAGACCGCCAGCCACATAACCCACCGCCATAATCGGCACGATCACAGAAGAAGCTTTGGAAATCGATTTAATCCCGCCCAAAATCACCAGTGCTGAAAAGGCAGTGATAATGATCCCCGTCATCCAGGTTTCGATGCCCAGGCTGTTTTCAACCGCCAGTGCTACGGTATTCGACTGTACTGAACTGCCAATCCCAAAAGAAGCCAGTGTCCCGAACAAGGCAAAAATCAGCGCCAGCCATTTCCATTTCAGACCACGTTCGATGTAGTACATCGGACCACCGGACATTTCACCTTTCTCATTTTTCACTCGGTATTTGACTGCCAGAACACCTTCGCCATATTTGGTCGCCATACCAAACAAGGCAGTCATCCACATCCAGAACACGGCGCCCGGGCCACCGAGGACACAGGCAGTGGCTACGCCGGCAATGTTACCGGTACCAATCGTGGCAGAGAGTGCGGTCATGAGTGAAGCGAATTGGGAAATGTCCCCTGAGTGGTCAGGATGCTTGCCAAAGACCTGTTTGAAGGCTAGGGGCAACATGCGGAACTGCCAGAACAATAAACGGAAGGTGAGGAAGATCCCGGTACCAACAATCAGTACCAGCATATAAGGGCCCCACACCCAGCCGCTTAAAGTTTCCATTAAACTTTGTAAATTTTGCATAAAATTCTTCTTATTGATCCATGTCTGTGTAGTTCGAGGTATTGATTAAAAAGCAATTGCTATGCCAGATACATTCATCCTGAATGCATAAATTGACTGAATAGTGTTCTATTTTTTACACAGTTTTAAAAATTTGACAAGAAATTACTGGAATATCGCAGGTCAAAAATAAAGCAGAAGTGTAACCGTAGAGCGATATAAGAAAAATAAATTAACTTCTTCAATTAATCAGGAAATACAAATGATGCAAATTTTATTTTTGTATTCAGCATTTTTTACGTTAATTTGTCGCGAGTAAAACTCAAAGTTGTAATTAATAATGTCAGAAAAATATAACAATTCGTCGGCAGAGCACGGTGAATTAAAGCGGAGTTTGTCCAATCGGCACCTACAGTTAATTGCCATTGGGGGCGCCATCGGAACCGGCCTGTTTATGGGTTCGGGTAAAACCATCAGTCTCGCAGGTCCTTCGATTCTGGTGATCTATATGATCATCGGTTTTATGGTCTTTCTGGTGATGCGTGCATTGGGTGAACTGTTACTCTCCAATTTGCAATATAAATCTTTTATTGATTTTGCCACGGATCTGATCGGGCCTTGGGCCGGATACTTTGTTGGCTGGACCTACTGGCTGTGCTGGATCACCATCGGGATTGCAGATCTGTCAGCCATTATTTATTATCTGCAATTCTTCAATAATGGTTTGCCCTTTAGCCCTGAAGAAGGCGTCATGATCAGTGTTGCCGCGATTGTGTTTATCATGGGGCTGAATCTGGTCACGGTAAAACTGTTTGGTGAAATGGAATTCTGGTTTGCCCTGGTCAAAATTATCGCCATTGTGGTGCTGATTGCTGTTGGTCTGTGGATGGTGTTTACTGGCTTTACCAATGATGTTGGTACGGTCGCATCCTTTAGTCATATCTGGGAGCATGGCGGTTTGTTCCCAACGGGTGCCATGGGCTTCCTGGCCGGTTTCCAGATTGCCATCTTTGCCTTTGTGGGGGTGGAACTGGTGGGGACTACCGCGGCTGAAACCAAAGATCCGGAAAAGAACCTGCCAAAAGCGGTGAACTCTATTCCGATCCGTATCATTATTTTCTATGTATTGGCACTGCTCATTGTGATGTCAGTAACTCCATGGAACCAGATTGACCCGAATGTTTCGCCCTTTGTAAACCTGTTCAGTCAGGCTGGCATTGCAGCGGCTGCGATTATCATGAACCTGGTGGTATTGTCCTCGGTGATGTCATCGATGAACAGTGGCGTATTCTCAACCAGTCGTATGCTGTTTGGCCTGTCGCGTGAAGAGCAGGCACCGGTTGCCTTTGGTCGCTTGAACCGTCGCGCAGTGCCTGCAAATGCCCTGTATTTTTCTGCCGTATGTTTGTTGCTGGGTGCAGCACTGCAGTATTTCGTTCCGGATACTGTTCGGGCCTTTACCTTGGCCACGACTTTATCCACGATTCTGTTTATTTGTGTCTGGATCATCATTATCTGGAGCTATATCGTGTATTACAAAACACGTCCAGAGCTGCATGCCAAATCGACCTTTAAGCTGCCAGGTGGTTTATTGACTTGTTGGGTCGTGATTATTTTCTTCCTGAGCATGATCGTGGTTTTGGCGCTGGAAGAGGATACTCGTCAGGCACTGATGATCAGTCCGATCTGGTTTATCCTGCTGATCATTGGCTATTTTGGTTTCTATAAACAGAAACATAAATAAACCTTATCAATAAAAACGTCAGCGATCTGCTGGCGTTTTTTTTTGTCTAAAGATACTCTCTAGCGTTTAACGCTTGGGTCATGCCGAATGATCGCGTTATACTTCATCGAAACTATTACATTAGGTGGTCAGATGCGCCAAGTCATTTGCTACATCAGTATCTTAGCGACAGGTCTTGTTCTTGCAGGTTGTGGACAGTCAGGTGCTTTGCACTTGCCGAATGATCCGAATTACGACAAGCGTGCCAAGTATCTGTTATACAAAAATACTGAAACTGAGCCTAAAGCGTCCGATGAAAAACGCGAGGCACCCGTGCAACAACAGTTTGCTGCACCTACAGATTCAGACGTTAAAACCACACCATAACGCTTTCACAGAAAGGATACCTTCATGAGTTTCACCCGCATTAATGGGGTATTGCACGCTGAGCAATGTTCATTACAACAGCTCGCGGAGCAATTCGGCACACCACTCTATGTTTATTCTAAAGCCACTCTGGAAAAGCATTTTTTAGATATGGACCGTGCTTTTGATTTTATCGACCATCAAATCTGTTTTGCGGTAAAGTCCAACTCTAATCTTGCGGTATTGAATGTATTGGCCAAACAGGGTGCCGGTTTTGATATTGTGACCGGTGGTGAATTGGCGCGTGTGCTGAAAGCCGGTGGTGATGCATCGAAAATCGTATTTTCGGGCTTGGGTAAATCTGAAGCGGATATCAAAAAAGCGTTGGAAGTCGGCATTGCCTGTTTCAACGTGGAATCTTATGCCGAGCTGGATCGTATCCAGAAGGTTGCGGCTGAATTAAATATCAAAGCGCCGATTTCATTGCGTGTAAATCCGGATGTCGATGCCAAAACCCATCCTTATATTTCAACCGGCTTAAAAGAAAATAAATTCGGTATTCCGTCTGATAGCGTGTTTGAAACTTATCAATATGCAGCGTCATTGCCAAATCTGGATGTGGTTGGGATTGACTGCCATATCGGTTCACAGCTGACTGAAACCCAGCCATTTGTGGATGCACTGGATCGTGTCATTGTGATGATCGACCAGTTAAAAGAGCTGGGCATTCACCTCAAACACATCGATATCGGCGGTGGTCTGGGTGTGACGTATAAAGATGAAACCCCGCCGTCGGTTGAAGAATATGCCAATGCGCTACGTCCGGCTTTAGAAAAATTGGGCTTGAAAGTGTATATGGAACCGGGACGTAGTATCTCTGCCAATGCAGGTGTGCTGCTGACTAAAGTGGATCTATTAAAACCAACGAATCACCGTAATTTCGCGATTATTGATGCTGCGATGAATGACCTGATTCGTCCTGCTTTATATGAAGCATGGATGGACATTCAATCTGTTACACCTCGTACCGATGTCGAAACGAAAGAATGGGATGTTGTGGGCGCGATCTGTGAAACGGGTGACTTTCTCGGTAAAGAGCGCGAGCTTGCGATCAAGGAAAATGATGTGCTGGCTGTGCTTGGCGCGGGTGCATACGGTTTTGTGATGAGTTCAAATTACAACAGTCGTGGTCGTGCTGCTGAAGTAATGGTCGATGCTGATCAGGCGCATTTGATTCGTGAACGTGAAACGATTGAATCACTCTGGGAACGTGAGCGTTTATTGCCTTAAGGATAAATCAGGATGTTATTAGAATTTACCAAGATGCATGGTCTGGGCAATGACTTTATGGTGGTTGATCTGATCAGCCAGCGTGCTTATCTGGATACCTTGACCATTCAGCGTTTGGCCAACCGTAATTTCGGCATTGGTTTTGATCAACTCTTGGTGGTTGAGCCACCCGATGTGCCAAGTGCAGACTTTAAATATCGTATTTTTAATGCCGATGGTTCGGAAGTGGAGCAATGTGGCAATGGCGTGCGCTGTTTTGCCAAATTTGTACATGATCGTCAGCTCACCACCAAAACCAAAATCAAGGTACAAACCAAATCTGGTATTGTAGAGCCTGAATTGGGCGCGAATGGTTGGGTACGGGTCAATATGGGCTATCCAAAATTCCTGCCTCAGGAAATTCCATTCCTGGCCGATGCACCAGAAAGCCTGTATGACATTGATCTCGCTGGCGGTGAAAAGCTGACGATTGATGTTGTGAATATGGGTAATCCACATGCGGTGACGATTGTACCGGATGTGATTGCTGCCGATGTCGCACGTATTGGTCCACAAGTTGAAACGCATGCGCGCTTCCCAGCTCGGGTCAATGCTGGCTTTATGCAGATTATTGATGAAAAACATGCGCGTTTACGCGTGTATGAACGTGGTGTAGGCGAGACCTTGGCTTGTGGTACAGGTGCCTGTGCTGCCGCAATTTCAGGTATGCGCCGTGGTTTACTTTCGAGTAAAGTCGAAGTTGAACTGGCAGGCGGAAAGTTGCAAATTGAGTGGAAAGAAGGTGATGTGGTCTGGATGACCGGACCAACGGCGACCGTGTATGAAGGTCGTCTGGATTTACGTTATTTCCAGGGTTAAGCTTGGTTCCGCTTGAGAAAAAAGCACTGTCTGATCGATGGTGCTTTTTTTATGCTAGGATGGGAAAAACCGTAGAATTTGAATGAGATGAATACGCTTGTTTTCCTGCCGGGTGCTTCAGGAAGCCAGCACTTTTGGCAGCCATTAAGGGCAGCATTAACCGAACATACACATCAGCAAGTCATTGCCTATCCGGGCTTCGATGGCGTAGCACCAAATTTAGCCATTCAAAACCTGTATGATCTTCAAGAATTCGTGAAAGAAAAAATTGAGGATGATTCCATTCTGATTGCCCAGTCTATGGGCGGTGTCTTGGCCGTTGGGTTGGCACTCAATCATCCGCAGAAAGTCAAAGGGCTGGTATTGTTGGCGACATCTGGTGGCCTGAATTTGCAATCATTTCATTGTGCAGACTGGCGAACAGATTATCGTGAACTGTTTAAAACAATGCCGGACTGGTTTGAACAAGACCAAACTGAATTTAGCCGCATTCAGCTTGAAAGTCTTGACATTCCGATCTTACTGATCTGGGGCGATCATGATCCTTTAAGTACTGTTCAGCTTGGACAATACTTGGCAGGAATTTTTAAAAATGCAAAATTGCATATTATCCAAGGTGGAGATCATTTCTTTGCCAATTCTCATGCAAATCAGGTTGCAATGCTGATTCAAGATTATTTGGAGCAACTCTAAATGGAGCAAGCAGTGATTGTCCCACCTCAACTCTTGCTTAACATGTGGCTGAAAGAACGTGAAATTCAAAACCAGTCCAAACATACCTTGCAAGCCTATGAACGTGATGTCTCAGATTTTTTAGAGTTTTGTCAGCGTGAACAGCTCAACTTAAACGATGTGGAGGCCACCGATTTACGCCAGTTTCTGGCTGAGAAAGTCGAACAGCATCAGCTCAGTCCTAGCAGTCTGCAACGTATGCTTTCAGCCATTCGCCAGTTTATGAAATGGGCCGAGCAGGCTCAGCATATGGCTTTTAATCCGGCGGATGATTTTCAGTTAAAACGTCAATCGCGTCCTTTGCCGGGCATGGTGGATATTGAAACCGTCAACCAAATTATTGATCAGCCTGCGCCTGAAAATGAAATACAACAGCAAATGTGGCTCCGGGACAAAGCGATGTTAGAATTGCTTTATTCCAGTGGGCTGCGTCTGGCAGAACTGCAAAGCCTGAGAATTAAAGATATTGATTTCAACCGGCAGTTATTACGCATTACTGGTAAAGGCAATAAAACCCGGATAGTGCCTTTCGGTTCCAAGGCCAAAGACAGCGTGATGGCTTGGTTGCAAGTCTATCCCTTATGGAATGGCGATTTTGTACCGGAGGCGAATGTATTTATTACCCAGAAAGGCAATCCGCTCGGTGCACGACAAATTGAAAATCGGGTCAAGTTTCAGGCGCAGCGCGCAGGCGTCAATGTCGATCTGCATCCGCATTTGTTAAGACATTGTTTTGCGAGTCACATGTTATCGAATAGCCGGGACTTACGAGCCGTGCAGGAAATGCTGGGACACAGTAATTTAACCACCACGCAAATTTATACCCATGTTGATTTTGACCATCTGGCCCAGATTTATGATCAGGCCCATCCGCGTGCGCAGCATAAAGAAGATTGATCATGTGCCCAGTTTTAAAGAATAAAAATCATGAAAATTGTATTTTTGGCACAAAACTTTCATATATAAACCTTAAAATGGAATTGAACTGAACATTGGCGTTCGGGTAAGCATTTCACTATTGTCTTATTCGTTAAATGCGCCATTTCAGGTATAACAATAACTAGTATTTAATATTTAAAATGAAATATTGCTGAGTAGAGTCTCAGCATTTGACCGATGGGAGGTGACATGGACACACTGGTAATTGCAGATATAGAGCAAAAATATGCACAGTTAAGTGAAGCTCAAAAAGAAATGTTTGCAGGTTATGGTTTGCGACAAATCAAGCATTTTGTGGACATTAGCTTACCCAATCTTGAAGCGACCTTACCTGAAGGCGCCATCATTCAAGGGATTAATGCCGATGGAAAAGTTCAGGCCTTTAATGCGGCGACTAGGCAATACTATTTATGGATTTCTGATTTGCAATGGCAATTGTCGAATCGTGCGACCCAGGCAGTCGACTTAAAAGAAGATGCGATTGCAATTTGGCAAATTTTTGAATTGGCAGACTATGAGCTGGTAGATTTAAGCCATGTACATCGTGATTTTTTAGCACAAGAAACTGAGTAAATTCTGAAGCATCCACATAACATAAAAATAAGATTCAGTCCTGTGATTTGGCTTTGCTCAAGAGGAAAAGGTTGTCTTCTATAGGCAACCTTTTCTTATAGTAGAACTTTCAATCTATGCGCTTGCAGCACATGTTATGGTTTAAGCAAGCATACGATTATGCAAATCTTAAATTAAGAACATAGCGTCGTTGTCTAAAATCAGTTTGCCTATAAATCTTCTAAAGGCAGCTGGAAACTCTGTTTAATAATCTGGCTGGGTAAATCCGTTTTGACACTGGTAATACCATTTTTTTTAGTTAGATGTGTGGACTGGAATTTGCGATAACTTTCCAGATCAGGCACCACGACTTTCAACATGGCATCGCTCTCTCCCAAAATAATGTAGCACTCCATCACCTGAGGCAGTTCTTTCATCGCCTCAATAAAGGTATCAATGGTTTCGGCATCCTGACCGACTAACCAGATGCGTGAAAATAAAATCAGCTGAAAACCAATTTTTTGTTGGTCGACAATAGTCGTGTAATTCTGAATCACGCCTGCATCTTCCAGTAATTTTACCCGGCGTAAACAGGATGAAGGTGAAAGTCCGATTTCACGTGCCAGATCATTATTCTGAATACGGCCATTAGCCTGTAAATGTCGAATGATATTTTTATCAATTCGATCAAGCTTTACCCGCACAGACTTGGTGGATATTTTCATAAATTAGAATAATATTCGAAAAATAATACTTATTATAAAATAAATTGAAAGCCAATTTTGTAAAAAATCGCAGATACTTGTTTCACTTTCTGGAATTTGAAAGGAAAAGGAAATGTCTGTATTTGTACTCTTTGCACTGACCGTGCTTCCCCTGATTTTTACGCCTGGACCCGATATGTTATTTATCCTGTCTCAAGTGATGGGTAAAGATGCAAAAGCAGGCATGATGGCAACCTTAGGGGTGTGTTGCGGTTATCTGGTGCATTCTATTCTGGTGGCACTCGGAATTGCGGCTATTATTATCTCTTTTCCGGTGCTGTTTGAAACAATTCGCTGGCTTGGGATTGCGTATCTGTTGTATTTGGCCTTTAATTTGCTCAAATCGGTATTCAGTAAAAAAGCGCTGAACATTGAGAAAAAGACCTCAGCCAATCCGATTAAAAAAGGTTTTTTTACTGCGCTGTTAAATCCAAAAGGCATGTTGATTTATTTTGCGATTTTGCCGCAGTTTATTGATAAATCCGCCAATACTGTCAGCCAAGGTTTGATCCTGTCCTTTATTTTTATCAGTCTGATTTTTGTAGTGTATTGTAGCTTAAGTATTTTGTTCAGCAAAATCAGCCAAAAAACCCAAATGGATGAACGTAAACAAAAATGGGTGGATGGAACTTCTGGTGGTTTACTGGCACTTGCTGCAAGCTGGCTCATCATCAATTAATCTGGTTGCAAAGAAGCATACTGTTCGCAGTATGCTTTTTTTATAATTGCGAAGATTTGAAATTAAATATTCACTTTGTCGGCGTAGAATTCAATGCGCTGGTTTATTATTTGGTCAATTTGTCTTTATATTAGGTTTAATTCGCTCTCAAAAAGAGTTCTGTCCAAAATGACAAAAGCTGACATACGTATATTCCGGCTGTTTTGCTTCAAGCTGCTTTAAATCAATTTAAATTAAATGTGATCAATCAAAACTTCTGATGTGATTAATCAGATAAAAAAATAATATAAATCAATGGTTAAATTTTAAGTAAATATTGATACATTTCATTGTAATAAAACGATAACAATTAATTGTGAACGCATCGTTCAGGGAAAATTACGCATTTTTACACCTCTTTGTTGAATTGTGACTTGACCGAAATGCCGTACACATTGCAAGATAGGGCACCTAAAAAAATTTAAGTGAAGAGTTATTATAACTTTTCTCAATATTTACATTTGCTAAAACAGCCGAGGATTACATGAAGGCTCTTGTTGCTGTAAAACGTGTGGTTGATGCCAACGTTAAAGTTCGCGTTAAACCGGACAACAGTGGTGTTGACTTAACAAACGTTAAAATGTCAATTAACCCATTCTGTGAAATCGCAGTGGAAGAAGCGGTTCGTTTAAAAGAAAAAGGAACTGTTTCAGAAATCATTGTTGTTTCTATTGGTCCTAAAGAAGCCCAAGAACAGATCCGTTCTGCAATGGCGCTTGGTGCTGACCGCGGTATTCTGGTTGAAGCTGATGACAGCCAACTGGGTGCGCTGGAAATCGCTAAAATTCTGAAAGGCGTTGTTGACGCTGAACAACCACAATTGATCCTTCTAGGTAAGCAAGCAATTGATGATGACTCGAATCAGGTTGGTCAGATGCTTGGCGCTCTAATGGGTGCAGGTCAAGGTACATTCGCTTCTGAAGTAAAAGTAGATGGCGATAAAGTACAAGTAACACGTGAAGTAGACGGCGGTTTACAAACTGTTGAGCTGAAACTTCCAGCAATCATTACCACGGACTTGCGTTTGAACGAGCCTCGTTATGCGGCACTTCCAAACATCATGAAAGCGCGTAAAAAACCGCTGGATACCAAGTCACCTGCAGATTTCGGTGTAAACCCTGCAACTAAACTGAAAACAGTGAAAGTTGAATCACCTGCAGAGCGTAAAGCTGGCGTACAAGTGAAGTCTGTAGACGAGCTTGTAGAAAAATTGAAAAACGAAGCGAAAGTGATCTAATACAGAAGGATAAAAATCATGAGTATTTTAGTTATCGCTGAGCACGACAACAAAGCATTAAACGCTGCTACTTTAAACGTTGTTGCTGCAGCGCAAAAAATCGGTGGTGATATCACTGTATTGGTTGCTGGTTCTGGCGCTCAGGCAGTTGCTGACCAGGCGGCTAAAGTTGCGGGCGTAAGCAAAGTATTACTTGCTGATGACGCTGCTTATGCAAACCAATTGGCTGAAAACGTGGCTAAACTTGTTGCTGAATTAGGTAAAGGCTATACACATATCCTTGCTGCTTCTACAACAACTGGTAAAAACATTTTACCACGTGCAGCTGCGCTTCTTGACGTAAGCATGATTACTGACATCATCGCGGTAGATGGTCCTAAGACTTTCAAACGTCCGATCTATGCAGGTAACGCAATTGCGACTGTAGAATCAGGCGAAAACATCGTATTGGCGACTGTTCGTGGTACGGCATTTGATGCTGTAGCTGCTGAGGGCGGTTCTGCTGCTGTTGAAGCTGCTGCGTCTACGGGTGATGCGGGTATTTCTAAGTTTATCAACGAAGAAATCGTAAAATCTGAACGTCCTGAACTGACAGCTGCGCGTATTGTGGTTTCTGGTGGTCGTGGTGTAGGTTCTGGTGAGAACTATCACAAGATCCTTGATCCATTGGCCGACAAGCTTGGTGCTGCTCAAGGTGCATCACGTGCTGCGGTAGATGCTGGCTTCGTACCAAACGATATGCAAGTGGGTCAAACTGGTAAAATCGTTGCACCTGACCTGTACATCGCTGTAGGTATCTCTGGTGCGATTCAGCATTTGGCTGGTATGAAAGAATCTAAAGTGATCGTTGCGATCAACAAAGATGAAGAAGCGCCAATCAATGCAGTCGCTGACTACTGGTTAGTCGGTGACCTGAACACTGTAATTCCAGAATTGGTTTCTAAAATCTAATTTCTGAATCGGGTTCAAAATACGCTCTTGTGCAAGCAGTGAAAGCAATGCTTTACTGTTTTGTCCAAGGGCGTTTTTTTTTATGCAAAAATTTTAAAAATACTCTACAGTCGAAACTAGAGTATTTCATTTGCATGAAAAGTGATAAAATTCCGGTTTGGTTTTTCTCCTGTTTTTAATCATGTCCTTTTCCAAAGCCGCCCATATCCTGTTCATTAGTTTTCTGCTGATTGCGCTTTATCTGGGTATTTGCATTCATACTGCCCTGAATGCACCGCCTGCGGTGACTCAGTATTTATTTAGTGAATCAGGCGCTTTTGAAGTCATGAGTCCATGGTTATGGTACTTGCTGGCAGTGCTGTGTTTGCTCAATGTTGAAATCAAACCTAATACCCGAGTGTTTACGGCTATAGCAGCGACATTGTTGGGATTGCGGGAAATGGATTTTCATAAGCAGGTGTTTGAAATGAGTTTTATTAAAACTAATTTCTATCGCAGTGCTGAAATTCCGCTCATGGATAAGCTGCTCGGATTTATGTTATTGCTCGGGATTATTTTTGTCTTTCTGGTACTGGCGAAAAAATTGGTTCAAACCATACGAAGCATGAAAGATTCTTTGAATATTGCACATTTTTTTATCTTCCTCACCATTGCCTGTGGCGGACTGAGCAAGGTGCTGGATCGCACGACCTCAACCCTGAAAGAAGAATTCGGCATCCAGTTGGTACCGCATACTCAAATCATGATTATGACCATTGAGGAAGGGGTAGAAATGTTATTGCCAGTTTTATTGATTGTGGCTGTGCTGAGCTATCGTAAAGTACTGAACCAGGCACAATAAAAATATAGAAAAAACGATGAAGATGCGCCAGTTGATTGGCGCATTTTGTCTTTGTACTCCTGTATTTCTCAAAATTTTGGGTATGGAAAAATCCTGTCTGGATGTGCTGGTTTTCGGTTTTGAAATAACAAGAAAATGATCACTAAAATGAAGATAATTAACAAGGTTAAGCTGAATATTTCGACACAAAAATACAAGTGTTTATGCTATAATTTAGGGCTGTATTTTAGTTTTTAACTCAGTCGTTTGAGTTAATGATTTTGCTAGTTTTACGACATATAAATACAAGCCAAAATTGGCTTGTAGAATAAGGAGTATGCATGAGCGTATCGGAAATTAGACCGATTGCCATTGAGGATGAACTTAAAAGCTCATATCTCGATTATGCGATGAGCGTGATTGTGTCACGTGCATTGCCCGATGTACGAGATGGTTTAAAACCTGTTCATCGTCGTGTGCTTTTCGCAATGCACGAATTAGGCAATGACTATAACAAAGCTTATAAAAAGTCTGCACGTGTAGTCGGTGACGTGATCGGTAAATATCACCCGCATGGTGATTCTGCCGTATATGAAACGATTGTACGAATGGCGCAAGATTTCAGCTTGCGTTACCAATTGGTTGATGGTCAAGGTAACTTCGGTTCGGTCGATGGCGATAGCGCAGCAGCCATGCGTTATACTGAAGTGCGTATGCGTAAACTGACCCACGAACTGTTAGCGGATCTTGAAAAAGATACCGTCGAGTGGGAAGACAACTACGATGGCTCTGAGCGTATTCCTCAAGTCATGCCAACCCGTGTACCGAACTTGTTGATTAATGGTGTCACTGGTATCGCAGTCGGTATGGCGACCAATATGGCGCCGCATAATATGACTGAAGTTGTGAATGCGTGTCTGGCCTATGCTAATGATCCTCAGATCAGCATCGAAGGATTGATGGAACATATTTCTGGTCCGGATTTCCCGACAGGCGGTATTATTTACGGTAAATCAGGCATTGTCGATGCTTACCGTACCGGTAAGGGTCGTTTGCATATCCGTGGTAAGTACCATTTCGAAGAAGATCCGAAGAATGGCCGTACCACGATTGTCTTCACTGAAATTCCATATCAGGTCAATAAAGCAAAAACCATTGAGCGTATTGCTGAACTGGTCAAAGAGAAAAAACTCGAAGGCATTTCAGAGCTTCGTGACGAGTCTGACAAAGACGGTATGCGTATCGCGATTGACCTGAAGCGCGGTGAAAACGCCGAAGTGATCGTGAACAACCTGTTCCAGAACACACAACTTGAAAACTCTTTCAGCATCAATATGGTTTGCCTGGACAATGGCCAACCAAAATTGATGAATCTGAAAGACATCATTGCAGCGTTTATCCGTCACCGTCAGGAAGTGGTCACGCGTCGTACCATGTTCGAATTACGCAAAGCGCGTGAACGCGGTCATATCTTGGAAGGTTTAACCGTTGCTCTGGCGAATATTGATGCCATCATCGAAACCATCAAGAGTTCTGCGAATCCGGCTGAAGCGCGTGAGCGTTTGCAGGCAGGTGAATGGGCTGGTGGCGGTGTTTTGGCCTTGCTAGAAAAAGCCGGTTCGGTTTCTGTGCGTCCGGATGAGATTGAAGGTGAAGACCCAAGTCGCCCCTTTGGTTTGGATGGCGAGATTTATCGTCTGTCACCGACCCAGGTGAATGCGATTATGGAACTTCGCTTGCACCGTTTAACCGGTCTGGAACAAGACAAGTTACATGCTGAATATAGTGAAATCCTGTCACAAATCGCTGAACTGACTGCAATTTTGAATGACTTTAATCTGTTGATGAACGTGATTCGTGAAGAATTGGCCTTGATTCTTCAGCAGTATGGCGATGCACGTAAAACATCGATTGTCGAGTCACGTATCGATTTCTCTCGTGAAGATCTGATTCCTGAAGAGCAAATGGTTCTGACGGTATCGAAATCAGGTTATGCGAAAACTCAACCATTGTCTGACTACGCTGCACAGCGTCGTGGTGGCCGTGGTAAGTCTGCGACCAGCATGAAAGAAGATGATTACATTCAACATCTGATTGTGACGTCAAGTCATGCGACGGTACTTTGCTTTACCAACGTTGGTAAGGTCTACCGTCTGAAAGTCTATGAAGTGCCGCAAGCATCACGTGGTGCCAAAGGTCGCCCAATGGTGAACTTGCTGCCACTGGATGAAAACGAGACCATTACCGCGATCTTGCCGGTGATTGACGCGCCGAAGAAATTCAAAGAACGTCTGGCTGACTTCAAGGCATTTGTAAAAGCCAATGCAGCGCAGTTGCAAAGCAATGAAGTGATCAATGCTCATTTTGCCGAGCTTGAAGCCGCCCTGACTGAATCTGAAGATGGTGCGGATGATATTTCTGATGCATTGCGTATTCAATTGAAACAGTTGGGCTTGGAGCTTTCTGCAACAGATCTTGATGATGACATCATCAATGACTTTGCTCAGCAGGCTGAAGCGGTACGTAAAAACTTCTATGTGTTTATGGCGACTGAATACGGTACGATTAAACGTGTAGAGCTTGAACAGTTCTCGAATGTTCGTTCAAACGGTTTACGTGCGATTGAGCTGAATGGCGACGATACCCTCATTGGTGTAGCGATTACCGACGGCGAACAGCAAATCATGTTATTCTCGAACGAAGGTAAAGCCATTCGCTTCGCAGAGACTGATGTACGTTCAATGGGCCGTTCTGCCAAAGGTGTACGTGGTATGCGCGTGACTATTGGTGCAGCTGCACAGCTAGAAGAAAATGATGAAACTGAGATCGAGTCTGATGACGAAGATGGCTTAGATTCAGCATTGATTAGCCGAATCGTATCACTGGTTGTTGTACCTGAAACTGGCGAAGTACTGTGTGCATCTGAAAATGGTTATGGTAAACGTACTCCAGTAGATGATTTCCCGACCAAGAAACGTGGCGGTAAGGGCGTGATTGCGATCAAGACCTCTGAACGTAACGGTCAATTGGTGGGCGCTGTTGCCATCGATGCTTCTAAAGAACTGATGCTAATCTCTGATGGCGGTACGCTGGTTCGTACCCGTGCATCTGAAGTGGCGCAAACCGGTCGTAACGCACAGGGTGTTCGTCTGATCCGCCTAGGTAATGAGGAATTGCTGGTTGGTGTCGTTTCAATCGAAGCGGTTGAAGAAGATGAGTTTGTTGAAGCGATTGAAGGTGCAGAATCTTTAGTAGCAGAAACAGATCTAGCAGCTGAAACTGAGCAAGTTGCAAAAGATGGTGAAAATTTAGTAGAAGAATAAGTTTTTTACTGATAAAAAGGGCGCTTCGGCGTCCTTTTTTATAAACCTTGACTGCATAAGGGTAAGCGATGAAAACCAAATTAATGTTGTTGGCAGCAGCGGTTGCATTGACTGGCTGTAATTCAATGGACAATATTCCGAATCCGAGTCCTGAACAGGAAAAGGCGGCACAGCTGGCTTATGAGGATTTGCGTGACGGGAAATATGAGGAATTTCTGGATCAGTTAGAACCGCAGTTGCAAACCCAGTTTAAGGATAATGAAAAGCTGATGAAACGCTTTTCACGTTCAATTCCTCAAGGTGAATACAAGTCTAAGACTTTAATGACCAAAGAGATTGAAGAAGCAACCAATCAGCCTGGACAATATAAGGTCAGTTATGAAATTGCCTATCCGGAGAATCTGGTTCAGTATGATGTGAGTTTTGATAAGCCGAATGGTAGCAACAAGATTCGTAATTTCAATATTCAGGTCTTTGGCGAATCAAGTAAATAAGTGGAATAGGCGCATTGCTATAATGTTCTATCTGCTTTGATGACCAGAAATTAAACGTCGATAAGCCAAGAAAAAGCACAAGCTGCCGATCATTCCAAGATAAAGCAATTTAGGCAAGACCAGTGCGGTAGGTACACCCATCTGATTGAGTTGAATAAACATCTGCACAATTTGGGTGGAAGGCAGGATTTCACCAATGACTTGCATCCAGATGGGCATGGCAGCATGTGGCCAGGCCGCACCAGATAAAAAGAACAGTGGAATGGAAGTGAATACAATCACATGACCCGCACGTTCTGGCAGATCCAGAAAACTGGCAAATAGGCAGGTCATGCCAATTATCGTGTAGATAAAAACCGGAACAGCCAGTAGCATCCCGAACAGGTTGCCACCGCGCGGATAATCAAACAGCCAGAAGCTGAAACCGAATAAATAGAAACATCCCAGACAGCCAATAGTAAAGACTGCTAAACCCATACCAATGAACGCATTTGCGTTTAATTCTACTTTTCTTTCCCGATATACCAAAATCAGCATACTCAAACCCAAAAGAATGGTTTGGTGGATAATTAAGGGTGCAACCGCAGGAAAGACATAACTGCCATAGCCGGACAGTGGATTAAATAAAGGAATTTGATGCACAGAAAGGGCTGGTGAAAAATCCGAGACCTTGCTAAAGCGTTCAGTATAGTCTGCCAAAGTTTGCTCAACTGATGTGGCTAAGCCCAGACCAATTTGTTTGGTCACTAAAAAGTTGGCTGTACTTAAATACAGGCCAATGCCACCTGTTTCACCATGCCTTAAGCTTTGCGATAAATTGTCCGGCAGCAGTAAAATGCCATCGGCTTTTTGTGACTCCACCCATTGTTTGGCTTCGGCGAAATTGCCGGTAATTGCCTGAATTTCCACATTGGGGCTTTGTGCCACCTGACCAATAATACGGGTGCTTAAGTTACTTTGTTCTTCATCGACAATAATAATCGGTAAGGCTTCAGCCTGCTGTGCCTGATAAGCGGTTGGATAAAAAAAACTGTAAAACAAGACGGATAGAATCAGCGTGGTAAAGATCGTGCCGTGACTGACGATATCTTTGAAGCTTTGTAGATAGTAAAACCAAAGGGATTTCATGGTGTTGCTCCTTTGGCGATTTTTTTAAGAAACAGATAAGCCAGCAGAGCGTAGACTAGGGCATAGATCAGCAGCATTAATCCAGCTTGCAGTGAAATATGCAATGGACTACCAATCACCCATTGTTCAGTTTGTAATTTGGCATAGGGCGTGAACGGAATAATATTGGACCAAAACTGGGTGAATAGGGGCGCATTATTTAAAGGTAAAGTCACACCGGCAAAACTTAAAGATGAACCGCCATAGACCGCAATGATGCCAAAAGATTTACTTAAATCTTTGGTTGCCAGAACCACTGCACTGCTTAAAAATGCATAAGCGCTATATAGCAGAAATTGTGCCGATAGAATCAGAGCGAGCGAGCCGGCAACAAACCAGCCGCGAATTTCAATCAGCCAGAACATCCAGATCCAGGTCCATAGACTAAAAATAGCCACATAGACCAGGTTCTTAGACAGCAATGCCATCCAGATGGATGAGTTGCTGACCCAGCTTGTTAAGGTCTGCCGCTTTAGTTCCTGACCGACGGCAAATGCCACACAACAACACAGTAGTAAATGCAGAATTGCCGGAATGACATAGGGTTCCAGATAGAATTCATAATTCAGCTGCGGATTATACAGTGGCGATATTTTGATATGCGGTGACGGTGCTTCGAGAGAGGGCAGCCGGTTGCCCAGATATTGCTGTCCGCTAAATTCAGCGAGTGCTTGCAGGGTACTAACCAGCATGGCAGACGAAATGGTATTTCCGATACTGAAATAACTTTGGTTAAAGGCAATACTGATGTCAGCATCCTGAGCACGAACCAGACGTTGCTCGGCGCCGCTTGGAATATGGATATAACCCCAAATTTTATTTTGATTTAGCAGGCGCTCAATCTCAGCTGTTTGTTCCGACACCGTAGCAATTTTCAGAGTATGATTCAGTGCCACATGCTGATAAATGCTTTGACTCAGCGCACTCTGATCTTGATCAATAATCGCAATCGATAGATGATCGGGTTTACCTTGGGCAAACATGCTGCTGAATAAAATAATCACCAGTGCAGGTGCCAGCGTGACCAGACACAGATCCCATTTTTCGCGGAGCAGATAGCGCAGTTCGCGCCATATACCCGTCCACATTATCGGGTCTCTTTCAGTTTAAATAGCACGCTCATCCCGACTTTGAGTTCAGGAATCGCTGGTGCGGGCACAAGATGCAGCTTAAAACTTCGTACATCATAACCGCCGGTTTGGCGTGTAGTTTTAATGGTGGCAAATTCACCCTCGGCACTGATCTGTTTGATTTTAAAAGTGGCGGTTTTATCTAGGGCGGGAATATAACCTTCAATACTGCTCATTTTTTGAAATGGGGCATATTGGTCTTCACGAATATTCAGGCTCACCCACATTTTATCTTCAATCAGGCTGACCACAGGGACTGCGGTGGCTACCAGCTCCGAGACTTTGCCATAGGTTTTAGACACCGTTCCGTTTACAGGTGCTACTAATTGGGTTTCTGCCTCTAATGCATTGGCTTCATCCAGCGCAGCCTGGGCAATATCTACTTGTGCATCGGCAGAACTCTTTTGCTGCGAGGTGCTGCCACGTTTGGCACGTGCGTATTGCTGATACGCTGCTTCTGTCATTTGTGCCGCTGATTGACTGGCTGCATACAATTCATCACGGCGCTGGCGTGAAATCACACCTTCCTTAAATAAATTTGCACCACGCTCATAAGAAACTTTGGCTAAATTTTGCTGTGCTTTCAGCGATTGCCAGTTGGCATACAGGCTAGCGATATTTTCTTCCTGCGAACCACGTTCAGCAGTCGATTGTAAAGCCAATGCAGATTGTAAAGCCGCTACGGCTTGCTGTTTTTTTGCTTGAATCTCCGGGCTGTTTAAGCGCACCAGTACATCACCTTTTTTGACCTGCTGACCTTCTTCTACATAAATTTCTTCAATACGGCTTGGCACTTTGGTCGCTACCTGAACCGTTTCAGCTTCTACACGACCCTGCAATTCCAGCGGAGCCGGTTGGTAGCTTTTCCATAATCCAAAAGCGATGACTGCCAGTAGAATTGGAATCAGGGCAAGCAATAAATATTTTTTCTTTTTGGGGATTTCAGGAGCTTGTTCATGCTCGGTCGAAGTCGTCGCGTTATTTTCTATTTCAGTTTTTGTTTCTACCTGTTGTGCAGGCGATTTTTCTGTATCGCTGGATGAAGCCGCTTCATTCACAGGATCATTGGGTTTTTGATCTTCGTTCATGTTCGGCTCCATTAGCGAATATAGTGAGTGTTGGTATGTTGGATGTAGTTCGGAAATTCTGCAATCGAGCCATGGCTTTGTAATAGGGTGGCCAGTGACATCACATATTTGTAGGCATTCAAGGCAGTTTCAGCTCGTAGTCCGCTCAGCATATTTTGTGCATCGATGACCTGTGTGGCGGTGCCCATATCTTCTTTAAAAGACAATTCTTGGATGCGTAAATTTTCCTGTGCGGCTTTCAAGTTTTGTGCCAGAAGCGCATCACTTTGCTGTGCACTGAGTGCTTCGCTATAAGATTTATAAATCAGATTTTCAATTTCTTGCTGGGTGCGTGCAGTGAGTAATTCTGTAGCAGAGCGTTTGAGTTCGGCAGCCTGAATATTCTTGTTTTTATCGATCCCGGAAAACAGGTTATAGCGTGCGGCAACTCCGACAATCCAGTTTTCATTTTGATCCAGACTATATTCGCCAAAAGCAAAAACATTCGGTTTTTTTGCCGCTTGCTGAGCTTTGACATTGGCTTGAGCCAATTGGGTATCCAGCTGCATTTTTTGAATCAGCGCAGAGTTCTGACTAAAGGTTTTCAGCAGATGATTTAAGGCCTGTGGCTCGGTTTTATTGACAAATAAAGGCGTTGAAAGCTCAGTGATGCTACTTTCTTGAAGCAGATTATTCAGCTGGAACAGGGCAGCATTCAAATTGGCTTGCGTGTTTTGCTGGCTGCGCTCGGCATTATTGCGTGCCACTTCAAACTGCATGCGGTGGCCTTTACTGATAAAACCTTGCTGTTCCATCTTTAAGGCATTGCGATAATGCTGCTGCATGGCATTCAGGTTAAACAGCGCAGCTGCATGCAGTTGCTTTTGAAGCTGCACATTGAAATAACTTTGAATCAGTTCAAAACGCTGCGTGTCTTGCTGCTGTTTGTTGCTGAGCTGACTACGACCGACCTGAATATTGGCGATTTCTTTAGCGCTGCTTGTCAGTCCACCGGTATAAAGCGGCATCATGACTGAAATCGTCGGGCGAATCACCTGATCATCCAGCACGACATTCGAACTATCAGGAATTAAGCCAACTCCATTTTGGATAGGTTGTCTTAAACTATTTTTTAGTGGGTCAGCCAGACCCCCTAAGTTCAGTTCATCAATTCTATTATTGACACCATCCGTTAAGGATTGCTCTAAATTATTTTTTAATGCACCTAAAGGTAGATCGAGTTCATTATGAAAGGCATACGCACGAACATTCAGATCGACACGCGGCAGACCTACGCCTTTTACTGCTTCAGCTTCAAGTTTTGAGGCCTGTTCCAGACTTTGATAGGCTTGGCTGCTATAAGAATTTTGCAACAACTGACGTTCAGCGTCCTGAAAGCTGATGCTCTGTGCATGAGCAAAGCTGCCATACATCATTGATGCAAGCAGATTTAAACTCCAGACAAGCTGTCTTTTATTTTTCTTTAAGTTCATAAAGTCGCTAAACTGATTTAAAGCCGGTAATGTTATCCGGCTAGTATAAATCAAAGGTTTGCAGATAGAACTAGTGTAAAGTTATAGTATTGTTTCTTTTACATCTGTATTTCAAATACTTATTGGCTGTTTTTAATGGAATATCTAGAATCAAAAAATGGCTTAATCTTGAATATTTTCAATTGTTAGTTCAAAGATGATAAAAACAGCAGGCTAAAATACTGGTCAATTTATCTTGTGAATCTACATTGATTTTTTGACTCTATCTTGACTCATAGATTGAAATAATTTTGTGCAAGACCCTGCCAGATATGGTTAAATGCCATCATTTTATTGTGTTTCACTCTGAAAGGAAAAATCATGCGCGCGTACAACTTCTGTGCTGGTCCTGCTGCATTACCGACTGCCGTACTTGAAAAAGCTCAAGCTGAAATGCTTGACTGGCATGGCAAAGGTCTTTCGATCATGGAAATGAGCCACCGTAGTGCCGACTATGTTGCCATGGCTGAAAAAGCGGAAGCAGACCTGCGCAAACTCATGAATATTCCTGAGAACTACAAAGTATTGTTCTTGCAGGGTGGGGCATCACTACAGTTCTCAGCAATTCCATTGAACTTGCTTGGCAAAAACAACAAAGCAGACTATATCGATACCGGCATCTGGTCTGAAAAAGCCTTGAAAGAAGCGCAGCGTTATGGCGATATCAATGTTGTAAAAGCGGGTATCCAAATTGATGGCAAATATGCGATCAGTGCCCAAAGCGAATGGAATCTTTCTGATGATGCAGCTTATGTGCATTATGCGGATAATGAAACTATTGGCGGTCTGCAATTTGCCTCAATTCCTGAAACAGACAAGCCATTAGTTTGTGACTATTCATCTAGCATTTTATCTGCACCCTTAGATGTCTCTAAATTTGGTTTGATCTATGCGGGTGCGCAAAAGAATATCGGGCCTGCTGGTTTAACGCTGGTGATCATTCGTGATGATCTACTCGATCAAGCTAAACCTGAAATTCCAAGCATCTTGAAATATTCAGATCAAGCGAAAAATGGCTCAATGGTCAACACACCATCAACTTATGCATGGTACTTGTCTGGTTTGGTGTTTGAGTGGTTGCTAGAAAATGGCGGTGTAGATGCCATGCACAAAGTGAACCTTGAGAAAGCTAACTTGCTTTATGGTTATATCGATCAAAGCGATTTTTATGCGAATCCGATTTCAAAAGCAAACCGTTCAATCATGAACGTCCCATTTACCTTGGCTAATGCAGATCTTGAGAAACAGTTCCTGAAAGAAGCAGAAGCACAACATTTATTGAATCTTGCTGGTCACCGTTCGGTTGGCGGTATGCGCGCAAGTATTTATAATGCCGTGCCTTTAGAAGGCGTGCAGGCATTGGTGAACTTTATGGATGACTTTGCCAAACGCAATGGTTAATTCCTGAAACGAAAAAACCCAGCACAGGCTGGGTTTTTTATGCATTCAATAATTTTAGAAAATAAAAGTATGCAGGATGAATCCGCAGATCAGCATCCCCAACATGAAAAAAAGGCAGGACATCATATCAATATTATAGCGGGAGCTAAGATGATGCTCGACCTGTTGTAATGTTTCTTCTTGCACGATTTTCATAGATATTTATTGTCCGATCTATTTATCGTTAATACTAATTTGTTGTGAGTATTTTTATCATAAAAAATTGATTAAATAAAGTACATTTTTAATTAAAGAGCATAAATTTTCATTTTATTTGAATATTAGATTTGTATGACATCAGATTATTTATATGAGAAATCAAATGCTTATTTTTACAAGATTTTTAAGGTTATATTAAATATTTAAAATGAATTCATTTGAATTTAAAAATGTGGATAACTTGGTTTTTAATGAATTTAAATAGATTATTAAGCCAGAAAATATGTATAAAAAATAATCAAAAATTAAAATGACAAATAAGGATATAGATGGATTAAAAGAAGATACCCATCAAAATGAATATCTTCTTTTTCTGTTTGAACTTAGGCCGCTTTTCTATAAATATTGGCCTGAATCCACAAGTTGCCACGAATATACTGGCCAATCTGGAAGTCTCTGTACTGGTCATTCCGCGTTGCAATCCGGATCAAGGTCGCAGGCTGGCCTTCATCATGAATGAGGGTGACATCATAAAGGGTATAGTCCTGACCCATAAACTGCATAGTCGTTTTACCGACAATATTGCCCTGGAACCAGGCTTCATCTTCCTGACCCATGGTTTCGCCGTATAGATAAGCCACCATTTTAGAAAAATCTACGGTTACAGGTTCTTTATCTTCTTCGCACTGCGGCTGCCAGGCATCAATCTGTTCCTGCAAATTATCCGGTGCTACACCATTATTGGCAGCCAGAATATCATTCAAGGCACGGTGGTGCTTGATCGAAGCCGGATCATCAACCACCAGATGCTCATGATTTGCGACCGCTTCAAGTTCATAGGCCCAGCCATTCAGATTCACCACATAGGACTGGTCTTTTTCATAATGCGGATGATTGACGCTATACAGGTTATCGAAAGCGTAAATAATATTATTAGCACCCAGATTCAGGCGCAATACAGCCTGAGTATTGGATTTACAGCTAATAATCCGGTCAATCGTGGCTTTCACCTGATAAGGACTGTCAAAGCACGGAAATGCAGTTTTTACTGCTTGAGGTTTGTTGTTTTCGACGGCAATCACTTGACTCAACTGTACCGCAGCTTTGCTCGGTCCCTGAATCAGCCAGGTCTCTGCATCCATATCACATTCTTGTGTACAAAGGCCCATCGGCATGATTGGTTCATCAAGAGCTTTGCCTAACCACTGTGGAACATCTGTGCCAGGGTTGTCGGTGAGCAAGGTCCAATGTTCGACATGACTACCGAAATTTTGATCATCAATGGTGATGATCTCTGGGCTATTCTGATTTTTCATATGCACAATTGATCTTGGATGATGTATTTATAGTTAATCGAGGGTCATTGCGATTTTTCAAGTCAATCGAATGAATTTTAAAATTAAAATGCCAGTCAAATGAAGTCAATTTTTTTTCTCGCGTGAATCATGCCAGTTTTACCGGGCACATACTTTTTAAAATATTGATGACAGATGCAATGAAAATGGAGCGATTTAATCATCAACCTGATCACTGCAATTTGCTAGAATAACCATGATTTATACCTTAATGGGAAGCCCTGTGTTGCCATTCAAACTTTGGGTCGATGCCGATGCATTGCCCCGTATGCTGCGAGATGTGATTATTCGTGCTTCGGATCGCTATCAGCTGGAAGTCACTTTTGTTGCCAATCAGCCAGTCGGAATCACACCTTCGGTCAGAATTAATTCAATTCAGGTGATGAGTGGGGCGGATGCGGCAGATAAAGAAATTATTCTGCGCATGAAAGAGCATGATATTGTCATGACCCAAGATATTCCCTTGGCTGCGGAAGTGATTGAAAAAGGCGGTATTGCGATTCATCCCCGTGGTGAAATTTATACTACGGCCAATGTGAAAGCGCGCTTACACCTGCGCGATTTTATGGACAGCCTACGCGGAGCTGGCGTGCAAACGGGCGGTCCGCCACCGATTTCAGAGCGGGATAAACGCGAATTTTCCAGTGCACTCGATCAGACCATCCAAAAACAAAAACGTAAAACTTCCGCGCTTTAAGCCTTATTCAGAGTGACTCGCATGCCCACACAAACCAATATGATTGCCACCTATCTTTTATTGGTTTTTATCTGGGCGACGACACCGCTGGCTATCGTCTGGAGTGTGACGGATTTGCATCCGCTCTGGGCCCTGGCATTGCGCTTCTTTCTGGCTTTGCCTTTTGCATTTGCCTTGTTGTGGCTATTTAAAACCCGTTTTCCCTTAGATAAATTATCCATGCACAGTTACCTGGCTGGTGCATGCAGTTTTATCGGCTCACAGATTTTCACTTATCTGGCCACGGATTATCTGAGTTCAGGCATTATTGCCCTGATGTTCGGACTGGCGCCGATTATTACCGGTTTAATTGGCCGTTTTGTATTTCAGCTTAAGCTCTATCCTTCGCAGTGGGGTGGTATGGCGATTGCCTTGCTGGGTCTGGGCATTATCTGTGTCGGTGGCAAAGATCAGCATATTCAGCCGATTGGCATAGGCCTGATGTTGCTCAGTGTTTTTATTTACTGTGTTTCGATGTTCTGGGTGAAAAAAGTTAATGCACCTCTCGAACCTATGGCACAAGCGGCCGGTTCTATTGCTGTTTCAGCGGTCATGGCCTGTACCATGTTGCCATTTATCTGGCAATTTGCACCAACCCAGATCCCACAGGCAAAATCGCTGATTGGACTCAGTTATGCTGTAATCATGGCTTCCCTGATTGCGATGTTCTGTTATTTTAAACTGGTGCAGAAAATCAAGGCGACCACTTTGTCATTGACCACCGTATTGACGCCGATGCTGGCCTTATTTGTCGGGGTGATTCTGAATGATGAAAAATTATCGGGTGGAGCAGTCTTTGGCGTCGTTATCTTACTGGCTGGTTTGTTGTTATATTTTTCCAGAGAAATTAAAGCGAGCTATAACGCTCGCCTTTCATCACCCAGCAGCACTGACTAAAGCAGTAATTTAAACAAAGTGAGCCTTGACGCATTCACCCAGTTTGACACGGTCTTGGGGATGCATGGTAATAAAATATGCACCAGTCCGATATTTGCCATTTTCTTCTTCGCGACTGTAGGCCACCTGAGCGGTTGCTGCAATATGGAAGAAATTTTCCGGATGACTCAAAGTCACGTGCAGATAGGTGCCTTCAGCGATAGGGCGCTCATTAAAGAAGCTAAAACCGGTTTCTGAAAAGTTCACTTGCTCTGGTACAGGTAACATGCTTTGTACAATTGCGTCATACAAAGAACCGGTAATAAGGTTTAACTTTTGATTAAATAAGGATAAGATTCGAGCAATTTGTTGATCTTTTTCAGATAATTGTTCTAATTCGTAGTTAACCGCATGATCAAATTGATCTAGTTCTGCAAGTAGTAGAAAATAGCGGGGCAAGACGAAGTTAGGATCGTAAGGATCATTTAAGGCAACATCATCGGAAATAATCTGATAATTAATTCGTAAGGCAGCATCGATTCGAGACATAACGCGTCTTTCCGTGAATCCGTTTGGATGCTGTACATTTTCCATAATTTATTACCTCGGACTAGATGGTTATGTTTAAACCAATCTCGCTGTATATAGGGTTGAAATATACTCGCGCACGGCGTAGTAACCACTTCATTTCTTTTATTGCGTTGGTCTCAATGATCGGCCTCACACTCGGTGTGGCAGTCCTCATTACAGTGTTGTCTGTGATGAATGGTTTTGACCGAGAGTTAAAGAATCGTGTCTTAGGAATGATACCTCAAGCGACTGTTTCCTCAACACAAATTTTAACAAATTGGCCAGAACTTGCAAAGCAAATTGAAGGGCATGAGCATGTTCAGGGAGTCGCACCTTTTACTCAATTACAAGGCATGCTGACCGCACAGGGTCAGGTCGCCGGCATTATGGTCAGCGGGATTGAACCCGAGTATGAGAAAAAAGTTTCAATTATACAAAACCATATGGTTGAGGGCAGTATCGACAGCCTGAAAAAAGGTGAATTTGGTATTGTTTTGGGCAAGCAAATGACCGATGCCATGGGTGTGGGTTTAAATGACAATATTACTCTGGTTTTGCCAGAAGCCACCCCATCACCAGCTGGTGTCGTCCCGCGTTTCAAGCGTTTTAAAGTGGTGGGAATCTTCAGTATTGGTGCTGAAGTTGACTCGATGATGGGTTATATCGCTTTAAATGATGCCTCGACCTTGCTGCGTCTACCGGATGGTGCGCAGGGTGTGCGTATGAAGCTGGATGATATTTTCCTGGCACCACAAGTGTCTCAGGAAATTGTGCGTGATTTGCCGGGGAATTTCTATGCTTCGGACTGGACTTATACCCATGGTAATCTGTTCAGCGCGATTCAGATGGAAAAAGCCATGGTCAGCCTGCTTTTATTCCTGATCGTTCTAGTCGCGGCATTTAATATTGTGTCTTCACTGGTGATGGTGGTGACGGATAAAAAATCGGACATTGCCATTTTAAGGACTTTGGGGGCTTCACCTGCCACCATTACCAAAATCTTTATGGTGCAAGGTACCGTGATTGGGGTGATTGGAACTTGTGCAGGGGCCATCCTCGGGATTATTGCGGCAACCAGTATCAGTAGCTTTATTGGCTGGCTCAACAATACTTTAGGCCTGAATATGTTTGATGCCTATTTTATTAACTACTTACCTTCGTATCTGCGCTGGCAGGATGTCTTGGTGATTGTAGGCTTGTCACTGGCACTCAGTTTTGTCGCGACAATTTATCCGGCTTTACGTGCAGCAAAAATTCAACCGGCAGAGGCTTTGCGTTATGAGTAATCTGATTTTAGATGCCCAGAATATTCACAAATCCTTTACCGATGGCAAGGCCACTGTCGATGTGATTCGCGGCTTGTCGCTACAGGTAAAAGCAGGTGAGTTTGTTTCGATTGTAGGTTCAAGTGGTTCAGGCAAAAGTACCTTATTACATGTTTTGGGTGGATTGGATCGCCCGACGTCAGGTCAGGTCATGGTGAATGGCCGCCGTTTTGATACCTTGTCTGAAGCAGAACGCGGTTATGTGCGGAATGAGCATTTGGGCTTTGTTTATCAGTTTCATCACCTGTTGCCAGAATTTACGGCACTGGAAAATGTGGCCATGCCACTGATGTTACGCGATAATATGAAATTCAAGGAAGCTAAACAGCAGGCCGAATATTTACTGGAACGTGTTGGTCTTTCGCATCGTCTGACTCACAAGCCGGGTGAATTATCCGGAGGTGAACGTCAGCGTGTAGCCTTGGCGCGCGCAGTAGTCGGTAAACCTAAACTGATGATGGCCGATGAACCGACCGGAAATCTAGACCGCAAGACTGCAGCAAAGATTTTTGAACTGCTGACCGAATTGCAACGTGAGTTCAATATGGCGATGCTGATTGTGACGCATGATGAACAGCTAGCCCATGCAGCAGATCGGATTTTACATATGCAGGATGGTCTCTGGATTGAACCATAAATAACGAGAATATTCGCATTTGATTGAAGCTCACTCCGGTGGGCTTTATTATTGGGCAAAATAATAACAAGACAGAATAAGATTCAATGTTGCAGTGGCTATGTATTGGCTGGATTTTAGGCCTTGCGTGTATGGGGAAAAGTTTCCTGTCTGTTCAACTGAGCGGAACGGCAGTTTTGATCGTTGCGCTGTTGTGGTATCTGTGTTGCCATAAATTAAAGCTCATCTTGAATACACCACTGCGAAGCTTGTTGATCACTGGATCAAGCCTGCTTTTGGGACTATTTTTAGGTCATGCTTATGCCAATCTGCAATTGGCTGAACGTTTATCCAAACGAGAGCACGAGGTCTCTGAAAAAGAAATCGTGGTCTATATCAAAGAGCTGAATAAACTGGGCGATCAGAATATCCAGCAAGCCCTGCATGTGCTTAACCCTGATGGCACTACAGTCAAATGGATGGGTTTTCTGCCAGTTTCAGATCCTGTCACATCCAGTTTAGTAAATGATGAAACCAAACAGCAGACTCTTGAACTGGAACACTATTATTTATTACAAGGCCAGATTAGACCTAACCATAGTTATGCCACACCGGGTGCTTTTGATGCAGAAAAGTGGGCATTGCAGCAAAATGTTATGGCCGGTTTCCGGATCAAAAGCATTCAGGAGTTGCAACCGCAACAACTCTATGCACTAGGTCATGGCAAATATCTACGCCAGCAACAAAAGTTGGATCAGCGATTTTTGCTTTGGGTAGAGCAACAGCGACTGGCTTTAAGAGAGTTTGTGGCCAGACAGCCGGTACAGCAGAAAGGCTTGTTACTGGCTTTATTAAGCGGTGATGAAAGTTTTTTGGATCAAGCAACTGAGCAGAAATTCCAGCGTTTTGGCATGAGTCATTTACTGGCGATTTCCGGACCGCATGTGCTGATCTTTGCTTTTATCGTCTGTGGCACCTTGCAATATCTGATTTCAAGGTACGTACCGCAGATTTATCTGAAATGGCCAAGGCAGTATTTTTTGAGTCTGCCTTTTTTGTTATGTGTATTGCTGTATTGTGCCTTTGTCGGTTTTGAAATTCCGGCGTTACGCACTTTACTGATTTGTGTGATTGTGACTTTTACGCTGCTGCTCAGGCAAAGTATGCAGCCATTAAAACTGCTGATTTTAAGTGCTGCCTTATTGTTGCTCTTTGATCCTTTTAGCATTTTGTCGGCCGCATTCTGGCTGTCTTATGGGGCCTGTTTTGTCTTGCTTCGGATCTATCAAACCATTCAGCAGCAACCGCATCAAACAGTACAAACAGCATTACAACGACTGTATTTTGCAATAAAAGTTTTGATGGAGTCGCAGTGGAAAATCTTTCTGGCCCTGTTTCCCTTAATGATGTTGTTTTTTAAGCAGGTGGCTTGGATTACCCCGCTAAGCAACCTGGTGGCTATCCCGTGGATTGGCCTGCTGATAGTTCCCGTAGATATTCTGGCGGCTTTATTATTTTTCATTTCTGAACCACTTTCGAGTCTGCTGTTTCAGCTCAATGATATTTTTATTCATATACTGCTGGCATTTTTGAATCTGCTTGATCGGCTGTTTGCACCGCAACTGATTCCTGTGGCCATGAATGTCTGGATGATTGCTCTATGTATTTTGGGCTTATTAATTGTCTTTTTGCCGCGTGGCTTAGTGCCCAAAAGCTGGACAGCACTTGCCTGTTTACCACTGTGCATTCCTCAACTTAATCAGCATGCATTTCAGCTGTCTGTTCTGGATGTCGGGCAGGGACAGGCCATCTTCATTCGGGAAGGGCAAAAGAGCATGATGATCGATATGGGCGGTTATTATAATGAAGAAAAATTCAGTATTGGTCGGCAAGTGATTATGCCATTTTTGTCTGTGCAAGGTGTTGGAGAACTGGATCAACTGATTTTGACCCATCTGGATCAGGACCATAGCGGTGCATATCACAGCATTAAAGATCAACTAAACATCCGACAAGTGTCATCCAATCAGATGCCTGAAACAGCTGCTTCTTCAAGTTTTCAGTTTTGTTATGCAGGACAGCAGTGGCAATGGTCTGAGACGATTAACTTTAAAATTCTGGCACCTCGGCAGCAGCAGTTAAATACGCCAAACTTCAATAAAAACGACCGCTCTTGTGTGATATATCTGCAAGTTAAAAATGCCGGACCGTATCAAAACTTTTTACTGATGGGGGATGCGGGTTGGGAAACTGAATATCAGCTGCTCCAAGACTATCCCGAACTTCAGGTCGATGTGCTGATACTCGGGCATCATGGCAGTCAGCACAGTTCAGCCTATCAATTTTTAGAAGTTTTGCGGCCTAAATTGACGATTGCCTCGGCTGGGAAATTTAACCGTTATGGCCACCCGAGCCAACTGACCCAGCAACGGTTGAAAGCACTTAATATTCCCTTATTAACCACAGCAGAACAGGGGAGTGTGCACTTCCAGCAACAAGGCTCAAAACTGGTGCTTTCTGCCGAACGACATGAATGGCAGTGGTTGTATCGTCAGCCCTTAAGTGACTGATTCCAATATGGGCGAAACTTTATGTAGTTCTTGAGTTCTTAATGCATTTACTTTGCCCAAAGCTTGTTCATGCTCAAGTTTGTAGAGATTTCCCAAGTCTTGATGCGCATTAAAGCGTTTATAACTCCAATGATAATGTTCCGGATGGCGACGAATTAAATTTTCAATACTATTGATAATGACTTGTGTGCCTTGATTGGCATTGCCATTATAAATTTTTTCATCAACTGCTTCGATAAAAATATCGAATCCATCTTCAGTATTACGTAGAGCATATAAAAACAGGGCACGCGCTTTGGTCTTTTGAATCAGCTTGGCACTTAAATTACTGGTGGCCAAAGGCACGCCGAAATAGGGAATATATTCACCACCGATATTCGGGGTATGATCCGGAAGGATGACCGTAGTGCCACCTTGTTTTAAGGCTTTAAAAATCTGACGGACGCCAGATTCATCGGTCGGCACCAGATGCGCCTGTTCACGACTACGGGCGGCCCGTACAAATTGATCTGCAGCCTGATTTTTCACAGGTTTGTACATAATGGTCATTGAGGTGAACTGGGCAATATAGGCATTCATAATTTCCCAGGTACCAAAATGCGGCACGATTAACACGAGGCCTTTATTTTGTGCAATGGCATCATGAAGTAGATCTTCGCCAATAACGCGATGAACGCGTTTAAGATTTTTCTGATTGCTTGAGCCCCAAATAGTAAAGAACTCGAAATATGACATTAATTCATTGCGAACCGCAGCACGGTTAATCTGTTCACGTTCCTGATTAGACAGTTCTGAAAGACTGATTTCAAGGTTGAGACGAATGACTTCCGAAGTTTTAGTGACTTTAAAACTGTTCACAATAAAGGCCAGAATACGGGCCATCCAGCGAGAAACCGGAAGCGGTTGGCGGCTAATGTATTTGAGTAATCCGTAAGCTGAATTCCGTGAGCCCTGTTTCGTCATTGATTTCGTCTAAGTACAAAAAAAGAGAACAAAATTTATTATAGGCGAAAACGTTTTGTTTAGACAGAATTACCCGATTCAGTGTATATAATGGATTCAATATAAATCAATTTATTGGATTATTTATGTCCGATTGGCCACCAAAACCTGAAAATCAAATACAAAATACGCAACAGCCAGTTCAACCGACTGGTCCGGAATGGAAATTGCTTGAAAAAGCAGTTTTAGCTTCGGTAGAAGAACAGCGCCGTGCACGCCGTTGGGGAATTTTCTTTAAATTTCTGACTTTTGCTTATCTGCTTGTTGTCATTTTGGCATTAGGCAAAAGCTGTAGTTCAGTTTCTTCAGATGCTAGCGCTGCTGCGGGTTCGCATATCGCAGTCGTGGATATTGTGGGTACGATTGCAGCCGACAAGCAGAGCGTCAACAGTAGCAATACCATCAAATCATTGAAAAAAGCCTTTGAAAATAAACAAAGTAAAGCAGTGGTGCTGAATATCAACTCACCTGGCGGTTCACCGGTACAGTCCGATGAAATCTGGCAGGAAATTCAGTATCTGAAAAAACAGCATTCTGGGAAAAAATTGTATGCCGTGATTGGCGATACGGGTGCTTCAGGTGCTTATTATATTGCTTCAGCTGCGGATGAAATTATTGTCAATCCATCGAGCTTGGTCGGTTCAATTGGGGTGATCATGCCGAATTATGGTGTGACTAATCTATTGCAAAAATTAGGTGTTGAAGATCGCACCATGACTTCAGGTGAAAATAAAGCTTTGCTGTCTATGACTCAGCCGGTTGATCCTGCGCAAAAAGCCCACGTACAGGGTGTGCTGGATAATGTGCATGGTCACTTTATTAATGCAGTGAAACAAGGACGTGGCAATAAATTGAAATCCAATGATCCTGCTATTTTCTCTGGCTTGTTCTGGACCGGTGATCAGGCGGTGAAATTAGGTATTGCGGATCGTATCGGTAGCTTAAATACCTTGAAACGCGAACTGAAAACTGAAAAAGCGTTGAATTACACCATTGAATATAGTCCATTTGAATCAGTCTTGGGTCGTATGGGTTCATCGATTGGGGATGGAATTGCTTCTTCGGTTGCACAGAAGCTTCAGTCAGAAAATAGTACAACACTGCAATGAAACCATTGATTCATTTCGCGCACGCCAATGGCGTGCCATCCAAAGTCTATCAAAAGCTGTTTGATGGATTGCAAGATGATTACGATATTATCTATGTGCCGCTTTTGGGGCCGGATAAACGTTATCCGGTTGATAACCACTGGAAAAGCCTGACCCAGCAAGTGATTGACAGTATTGTGCGCCAGTCACATGGGCGACCTGTCATTGGTCTGGGGCATTCTTTGGGGTCCGTGTTAACTCTGCAAGCGGCTTTGCAGCGTCCGGAACTATTTTCACAAATGATCATGCTGGACCCGCCGATGATTATGGGCAAAGAAGCCTTTGCCTTGCATATTGCCAAGACTTTGCGCTTAAAAGCTTTGGATAAAATGTCTCCAGCCGGTCTGTCCAAACGCCGTCGTGACCATTGGGATTCACGTGAACAAGCCGCTGAATTGCTGCGCCCTAAAGGTTTTTATCAGGATTTTGATGCAGATTGCTTCCAAGCTTATATTGATTATGCCTTGCAAGAGGATCCCATCCGAGGCGGGGTAGAACTCACTATTCCTAAAATGGATGAGGTGGCAGTCTTTAGAACCAATCCATCGCTATGGTGGTTGCCTCAGGCAAAACCAAAAATTCCTGTGCATTTGGTCGTTGCCGAGAAAGGTCCATTTCTGGCCCGCAAGTTCCCGCAGCAAGTGCAAAAGAAGTTTGGTATTCCTTTTACCGTAGTCGATGGCGGGCATATGTTCCCATTGGAACAACCTGATCAAGTCGCGAGCTTGGTAAAGCAATTGATTCAGCAACAGTCTGCCTGAGTCATCGAATGTATTGGAAATAAAAAAACGCATCCGAGGATGCGTTTTTTATTTCTAAACTTTTTTAAAACTTGCAGAATTGAACAGGCGCTTGCATTTTCTCATTTCGATACAGCACACCATCTTCAGTATGTTGAATCGTTCCGCTACAAATCCATTCTACAACTTGTGGATAGATCACATGTTCGAGGGTATGCACACGTGTTGCCAAGCTTTCTACCGTATCGTGGTGAGAAACCTTGAGAACACCTTGAGCAAGCGCTTGCCCTGCATCCAGCTCAGCCGTAACATAATGCACTGTACAGCCATGCAGAACATCACCGGTATTGAGTACACGCTGATGCGTATGCATGCCTTTATAATGAGGCAATAGGGAAGGATGAATGTTCAACATTTTCCCTTCCCAGGCTTTCACAAACTTTTCACTTAAAATTCGCATAAAGCCGGCAAGTACCACCAGATCTACATCCCAGTCCGAAAGCTGTTGATGCATGACATCATCAAAAGCTTCACGATTCGGATATTGCTTGTGTTCAATAACTGCAGTCTGAATGTCTGCCTGTTGTGCACGCGTTAAAGCAAAGGCTTCAGGTTTATTGGAAATTACGCCCACAATTTGCCCTGAAAGATTGGCATCAATCAAGGCTTGCAGATTTGATCCACTACCTGAAACAAGTACAGCAATTTTAATCATGCGAAATTACGCGAAGATCACACGAATTTTTTCGTCTGCACCTGCAACCGATTCAGCATTGTCTTGAATCTGACCCATCGCCCATGCTTTTTCACCAAGCTGGTTGAGTAATTCAACAGTTTTGTCTGCATCAGCTGCATCAACAACCAGCACCATGCCGACGCCACAGTTGAAAGTACGATACATTTCAAATTGTTCTACGCCGCCTTCACGTTGTAGAAGTTTGAATAGCTCAGGCCATTCCCAAGAAGATTCATTTACCAACGCTTGAGCACCGTTTGGAAGTACGCGAGGTAAGTTACCTGGTAAACCACCACCGGTGATGTGTGCCATCGCATGGACATCAACGTGTTTTAACAGTTCAAGAATTGGTTTTACATAAATGCGTGTTGGTTCCATTGCAACATCTGCAAGTGGGCGGCCATCGACGATTTGATTCAGATCAACGTTTTTCACGTCCAGGATTTTACGAAGCAGTGAGTAGCCGTTTGAGTGCGCACCTGAAGAAGCTACACCAATTAAAACGTCACCCGCTTTGACTTTAGAGCCATCAATAATTTTGCTTTGCTCAACAACACCGACACAGAAACCTGCAAGATCGTAATCTTCACCTTCATACATGCCTGGCATTTCGGCAGTTTCACCGCCAACTAATGCACAGCCAGCAAGTTCACAACCAGCGCCAATACCTGTGACTACATTTGCAGCAACATCAACATTTAAGTGACCAGTTGCATAATAATCAAGGAAGAACAGTGGTTCAGCACCACAGACAAGAAGGTCATTCACGCACATTGCAACCAGGTCTTGACCAATTGTGTCATGACGGTTCAAATTCAGTGCCAGACGTAATTTTGTACCAACACCATCTGTGCCAGATACGAGAACAGGTTCTTCATAACCTTTAGGGATTTTACAAAGTGCACCAAAGCCACCTAATCCGCCCATTACTTCAGGACGAGTAGTACGCTTCGCGACAGATTTGATACGATCGACTAACGCGTCGCCCGCTTCAATGTCGACACCTGCATCTTTGTAGCTTAAACCAGTGTTTGGGGTAGAAGTTGAGTTGCTCATAATGAAGTCTCCGCATTCGCGGGTGCGATTATAACCTGAATATGTAAAACTCTTATGGTATTTGTGGCCTAAAATGCTATCTTTATTAAAATATTTTAATTTTTAGAATGATTAATAGAGAAAAGGCAAGATTCTATGGTCGATCGTACTTTACGGCGCATTCTTATACTTGCTGGTATAGCATTGATACTTTGGGTTTTATATCTGCTTAAACCAGTTGTAGTTCCTTTTGTTGCAGCTTTTCTAATTGCTTATTTATTTAGCCCCTTGGTTAATGTTTTGCACCGCATTGGGCTGGCTCGATGGCTCTCGATCAGTATCGTATTTATCGGGATTGGGATCGTGGTTACATTGGTGATGTGGTATCTGGTGCCACTGGTCTGGCAGCAGCTGATGTATGCGCGTGATAGCATTCCAGCCGGGATTCACTGGATCAATTACACGTTCTTACCTTGGCTTTCCGATAGCTTTAATCTGGTACCAATGGAAATCGATACCGATCAGATTTCCTCCGTGGTGATGGACTATGTCCAGACCAATTATAGTGCTGACAGTATTCAGGCAATGCTGCTGAAACTGGCACAATCTGGCCTAAACTTTATCCAGATTGGTGGCACGATTGTCCTGATTCCGATTATTGCCTTTTATTTCTTGCTGGATTGGGATCGTATGCTGGACAGCTTACGCCGCCTGATTCCCCGTCCTTATGAAAAAACAACCTTAACTATTGTGAGTGAATGTCATAGTGTTTTAGGTGCCTTTGTCAAAGGTCAGTTCCTGGTCATGGTTCTGCTAGGCGTAGTCTATGCAGTGGGACTGCAACTGATTGGCCTAGAGATTGGCTTGATCATCGGGATGATTGCCGGATTGTGCAGTATCATTCCGTATCTTGGTTTTGCGGTTGGAATTATTGCCGCAGTCATTGCAACCTTTTTCCAATTTGGAATCGACTGGTGGCAACTGGTATTGGTCGGGATTGTCTTTATGGTCGGGCAGGCCGTCGAAGGCTATATTCTGCAACCGTTCTTGCTAGGTGATAAAATCGGTCTTTCTCCTGTAGCTGTAGTGTTTGCAGTTCTGGCAGGTGCACAACTGGCCGGTTTCTTGGGCATGCTGATTGCCTTACCGGTGGCAGCCGTGATTGTGGTACTGCTGCGGCATATCCGTGAGTATTATGAACATACGCCATTTTATGGTGATCGGGCTGTTATCATACAAGATGCATCTACCGGTTCAATCAATATTGAAACAGCAGACTTAGATGTTGATATTGAAATGAAAAAGCCACAGAAAAAACCGCTGCAAGCAGAGGAGAACTCAAGTAAAATTCATGATCCACATCGTAAAGACTCATAAGGCCAAAAAATCGTATGCGTCAATTGCAGTTAGATATAGAACCTCAGCTCGATGCCCGAATCAGTGATTTTTCAGGGCCGGGTTGGGGGCATGTCATTGATGCTGTCCGTCAATTACATGCAGGCCTGATCAACCAATTTTATGTCTATGGGGGAGCCGGTACAGGTAAAAGTCATTTGTTGTCTGCCATCTGTGACTCTTATCTGGAAGTAGGTAAATCTGCAATTCAGGTATCTTTGCTTGAGCTTTTAGATGCACCGACTGAGGCGATTACTTCTCTAGATCGTTTTGATCTGGTAGCACTTGATGATATCGAAGCGATTAGTGGCGTACCCCATTGGCAACGCGCAGTATTTCACTTGATTAATTATAATAATGAAGGTGGTGGGCAGTTGGTGTTTTCGTCACGTTTTGCACCTATCGAACTCAAACTCGAATTGCCAGATTTACAATCCCGTCTCACGCAGGCGGTCAGTACCCGTGTTCCGAGTGGCAGTTTGTATGCTGATCGCTATGCGCTGGTTTCCTCGGTACTCGATCGTCGTGGGATCCATTTAGACCCTCAAATCTTTGACTATTTACTAAGCCATGGGCCACATCAAACTTCAGTGCTGCTTCAAAGATTAGAGCAGATTATTCAATTGCTTAAAGGGGAAAAATTGAAAGTCAGCAATGCTAATCTGCGGCAGATATATGCCTTGATTGACGAATATCGGTAAAATATAAAAATTCTTGAGTAATTACTCAGTCTATGACACAGTAAGGCAAAATAATTCGCTGTTGCAAGGATTCTGCAACTTTAGAAGAAAAAGAAAGAAATAAAAATTAAGGAGAAGGTTATGCTCAAGAAGAGCATAGGCATAGCTTTGCTATGTATAGCGGGGCAGTCGTATAGTGCAGATATTATTGTAACCACTACAGAAGATATTGAAAAAGATGACAAGGAATGTTCACTTCGAGAAGCTGTTGAGTATGTTAACCGTGGCTTAGCTAAATCAGGTTTTATGGGGTGTGGTGGGGAGAACTCATCCAGTACCATTATTTTAAAAGAAAAAAATACCTATGTGTTGAACCAGCATATCGCGATTAAAAAATCTCTTACCATCCGTGCGGTCGCAGAAAGTGATGGCGAATTCAGTACGGATGAAAAAGCATTAGGCTTGCATAATGCTCATATTCAAATGAAAGGTACTGATAACCTTTTCCGGATCAACAGTACAGATACATTGGTTCAGTTAAATTTGAAAGAACTGGATCTTGAAGGCTGTGGTAAAACCAGTTGTGCTGAACAAGGTGGCCTAATTTATAATAAAGGTCAGCTAATTCTAGAATATAACCGTCTATTTAATGCTGCTGCCAACTTGGGTGGGGCAATTTATAATGCTGGCAAGTTTGGTCAGAACTTAACAAGCCGTGCACAAATTAAAAATAGTCTGATCGAAAATAATAAAGCCCAACGAGGCGGGATCCTGTATAGCGAGCTACCTGCTTTCCTCATTTATCAAAGTGTACTTAAAAATAATCAGACACTGGATAATTCCGCGACCAATATTTATAGCGCGGGACAGTTTGCTGACTCCAGTAAAGATCAAGGTATTAGTGGGGAGGTATTAAGTAGTACGATACTAAAAAATAAGGGTGTATTTATTAATGTCCTGGACGGGATGGGATTGAATAATCTCACCATAGTTGACAATGAAAATACTGCTTTAAATATCCATGCACCGTATGGAAGAGCTTATGTAGCGAATAGTATTATTTTAAGAAATGGTACACAGGATTGCCAAATTATCACTGGTGATAAGTCTGTGTCGCAAAATAATCTGCTGACAGCCTCGTGTGGTGTAGGGGATGCCGTCGCGCCGAACCAGTTCTGGAATGGTACACGACTTTTTGCTGAATCCTCAGATAAAAGTGAAGGTATTTGTCAGACCCTACAAGAAAATAATAATGCCATACTTTGTCCATATAGCGTTCCTAAAGGACAATTTCTCGGTTATATGCGCCCACGAATTTTGTTGAACTATATCCTTGTGAGTGAATCACCGATTGTGAATAGAGGCACAGGATTGAGTTTAGCAAATCCAACGGTAGCATGTGAAGCGGCAGATCAGCGCGGGATCAACCGTTTGATGGATAATCTGTTTTGTGATCGTGGTGCTGTTGAAATCACGATACCAATCTCAGGCAGTCTGGTGGGACAAGATCTGTTAAAGGGTGAAATTGCCAAGTTTTCAATTGAATCTTATCTGGGAGATAGTGATTTAATTCCAAAAGAACAGTGTAATGCCATTGTTGGTCAGAATCCGACGGGGGAGCCTTGGCAAGATGGCTGTTTGAAAGTGGTACAAACCAAAACAGCTTCCAAGGGTAAAACAATCATCGATATTCATGGCAATGTCGTTTATACCCCGGATTCTACCTGGCATGGAGCAGATATTTTCGAACTACAAGTGGTGACCTCATCGACACGGTTTAATAAAAGTAAACCTTATTTGACTATTACTACTCAAATTGTTCAGGAGCCAAAAAATGAAATGGAAGACAAAGCAGTCAAAACTTCAGGCGGCTCATGGGGTGGTGGTGGGCTACTGATTTTACTCGGATTAATAGGTTTACGCCGTGGATTAAAAGATTAAGGAAAAATCATGAAAAATTATAAAAAAGGACTGCTTGCGGCCATGATTTTATCTGCCATGAGTTTGATGGCAGCCGAAGATAAAACGATATATGTAACTACTTTTGCTGATGAAGATGGCGAGAATAATAATGCCTGTTCTTTGCGAGAAGCCATTAAAACTGCAAAACTGGATAAATCTTATGGCGGATGTAATGTAGGACGTACGCTTCGATTGGATGGTTCAGCTGCAGATGTGATTCAGCTTGAAGCAGGCGAGTACAAATTAGATAAAGAGCTGATCGTAGAGTCAGCGCTCAAAATTTATGGGAAAACTCCGCTTAACTATGCTAGTCGTAGTCCGATTACGCTGTTATATCCAACCCGGGAGGCTTTAAAAAGTACTATTTCAGGCCAGGGGAAAACCAGATTATTTAATAGTATGGCCAGCCAATCCAGTCTGGAAATTCATCATCTGATCTTAAAGGATGGTTATGCAGCAATAAATACCTTGGATAAAGGTAATGGCGGTACTTTTTATGTAGCTGGGCCTTTAAGTATTAATACCAGTGAAATAGTAAATTCCCGAGCAGCTGCAGAAGGTGGGGCGATTTATAGTGTAGCAATGAATACGGAAAGGAATATTGTCATTCAGGATTCTTTGATTCAAAAAAATCAGGCGAGTTCATATGGTAGTGTTTTGGCGATGGACTGTCAGGGAAATTTAGGGACAACTCAAACCAATGTGAAAATTAATTCCAGTAGTATTGTTAAAAACGGTTCAGACACTACTAACAGTATTATTGATTTTTGTGGCTATGCCACAGTAGAAATTGTTAACTCTACTATTGCGAAGAATACTGCAAGTACCACAGGACATATTGTGCGTATGACGAATGAAGTTAATCGTCCCCTCAGTAAATTCTCCAGTTTAACTGCATTAAGTAATACTATTGTTGAAAATACAGCCCAATCTACTTTATTTTATGACAATACCGGTTTTAGATATTTTAATTTCAATGTTTTAGCCTTTAACCAAGGCCTGTCTTGTGAATATGCCTTAAATCAGGGGAATCCGACCAAGGCACAACGTGTTGAATTTTCTACAATTCGAAATGCAATTCAAACGACTGGGCCATCACGTTGCGTATTGCCAGAATTAGACGAAGATACTACTTCAAATAATCTTGATGTCTCTAACAATATAATCAGCAGTTTATTAACAAATTATATTGAGCCTGCTATTGATAATCGCTATTTAGGGCTATATTACCCGCGTGATAATCAGACCGCAACGGATTTGGTAGATATCGGAGTGAGTGGCTGTATTGAACAAGACCAGCGTGGTATTGATCGTGTGATTGGATCCACATTAACATTTGATCCAAGTGCAAAAAATACTTGCGAGATCGGCTCAGTTGAAATCCGACGTTTGACTGCAGCCGATATTACGGACTTGCAAAATAAGAGTTTGGTAGAACTCAATGACTTTTATCAGGAGAATATAGATGATCTCGAAGAAATCATTGCTGATAAAAATACTCCAGAAAATGAGCTTCCTGGTTTAAAGGAAGAATTGAAAAGTTATCAGGATTTGCTTAAATATACCAAGCAATATCAGAAATATCGTGCAATCTATATTAATCCTTTTATCTTGGCTATGCCTCAAGAAACTCTAACCAATGATAAGATTCAAATTAAAGCCTTAAATTCAGAAAATTATGAGGTCAGTGTAAAAACTTTAGGTGTTGGTAAGTTAATTGGTACTGGTAATTCGACCACTGTGGAAGGAAATCCCAATGATCCAAATCTTAAATGTGAGTGGAAACCTGATTTAAACCGGATCATGATGTATCGCACTGATGGTAAGCAGACCAGTTCGGTTGATATGGAGTTCTGTAGTTATACACTTAAAGACCAGGCTACAGGTGTAAGCAGTGCTGGCCTCTTAAGAGCAGCTTTTAACAACATTGCACCAATTGCAAAAGATGATGAATATCGGCTTAGTCCAGAGAATAATCTTACAGTGATGGTAAATCCGCTTGAAAATGATAGTGATGATGGGGATGGGCCTCTACCATCAGGAAAGTCGGCTTTTTATCAAGATAAAGATGGAAAAGAGATCCCGATTCATATTGTTAAGCTGCCTGCGGGAGTTTCACTGAAGGCAGAGCGACAAGGAGCCTGTCCTGATACCTACCAAAATCAGACCTGTTATGGTGGACAGCTGACATTTAGTGTAAAAAATAATTTAAGCCAGGCAAATTACAGCATGGATTATGCGATTTTTGATGCTGATGAAAAAATGTCAGAAAAAGCAACAATCTTGTTACGTAATACAGTTAAAAATACGAATACGTCCTCAAGTGGTGGTGGGGCAATTGGAATGTGGGGGTTACTAGGATTATTAGGGCTCGCAGCTTATAGCCGCTTAAGAAAATAAAATATGATTGAAACATCAAAAAAGCCTCCATATGGAGGCTTTTTTATATTAAGTGTTTAATGCGAGTTAGGCTGCTGAGTCACTTGCTGATATTTGAGAATATATTCTTCGCGAATGGCAAGGCGTTGCTCAGGAGACGCTTTTTGCATACGTGCGCCCAGTTCTTTACGTTCCTGACTGCTCATCATTTGCCATGTTTCACGCATTCTCTGCTTTTCCGCATCAGGGAGTTGGGTAAACCAGTCCATACGCTGCTGCAAGCTGACACGTTGTTGTTCGGGGATTTCTTTTAAAGATTGATAACGTTTAATCAGTGCCAATTGTTCAGAATCAGAAAGACTATCCCAAGTATCAGTTACTTGGGTATTCGCATCCTTGGAAAATAGCCAAAAACGTTCAAATCCTGCAAAGCTGGTTTGCAGAAAACTGAATGCACAAAAAGCAATCGCCAATTTTTTAGCTGCCATGTGGAACTTTGTCCTCACCTAAAACCATTAACATTTCTAAATCTTCAAGCATTTGCGGAGACAGTTTTGGGACTGACACCATTTGAGTTTGCGGCTCGTTATGGTCCGAAAGATTTGGTAATACCACAACGCCTGCAATCGCAGCTGCCAAAGCAAAACCTGACATTTTTAGAAATGCAAAGCGTGAATGTTTTGAATCCTGAATTTCTTCAAGAACATGGTGCATGACAACAGGTTTGTCTTTATGTTGTTGTGCCAGTCCATCAAGTTTGGAAGTTACTTGTTTTAAGAAATCATCTTGATTCATTCGGATGACCCTCCCAGATATGGATTTAAATGTGCTAAAGAGGAGCGTAAGCCTTGAATAGCACGATGGTAATGGGTTTTTACACTGCCTTCTGTGCAGTTCATAATCTGTGCGGTGGTATGCGTATCAAATCCTTCCCAAGCTCTTAGCATAAATGCCTGCTGCTGACGCACAGGCAATTTTGCAATCGCTTCCTGGATTTCTTCAGCAGTGACTGCCTGATCGAGAAAGTCCAGCGGCGTTGGTGTTGATTCATCGACGACATCATCAAATTCAATTTCGTCGTCATCAAGACTGACTTTTTTGAAAAATGAAAACATTTGACCACGCCGTGACTCTTTACGGCGCCAGTCCTGTAACTTATTGTTGAGAATGGTATAAAACAGGGGATACCATTCTTCAGTGCTTTTTTCTGCATAGGATTTGTGTAAGGAAATGAAAGCTTCCTGAACCAGATCCATGGCAATACCATGATGACCTTGAGTCGCACTTTCCATCATCACCAAAGCACGCCCAGTCACATCCTGCATGAAATTCTTCAGACGTGCTTCAGCCGTACTCTTCAGAATACTTACATCGTGTGTTTGCAACTGTTTTGGTGCTAAATCCATAGAGATGGAAAATCCTGTCATTGGACACCCACCATTATTCCCAAGTTCATAATCATATAACGTTGGGAATCCTGGTTTGGTTGACAATTAAGTTTATTATTTTTGTAGTTTAATCTATTTTATACACGGGCAGGGTCGTATTAAAACACTGTAACCTAAATCCCTAATTAGATACGTTGACGTACCATTTCAAAAAAACAGATCGAACCCGCAATTGCGACATTCAGTGATTCCTGACCCCCAGGTTGCGGAATGCTCACGGCTTCAGCATGTTGCATCGCATAATCAGACACGCCTTGGCCTTCATTGCCCAGAATCCACACGCAAGGTTTACGTAAGTCTTTTGAATATAGGCTTTCAGCACGGTGTGAGCTGGTTACATAAACAGGGATTTGAAATTGCTCAAGAATTTGTTCAAGCGAAATATTTTCAAAGGTTTGCAGTGTGAAATGTGCACCCATACCGGCACGTAATACGCGTGGAGACCAGAGCGATGCAGAACCTTTGGTACACACAATTTGTTCAATACCGGCAGCAGCAGCAGAGCGAAGCAGGGTGCCTACATTACCCGGATCCTGTACATTTTCCAGAATCAAAGTGTCTGCTTTAAAATCCAATGCATAATTTGCTGTTGGTAAAGTCACCACAGCTAAACAGGCTAAAGATGTTCCTAAGGTACTTAAATCTTTGTATAAAGACTCGCTTAGAACAAAGACCATACCTGTGTATTTTGCGAGAATTTTCTCGAAATCAGGATGTGAAAGTGCATGTTCAGTGGTGAAAATAGAATCAATTTTACGGTTTTCATGTAACCAGGCGAGAGACAGATGCGTGCCTTCTAAAACCGTTTGACCTTGTTTTTTACGATAGGTATTTTGTTCGATTAAACCACGTAAGTGTTTAATCTTTGGATTGTCTTTTGAATCAAGAAAAAAAGTTGGCATGGGAGATATAATCCACGGCAGCCGATTCAATATCGACTGCCGCTATAAAAATTAGTTGTGGTAGCTGGTCACAAGATCAACTTCGTTTTTAGAACCAATGATCACTGGCACACGTTGATGTAGATCTGTCGGTTCGATCTCAAGAATACGCACACGACCTGTAGTCGATGCACCGCCAGCCTGTTCCATGAGCATGCTCATTGGGTTGGCTTCGTACATTAAACGTAGACGGCCTGCTTTAGCCGGATCTTTAAGGTCGTATGGATACATGAAGATACCGCTACGGCAAAGAATACGGTGAATGTCGCCCACCATACAGGCAACCCAACGCATATTGAAGTCTTTTTCACGAGGACCGGTTTTGCCTGCTAACAATTCATCGATATAACGCTGGACTGGTGCTTCCCAATGACGTTGATTCGACGCATTGATCGCATATTCTTTAGTATCTGCAGCTACCTGAATTGCTTCAGAAGTCAGTAGGAATTCTTGAGTCTCAGGGTCATAGGTAAAGAACACTACGCCTGCGCCGACGGTCAATGCCAACATGGTCGATGGACCATAAAGCACATAACCTGCAGCTACCTGATGAACACCGGCTTGCATAAAGTCTTCTGCCTGAGTCACAGCATTCTTCGCAGGAAGAATCGAGAAAATAGTACCAACACACATATTGATGTCGATATTGCTTGAACCGTCTAATGGATCGAACAATACCAGAAATTGACCATTTTCTTGTGCAGGGGTGAATTCATCCAGTTCTTCTGAGGCCAAACCACCCACATTTGGATGTTGCTGCAAGGCATCAATCAAATAGTCATTAGAAATGACATCTAGTTTCTTTTGCTCTTCGCCTTGAACGTTTTCATGCTGTGCACTTCCCAATACACCCGCTAAAGCACCTTTTTGCAGTAATTGATCAATATCTTTGCAAGTGTTTGCAATTGTTTCAATAACTTGCGCAAGTTCAGGTGTGAGATTCCCGCTTTGTTGTTGTAAAAACTGGGATAAAGTGCGGTATGACATAGGGGAAACTCCAAAACTTAAATCGGGAAAAAATGATCAAAACGATATGCGGCTATATTTTAGATGAGAACGTACTAAAAGAAAAATTAAACTGGATTATTTGTATCGATTTTGCCCTTGCAACTCCTGCGGAAAGTGCTATGTTGAAGACAAAGGAAAATTGAGAATAGGAGCACAGATATGACAACATTGAAGTTTGATGCGACTCCAACGCCAAGCGAAGGCATTACTTTAGATGATATCTCTGAAGACAAGATGAAAGAAGCCTGGCGGGATTATGAAGCAAAACCAGAGTACAAACAATTCAATAAACATGACCTGATCGAATCGATGCATCCGGCTGAACAAGATCAGCTTCCCAAGTAGACCGATTCTTTCATTGAAGCAAATAAAAAGCACTCATGATTGAGTGCTTTTTATTTGATGAAACCATCATGAATGAAAATTATTTCAACAATGGTGGTACCGCTTCATAATTAATTTCTACACGGCGGTTTTCTTTCCAGGCATTTTCGTCATGGCCCGCATTGATTGGCATTTCCTTGCCATAGCTAACTGCTTCTAGTTGACCAGGATTAACACCAGTCGTCACCAAGAAGCTTTCTACTGCTTTGGCACGACGCTCGCCAAGTGCCATGTTGTATTCACGGGTACCGCGTTCATCGGTATGGCCGGTGAGTGCTACACGTGAATTGGCATTGGCCATCAGGAATTGCGCATGGGCTTGCAGCGTATTTAGATCTTCATTGCTGAGTTCAGTACTGTCATAGTCAAAATGCACCACGCGTTTTGCCAAGAATGCTTTATTTTCTGCAGTAACACCTTTTGCAGAAGCACCTGCCATGTTTTGTGCATTCAGTGCTGCATCTTCACTCAGACCTTGAGTATTCACAGTTGTTGTACCGGTCGTATCTAAACCGCCCGTTTGAACTTCAGCGGCAGGCTTACGGCTCGCACAACCTGTCATGACAACAGCTGCTGCTAAAAGTGGCAAGGCAAATAATTTTACTTTGTTCATCTTCATCTCCATGAAGTTTGATTATGGGGTAAAGGGTTTATCAATATAAAAATCTTATTTTGGCGCCCAAGCCGGTTCACGGACTTCACCCGTTTCACTTGGTAAATTCATACGGAAGCGGCCATCCAGCGACATGATCGACAAGAGTCCGCGTGCACCTTCACGGGTGGCATAGACCACCATCTGGCCATTTGGTGAGAAGCTCGGCGATTCGTCCAGCGTCGTTGGCGTCAGAATATTGTTCACACCGGAGGTCATGTCCTGAACCGCAACTCGATAGTTACTGCCGCTTGGACGATGAACTAATGCAAGTTTTTTACCATCTGCGCTCAGCGTGCCGCGCGCGTTGAATGCACCACGGAAGGTCAGGCGTTTATTGCTACTTGATTCAAGATCATGGCGGTAAATTTGTGGAGAACCACCACGGTCAGAAGTGAAAATAAAAGATTTTCCATCTGGTGAATAACGTGCTTCAGTATCAATGGCACTGTCATTGGTCATACGTTGTAGCTGACGCGTTTCCAGATTCATCTGGTAGATTTCCGGATTGCCGTGCATAGAAGCAGTAAACAGCATGCTCTTGCCATCTGGAGAGAAGCTCGGCGCACCATTCAAGCCGCGGAAGCTGGCCAGTTTTTCACGTTGTCCGGTCGCCAGATCCTGTACATAAATCGCCGGGCGTTTGGTTTCAAAGGACACATAAGCGATTTTTTTGGCATCTGGTGTCCATGCTGGAGAAAGGATTGGATCACGTGAGGTCAAAATGGTCTTTGGCTGTTCACCATCGGTATCGGCAATCTGCAAGGTATAGCGCTGTTCCGGCGTAGCAGGATTACGCAGCACATAGGCAATACGTCCGCTAAAGTCACCTGGAATGCCGGTCAATGCCTGATAGATGGCATCACTGATCATATGCGCTGCCTGACGGGTGCGTGAGGCTGGAACAGTCAGCAATTCATTTAATAGATATTGTTTTTTTTCGACATCATAGAGCTGATACTGGATTTCAAAAGAACCATCGGCTGTGGCCTTGGATGAACCGGTGACCACATAGGGAACACCAGCCGATGCCCAAGCTTCTGCATTCGGATTATTCAATGTCGCTGTTGCAGGCAGGTTTTTTGAAGCACTGGTAAAGCGGCCAGAACGATTCAGGTCATTTTCCACAATAGGATAAATGCTCTGATCCTGACTGAAAGGTACAACGGCAATTTTAGGTGCTGCCTCAGGTGCCTTGGTAATTTCCAGATGCAATTGGGCATAGGACTGGGTTGCCAATACAGGGCTTAAAGCGCTAATGATTGCGAGGCAGAGTAGATGTTTGCGAGTCTTTTCCATCATTCGTTATTTACTCAAATCAACGGATTTATTGTATAGGTGCTTGGGCTACATCATCGCATGGATTTAATAGAATAAAACCATGAATTTATGACCAAACTGTTATGACACTGTGAAAAGTGAATATTATTTAATCAATTTAAAGTGAAGTTTAGCTTAAAAAATAAAAGCCATCACAACATTATTTATGTGATGGCTCCGTTTTTTATTGCGCAGTAAAGGTTGAGGTAAAACTTCGTGCTTCACGGCGTGCATCTGGATCGGATGGCATTGGATAAGGTGCTGCAGCACGGACTGCAGCTTCTACACTGGCTTTCATGTCTGAATCACTTGAATTCACAATGACCGAGACCACACCGCCATTATCATTCAGGGTTACACGTGCAGTGGCACGCTGGCCTGATGATCCGACCGGTGTATCCCAGGCGCGTTTGATTTTGTTTTCAAAATCGCGCTTCGCAGTGGATGCAATCCGTTTTGATTCCGCTTTTTTCTGTGCAGCTTCTTCAGCAGCCTGTTTCGCGGCTGAAGCTTTGGCATCTGCATCAGCTCTGGCTTTTGCTTCGGCATCTGCTTTGCGCTTGGCATCTGCATCAGATTTGGCCTTAGCATCGGCATCTGCCTTGCGTTTGGCATCAGCGTCGGCTTTTGCTTTAGCCGCTGCATCGGCTTTGGCTTTCGCATCAGCGTCCGCTTTGCGTTTCGCCGCTGCATCATTTTTAGCCTTAGCTGCCGCGTCTGCTTTGGCTTTAGCCGCTGCATCGGCTTTCGCTTTCGCATCAGCATCGGCTTTACGTTTCGCCGCTGCATCATTATTGGCTTTTGCTGCCGCATCTGCCTTTGCTTTAGCAGCAGCTTCAGCCTTACGTTTGGCATCAGCCTCTGCTTTGGCTTTTGTTGCAGCATCCGCTTTTTGCTTGGCAGCTAAGTCAGCTTTTTTCTGTGCTTCCAGCTTGGCTTTTTGAGCAGCATCGGCTTTGCGTTGTGCATTCAGTTCAGCTTGGCGTGCAGCTTCGGCTTCCGCCTTGGATTTTTGCGCTGCATCGGCTTTAGCTTTGGCTGCTGCCTGTTTGGCCTGTTCAGCGGCTTGGGCACGTTTTGCTGCTTCCGCTGCTTGCTGCGCAGCCTTGGCTTGTGCTGCCTCTGCCGCTTTTAGCTCCTGCTGCGCTTTTTGTGTATCGACTTTTGGCGGAGGTGGAGTCACAGGTACAGCAGGGGCAGCAGTTGGAATGACAGGAGCCGGTTCTATACTGGGTTCAGCAGTTTGGGTAATTTCTTCTGCGACGTTTTCATGTGCAGTTTCCTCAAATTCGGTTTCTTCGCGAGTCACCGGTTTAAGGTCTTCTGGCTTGATCAGAACGGTTTTGATCTGTTTTGGCGGTTCAGGGGGATTACTCATGCCCAGATAAAGTAAGCCCACCAAAGCCACTGCATGGATGCCGAGCGTAAATCCAATCGCAATTGCTTTTTTTTGAAAGGGCGGTTTCTGATAATTTTTCATACTTTATTCTAGGGGTTTGGTCAGTAAACCGACTTGAGAAAGGCCAGCATCCTGCAGGCTGGACATCAAGGCCATGACATCGCCATATGGACGGGTATTATGGCCATTGATCACGACATTGAGCACCTTGTTTTCATTTTGTGCCTGGGTTTGGGCATCAACCAGCGTACGCGTTAATTCTTCCAGTGTGACCGGGCCAGTCGCCTGATTTTTATATTCTAAATAATATGAACCATCTTCTTTGAGTGTGACGATGGTCGGAGCGTCCTTGGATTCGATCGGCAATCCGTTGGCCTGAGGCAAGTCAACCTTGATACCGCTGGTAATCATCGGAGCGGTGACCATAAAGATCACCAGAAGTACCAGCATGACATCGATATATGGTACGACATTCATGTCACTTTTCAGTGGCTTTTTAATACGCTGAAAGCGTCCTGAACCTTGAATCGCCATTAGTCTTTGTCCTGAGTTACGCCCACAGACTGACGTTGCAATAGCGCCACCATTTCTTCAGCAAACAGTGCACGGTCAGAGTAGACCGTTTCACCTTTGGCCGTGAAGTGGTTAAAGGCCAATACTGCTGGAATAGCTGCAAACAGACCGATCGCTGTTGCAATTAGTGCTTCTGCAATACCGGGTGCGACCGTCGCCAGTGTCACCTGATCAACATCTGCCAGGCCAATAAAGGCGTTCATGATGCCCCAGACTGTACCGAACAGACCGACATAAGGCGCAACCGAGCCAATACTTGCTAATGCACCCAGACCTTGTTCCAGATGACCTTGGTCACGGCTTAAACCGACACGCAGAATACGCTCTGTTCCTTCAATCGACTGGGCAGTTGGCGCATGGCGTTTTTTCAGTTTCAGGAACTCGCCCAGACCCTGATAGAAAATATCTTCAAGGCCAGTGCGTTTGGAATTGAGTTGTGCATTGTTATACAGGGTATTCAGCTCAGCACCAGACCAGAAGATTTTCTGGAAATGTTCATCATCGGCCTGGGCTTTTTTATAACTCATATAGAGCCTGGCAATCAGATACCAGCTATATATTGAGGCTAACAGGAGAGAAAGCATCACCAGTTGTACGACAGGGCTTGCTTGTAAAATAAGATCTGAAACTTGAAGAGATGATTCTAACTGAGTCGCCATAGTTGTTACGTGTGCCAATAAATTTTTTTAGTCTTGTTCCAATTCTTTTTGAATTAGTTCGCGGATTTCATCCGGGAGTCGACGTGGTCGCATCTCTGCACTGATACATGCCAACTCAACCTCACCTGATGCAAGCATGATTTCACCACGATAAATATTTTGTTGCAATACAAATGATGAAGCTTTACATGAAATGACACGTGCCGTAACAGTAATTAAATCATCCATCAGGATCGGACGCATGTATTTGACATTAATTTTATGCACCACAAAATTGTAGTCTGTCTGATGCCAGTAATGGCTTACTCCAGCGGCACGTAACCATTCGGTACGGGTACGTTCCATATAGCGAATATGATTGGCGTGATAGACAATGCCACCCGCATCAGTATCTTCAATATAAACGCGGATATTGAATTCAAAGTGATTCGCCATAGTTTTGTTCCATGCAGATTTTCGAAATTTTTGCTTGTTTTTAGATGCAGGAGAGGGATTAGAATTTGCCGGATTCCTGCCAAAAGTCAAGCAATTTAGCGGTTCAAAGTTTAGCATTGTGAGTTTTGAGACCAATGGCACAAGGTGTCAAATCTGGAGAGAAGTCGCCAAGAAGAAGTACTGAGCGCTTAACAGCTCATTTATGAAACAGCAGCAGTTACTAAAATGCGCGAGTCCATGAAGTCGCGCATTTTAGTAATAGAAGATTAGCCTTTATTTTTCTGTTTCCAGTTGGCCTGAACCTGCTCAGCTACTTTTGGATAGTCCAGAATAAAACGGACATGGCTTTCGACCCCGGTTTTCAAGGTCGCATCATCGACAATGAAATTCGGGTTATGGTTGGGTGCGGCTTTTGCCTGATCTTGATCTGCCGGTGTAGCACCAACAAAGACAAATAAGGATGGCATGAGCTGGCCATAATAAGCAAAATCTTCACTGGCGCTGGCATTGTTGTCTAAAACATGCAATTTATCTTCACCATGCACGCTCGCTAATGTCGGGCGCATCAATTCAGTCAAGGTTTTATCATTGGTGGTCACTGGTGCATAAGGTGCAATTTCGACTTTCACCTTAACGTCATTGGCTGCGGCATTGTGTTCCAGCATTTTCGGCAAGTCTTTTAAAATGCCTTGACGTACATCTTCACTATTGGAGCGGATGGTGCCAACCATATTGACCTGATCTGGAATGACGTTACCGGTGGTGCCGCCCTGAATGCTGCCAATACTGACCACGCCCATTCCTTTAGTCAAATCGGCTTTACGGCTGATCAGGCTTTGTAAATTGGTGACCATCTGGGCAGAGGCATAAATCGGGTCTTTACCTGCCCAAGGCATGGAGCCATGCACCTGACTGCCATTCACCTGAATACGTAGATGATCGGCACTATTCAAAATCGCACCATCTTTGTAGAAGATATTGCCACTTGGCATGCCTGCCATGACATGCATCCCGAAAATCACTTCAGGTTTTGGATTTTTTAAGGCACCGTCGGCAATCATTTTACGTGAGCCAATTTGATCGCCATGAGTGAAGTTATCAATATCTGCACCGCCTTCTTCAGCCGGCTGGAATACAAACACCACTGTCCCCACAATTTTATCTTTATTGGCGGCCAGAACTTTGGCTGCACCCAATAACATCGCAGTATGTGCATCATGTCCACAGGCATGCATCACATAAGATTCTTTGCCTTGATAAATGGCTTTTTGTTTGCTGGCGAAAGGCACGGGTGCAGTTTCCTTAATTGGCAAGGCATCCATATCTGCGCGTAAGGCCATCACGGGGCCGGGTTTTGCACCTTTTAATACACCGATTACACCAGTTTTGGCATAGCCTTTACGTACTTCAATGCCGTAGGATTTTAATTCTTTTTGGACCAGCTCCGAGGTTTTGAATTCCATGTTGCCCAGTTCAGGATGCTGGTGGATATGCTGGCGTAATTTGATGGTGTGTGCTTCAGCAGCTTGTACAGAATCATCAATCCAGTCGGCCAAGCTGAGCTGGCTACAGAAAAGAAGAGGGAGACAAAGGGAGATCTGCTTATACATATTCATACTTCGGGAGAACCTTAAGAATTTGAAATGGTTAAAGTGATTCTTTAGGATGGCATACTGATCTAATTTCGACCAAAACTCTCTAAGTATTTTTTGATACCTTAAAGGTATTCTGGGTGTTAATATCTGTTCTCAAAGAGCTTTATTTGTTCTTTTACATTGTAAAAATATGTATCTAAATTGATTTTTTATATTTATAAGGTATGAAAATTATAAAAATTACCACATGAAAAAGGATCGGGGAAAAGAAAAAACGATTCCATTTATATCAATAACTCGGATGAAGTGAAGATTTTTTTAACATCTTAAAATAATTTTGGCACTTAGATTGCATTCACTCTTCCGTAATATTTTTTATGACGGAAATTGAACACATGTTAAAACCTTTGGCTTTATCTCTGGCAGTGGCTTCAAGCTTAAGTTTTATTTCGACAAGCCTATGGGCTGAAGACTTTAAAATACTGAAACAGCTGGAAAATAAACCGACATTACTCAAAAGTGGTGAATATAAAGGTCATTATTATGTGCCGAGTACTTTAAATACCATTACGTGGGGTTATCTGCCAAATAAAGATGCAAAACCTGTTTTAACTGTCCCTTCAGGTAGCACAGTTACTTTCGACACGGTTTCGCATGAAGGGCTGCTAGAAGATCAGGGCCGCAATGCAGAGAAATATTTCACCTCAAAAGGTGTCAAGCCTGAGCATGTATTGGATGAAGCCAAGCTGATCACGAATTCCAAATTGAAACATGATTTCCATAAAGATGGACCACACATTATTACCGGTCCTGTCTATGTAGAAGGGGCAATGCCGGGCGATATTCTAAAGGTGGAGATTTTAAAAGTTGAACCGCGTGTACCTTATGGCGTGATTTCAAACCGTCATGGCAAAGGCACCTTACCCGAATTCCCGAAACGTCAGAAACATGAGCATGCATCTCCAGCCAATCCTGAGGCTTATGGCAACGTGTCCATTTTTACCCCAATTGAGAAAAATGCGGATGGTGTATGGGAAGGCGTTTTAAAAACTGAATCTGGTAAAGCGATTCGTTTCCCGCTGAATCCGTTTATGGGCACGATGGGCGTTGCACCAAATACCAGTGAGCCTGTGCACTCTGTGCCACCATCATTTTATGGCGGGAATATCGACATCAATGAATTAGGAGCAGGGGCTACGGCCTATTATCCTGTACAGGTGCCAGGTGCTTTGTTCTATACGGGGGATAGTCACTTTGTACAAGGTGATGGTGAGGTGGCTTTAACTGCCTTGGAAGGTTCGGCACGTGCGACTTTAAAATTCACTTTACTTAAATCTGGCAAGGATAAAATTCCAGGTGCAGAGATTAAACAGCCGCTGGCTGAAAATGCTGAATTCTGGATTACGCCGGGTCTGGATGAAGACTTAGATGAAGCCATGCGTAAATCCACCCGTGAAGCGATCCGTTTTCTGGTCAATGAATATGGCATTTCTGAAGAAATTGCCTATGCCTACTTAAGTGCTGCGACTGACTTTGAAGTGTCACAAGTGGTCGATCGAACCAAAGGTATTCATGCCATGATTCGTAAAGCGGATTTTAAGGAGTTTAAGAAAGAAGAGAAGTAATTTTTTTTATTTAGTTTTTTATTTTGTGCTTTTACCAACTGATTCAGGCATGGTCAGTTGGCTTTTTCTTTTGTAGTGCTTTGAAACTGTTTAGAATGGAGTGAAAAATAGTTGATTTAAAATAAGAAAGGGGATGTCGTGGCGCTAGAAGAACAACAGGCTTTGGTGTTAGAGCGATCGAAAGAACAAAAATTATACTTAGATGTACAACATTCAACTGATTGGGTTGTTGCAGCTTCAGTTTTTGTATCGGGTTTAATCAGTCTGTTTGGTTTTATAGTGACGGTTTATGTGGTGAGAAAATCTACAGAAAGTCAAATTAAATCTACTGGGGATTTAATAGAAAGCCAAAGAGATCATTTGGAAAAAGAGTTAGCATTTAAAAATAAACAACTTATAACTCAAAACTTTATTCAATATGCTTCAAGCTTCATTAGTGGACAAGCTAAACTTATTATAAAACTTAGAGATTTCGGGGTATTTTACGGAGCTATTAGTGAAAAGGAAAAATTGGATCGAACTATACATGTAGGACAAATATATCAAGAGTTAAGAGATACTTCGAGTCAGGTATTACAAGATTATCATGTATTAGAATTATTTTTACTTAGTAAAGGTAGAGCTACCAATAATCTAGAAATTAAGAACAGATTATTTTTTAAATTACTATGGCCATATTTAGAACTTTTATTAATGGAAGCAGGGTCTGAACTAATGATTGAAAGACAAGATAAGACAATAACAGAAGTACTAGAACACAGTGAGTTTCAAAATATAGGAATTGAGCTTAAAAAGATTATAGGTGAAGATAATATTACAATTTACTTGATACTAAATGAGCTAAATAGACAGATCAGCAAAATGATTAAAACTGAAATAAAAAAAGCAGCCTAAGCTGCTTTTTAAAATCACTTCTCTTTTGGTTCGGGCGGCGTCATCCCAAACTGCAAATACGCCATATTAGTCGCAATACGACCACGTGCAGTACGCATCACATAACCTTGCTGAATCAGATATGGCTCAATGACATCTTCCAACGTGCCTGAATCTTCCGCCATGGCTGCTGCCAAGGCTTCTACGCCAGCAGGACCACCATCAAAACGCTCAAGCAACATTGATAAATAACGGCGGTCGAGTGTATCTAAACCATCTTTATCGACTTTGAGCATGTCCAAAGCACGTTGGGCCATATCCTGATTGATTTCCCCCGTTCCTTTGACCTGAGCGTAATCACGAACTCGACGCAATAAACGGTTAGCAATACGCGGTGTACCTCGTGAGCGACGGGCAATTTCTTTTGCGCCATCTCCAGTCATAGGTACATCCATCAAATTGGCTGAACGTTTGACAATGTGGGTTAAATCTTCAACCGAATAAAACTCTAAACGCTGTACGATTCCGAAACGGTCACGCAGCGGAGAGGTGAGTAGACCAGCTCGTGTAGTTGCAGCTACCAAGGTAAATGGCGGTAAATCCAGTTTAATCGAACGGGCTGCAGGGCCTTCACCAATCATGATATCGAGTTGATAATCTTCCATCGCCGGATACAGGATTTCTTCAATCACGGGTGAAAGACGGTGAATCTCGTCAATAAACAGGACATCGCCTTCTTCCAGGTTCGTTAGCATCGCGGCTAAGTCACCAGCACGTTCCAGTACCGGGCCAGAAGTTGACTTGAGATTACCACCCATTTCTCGGGCAATAATATTGGCCAATGTCGTTTTACCCAGACCTGGCGGGCCAAAGATCAGGGTGTGATCGAGGGCTTCTTCACGACCACGGGCTGCACCAATAAAGATTTCCATCTGCTCGCGGACCACCGGCTGACCGATATAGTCATCGAGAGAAGTCGGGCGGATGGCACGATCGAAGTGATCTTCGGGTTTTTCAGAACCACTGATGAGACGGTCTTGCATAACGTTTATATACCAATGTTTTAATGATCCTTTGAGCTGGTAATTTTGACACGGCCTCAAATATGGATCTGAATCCTAAGATTTTCGCCTAGGCGAGGAATTGAATTTTTGCAGAGTCTTTCCAATCAGATTTATATCTGAGTATTAACCTGCGGTTCGCCTTACTTTTGTTTCGGCAAAAGTAAGCAAAACCACCGTCATTCGCAAAACTCGTCGAATATTGATTCTTATCGAATATGTCGCAGAAACATTTAACTATAAATGTGTCCTGCCTCAAACAGTTGCGAATGACTTTTACGCGTATCAGATTTTATCCTGTAACTTGGATATCATCTCTATTTGTTCATCGACTTTAATGCAGCACGGATGATATCACTGGCTTCTGTAAATTCACCTTTGGCAGCATTCACCAGTTTTTGTGCTTCAACAGGTTTATAGCCCAAGGACTGTAATGCAGTTTCCGCTTCAGCCACGGCTGAATTGCCCATAAACTGAATTTGTGGTGCAGTTGAATTACTTGGTGCAGCACCTGAAGCCATTGCTTTAAAGCGGTCACGCAATTCAATCATCAGGCGTTCTGCAGTCTTTTTACCAACTCCCGGAACTTTGACCAAAGTGTTGATATCTTCATGTTCAACGGTATGGATCAGCATTTCCACACTTAAAGTTGAAAGAATACCAAGCGCCATTTTCGGACCTACGCCGTTCACCTTTAATAAGGTACGGAAAATGGTTTTTTCCTGCGCATTGATAAAGCCATAAAGTAACTGGGCATCTTCACGAACAGCCAGATGGGTCCACAGGGTAATTTTTTGGCCTTTTTGCAACTGGCAGAAAGTGGTTAAAGGGGTATCAATCTCATAACCTACGCCGTTCACATTTAATAAAACAGTCGGTGCTTCCAGCGCCAGCACTTCCCCAATCAGGCATCCAATCATTTTTTATACATACTCAAATTTAATACAGGCATAGTAGTCAGCATTTTCGATAAAGGCAAAACTCTATCATTCAAATCCAGTGATTTTGCTGAGATTATCATCAGGCGCTCGTTCGCATTAGAGCAATCCGGCTTTATTGCCATGCAGTTCCTGCGCCAGATTATAAGCCTGATGATCAGAAAACTTGGAGACAATATCCAGTACTTGCATAATGTTGTCATAATGATCAGCGCTAAACTGCGCACCCGAACGTTTTAAAATGGCCATTAAACGTTGTTCTTTAAAGCTTAAAGTTTTGTGCGGCGTGGTCAGTGGAATAAAGGCATCCAGAATCGTTTGTAAACTTTGATGCGCGATAATTTCCAAACCGGCTTTTTGCGGATGTTCGAAGATCTTGTCTCGCGCCAGTTCTTTGGCCCGGTTAATGCCAATCTCAATATCGGCACTGCAATAACCCAACAATGAGCCTTGCAATTGGCCCATCAGAATTTCTTGCTGATGTCGGGCAAAGGCTGTGGTGACTTCATCTACCAGACGTTTCATGACCCGGCCACGTAAGGCGGCAATTTTTTGTTGCCAGGTGGTATTAGGCAGGTTGATTTCTTCAGGTGTGCCATATTCCCCCAGCAAGTTCAGGAAAACTGGCTCGACTTCGGCATAACTGAGCATATTCAGGCTAATGCCATCTTCCAGATCAATCAGGGCATAGCAGATATCATCCGCCGCTTCTAATAGATAGGTCAGCGGATGACGACAATAATGATATTCACCGAGCTGAATCAAACCCAGCTGTTCAGCAATTTCCTGCAAAATCTCTTTTTCAGACTGGTAACAACCAAATTTTGGACGCCGGCTGGCCGGGGTGTTGCCAGTCGGGTCAATCGCCTCAGAGAGCCACGGGTATTTAAGATAAGCACCCAGAGTGGCATAGGTCAGGCGCATACCGCCATCATAAGGATGGTAATCAATCTTGGTCAGCAGGCGCAGGCCTTGGGCATTGCCTTCAAACTGGCGTACATCGGCTTCCTGTTCAGGACTCAAATCTTTTAAAAAGTCGGTATGAGAAGCATCGTCAAACCATTCCCGAATGGCGTATTCACCGGCATGACCAAAAGGCGGGTTGCCAATGTCATGCGCCAGACAGGCAGCCTGAATGATGGCACCGACATCAGCCGGAGAAATCCAAGCAGGTAAATTATCTTTGATTTTTTCGGCAGCCAGCATACCCAGTGAACGGCCAATACAGGAGACTTCCAGTGAGTGGGTTAAACGGGTATGAATGCCATCGTGCTGGGTGAGTGGATGGACTTGGGTTTTGCGGTTTAACTGCCGGAAGCTTTGCGAAAAAATAATACGATCATAATCTTTATGAAACGGGCTTCGTGCCAGTTCAGTGCTCTGCTTTTTACTACCAATCCGAACTGTCGAAAGCAGTTCTAACCAACGCATTTGAGTCATTTATCATTATTCAGTGATCCACTATTTGCATCATGCCAAAAAACTAGCTCCTGCACTAGGGCAGTGCGACATGAATTGTCATGCTGCATATGGTTATTTCAGTCAGCTGGAAAAGACTGAGATTAAAAATCGAAATCATCAAATGAACAATAAAAAAGCAGACTCAATGGTCTGCTTTTTGTTTAGGATGAAGAATCAAATTAGCTCTTCGCCATTTTTTTTAGCCTGTTGTGTGTCTTTATAGACATTCAGACAAATCGTGAACAAGACTAGGCTTGCCACCAAAGGCCAAAAAAGTACATATAGAGTCAATAATTGACTTGTCATCTGAAATCTCCTTATTTACTTTTCTCAGATAGCTGGTGAAATTCAATCACCATCTTATTGATTTGTTTAAAATCAAATCGTTCTTTACTGTAGACCAGCGTCAACACAGTACATACCAGCGCACTACTGCCATACGCTGTTAGTGAGCTTAACAAGGTGCCGTATTCACGCAGGAAGCCGATGGTCCATGGCATGAAGCCAATACTGGCCAATATGCCAACGACCAGACCCACTTTCTTGCCAAAGAAACCAAAGGTCATCAGTCCCAGCACCACACCAATCCCCAGGGTCGCAACGAGTTCAAAGCCAAGTGCGATCAATCCCTGAATCGGAAGCCATTCAAAACGTACAATCAGAAAGCTGAAAAATGCGAGGCCCACTGACCAGTTAAAGGCCCGGGCATTCACTTTGTCCCAATACAGGCTGACAATCACCGGGAACACAATAGAGCCCCAAAGCGCACCCACAAAAATCAGCATCGATAAAATGTCAAACTTCAAGGTGGCAATTACAATTCCAAGCATGGTGGCAACGATCATGGTCATACGGCCAATAAATAGCATTTTCTTTGGATCAGGACGGTTTTTCGCAATCTGTTTGCCATAAATGTCCGTCATGACAATCGCAGATAGGGCTGACAGATCCGAGTCAGCGGTAGAAGACAGGGCTCCAATCACCATGATGAATAACAGCGCGACCATAAATGGCGAAAGATAAGTCGCTGCCATTTGCGGAATCAGGTTATTCAGGTTGCCATCAATGGGTTGAATACCTGCAAATAGTGCCAGTAATCCAAGCATGCCTAGACCAATGACAATTGCAGCATAACCAATGGTTGCAGTGATAAAACTCGGTTTTATCAGGTCTTCACGGACTGCAAACAGGCGCTGGGCAATGGTCTGATTACCAATCGCATAGGCCAATACGGCAACAAAAAATGGCGCGCCTTGTTCCAAGAAGGCTGTTTTAGAGAAAAAATCCAGCTGCTCCGGTTGCAGGTTATGAATTCCGCTTTGAAACAGGGAAGGTCCACCTAAGGTGAAGAATAAGGTTGGAATAATGATCACAGCCGCGACAATCATCGCCACCAGTTGACCAAAATCGGTAAAGACCGAGGAACGGAACCCCGACCAAAGGGTATAGGACAGCACACCGATACCGGTAATCAGCACGCCATGGATAAAGCTTAAAGGAGATAAAATCTCAACCAGTGCCCCAGCGGCGGTAAAGTTCACCATCAGGCTGATGACGCTACCCACAATATTGGAACCCGCCAGAATCATCTGGCTTTGATTGCCATGCCGGGCATGCATGATTTCTGCCAGAGTATGTGCATTAGGCGCCAGTTCACGAAAGCGCTTGCCAAAGGGATAGATAAATAAAATCATCAGCGCACCCCATAAACCATAGTGGAGGGCACCGGAAACGCCGTATGTATATCCGGATGAAGCTGCTGCATAAAATGATGCGGCCCAAATCCAGGTGGCGGTCATACTGGCCGCAGACATTCCAAATCCGATGGAGCCATTCGAGACCATGTAGCCATCAACATTTTCATTTTTCTGTTTAATACGTAACGATAGTAAAAAAGTGATGCCATAGAAAAGCACCATCAATAGTACAGTTGCTGTACTAGTGAATTGAAACATACATACTCCTTAAGCGGGTCACCTTTTGTTTTTGAAAATTAAATCATTGGTGACAGATTAAGGCTCTAAAATAGACAGAGCAGTGAAGCTATAGAACATCAAAAAATTAGTGTCCGAATATAGAATTTATATTCATCTCTACAGCAGAAAGGAAAAACCATTGCCAGGCCCAGAATTTGGACAATTCCTCAGCAATTCGGCTAGAGCTTAACATAAAATCATCAAATTTACTGATGAAGTGTCTATTTGGTAAGATTCTTAGCTGATATAGACGTGTGGGCCTGTTATTCTGTTAGTTGAATAAAAAAGAAAATTTTCGATATTTTTTCAGCAATTACAAATATTTATTTTAAACTTTTCGAGTTAAATAAAACCTGAGAATACGGATTAAATAAAAAAGGTAACAAAATTTTATTATTAATCATTTCTTCATTATTTTTTTATATAAGCCTCATAATTCCTGGTAAATTTCCTCATAAATATAAGTGGTATTTTGCTATTTATATTGTGTTTTTTACGCATAATAGAGCTCATGAATAAATGATGAAATTTCAAAATATTGGATATGGTGGGGGATTTTGTGGATATATTTTTTGGTCTTTTAGATGAGTAAATTTCGCTTAATTATGATCTGAGAAGATAAAAATCAAATATAAAAAAATAAAAGGCCCAAATAAGAAACTTTATTTTTATTCTTTTAGAAGGTGAGAATGGATGTCCGGTTTTTCCCCCGCAGATGATGTCAGATTAAAATACCACTCAGTATTAATTATTCTTTCATAGAGGGGAGTAATTTGCCTCTGTTACTGTAATGGCGGAGATCAGCGGAGAACTGTTCCTTGTAGTACAGAAAACGGCAGAAGACCTTTAACCAGTTTTCTAATCTTAGAAGTCAAAGTTAAGAGTCAATCAAAAGAATCAAAAACAGTCTGCAAAAAATACGACTTCATTAAATCTTGTAATCAAGTATTTCATTTTGGCCTAAATAGGAGTTTTGGCAGGTCATGACAATAAAACCTGAATTTGATTTTGCACTGATTGCTGTTGAAAAATAATACAATTTTTATGCAGAAAATTATTCTGAGGCGGTTTTGATTTTTCTTGAAAAAAATGTGTTAACCTGTGCGACTACATTCAATTTTCCTGACTGAAAATAAACGAAATATTTTAAAAGTCCAGGATATTTCAGACGTAGTTTTCTGATTTGGCATCTAGCCGATTTCCTTATTTCACAGTAGAATATGCGCTCTCTCAAGTCACATTGTGGCATGGTTGTTCAGACCATCCCGTGGAGCCAAAATCAGCATGTTTATCGTTGCCGGTGCACCCGCACATTCTTCTTTTAAGAAAACTCAACTATTATCGCGTTTGACGTCAATTAGTTCTGTTCAATCAATTGAAAGTCAATGGGTCTACCTCTTTGACCAAGCGCTCAGCGAGCAACAACAGCAATCAGCTTTACAGCTTCTTAACGATGGTCAATCTTTTGAATTGCACCAGGCTGCAAGTGATGAAATCCAGATTCTAGTCACACCGCGCGTCGGAACCATCTCTCCTTGGTCCTCTAAAGCGACAGACATTTTCAAAAACTGTAATACGCCGGTTCATCGACTTGAACGCGGCGTTTTGTTTACTTTGAAGGGCGTAAAAGAGCTCTCTAAAGAAGCATTGCAAGTACTTCACGACCGTATGACCGAAAGCGTATTCAATGCGATTGAAGATGCTGCGGTATTATTTGTAGAAACTGCGCCAAAACCACTGAACTCGATTGATATTCTGGGTGAAGGTAAAGAAGCACTGGTAAAAGCCAATAATGAATTTGGTTTTGCATTATCAATGGACGAAATTGATTACCTGACTGAGGCTTTCATCAAGCTAGGTCGTAATCCGAATGACATCGAACTGATGATGTTTGCGCAAGCCAACTCTGAGCATTGCCGTCATAAAATTTTTGGTTCGGAATGGACGATTGATGGTGAAGTTCAGCCATTGTCGTTGTTCCAGATGATCAAGAACACCTATAAAGAATCACCGACAGATGTATTGTCGGCTTATAAAGACAACGCTTCAGTGATTGTTGGTTCGGATACCCAGCGTTTTTATCCAACCCAAGAAGACAACGGCCATCAGGTTTATAAATACAAGAGCCAAGCTGCTCACATCCTGATGAAAGTGGAAACCCACAACCACCCAACAGCAATTGCACCATTTGCCGGTGCAGCGACAGGTTCAGGCGGTGAAATCCGTGACGAAGGTGCGACCGGTCGTGGTGGTAAGCCTAAAGCAGGTTTAACCGGCTTCACGGTATCTAACCTGAATATTCCGGGCTTTGAACAGCCTTGGGAAGAAAACTACGGCAAACCATCGCGTATGGCATCGCCGTTACAAATCATGATTGAAGGCCCGCTTGGTGGTGCTGCGTTTAACAACGAATTTGGTCGTCCAGCTTTAAACGGTTACTTCCGTACCTTTGAACAAAACGTGAATGGCGATGTTAAAGGTTTCCATAAGCCAATCATGATCGCTGGTGGTTACGGAAATATCCGTCCAGATCACGTTGAAAAAGATCCGATCTTACCGGGCGATTTGCTGATCGTACTCGGTGGTCCAGCCATGCTGATCGGTCTTGGTGGTGGTGCTGCATCTTCTGTAGATAGCGGTAAATTGGGCGAGAACCTTGATTTTGCTTCGGTACAACGTGAAAACCCGGAAATGGAACGCCGTTGCCAAGAGGTGATCGATACTTGCTGGCGCATGGAAGACCATAACCCAATCGTGTCGGTACATGATGTAGGTGCGGGTGGTGTATCAAATGCCATGCCTGAACTGGTGAATGATCACGAGTTAGGTGCAGTGCTGGATCTTCGTAAGATTCCATCTTTAGAACCTGGCATGTCGCCAATGGAGATCTGGTCAAACGAAGCGCAAGAACGTTATGTATTGGCGATTCGTCCATCTTCTTTAGAATTATTTGAGTCAATCTGTGCGCGTGAACGTTGTCCGTTTGCAGTACTGGGTGAGGCGACTGAAGCACGTCACTTAACCGTTGAAGATCCATTGTTCGGCAACAAACCGGTGGATATGCCAATGCAGGTGATGCTTGGCGGTACTCCGCGTATGAGCCGTTCCTATGAAACGATTGAACGTAAAGGCGATGATTTTGACGCGGCTAAAGTTACGGATTTAAAAGATGCGATTTATCGCGTTCTGAAAAACCCGACAGTGGCTTCTAAATCATTCCTGATCAGTATTGGTGACCGTTCGATTACCGGTATGGTCGCGCGTGACCAGATGGTGGGTCGCTGGCAGGTTCCTGTCGCGGATGCTGCAGTAACAACTACAAGTCTTGTCGGTTACACCGGTGAAGCAATGGCAATGGGTGAACGTCCTCCAGTAGCGTTGTTGAATCCTGCTGCATCAGCACGTTTATCTGTGGCTGAATCGATCTCTAACATCATGTCTGCGAAGATTGAAAAAATCAGCGACATCAAATTGTCTGCAAACTGGATGGCTGCTGCGGGTCAACCTGGCGAAGACCAGGCATTGTTCGAAGGCGTGAAAGCTATCGGTATGGAAATGTGTCCTGCACTCGGTATCGCGATTCCGGTCGGTAAAGACTCATTGTCTATGCGTACCACCTGGAATGACGAAGGTGAAGACAAGTCTGTGACTTCTCCAATGTCAGGTGTGATCACTGCATTTGCACCAGTGACTGATGTGCGTCAAACATTGACTCCTGAATTAAAAGATCTTGAATCTGTACTGGTTCGTATTGATCTGTCTAAAGGTCAGTTCCGTCTAGGTGGTTCGATTCTGGCGCAGGTGTATAAAGCAATCGGTTCAGTGACGCCTGATGTCGACAGTTTCGATGACTTCAAAGCATTTTTCGCATTGGTTCAAGACTGGAACAACCGTGGCTTAATCAAAGCGTATCATGACATCGGTGATGGTGGTTTATTGGCAACTGTTGCAGAAATGATGTTCGCTTCACGTCTTGGTGTCGCACTTGAAGATCAATCTGTTGCTTCATTGTTCGCTGAAGAAATCGGTGCAGTTCTGCAAATTGCCAAAGCAGACTGGGAAGATCTACAAGCTGAAGTTGCAGCATCTACGCTTAAAGATGCAATTGCAGTGGTGGGTACTGTAAATAATTCTGACCAATTGTCTGTAAATGGTCTGGTACTTGAACGTGCTGATCTGCAAGTGGCATGGACTGAAGTTTCTCATCAAATCCAGCGCCTGCGTGACAACGTACAAACTGCGGATCAGGAATTTGCTTTAATTACCGATAAAGCGCACAAAGGTATTATCGCCCAACCAACATTCGACTTGAATGAAGCGATTGAAGCACCATTCATTAACTTGCGTCGTCCAAATATGGCAATTCTGCGTGAGCAGGGTGTGAATGGTCATATCGAAATGGCGGCAGCTTTCGATAAAGTGGGCTTCAATACCGTTGACGTACATATGAGTGACTTGCTGGCAGGTCGTATCAGCCTAGATGATTTTGAAGGCCTGGTGACGTGTGGTGGTTTCTCGTATGGTGACGTGATGGGCGCTGGCGGCGGCTGGGCGAAATCCGTATTGTTCAATGCTAAATTGCGTGACCAGTTTGAGAAATTCTTTAACCGTCAAGAAACCTTCTCGCTGGGTATCTGTAATGGCTGTCAAATGTTGTCGCAATTGGCTCCATTAATCCCGGGTGCAGATGCTTGGCCACGTTTCCATCGCAATACGTCTGAAGTATTTGAAGCGCGCGCAGTGAACGTTCGTGTAGAAAAATCGAATTCAGTATTGTTACAAGACATGCAAGGTTCGATTCTGCCGATCGCTGTGGCGCATGGTGAAGGTCGTGCAGTTGCAACGGCGGAAAACTTTGCTGCATTGAATGCATCGAATCAGGTTGTTCTACGTTATGTAGATAGCCATGGCAATGCAACTGAACAATATCCATTGAACCCGAACGGTTCACCAGAAGGTATTACCGGTGTAACGTCTCAGGATGGCCGTGCAACGATTATGATGCCGCACCCTGAACGTAACTTCCGCGCGATCCAGCATTCATGGAAACCAGAAGACTGGGATCAGGATGGTGCTTGGTTACGTATGTTCCGTAATGCACGTAAATTTATTGGTTAATTCACTTTAGCTTGAAAAAGGGTTGCGCAAGCAGCCCTTTTTTATTGCAAAAATTACCGGAATAGCGGCAAAACTGGAAAATCTTTCAGCTTTTGTTTAAACTAGCTTCATCAATTGCCACCTTTAAGTGGCTTTTTGTTTTTTAATTTTTTTAATTTTCTTTCTCCCTACGGACTTGGTTTAGATTTTGCTTTCATATTGTATATAAAGTGCTATGGTATGTTTTATGCACAACTTTATTGCACTATAAAAGAAAGATGGAATAGATCGGTTCAGTATCAATTCTCAAAGATGAGGTGATGACATGGCTAAGACACTCAGAATAATGGATAAGGCGGCAATGCGTCAGAAAGGTTGGTGGTTATTTGGTTTTGTTGTTGGTTTACAGATGCTGTTTTTGGTCGGTAGTTATTTGCTACAGGGTTCTTGATCATCAGATTTTAAAAAGCCACCAAAAGGTGGTTTTTATCTATACAATAGAAAGCATGATGACAACTTTATAAAAACTATGGATCAAGTCGAAAAATTAGAATTAATCCAAAATATTTTGCTTGCAAGAGCAACACATAAGTATCAAGAAAGTGATGATAAACAATATCAGCAATTAAGAAATGAGATGCTTAATTCAACAAGCCAAAACTATTTACCTTCTATGGTAAAAACCTCTAGAAATCTTGATCAATTTTGGCAATTCATAAAGTCGAAATCTGATAATTACAATGATAGAAGAACTTTTATATATACGGAGTTTCAGCCTTCATTTGAGTTTTTTGAAAAATCAAATATTGCACCTTTGGATAAGGTGATTAAGGATACTATTCTAAAATTAGACTCTAATTATATTCAGACAACGTGGGATAAAGCACTTGAACGTAGACTAGATGATCCACAAGGTGTAATCACACTTGCTCGAACTCTTTTAGAGTCAACGTGTAAACATATTCTTGATGAGTTAGAAATTGATTATGGAAATAATCCAGACATTAATCAATTATATAGGTTAGTTAGTAAAGAATTAAATTTGTCACCGTCACAGCATACAGAACAAGTTCTCAAACAAATTCTCGGTGGTTGTAGTGCGATTGTTGAAGGTATCGGCGCATTGAGAAATAAAGTCGGTGATGCTCATGGACAAGGTAAGGTTAATTTTAAACCTGCTTCAAGACATGCTGAATTGGCTGTGAATTTAGCAGGAACAATGGCAGGATTTTTATTTTCTACTTGGGAAATAAAAAAAGAAAAGATATAAAAAGACTACCCTAGGATAGCCTTTTTTATATTTACTTAAACACGGCTATACATGGTACAGAGCTCTTTTTCTTCACGCTCAATACGTTGCACCAATGCAGAACCAATCGCTTCATATTCTTCTTTAAATTCAGCAGCAGATGCACGGTTTACCCCAAAATCCATCCAGTGATCTATAAACTTAATCACAGTCCGCTCAATGACACGCATTTCCTTTCTAAACTGACGTAGAGATGAAAATGCCTGGCTTTGTTCTTTTAAGCCTTGTTCCAAGTAACCATAAAACTTGATATTTTCAGCATCTAAATGCGCTTTAAAATCTTGTTTAAATTGAGCTAATTGATCAGACAGTAAATTATATTCCTGTAGATATAAAGAATTGCCAATGTTGCCGTACAGACTCAGAAGTTGTTGGTGATCTAGTTCCAAATGTTTAATCAGATTCGGATAAAAAGGAATACCTACTTCATCATGTTTAGAGGTGGTATCAATCGAGTGACGATTACCCAAATCTAGCGCCGTTTCATTTTGTGGATTGTCCGCTTTGGATGGGTTAAATCCATTGAAAAGTGATGAAAATAACTGTTTTAACCAATTAAATAATATTGGGGGAAATCCTGAATTTAGATTTTATTTTCAAATCAAGATCATCCATTCTTTTGATTTGAAAACATAAAATTTTTGCGTTTAAGTGTTTCAGGCCGGAATGTCATTGGCATTGCATTCGCGGTATCAAGGAGAGGATCAAAACTTGAAGTTAAGTTTTTGACCATTCCTAAAGCCGTCGAATATCTGGGAGAGATTTGCCATGACATGTGCTTACTTCACAACGAACATTATCTTGCTGGCTGAGTGCGGGAGAATTTGAACCACAGATCAGCAAAATGAATATGTATTAGCTATGCAAGGCAGAACAGTATGCTTAAACCTGAATGAGGTGAATTACACAGTATTAGTGTGAAATTTATCACAAAATCAATTGTATATGTGCATTGGTGTTGGAAGGAATCGTTGCGATTAAATAAGTTTTAATCAATCAGGGCGTTTAGGAAAGAAATTTTAGAACAAAGTGGCTTCAAGAAAAGCTGAGAGTCAGTATAGGTTATTATGTTAAAAGTATAAAAAACCACCCGAAGGTGGTCTTTTTAAAACTTATTCATTAAATAACAAGCTGAACCTGTTTGAGTACTGCTTTCAGCGTATTTTCATAATCAAAAGCATTATTGGTACTGTCCTGATAACGCCAAGCCACATAACCATCCGGACGAACCAGCACTGCGCCAGATTCATGGATTTCAGATTTGCTGTTCCAAGTGCCATACACATCACGGTAGTCACGAGAACCGATCTGAATCACATCTAGATAAGGTAAGTTCAGTACTTCAACAGCCTGTTTCCAGCCTTTGCCAGATAAACCTGTGAGCAGGGTAAAACGACCTTTACCGGTAATATCTAAAGTCGACTGCTTTTGACCTTTGGTATTGATCAGCCAGGTATGCGGAACTTTAGCACCCGGGCGAGTCGTTGCCTGTAAATAAAGCTGTTGATCTCGCTCAAATCTTTCAGGCTCAGATTCGCTAATCACTGCATTGGAGCTATATCGCTGGTTCAGCTCTACACCTTGTGCATTAAATTCGAAGTTTTTAATTTCCAAAGCTTCAAACAGCTTTTTGCGGATTTCAGCACCTTGCTCATCTTCCGAAAAAATACGTTCCAGCATTTGTTTTTGTGTAGTCACACCATTGTCAAAACCAAAGACTTCTTTCAGGTATTTATAATCAAAACGTGATTGATTCGCTCGCGCCACAATTTGCTTGCCGACCGGTGCACGCTCAGTCGTATAGGAATCCAGCAGGGAAGGTGCAGCCCAGCCTTTTACCGCGTATGCTAGTTTCCAGCCTAGGTTAAAGGCATCCTGCATGCAGGTATTTGAACCTAGGCCACTCGATGGTGGATGACGGTGTACTGCATCACCACCGCAGAATACGCGACCTTTAGAATATTCAGTTGCCCAGGTCTGGTTCACATACCAGTACGACAATTTCTGGATTTCGACTTCTTCAACTTTCGCACCGACAAAGGCATTCAGGCGGGCACGTACCTGTTCTTCAGTCACTTGTGGTTCGCCTTTGGAAATGTCAAAGCCCCAACCCATAATCCATTCATGCCATGGCGTAATGGCACGTAACAGACCCATACCAAGGTCGCCAAAGCTGGCTTCGGGATTGACGATCCATTGCAGAATCGCAGGGCGGTGCTGCACGTATTGAGAAAGATCAGCTTTAAAGGTCACATAGACTGTACCGGCACGTGCCATCACACCTTCAAGAGGTAAATCAAGCTGTTCTAGCACACGAGATTTTGCCCCATCCATTCCCACCAGATATTTAGCTCTTAAACTAAATTCAGTATTGGTAATCCGGTTGAGGAAAGTGGCTGTCACGCCATCTTCGTCCTGCGCATGCGATAAATATTCGGTATTAAAGTTATAAATCGCACCACGTTCACCAGCATTTTTGACCAGCAGGGCTTCCATTTTGGGCTGAATCAGATCGACAAATGGACAGGGACTGCCTTTAATGTAATCCCCATGACGTTCATCACCGGTACCCTAGGCACTCATGCGGGCGATTTCTTCGCCGACCAGACTGGTGGTAATCAGGCTTTCACCCATCTGCTCCCAAGGTGTAGCGATCTCTTTAACCTGTTCTTCAATACCTAAATCACGTAAGACTTCCATGGCACGCTGATTGGTAATATGCGCACGTGGACTATTGGCCAGCCAGCTAAACTGGGTAAACAGTTGTACCTTGATACCATAATTGGCCAAGGCCAGACCTAATGTTGAACCTGCAGGACCGGTACCAATGATCAGAACATCAGTGTCATAGTGTTGTGTCATACAAGACTCCATGTGTATAGGTGAAGAACAAGCTATCTATATGGTCAGGCAGTCTAGTAAAACAGAATCTGTTGATATAGCGATATTCATATAAACTATCGACCTATTCTTATTTGCAATACGTGGGTCATAATTTTAAGATGCTGACCTGATCAGAAACCGGGCAGGCTATGGAACTTCGACATTTACGCTATTTTATCACCGTGGCGCAGCAACAAAGTTTTACCAAGGCCGCCGAAAAGCTGTTTACTGCGCAGCCGTCATTAAGCCAGCAAATTAAGGATCTGGAACAGGAAGTAGGCGTTGTCCTGTTTGATCGTTCATCGAGAAAAGTCAAACTCACCGATGAAGGGCGGGCTTTTCAGATCTATGCCGAAAAAGCACTGGAAAATGCCAAGTTGGCAGTGGCAGCAGCACGCCAGGTCGCACAGCAGAAAAATAACCAGATTCATATTGGCTTTCTGAATGTTGCAGAAATCAAAGTGATGCCGCAGATTCTGGCACAGCTTAAAAAAACCATGCCGGACTTGAAAATCCATCTGCATAGCTTGACCTGTATGGAACAGATTCAGCGGCTAAAAAATGCTGAACTGGATTTATGTATTACCCGTTTTCATCTGGATCATCCCGATTTTGACAATATTCATTTATTAACCGAGCAAACTTATCTGGTTGCTGCTCAGCATTTACATCCTACAGATCGAATCCTGAAATTACAGGAACTGAAAAATCACAATATGATTATGTGCGAGCAGAATGCTTCGCCCGTATTTTATGAAAAGCTGGATAAACTGCTTTGTATTGATCAGTTCGAACATGAACAGCTGTTGTGGGTGACCAATGTCTTGCAACACATTAATCTGACCAATATGGGCATGGGCTTTAGTTTTGCGCCCGAATATTTACTGCGTTTTTTGAATGAGCATGTGAAAATTATCCAGACTGATCAGGCACTGCCAAAACTGGGCTTGTATGCAACATTTAACAAGAATTCCCAAAATCCTGCATTGAAGATGATTGTCCAAGCCCTTAATAATACGGCAAGTAGCTGAATTTCAGGAAGGAATATATGTTAAAGCTGATTTATTACGTGCCCGATGAAAACCTGGAAGACACCAAGAATGCGATATTTGCAGCAGGAGCGGGCGGTATTGGTGAGTATACGAATTGTGCCTGGCAGGTTTTAGGAACCGGACAGTTTAAACCGCAGGAAGGTGCAGATCCTCATATTGGTGAAGTGGGAAAATTGGAACAGGTGGAAGAATGGCGGGTAGAAATTCTGGTGCCTGATGAAAAGGCAGTCGATGTGGCCAAGGCTCTGAAAGAAAGTCATCCTTATGAAGAGCCAGCTTTTGAGTTTATTCAGCTTCTGGATATCAAAGTCTAAAATTATATAATTGATGCTCTGCTGCGGCGCGTTTGATTTAGCGCGCCGTTAATCTAGATTAAGAAACCAGCCGATCTGCTTTTGTTATTATCATTTCTGCCAGAATAATCCAAAGAAAAAATACAATAAGGAAAATAACAATGCCGTGGCCAAAACCGCTGAGCAGCGTGCTTAAGAATACCCTCAGCAAATCTATCCAGTACGGTACAGAAATCCTGCATCAGCACATTCCATATTCACCGGACAATCCCTATCTGGAAGGTATATTTGCACCAGAGCGGCAGGAACACTTTTCCACAAATTTAAAGGTTGAAGGGCAGATTCCTGCAGAACTGGATGGTGCACTAATGCGGATTGGCCCAAATCCAATTCTGGTCAAAAATCCCAGAAATTATCATTGGTTCACTGGCGATGGCATGATTCATGCCTTGAAACTGAAAGGCGGTAAGGCACATTGGTATAAGAGCAGCTACGTCGGAGCTGCCAGCGTGCAGAAGAAACTTCACCGACCACTGATTCCAGGCAAAACACGAGGTGTTGCTGATGCCGTGAATACCAATATTATTAACTTTGCCGGAAAAATCTGGGCTTTAGTTGAAGCGGGTGCTTATCCAGTTGAAGTCAATAGTAAGCTGGAATCCGAACGACATCATCTTTTTGAAAATGAAGAGGATTTGCCATTCACAGCTCATCCGCATGTTGATCCCGAAACAGGGGATATTCATGCAGTTTGCTATGATGCCTTGAGCCAAAATAAAGTTTTTTATCTGCATATAGATTCGCACGGTAAATTGAAACACCAGGTCGAGATTCCAGTGAAACATGGACCGATGATTCATGATTGTGCCATTACCAAATCTCAGGTGCTGATTATGGATCTGAATGTGAATTTCTCGGTTCGCAGTGCTTTAAAAGGTTCAATGCTGCCTTATCAATGGAATCCAAAACGGCAGGCACGTATAGGTGTATTACCTTTTGGTGGCAAAGTCACTGACATGCGCTGGTATGAGATTGATGCCTGTTTTATTTTTTATACCGTGAATGCCTATGATCTGAATACTGGCGATATAGTGATGGATGCGGTAGTGCACTCCAAAGCATTGATCCGTTCAATTCAGGGACCGATCGAAGATCAGGATATACGACTAGAGCGCTTTATTTTTGAACAAGGAACGGGAAAAGTGACACGTACCGTATTATCAAATATCAAGCAGGAATTTCCACGGATTAATGAAGCATTTATTGGACGACAGTATCGTTATATCTATAGTATTTCTTTTGGTGAATTTGATGATCCTTCCCATGTCAGCAGCAATACAGTGATGTGTTTTAATTTAAGAACCAGAACCACAGAAAGCTATTCCTTTGGAGAAAACTGGGTCACTGGTGAGGCAGTCTTTGTCGCATGGGAAGATGCTCAGGCTGAAAATGATGGCTGGCTAATGTCTTATATCCATGCTTTAGATTGTAGCCCCTCGAAAGTTGTCATTCTAGATGCCCAGCATATTACAGAAGGACCCATTGCAACGATTCATTTACCAGTTCAGGTGCCGGTCGGATTTCATTGTAACTGGATTGATTATCGGAAATTAAGAGCAAACTATTCTTAAATTAATAAGGTAGGAATTTCAAAAATTCTCGTAGTTATTAAGATGGCACACCCTCATAAAGTGTGAGAAGTTGTAATATTCGTTCATAGGCTGATGTTACTTTGAGAGATCAAAGTAACCAAAATCTTTTGTTAGGCAGAAGATTCATCCCTGAATCTCTGCCTAACGGCGACATCCATGTCGCCAATCATCTAGCAGATAAAAGATTTAAATTTTAAATGCTATTTAAACCTTTTGAATGAATAACTCACGGTCAAAACGGTACTGGGGGAAGAATACCCCATCTTTAGCACGTTCACCTGCACCAATCACCATGACCGGATACTGCTTGTCATTTAATTCCAGAATTTCACGAACCATGGGCTCATCGAAGCCTTCCATCATACAGCTATCAAAACCATAAGCGCGTAAAGCTAAAACCAGATTTTCACAAGCCAGCGCCGTGGTTTTAGTCGCCCATAGTTTTGCATCAGCGGGGCTGAAAGCAGAAACCGGCATCTGCTTATCCAGAGTACGGGCTACTTTGAAAGCGACTTTCTTAAAGTTACCAAAGGCATTCAGATAACCTGTCTTGTAGTTATAGGGAATGTACTTATAGTACTTTTTGATTGCTGGAGGCGCCTCAGGAAATGGAAACTCACTAATATTCAGTTTCGCCATTTCATCAATGCGGTCAGTACGTGCAATACAAACAATTAGTTCAGAAGCCGTTTTAGCGGCCAGTTGGCTCATGCAGGCTTTCACCAGATGCTTTTTCTTGGATGGGTTCTGCACCACATAAAATGTCCATGGCTGCAGATTTGATGAATTTGGTGCCAGTAGTGCCAGATCCAGACAGGCATCCAGTACCTCAGCAGGGATTGGTTTTTTGGTAAATTTACGCACTGAACGGCGGCTTTCAATGACCTTACGGAAATTCTCTACATCAATATCCTGTGGTGCCGGCTCGTAATAACGCTTCTTGTCAGGATTTGAACTATCAGTTGTTTGAGAAGTCGTTTGGGAGTTTTCATTTGTCATAAGCTGGGTTCTTTCAAAAATATAAAAGATTGAGGCAGTCTAAACTGCCTCAATTAAAAGATAAGTTTCAGAATTAGTTGAATTGTGTGAAATCAGGTTTCCGTTTTTGCATAAAGGCTTGAACCGCTTCCAGCATTTCTGGTGAGCCGACACGCTGCATGAAAATCTCTGCCTCATGGTCAATCCATTCCACAATTTCATTCACATTGTGTTTCATCAAGGCTTTGGATTGCACCAGTGATGCCAATGGCAGGGCAGAGAGTTGGGTAGCTTGTGCTGCTGCTTTGGTGTAAACATCTTCTTCAATGCTATTTACCAGACCTGCGTCGAGTGCTTTTTCGCTATTGAATTTTTGCGCAGTCAGCAATAATTCGGCCGCTTTATGATAACCCGCTTGCTGAATCAACAGCTTGCTTGAAGCGCCTTCAGGCGATAGACCCAGACTGACAAATGGAATCTGGAACAAGGCAGTATTGTCACTATAGACCAGATCACAATGCAATAAGATCGTCACGCCAATGCCGATCGCAACACCACGCACCGCAGCAATCAAAGGCTTGGAAAATTTTGCAGCAGATTTGAGTAAAACAAACGGCGGGCCTTCAGCAGCGGGTGCCTGACCTTTCTTCGCAGCAGATTTCATAAAATCCTGCATATCATTGCCCGCACTAAAGTCTGTGTCCTGACCACGCAATACAACTACACGAACTTCAGGTGCCTGATCAGCTTCATCTAAAGCTTTCGCAATCCAGAGATACAGTTCGCTATATAACGCATTTTTCGCCTCCGGGCGATTGATGGCCAAAGTAAGTACACCATGTTCTAAATTCGCATTCAAATGCTCATGAGGTTGTTGAATACAGCTCAGTGTCATCGTACTATCCTTGCTTTAAAACTTAATTTGATTTTATGGGAATGATTATGTCGCATATTTATTGGGGCAGCACAACTCATGAGTCATAAAAAACTGATCCCTTATGAACTATACATTTGATTATCTGGTTTTCATTGGCCGCTTTCAGCCTTTTCATCTGGCGCACATGCAAACGATTAACATTGCCCTGCAACACAGTCAACATGTGATTTTGGCTCTCGGCTCTGCGCAAAATGAACGCAATATCAAAAATCCATTCTTGGCTTCGGAGCGTGAAGCCATGATCCTGTCAAATTTCAGTCCTGAAGATCAAGCTCGGATCAAATTTGTAGAAGTCATTGATGTTTATAATGATGAAAAATGGCAAAAACTGGTGAAATCGCTGGTGAATCAGGTTATTGAACCGGATGCCAACGTTGGGCTGATTGGGCACTTTAAAGATGATTCTTCTTATTATTTAAAGTTTTTTCCAGAATGGGAAATGGTCGGACTTGACAGCCTGGAAGATGCCTTATCCGCCACGCCGATGCGTGAAGCTTATTATCGTGGCGAAATTCAACGAGATAAATTTCCACAAGGCACGATTGATTTTCTAGAGAATTTCCAAAAAACCACGACCTATCAGCAACTCAGTGAAAAATTTGCCCAGAATGATAAAACCAATCTGCTTTAAAAGTATCAGGTTGTTATGGGTTGATTCATGGTAGTTTGAGCATGCTGTTTCAAACATTCCCCAAGGATTTCTAGAGCAGGAGACTGTTCTTTCCAGTGATGCCAATACAAGGGCACTTCAATTCGCATCTTACTTGAAAGTTCAAGCAGTCGACCTGACTCCAGTAAATCCCTGGTTTGATAGTCCGGCAGCCAGCCATAGCCTAGACCCATGACAATCGCATCAAAAAATGCATGGGTCGATGGAATAAAAAAGTGAGGATATTGTGCTAGATTCAGGCCAAATTCGTGCTGAATAAATTGGGTATGCAGCTGGTCTTTTTCATTAAAAATAATTGCAGGGGCAAGCCGTAGCGCATCCCGATGTACCCCTTGATGAAACCAGTTTCGGGAAAACTCAGGGGTGGCGACCAGCCGATACTGCATCTGTCCGATCAATTCCGCCCGGCAACCTTTCATTGCCTTGGCTTCAGTACTCAAACAGGCATTGACGAGACCTGCTTCTAACAGATGATGAGTTTGAGATTGATCATCTACCTGAAAATGCAGCACAATTTTATGCTGGATCAGCTGGGCTTGTAAGGTGGGTAATAGCCAGGTCGCGAGTGAATCAGCATTGGTGGCAATATTCAGACAATAGAAACCTTCATGTTGCAGCTGTCCACCCAAATCTTGCATCAAATTCTGTTCTAGCAAACGTTGATGCTGTAAATAATGCAATAAAGTTTGCCCGGATTGGGTCACGCGGCAAGGCCGATCTCTGACCAGAAGCAATTGTCCCAATTTTTTTTCCAGACTTTGAACACGAAGGGTCACTGCCGAAGCAGTAATATTTAGCTGCTCGGCAGCCAGATCGAAACTTCCCGTTTTTGCAACTGCATAAAAAGCATCACATTGTTTCGCATTCAGCATTTCTATTATCTAAAAATAATTTAGTTAAATTGATATTAACTTAGTTTTAATTAATCGCACTCATTTTGTTCAATAATTCATTTATTCGAAAAAGGGGAATGTGATGTTCAGTTATATGATGAGTGGTTTTGCTGTGGGAATGAGCCTGATTGTCAGTATCGGTGCACAGAATGCTTTTGTATTAAAACAAGGTTTAAAACAGCAGCATGTGTTCTGGGTCTGTGTGATTTGTGCCTTGTCTGATTCCATTTTAATTCTGCTTGGCGTACTGGGCTTTGCGCGCGTTATTGAACATTATCCGGATATTGTTATATTTTCTAAATATATTGGCGCAGGATTCCTATTTTATTATGGCATGCACCATGCGATCAGCGCATTTAAATCAACAGAGGTTTTGGCACCAAGTGATCAGCTAACAGAGCATTTTCTACAAGTACTGATGATCTGCTTGGCTTTTACCTGGCTAAATCCGCATGTTTACTTAGACACAGTCATATTGATTGGATCAATTTCAACTCAATACGCCTTAGGAAAATGGTGGTTTGCTTTAGGCGCTGTCTGTGCTTCCTGGTTTTTCTTCTTTAGTTTGGGATATGGGGCAAAGATACTGACGCCTTGGTTCCAACATCCAAAAGCATGGAAAATACTGGATGCTATTATTGCCTGTACCATGTGGGGCGTCGCAGTGTCATTAATTCTCAGTATTTGATTCAGGCTACGAAAGCTGATAGATCGGTTAAGAGTTGTCTAAGCGTGTCATTTTAGATAGTGATCGTGAATAGGCAGCGTAGAAAACAACTCTTTTCAGTGCTGCAAGCACATGGATATTTCCAATATAAATTGAACTTAAAATAAAGGATCTGGTTTGTATAAAAAATTTATAAAATCAAAATTTTATAAGAGGAAACCAGTCTCCTGCTAGGCTAGCAGGGCCACTTATTAGAGAAAAATCAAAGCAAGTATTTTGTCCGTTAGTCATGAATGATTTTACAAAAACTTCAATAAACTGGTATAAAAATAACGAAAACCTGTTCGCTCAAAAACAAGAAAGTTTAGTTTCAGATTAAGCGGTGTACTTAAATCCGATCAATAAGAAATTAAACAAGGTGGATTTAAAATTGAAAACAATAATAAAAACTGGGCTCCTTAGCCTAGCGATCTGTTTAGCTTTGACCAGTCAGTCTTTTGCAAGATCATGGACCTTAACTCCCAAAAGTGATGTCGGTTTTGAGATTAAGTCGATGGGTCTTACTGTAGTTAAAGCCAAGTTCAATCAGGTTCAATCCACGATGCAGTTTGACGTTAAAGCACCGCAAAATGCCTCAACTCATCTGGTCATGGATGTGGAAAGTTTAAGCTTTAGTAAGCCGCTATTTAAACATATGATTTTGGGCGAAGACCTGTTTTATGTAGAAAAATATAAGACTGTAATTTTTAAAAGTATCCAGTTTAAAGACTTGGGCAATGGCAAATACAATGTTTTAGGTCATTTAACCCTGCGTGGTGTGACCAAGCCTGTGATTTTTGAAACAACCTTTAAACCCAGTATGTCGAATGCCAACCTGCTTGATGTTCAGGCATCTGCCGTGATTAACCGTAGGGATTTTGGTATGAAAAAAGGAATTGCCGGCGTAGGGGATAAAGTGAATCTTCATCTATCAGGACAGTGTGAAATGAACTAGGGGAAATATAAAATACTTGATGATATGAAAGTTATTGTAAAAAAAGCCCGAATGGTTCGAGCTTCTATTTATACACAAGCATGCAATTAAGCAGCTTGCAAAGCTTTTAAATCTTCCAGAACTTGTTCTGCATGACCTGCTGCTTTGACCTTACGGTATTCTTTGACCAGTTGGCCATTATGGAAAATAAAAGTTGAACGCTCAATGCCCATTACTTGTTTGCCATACATGTTCTTTTCTTTAATCACATTAAAGTGATTGCACAACACTTCTTCTTTATCGCTGATCAGATTGATACTCAAATTCTGCTTTTCAGTAAAGTTCTGATGCGCTTTTACCGAATCACGGGATACGCCAAGAATTGTGGTGTTTAAAGCATCGAACTGATCTTTTAAACAGGAAAAGCCAACTGCCTGAGTCGTACAGCCCGGTGTAGAATCTTTAGGATAAAAATAAATCACCAGCCATTCTGTATTTAACTGGGTTAAATTGATTTCGCCTGTCGTCGCAGGAAAATTCTGGTCAAGCAAACTAATTTCAGACATAAAAACTCCTGTTTTCTTTAAATTTTTTCAAAAAAATAAGCCACATTATAGTGGCTTATTTTATCAAAGAATAATCAGATCTTATTTCTTTGGTGCCGCTTGAGCTGATTTCATTGCTTCTTCAGTCAAAGTTTTCAGTTTGCCTGTTAACTGTGGACCAAAGCATGCTTGAAGATCTTTATTCTGCTTCTGTACAAAAGCTAAAGTGCCTGGGCTTTTCTTCTGGTTAATAGTGCTTTGAATTTCCCATTTTTGTGCATTGGTTAATTTGCCATCTGCTTCAATAGCACAACCACAATATTTGCTGACTTCAGCCGCCGTCAATTTTTTACTTTTGCCAGTTTCATTTTTACAAACATTGATCAATGCAGATTTTACATTGGTGCTTTTATAAGCTTGTTGTAATTTGTCATCAGCCGCTTGAGCTGTAGTTGCGAACATAGCAGCAGCTGAAACAATTGCTGAAAGCACGATGCTTGATTTTAAATTCTTCATAAACTCTACCTTGTTATTACGGTATATAACGTGTCGGGTCTTCAACACCTGCGTCCGCAAAACCCTGTTTACGTAAACGACAACTGTCGCATTTGCCACAGGCACGTCCTTGGTCATCTGCTTGATAGCATGACACCGTTTGACTGTAGTCTACGCCATGTTCAATACCTAAGCGAATGATATTTGCTTTGGATAAATGTAACAAAGGTGTTTCAAATTTGAGCGCCTGACCCTCTACGCCAACCTTGGTTGCAAGGCGTGCCATGTTGGCAAATGCCTCGATAAATTCCGGACGGCAATCCGGATAACCGGAGTAATCAACCGCATTAATTCCGATGACAATCGCTTCAGCTTCGAACACTTCAGCTGCTGCTAAGGCGTAAGACAAGAAGATAGTATTACGTGCCGGAACATAGGTAATCGGAATGCCAGCCTGTTCATGGTCGGGCACCTCAATACTATGATCGGTAAGAGCTGAGCCACCCAGATTACCCAGATCAATATTGATCACTCTATGTTCCACACCCGCACGTTGCGTTAAAGCTTTTGCTGCATCCAGCTCGGTCGTTGAACGCTGACCATATCGAAAACTGAGTGCGATACATTCATAGCGTGCCTGTGCCCAAGCCAGACATGTTGTTGAGTCTAATCCGCCAGATAACAGGACAATGGCACGAGGGCGCATAAGCTGATTCTCCAAAAAAATACTTTACAAAAAATTAACGACCAGTTTCATCATTCCATAACAACTTGTGTAGCTGTAACTGGAAACGAACAGGGAGATGGTCTTCTAAAATCCACTGAGCCAAATCACGTGCCAGTGGTGGTAACTGAACTGCACCTTTTTCGACCGCAAATGCAGGCGAAAACCAAACTGTACTCACTTTGTCTTGAAGTTGGTACAGTTCAAGTTGTTGTTTTGACCATTCATAATCTTCACGATTGCATATCACAAACTTGATTTGATCATGTGCAGTTAAATGATCGAGATTAGAAAGCAAATTCCGTGCAACTTCACCTGAAGTTGGTGTTTTTAAATCGAGAACTTTGGAAACACGTGAATCCACTTTGGACACATCTAGAGCCCCACTGGTTTCAAGTGAAACCTGACATCCTAAATCTGCCAGTCGCTGCATCAGGGGCAGGGCATTGGGCTGTGCCAGAGGTTCACCACCGGTCACACAGACGTAAGGCGTTTTAAAATCAAGCGTAGTCTGGATAATATCGTCTAGAGACTGACGCTCACCACCTTCAAAGGAATAGGTGGTATCACAATAGCTACAACGCAATGGGCAACCGGTTAAACGGATAAATACTGTTGGCAGTCCTGCGGCATTGGCTTCACCTTGCAATGAATAGAAAATCTCCGTAATGCGTAAACCCGCAGACGGATCAGAGACAGGAATTGCGGAAGATCGAAGCGTATTCATAACAAAACTAACCAATGAAAAATAAATAACCGGGTATAAAAATAAAAATCCCTACGATTATTACTAATCGTAGAGACGAGGAGCGATTGAAGCTCCAAGGAACACGAATGTGTCCTCTAAGTTAAGACATCTTAGTCTTCGCGTAATAGATCGTTCAGGCTTGTTTTAGAACGAGTTTGTGCATCAACTTTTTTCACGATGATGGCAGCATACAAGCTGTAAGTACCGCATTTAGACGGAAGGCTACCCGCAACAACGACAGAACCTGCTGGTACACGGCCGTAGTGGATTTCGCCAGTGGCACGGTCATAAATCTTGGTTGATTGACCAATGAATACGCCCATTGAAATCACAGAACCTTCTTCAACGATTACGCCTTCAACGATTTCAGAACGTGCACCGATAAAGCAGTTATCTTCAATAATGGTTGGATTCGCTTGAAGCGGTTCAAGCACACCACCAATACCTACACCACCTGACAAGTGAACATTTTTACCGATTTGCGCACATGAACCTACAGTTGCCCAAGTATCAACCATCGTGCCTTCATCTACATAAGCACCGATGTTGACATAAGAAGGCATCAAGATTACGCCTTTGGCCTGAAAAGAACCTTTACGTGCGACAGCAGGTGGTACGACACGTACACCAGCAGCCTTGAATTGTTCTTCAGTCCAACCAGAGAATTTCGTCTCTACTTTGTCATAGAAACGAAGATCACAAGCTTCCATTGGTTTGTTGTCGTTTAATTTAAATGATAACAATACCGCTTTCTTAATCCATTGATGAACAACCCATTCACCATCGATTTTTTCAGCAACACGTAAAGTACCATTGTCTAGACCAGCAATTACTTCCTCTACTGCTTGACGAATTTCAGCAGAGCAATCTGCAGCTGTAAAATTCGCACGGTCTTCAAACGCTTGTTCAATGATTGTTGAAAGCTGCGACATGATCTTCCTTCCAGAAAAAAATTTTCTAGATTTTACACTATATTGCAGGAAAAATAGTTGAAAGTACTAAAAATAGATGAAAAATAACCAGAAGTGTAGAAAGCGTGAAATTATTAAAGTGATAAGTGTACTTTTTCATTATGTTGAAATGTAGGAGAAGTGTTAGAAAACACTTGGTTCCCAACAAGAAAAATTAATTTGTATCAAAAAATAACAAAAGATGAGCAAAATGTGAATAAAAAATATTTTTTAAGTCCTTTATATTGAGCCTATCACGAATAACTAATGATCAAAATAAGTTCTTTTGAGGAGAGAAATAATGAAATCTTTACATAATATTTTAGCAGTATCAGTCTTAGCTCTAGCAGCGGGTTCTGCGATGGCTGCTGATGAAACAATCGTAACAGATGAAGGCGTTGCTGAATTCTCTTTCTTTAAACCAGCTTCTGTTCGTGCTGAAGTCGGTACTACCGGTTATGGTGGTGCAATTTCCTGGAGTGCTAACCCATATGTAGGCGTCACTTTAGGTTATAACGGTGGAGACATTTCCTGGTCTGATGATTTATCAATCAATGGTTCTGAATATGACTTGGACATGGACAATAACCTGACCTATTTAAATGCTGAAATCCGTCCTTGGGCGAACTGGTTCTATATGGCGGCTGGTGTAGCTTATATAGATAATGATTACGATCTGGAACGTAGAGTAGATCCAGAGCGTGGCTTCACTGTAAATGGTCAAGATTTTACAGCTGGTGCGAATGGAGTTCGTCTCAACGGTCAGTTATCTTATAAAAATAATATTGCACCTTATGTAGGGATTGGTTTCTCACCAGCAATTACTAACCGCTGGGGTGTATTTGGTGAGATCGGTGCATACTATAATGGTAACCCACAGGTTAATTTAGTAAGTGATGGAACTGTAGAAGCTCGTCAAGTTGAATTTGAACAAGCTGTGCGTGACGAAGAACGTGAAATTCGTAATGACAATGAGTATGAATGGCTACCAGTGGCTAAACTAGGTGTAAGCTTCCGCTTCTAAGATTTAACTTTATACAAAAAACGGGCTTTGGCCCGTTTTTTGTATTTTTAGAACAATTTTAAAAGTGATAACCCAGTTTCAAACCTAGAATCCAAGCACTGTTATCGGAAACTGCGGATAAACCTGCAATCTGTGGCGTAATAAGTTCGGATGAGGAAATTTCAGGTTTTTGAAACTTTAAATAATATAGTCCTGTCGCAATATCCCAAGTTTCTTGAATCTTATAAAGATGACCTAGTCCAATGCCCCAATAGCCATCACTCGGATTCAGGGTTGAAGCCGGATTTCCTGTACCAGAATCCCATAAAAGTTCGATCGAATTTATGCCAAAAGTTGGCCATTGATGAGCAAGTCCGATTTTTCCAGACCATTGATCCTTACGATAATCAATCATTCTAAAAGATTTTACTTCAGGGAACTGTAAGGCCGCATAGTCAATTACAGCGCCAAATTTAGGCGGCTGGATCACGAAATTTTGCCAGTTTGACCAACGCAGCGTGCCATAGAGCGCATTTTGATCAGTTAAAGCTGTCTGAAAATCCAAGTTCACAGACTGTGGAGTTTGAATTTCTGTATAAGGTGCTGGATTTGTACCTACAATAATGGATTCAGTGGTTTTATTGTGATGAGTAATTGCAGAACGATAGGTCAGTGCGGTTCTAAAAAAATATTCAGGAATCTGATAACTGATTCCTGCAAGCCAGCCCCAAGCGGGATCTCGTTCAAATGTGGCTCGATAACCATTGAATATATAAAATGTCTGCCCGGATAAATATAAATTTCCCTCTAAGCTTTGATAACTTAGCCCTGTATAAAAATTCCAGTTATCGTTTGGTTGAAAGCCAATTAATGAGGTCAAATTATGGCTCTCAAACTGAATAGTAGCAGCCTCAATTGGAAGCGCTGCACCTGCAAAAACAGGATCATAATGATAAGCGATATCTATAGAATAAGGTTGATCGTAAATCAGTCCCCACGACATTTGAGGATTCAATTGGACTTTTAATGCGGCATTGGAAATCCATTCGCTATGGGTAAGATTTCCTGTAGAAAAATCAGTGATGCCTAATTGTTGCAGCTCTTCGGTATGTTGTACCTGACCGCTGATATCAGGGCGGACCCAAGCTAGAGAAACTTCAGCATAATGATTTTCTTCAAAAAAAGATTGAATGGACTGACCAGATTGTTCAAACGCTGCTGCATAACCTGACTCAGAGAAAAACAACCCCATGCAGAAAAGAGCAAATTTATTATTGATCATCTTGGTATAATTCAATTTATTATGCATGTGATTATGCTTGAAATTTGTACTCTTTATCTACTCAAAAAATAAAAAAGAGGCGATGTAGCCTCTTTGATTAAAAACTTAAAATATTGCACTTTATTCGTCTGGATAAGCCACTTTTTTCAGTGCCTTAATATCTGCGTCTGGTGAGCAGAGGGAAATAAACTCGTAGCCATAACCGCGTAATAAATGACCTTTACGCACTGCAATCCAAGTAGTATTTACGCCGAAAATATCGGTTTTAATTTGCTTTAAACGATAATCGCGCTCCGGGTCATAGGCCACATCGTTGACAATGCCGATGCCCATATTCATTTCTACATAGGTCTTGATGACATCGGCATCAAGCGCGGACATCACAATATCTACATCAAAACCAGCTTCTTCAAAGGCGGTATCAATCTTGGAGCGACCGGTAAAACCACCATGATAGGTAATAATCGGGTAGTGCGCCAGATCTTCGATGAGCACGTGTTCTTTGCTTGCCAGTGGATGATTCTGCGGGGTAATAATACTGTGTTGCCAGTTATAGTAAGGCACGCTGGCCAGATTATCTTCAGTGGTGAGCGCTTCAGTCGCAATACCGATATCGGCTTGACCTTGAAGTAACATTTCCGTAATTTCAACCGGGCTGGCCTGTTGCAAAATTAGATGAACTTTAGGGAATTCTTTTTTGAATTGGCTGACAATCGGTGGCAACACATAACGCGCCTGGGTATGCGTTGTGGCAACGGTCAATGTACCTTCATCGACTTTATTGAAATCATCGGCCAGACGTTTGATATTGTCGGCATCGACCAGCATGCGTTCTACAATGCCTAAAAGTGCCTGGCCCGGTTCGGTTAAGCCCAGTAGACGTTTACCTTTGCGAATAAACAGCTGCACCCCCAGTTCATCTTCCAGATCTTTAATATGCTTACTGACCCCGGACTGTGAAGTATAAAGCGCAGCGGAAGCTTCTGTTAAATTAAAGTTTTGTCTAACCGTTTCTCGTATAATTCTTAATTGTTGGAAATTCATAATTCTCTTACCCTAGAAGAGGATGGGGCATTTTAAAGCCCCATCTTTTGATCTTAAGCGACCTGGTTTTCAAATAAATGCAAATTCACCGCACTTAACCACACGGTTTGATTTGGGCGGAATTGATGCGCTCTCGCTTCATCAGGTGTCAGTAAAATTTCAATCAGATTGCCTTGACGGTCATTTAACTCTGCAACGACTTTACCCGCGATCCATAATTCACGAATGAAGGTCGCTTGAATGGCATTGTCGTGTGGCTGTGCATGAATGCGGAGCTCATCTGGACGCGCGAATAAAATCACTTCACCTTGAGCGGCATTTTTTGCACCCTCGAATTGAATACGGTCTTCGCCGAGCTGGATGAGGCCGCCATGGTTCTGACCTTCAAAACGGTTCGCCTGACCCAAAAAGTCGAATACAAATGGAGTTTTTGGTGTTTCATAGACTTCACGTGGAGATCCGATCTGCTCTACATTACCTTTGTTCATTACTACGATCTGATCCGCAACTTCAAGCGCTTCTTCTTGGTCATGCGTCACGAAGATCGAAGTGATATGCAGTTCGTCATGCAGGGTACGTAACCAACGACGCAGTTCCTTACGGACTTTGGCATCCAGTGCGCCGAAAGGTTCATCCAGTAACAAGACACGCGGTTCAACTGCCAAAGCACGTGCCAGTGCAATACGTTGACGCTGACCACCAGAAAGTTGAGCTGGATATCGGTCAGCCAGGAAACCGAGCTGAACCAAGTCGAGTAAACGTGTCACACGTTTCTTGATTTCCGCTTCCGATGGACGAGTTTTACGTGGACGCACACGCAGGCCAAAGGCAATATTGTCAAATACCGTCATATGGCGGAACAAGGCATAGTGCTGGAATACAAAGCCGACTTCACGCTCACGCACATGAACATTGGTGGCATCCTGACCTTCTAAAATCACTTGGCCACCATCCGCAGATTCCAGGCCGGCAATAATCCGTAGCAAAGTGGTTTTGCCACAACCAGATGGGCCAAGAAGCGCGACCAGTTGACCATCTGGAAAATCCAGCGAGATATTTTTCAGTGCATGGAATGCACCAAAGTGTTTTTCAATATTTTGTACTTGAATACTCATGTGGGCATTCCTTAAGAAACTGTTGAATCTTCATTACGTTTGTCTTGTTTTTCCTGGCGCAGTTCCACCCATGTTTTTAAAATCAGGGTCACAATTGCGAGGAGAGCCAGAAGCGAAGACACGGCAAACGCAGCACTAAAGGTATATTCGTTATAAAGAATTTCGACGTGTAGCGGCAAGGTATTGGTTTCACCACGGATATGGCCGGAAACCACCGACACCGCACCAAATTCACCCATGGCCCGCGCATTACATAGAATCACGCCATAGATCAGACCCCATTTGATATTGGGCAGGGTCACTTTCCAGAAAGTCTGCCAGCCAGACGCACCGAGTACAATCGCAGCTTCTTCTTCTTCGGTGCCTTGTGCTTCCATTAACGGAATCAACTCACGTGCAACAAAAGGTACAGTAATGAAGATAGTCGCCAGGACAATTGCAGGCACCGCATAAAGGATCTTGATATCATGATCCATCAGCCAGGAACCCATCCAGCCTTGGGTACCGAAAATCAGCACCAGCATCATACCCGCGATCACAGGTGAAACCGAGAAAGGGAGATCAATAATGGTCGTCAGGAATGATTTACCTGGAAAGTTAAACTTCGCCACAGACCAGGCTGCCGCAACACCAAATACGACGTTGAGCGGTACCGCGATTGCAGCCGTCAGCAAGGTAAGTTTCACTGCCGACAAGGTATCTGGATGCACCAGTGCCTGTGTATAAACGCCAACCCCTTGTTTAAACGCTTCAACAAAAACCAGAATCAAGGGCAGAATCAAGCAGCTTAAAAAGAAGATTAAGGCAATAGTGAGCAGTGTATAGCGTACCCAAGTCGGTTCGCGGGTTGCATCACGGGATTGCAGCTTTTCAGCCAGCGCATTACTGTTGGTATTTAAACTCATCGCGCAGTTCTCCCGGTACGACGGCTGGCCCATGCCTGTAATAAGTTAATCAGGAATAGCATCACGAAGGAAATCAGTAGCATGACGACAGCAATCGTGGTTGCACCAGCATAGTCATATTCTTCTAAACGAGAAATAATCATTAAGGGTGCAATTTCCGTTTCAAAAGGCTGGTTACCGGCAATAAAGATCACCGAACCATACTCACCGACACCACGGGCAAAGGCTAAAGCGAAGCCAGTGATCAGCGCAGGCAGCAGAATTGGGAAAATCACTTTGGTCACAATCTGAAAACGGTTGGCACCCAATGCAGATGCAGCTTCTTCCAGTTCGGTTTCCAGATCGCTAAGGACTGGCTGAACCGTACGCACTACAAAAGGCAGACCAATAAAGATCAATGCCAGTGTAATACCAATCGGGGTATAAGCGACTTGAATGCCAATCGGTTCTAAATATTGACCAATCCAGCCGGTCGGTGCATATAAAGAGGTCAGGGCAATACCCGCAACCGCAGTGGGTAAGGCAAAAGGCAAATCTACCAGGGCATCGACAATACGTTTGCCCGGAAAGCTGTAACGTACCAGACACCACGCCAGTAACAGGCCAAATACTACATTGACCAGTGCAGCGACAATGGCTGCGGTGAAGCTTAACTGCAATGATTTCAAGATACGTTCAGAGCTCAGGATTTCCCATAAGCCATCCCAACCAATGCCCAGTGATTTAATAAAAACAGCTGACAGCGGGATCAAAACGATTAATGACAAATACGCTAGGGTAAAGCCTAGAGAAAGACCAAATCCTGGCAGCACTCGGGATCGCTGCGACATGATTACTCCTCAGAAGAGAGAAAGCTGATTGAAGTCAATCAGCTAAAATAAAAAAACAATTTGGGCACAAGCATAATTTGCAGCGACTAAAATGCAAATTTAAAATAATACTTGCTCTCATCAACTTTGCTGATATGGGGCATAGTGTTTTCTGAAATCAAATAGTGTTCAATTTCAGGAAAAGGGCCAAAACCAGAAGCGACATTGACATGACCGACTGCACCCAGATTAATTGGTTTGATTTTCCAGGTTTGGGCCAGTATGTGGGCATCTTCAAAACTTAACCAGGGATCATTTTCACTGATCAATAACGTGGTGGGCACCTGAAGCTTGAGCTGTTGAAAATAGGTGCTGTAGTCTGTCTGACTGTCGCGCGCAAAACCATTTTCCCCAAACCGTGCCGGATTGGCCGGGGCCACCAATACCAGATTTTTTACTTTTGCATTGAGTTCCGGATGTCGGGCAAGGGCCGCAATACTGGTCAGACAACCAAAGCTATGCGCGACAATCTGAACCTCTGCTGGAATGGCTTGCAGAGTTTTGACAAATTCTGCTACCCAGATATCCAGTACCGGATGATTCCAGTCTTGTTGCTGTACACGGGAGCAGCGCATCAGCCGGTGCTGCAACCAGGTTTGCCAGTGGTTATATTCACTGCCACCTACACCGGGAACGATAAGCGTATGAATCATGTCGATGCTCCTGTATCAATCAGCCTGGAAAATTATTTCGCACTGTTGGCTTTGACGATCTGGTCAAAGACACCACCATTTTCAAAGTGGGCTTTTTGTACTTTGTTCCAGCCGCCAAATTCCTGATCAATCGTCACCAGTTTTAGTGGTTTGAACACATGCTTATATTTTTTTAAAGCGGCTTCACTACGTGGACGATAATAATGTTTGCCTGCCAGGTCTTGACCCAATGGCGAATACAGGAAGTTCAAATAGCCTTGAGCCAAGTGCTGGTTGCCTTTTTTCTTGGCATTTTTTTCTACAATCGCCACCGGTGGCTCAGCCAGAATCGACAGTGAAGGGGTAATAATTTCAAATTTTCCCGGCTGTTCGCGAAGGGCTAAATGCGCTTCGTTTTCCCAAGCGAGTAAAACATCCCCGATACCGCGTTCAGCAAAGGTCGTGGTTGAACCACGTGCCCCGGAATCCAGAACTTTGGTATTTTTATAAATTTTACGAACAAATTCTTGCGCAGTCTTATCGTTGCCGCCCGCCTGATGTTTGGCCCAAGCCCAAGCCGCCAGATAATTCCAGCGTGCACCGCCTGAAGTTTTCGGGTTTGGGGTAATGATTGCTACGCCCGGTTTGACCAGATCACCCCAGTCCTTAATGCCTTTAGGATTGCCTTTACGCACCATGAAGACGATGGTTGAAGTATAAGGCGTCGAGTTTTGTGGCAATTTCTTCTGCCAGTCCGCAGGTAATAGTTTGGCTTTTTCTGCCAGTACATCAATATCAGCATCTAATGCTAACGTTACGACATCTGCATCCAGACCATCAATCACGGCACGTGCCTGTTTGCCTGAACCGCCATGCGATTGCTTGAAATTGATTTTTTGAGCGGTACGGCTTTCCCAATATTTGCCAAAATTCTTATTTACATCTTCATACAGTTCACGGGTCGGATCATAGGATACATTGAGAAAATCACGTGCTGCTGCACCAAATGAGGTTGCCGAGATAACAGCTGCTAAAACCCCAAGTTTTAATGTGTTTGAAATGCTCATCTGGACTGAATCTCTGATATGTTCTGTAACATAAGCGCAGAATAAACTTATTCTTTATGCATAAAAAATAATTAAAAATGAATTTTATATGAAAAAAAGAGATAAAAAAGCTCTTAAGTGTTTGAAATAAGAATGGCCTTATGAATAAAGGCCATAATGAACTGCATTTAAAGTATTATTTTGCGTGATTGGCTTTCACAATCTGATCAAACACACCGCCATTGTCAAAATGCTGTTTCTGAACCTTGGTCCAGCCACCAAATTCTTTATCAATGGTGACCAGTTTTAAGGACTTGAATACGGTACTGTATTGCTTTAATACATTCGCATTACGTGGACGGTAAAAGTTTTTCGCCGCCACAGTCTGTCCAGCAGGTGAATAGAGGTAATTTAAATAGGCTTTGGCCAGATGTTCATTACCATCTTTCTTGGCATTTTTTTCTACGATTGCCACGGGTGGTTCAGCCAGAATAGACAGAGAAGGAGTAATGATTTCAAATTTTCCCGGCTGTTCGCGGACGGCCAAATGTGCCTCATTTTCCCAAGCCAGTAATACATCCCCAATCCCGCGTTCAGCGAAAGTCGTGGTAGCACCACGTGCACCCGAATCCAGTACTTTGGTTTGTTTGTAGATTTGACGGACAAAGTCTTGTGCTTTGGCATCATTGCCACCTTTCTGGTGTTTGGCCCACGCCCAGGCAGCCAGATAATTCCAGCGTGCACCACCTGAAGTTTTTGGGTTCGGGGTAATAATGTCTACGCCTGGTTTAACCAGATCTCCCCAGTCTTTGATTCCTTTTGGATTGCCTTTACGTACAAGAAAAACGATGGTTGAAGTATAGGGTGTCGAATTCTGCGGGAATTTCTTTTGCCAGTCTTTAGGCAGCAAACCACGTTCTGCAATTTCATCAATATCTGCTGCCAGTGCCAGTGTTACAACATCGGCATCCAGTCCGTCAATCACGGCACGTGCCTGTTTGCCTGAACCGCCATGTGACTGTTTATAGTTAATATCCTGACCGGTGGTTTTTTTCCAGTATGCGCTGAATTCCTTATTGAAATTGTCATATAATTCACGAGTCGGGTCATATGAAACGTTTAGGAAATCTTTTGCAGAGACACTAAAAGCGCTTGCTGATACCAGTGCTGCCAATACCCCAATTTTTAATTTACGAATGCTCATTTTTTCCTCAAGTTTTTTAGCTTTTGTTAGATGAGGCAAGAATAGCTTGAGTTTTTTTGCATAAAAAATAATTAAAAAAGAATTGGATGTGAGTAAAAGAGATATATAGGTGAAGCCTGGATATTACTGCTCAATTTATATTTTAGAGACCGTAAAAATATGCTGTATTTAAAAAATGCCCAACGTGTCAGTCATATAGAGGTGCTGGATCGTGGCTTTCATTATGGTGATGGTTGTTTTACTACGGCCCGGATTCGACATAACCGGATTGAATTGTATGATCGTCATTTGACACGTTTGCAAAACAGCAATCAGAGCTTAAGCCTGAATGCCAATCTCGATCTGATCACGGAAAGTTTACAGCTTCTCGGGGAATCAGAGGGTAAGCTGAACGGGACATTAAAGATTGTGCTCAGTCGTGGAGTGGGTCAGCGCGGTTATAGTTTGCCGGATCATCCCGCAGATCTCTGGCTGTTTTATTATCCTCAAGACATACAGGATTTTAAGTTTGAACAGATTCAAAGTGGCGTATTGCAGCAGGCAGTGGGATTGACTATGCCCAGTCTGGTTGGACTGAAAACCCTGAACCGCCTGGAGCAGGTTTTACTGAAACAGGAAGCAGATCAACGCGGCTGGCCTGAGGCAATAGTGACAGATGTACAAGGTGGCATTGTCGAAGGGGTGAGCAGTAATTGTTTCATTCGTATAAACAATACATGGATTACGCCGGAACTTCGTTATAATGGCGTCTTCGGTGTCATGCGTGCAGAAATTCTACAACGTATGCAAGATCAGGGAATTAGCTGTCAGCAACGCTGTATCGATATGGATGAAATCAACCATATTCAGAGCCTGTTTTTCTGCAATGCACTCAGCCCGATGAAAATTGTCACGCAATTTGAGCAGCGCGCCTTGGATGGCGATGCTTGTATTGAACTTTTTAACCGTCTTCGATTAAATCAGATGTCTTAATATGTCAGCTTCCAAACCTAAAGCCAAAAAGAAAAATAAAGCGAGATTCTCCTCATCTTTCAAAGGAATTGCCTTAGTCCTGATGGGGATTGCTTTGATCTTGGCGTTGATCCTGAAAAGCAGTTTGTGGAAGGAGTATCCTGTCGAAGGAAAAAAACAGCTGCTCGCGATTGAATCTGGTCAAACCTATTCCGGTTTTATTGATCGTCTGGCCAAAGAAAATCAGGTGAGTTTTCCGATCATTCTCAAGCTGTATCAGCGCATCATGATTCATGACAGCATGAAAGCGGGCGTGTATGAAGTGCGCCAGGGCATGAGCATCCGTCAGGTCTTAGAGATGATTTCCGATGCAGACAATGCCCAGATGAGCCGGATTCTGGTGATTGAAGGAACGACTTTTAAGCAACTGATTGATGCCCTGAAGAAAAATGATCTGGTCACCAAAGAAGTGCTGCATCTGCCTACTGAGCAATTACTCAAAGAACTGAATATTCCGTTTTCACATCCTGAAGGGCTGTTTGCACCGGATACTTATTTCTTTGCCAAAGGTGAAACTGACCGTAAAATTCTGACCAATCTTTATCAGCGACAGATGAAAGCACTGGATGAGGCGTGGGCGAAACGTGCAACTGATCTGCCATATCAGAATAAATATGACGCGCTGATTATGGCATCGATTATTGAAAAAGAGACCAGTGTAGATCGTGAATTGGAACAGGTTTCTGGGGTATTTGTACGCCGTTTAAAAATTGGCATGCGTTTACAGACCGATCCAACAGTGATTTACGGAATGGGCGATAATTATAATGGCAATATTACCCGTAAAGATTTACGCACACCGACGCCGTATAACACCTATACTATTTCAGGTTTGCCGCCAACGCCGATTGCCTTGCCAAGCAAGAAAGCCATTGAAGCAGCCATGCATCCGGATAATTCTGACAACCTGTATTTTGTCGCTACCGGTAATGGTGGACATAAGTTCACGAGCAATCTGAATGACCACAATAAAGCCGTACAGGAATATCTGACGATTTTACGCTCGAAAAATAAGGAATGAGTATGTTTATTAGCTTTGAAGGCACAGAAGGTGTAGGTAAAACCACGCTCATTCGTTCGATCTATGAAAATTTTATCGCCCAGGGCAAAGATGTTATTTTGACTCGTGAACCCGGTGGAACCCCGATGGCTGAGCAGATTCGCTCGCTGTTGCTGGCTGTGAACCATGAAGAAGTCATGGCGCATGATACCGAGTTGTTGCTGATGTATGCAGCGCGTGCCCAGCATCTGTCACAAGTGATTCTACCCGCATTAGAAGCTGGGAAAATTGTCTTATGTGACCGTTTTAGCGATGCCAGCTTTGCCTATCAATGTGCAGGCCGGGGATTGAGTGAAACAAAGTTACAGTTACTGAATGATTACTTTGTCGCGCGCATGCCGGACATTACCTTTTGGCTAGAGGCACCGATTGAACTGGGGATGAACCGAGCACGTGAACGTGGTGCGCTGGATCGCTTTGAACAGGAAAAAGTCACTTTTTTTGAGAAAGTGAGAGCGGGATATGAAACTTCATGGCAACGTCATCCTGAACGGATCAAACGTCTGGATGCGACTCAGACACCTGAGCAAGTATTTGAGCAGGCCTTAAGTTATCTAAAATAAGCCGATTATTAAAATACTTTTTATTTAATTTTTCTCTAGGTTTATCTGTGAAGAATCTTCTATATTAAGGCTGATATAGAAGATTTTTTAATCATATGAAAACGACCAAAACAGAGATTGAACAATTTTTACAACAAGAATTTCCACAAAGCCTGGAGAAGTGCCGGATTGAAGCCGTTTCTCCGCGTGGAGCCACTTTGCTTTATCAGGTGAGATCAGAGGAATTGCGTCCAGGCGGCACGGTTTCTGGCCCAACCATGATGACCTTGGCGGATTTTGCTCTTTATGTTGCCATTCTGGGTGAAATTGGATTGGTCGGTTTGGCCGTGACCACTAACTTGAATATCAATTTTTTACGTAAACCTTCAGGTGGAACCGATATACGCGGGGAATGTAAGCTGATTAAGGTTGGCAAGGCGCTGATTGTGGGAGAAGTCTGGATTTATTCGATAGATCATGAAGAACCTGTGGCGCATGTGACCGGAACATATTCAATTCCACCACAACGTTAGATGTTTGAAAGTTAGATGACCACTCTAAATAGCCTAAGCTACCTTTGAGTAAATAAAAATCTAAAAAGAAAAGGAGATATCACCCAAGGATGTTATCTCCATCTACTTTTAACAATTCACCAAAGGCGTTTCCACTTCAAAATTTGGTGGGACGAGGACTGTTTTGCGTAATTCTGGTAGCAGCTCGGGATAATCCAGGGTGAAATGCAAACCGCGAGATTCTTTACGGTGCATGGCGCAGCGCACGATCATCTCGGACACCAGCACCAGATTGCGCAGCTCGATCAGATTTTTGCTGACCTGGTAATCCTGATAGTACTCGGTAATTTCTTTTTTCAGCATTTCAATACGATGTAGCGCACGTTCCAGGCGTTTGGTCGTGCGGACAATGCCAACATAGTTCCACATGGTCTGACGTAGCTCATCCCAGTTTTGCAGAATCACGACATCCTCATCCGGGTTGGTCACCTGAGAATCATCCCAAGCTGGAACTGCAGGAGCTGGCTGATCGGCCTTGAAATTTTCCTGAATGTGCTTGGCTGCACTCATTCCATAGACAAAACATTCTAAAAGTGAGTTACTGGCCATACGGTTAGCACCATGCAGGCCAGTATAAGAGGTTTCCCCAATCGCATAGAGTCCGACAATATCAGTCTGACTGTTTTCATCGACTATGACACCACCGCAGGTGTAATGGGCTGCCGGAACAACTGGAATCATGTCCTTAGTAATATCAATACCCAGTTCGAGCAAACGAGCATACAGGGTAGGGAAATGCTCTTTGACAAAGCTTTCATCTTTATGGGTAATGTCCAGCCAGACATGACGAATACCGAGCCGCTTGATTTCATAGTCGATGGCACGTGCCACGATATCACGCGGTGCGAGTTCGGCGCGCTCGTCAAAACGCAGCATAAAGCGTTCACCATCAGGCAGACGCAGATAAGCACCTTCGCCGCGCATTGCTTCAGTAATCAGGAAAGAACGTGCTTGCGGATGATAAAGACAGGTCGGATGAAACTGGTTAAATTCCATATTGGCCACCCGGCAGCCGGCACGATAGGCCATGGCAATACCATCACCCGTAGCAATATCCGGATTTGAGGTGTAAAGATAGGCTTTCATGGCACCGCCACAGGCTAGCGCGGTAAATGGTGCCAAGAAAGTATGCACTTTTTCAGTTTTTTCATCCAGTACATATAAACCCAGCGCGCGATTATCGCCGTCTAAACCGAGCTTTTGTGAACAGATCAGGTCAATCGCAATATAGTTTTCAAAGATTCTAATATTCTGTTTTTCTTGGGCACGTTGTACCAGAGTAGTGGAAATGGCACGACCCGTGGCATCGGCCGCATGAATAATTCGGCGCTGTGAATGACCACCTTCACGGGTAAGATGTAACTGTTCCTGTTCGTCGAGAGTAAATTGAACGCCGTGTTTCAGCAGGAAATCAACCGAGGGCTTACCACCTTCTACCGTCTGTTTAACCGCATCCATTTCACACAGTTGCGCACCTGCAATCATAGTGTCATCAATATGCTGTTCAATCGAATCCATTTCATCCAGGACTGCGGCCACGCCGCCTTGAGCATAAAAGGTGCTGGCATCTGTCAGGGTAGATTTCGCCAAGACTGCAATATTAAAATGATCCGGGAGCGATAAGGCTAAACTTAAACCGGCACCGCCACTGCCCACAATAATGACGTCAAATTGATGGGTAAGGGATAAATTAGACATGTCCATCAGCTAATTTTAAAAAAAGTTTGGTAATAACAGCGCTTTTTTGTACAAAAGGCAAGCGTTGAAGTGCTCATTTATTGATGAAAAAAATTAATCAAAGCCTTAACTTAATGCTTTAATAGTGAGATATTGCCCAGAATAAAGTATTGAAACATATTATTACTTAAACTTTACAGTGTTTGTGATAAAACCTATTTACATAAATTTATCAACAATTTGAGTGAATAATTTATATGAAAATTCTAGACTTAAAAAAAGGATTATTTGCAGCGACCCTCACCATGAGTGCTGCACAGTTGCAGGCGGTCACGCCGGTTGATTTTTCAAATCTGGTCGAGCAGGTCAGTCCTGCAGTGGTCAGTGTCAATGTCGTTAAAAAAATGAGCGAAGAAGAGCTCTTACAACAACAAGTTCCGGAAATTCTGCGCCGCTTTTTTGGCAATCAGGTAATTATTCCGCAGCAGCGTATGCCGCAGGAAAAGACGGGTTATGGTAGTGCATTTTTTATCAGCAAGGATGGTTATCTGCTGACCAATCATCATGTGGTTGAGGATGCTTCCAAAGTTACAATTACCCTGAATGACCGTCGGGAAATTGATGCCACTGTTGTTGGGAGTGATGCACGAACTGACGTAGCTTTGCTTAAAGTTAATGGCTCGAATTTTCCAGAATTACGGACAGGGGATGTAGGACGCTTACGTGTTGGTGAGCCTGTGCTCGCAATTGGTTCGCCATTTGGTTTTGATTATTCCGCTTCTGCCGGAATCGTCAGTGCCAAAATGCGTAATATGATGGGTGAAACCGCAGTACCTTTCATCCAGACTGATGTAGCTTTAAACCCGGGTAATTCCGGTGGCCCTCTGTTTAACCAGCGTGGTGAAGTGGTCGGTGTTAACTCACGGATCTTTAGTGGAACCGGTGGGTATATGGGCTTGTCCTTCTCGATTCCGATTGATGTCGCGATGGAAGTTGCAGATCAGTTGAAGAAGAATGGTAAGGTGACCCGCTCTTATCTGGGCGTAAGTTTGCAGGATATCGACCGTAACCTTGCTGAATCTTATAATCTTCCTAAGCCTGAAGGTTCCTTGGTGACTCAGGTTGCACCAAATTCACCGGCTGCACGTGCAGGTCTGCGTGCCAGTGATGTGATCTTAAAGTACAACGGTACCCCAATCTCACGTACCAGCGAGTTGTTGAACTATCTGAACCGTACTGCACCTCAGCAGCAGGTACAACTTGAAATCTTGCGTGATGATAAACGCCGTAGTATTGCAGCGACTTTAAGTGCGGCACCAGACGATACTCCGGCAAAAGCAAGCATACAGGCTCAACCCAACAAAGGGCCAGTGATCGGGGTTTCAATTCGTGACCTCAGTCCAGCAGAGTTAGCGAGTTTGGGAATCAAAGGCGGTGTGGTGATTCAGGATGTACGTCCGGGTGGTATTGCAGCACAGGCACGAATCATGCCGAATGATGTAATCACGCAAATTAATAACCAGACAGTACTGAATTCAAATCAGTTTGTGCAAGAGGTGTCTGAACTGAAAAAGGGTAGCATCGCGCGCGTGACCTTGATTCGTCAGGGGCAGCTTGCGGTGGTCGGGATGCGTATCTCATAAGATTGCTGGATTTTCGTGAAAGACCGCTTGTAGAAGCGGTTTTTTATTTTTTGCAATTTACCCTAGTGATAAATTCGGTAGACTCTATAGCCTTAAAAATTATGGAAAGGATAAGAGCACAGTGAGCGGTATTTTTGATCTTGCATTAACGGTTCAAGCTAAACATATTGATGGATTGGGTCACGTGAACAATGTGGTCTATGTGCAATGGATGCAGGATGTCGCATCAGCTCATATTGAAGAACTGGGCCTGGGGCTCAAGCAATATGTGGAACTGAAACATGCCATGGTCGCGGTTGAGCATCAGGTGCAATATCGCAAGGCGGCTTTTGAGGGGGACGAGATTATTTTGCGCACCTGGCTGAATGATATCAATGCCCTGTATTCATTTAGACAATACGCATTTTATCGACCACAGGATCAGACGCTGTTATTTACTGGAAGTACCCAATGGGCCTGTATCGAAATGGCCACTGGACGTCCAAAACGTATGTCACCAACTTTTACTCAGGCTTATCAGCCACTTTCAGAACATGTAAATCCTTTTGACTTTTCAACTTTACATCTGGATTAATGAGACAACATTTTCCAGTTTGATCAGTACATCTGGATAATATTGAGGAAGAAGTGGAGTCGGGGAGCTATTTTCTAATCATGGTGATCCAGACTTCATCTGACTGAGGTGTACGCGACATAGAGAATAAAGGAAAAAATATAATTCTTTTTCTAGATCACCATTCTGCTATAATCCTTCGCAATTTCTATTCGGCTTTTGTTATGTAATATTTTTAAATTACATAGCGCGTTTTTTTCTCAAGGTAACCCATGGCGCAAGCTAAAAAATCTGTTGATATTAAAAACATTCGTAACTTCTCGATTATTGCGCACATTGACCACGGTAAATCGACCCTAGCGGATCGCTTTATTCAAACTTGTGGCGGTTTGCAAGATCGTGAAATGCAGGCTCAAGTCCTTGACTCAATGGAGCTTGAGCGCGAACGTGGGATTACCATTAAAGCCACTTCGGTAACCTTGTACTATACTCATCCCAACGGTCAAGAGTATCAGTTGAACTTTATTGATACACCGGGACACGTCGACTTCTCGTATGAAGTATCACGCTCGCTCGCTGCCTGTGAAGGTGCCTTGCTGGTGGTAGATGCAGCGCAGGGCGTAGAAGCACAGTCTGTTGCCAACTGCTATACCGCAATTGAACAAGGTCTGGAAGTACTTCCGGTACTGAATAAGATCGACTTGCCGCAAGCCGAACCTGAACGTGTCATTCAGGAAATTGAAGACATTATCGGAATTGAAGCCACAGAAGCGCCGACCTGTTCTGCAAAAACAGGTTTGGGTATTGAAGGTGTGCTTGAAACACTGGTCAATGTAATTCCTGCACCGGAAGGTGATCGTGAAGCACCATTGCAAGCCCTGATTGTAGATTCATGGTTTGATAACTACCTGGGTGTGGTTTCTCTGGTTCGGGTCAAGCAAGGTCGTGTGCGTAAAGGCGACAAAATGTTGATTAAATCAACGGGTCAAACGCACATCATTACTTCTGTGGGTATCTTTAACCCGAAACATACTGAAACCGGTATGCTGGAAGCGGGTGAAGTTGGCTTTGTGATTGCAGGTATTAAAGATATTTTCGGTGCACCGGTCGGTGATACGATTACTCTGGCAGCGACACCTGAAGTGGCAACATTACCGGGCTTTAAAAAGGTGAAACCGCAGGTTTATGCCGGTCTATTCCCGATTGATGCCAGCGATTTTGAACCTTTCCGTGAAGCATTGCATAAACTGCAAATCAATGACTCGGCCTTGTTCTTTGAACCTGAAAGTTCAGATGCACTCGGGTTTGGTTTCCGCTGCGGCTTCTTGGGCATGCTGCACATGGAGATCGTACAGGAACGTCTGGAACGCGAGTACGATCTTGACCTGATTTCTTCTGCGCCAACTGTAATTTATGAAGCGGTGATGAAGAATGGACAGACGATTTATATCGACAGTCCATCCAAAATGCCGGATGGTTCAACGGTTGAAGATCTACGTGAACCGATTGCTGAATGTCATATTCTTGTGCCGCAAGAGTACCTGGGTAATGTGATGACATTGTGTGTTGAGCGCCGTGGTGTGCAAAAAGACATGAAGTTTATGGCGAATCAGGTGTCCATTACCTTTGAGATTCCAATGGCCGAAGTGGTGATGGATTTCTTTGATAAATTGAAGTCTTGTTCACGTGGTTTTGCCTCACTCGACTACAACTTTGTCCGTTTTGAAAGCTCATCTTTAGTCAAAGTAGATGTGCTGATTAATGGTGAAAAAGTCGATGCCTTGGCGATGATCTGTCACCGTAATGATGCACGTCATCGTGGTATTGCACTGGTTGAAAAAATGAAAGACCTGATTCCGCGTCAAATGTTTGATGTCGCGATTCAGGCAGCGATTGGTGCACAAATCATTGCACGTTCGACTGTAAAAGCGATGCGTAAAAACGTATTGGCGAAGTGTTATGGTGGTGACGTTTCACGTAAGAAAAAACTTCTGTCTAAACAGAAAGAAGGTAAGAAACGCATGAAACAGGTGGGTAGCGTAGAAATCCCGCAAGAAGCGTTCTTAGCCGTATTAAAAGTCGAACGCTAAAATAATAAGGATATAAGCCCATGGATTTTGATTTTAATTTGATTCTTGTGCCTGCGACCCTGTTTTTTGTCACAGTGTGGTTGCTAGACAAGTTTGTTTTGAAGCAAAGACAAACCCGAGGCAAAGGCCATGAGAATTTCATTATCACTTGGGCTTATGACTTTTGGCCGGTACTGACCATTGTGCTGGTACTGCGTTCGTTTTTATATGAACCTTTTAATATTCCATCCGATTCGATGGTGCCGACGCTGGAAACCGGTGATTTTATTCTGGTGAATAAATTTGACTATGGCATCAAACTGCCTATGGTCAATACCAAAATTATTGATACCGGCAGTCCGGAACGTGGCGATGTGGCGGTATTCCGTTATCCACCGCAACCGACCATCAGTTATATCAAGCGTATTGTCGGCTTGCCAGGCGATCATATTGTTTATGATCATGGCCAGTTGAGCATTAATGGTGAAAAAGTAGCGAAAGTTCCAGTAGAATTTAGCCGCGAAAAAGACCGTTTAGATACTCCAAATGCCATTTATCATAAAGAAACCTTGGGTGAGCATACCTTTACCATGCGTGAGCTGGAAGGCGTAAATGTCGCTCGTCAGGCACCTTTTATTAACTATCTGGAAAATGGTAAATATTCAGGTGAAAATGGTTTATATTGGGAAGTGAAAGTGCCAGAAGGTCATTACTTTGCGATGGGGGATAATCGTGATCAGAGTGCTGACAGTCGTTTCTGGGGGCTTGTTCCGGAAGAAAACTTAACAGGTCGTGCCTTCTATATCTGGATGCATAAAGAGCCTGGCTTTAAATTGCCATCGTTTGGTCGAAACGGAACAATCGATTAATTGTTTCAATCAGGAAAATAAAAATGAGACATCAACAAGGTGCTTCTTATATTGGGGTTTTATTTGCAATCGTGGGCTTTGCATTTCTTGCAAAAGTGGCGATTGCGGTGTGGGGACCATACTTCGATGATCGTATGGTAGATGGTGAGATTGAAGCGCTGTTGAAAAGTGCTCCAGCCAATATAACGCCAGAAAAATTCCGTCAACAGATGAGTCAGCGTTTAGACATGAATAATATTCGTGATCTGAAGTTTGACGAAATTGCCAAAGTTACCAATACCGATGGTTTACAGGTGCACAAGAATTATGAAATTCGTAAAAATTTCATAATGAATATCGATTTAGTGATGAAGTTTGAGAAAGAGTTTGATCAAAGCACAGTCAAAGCTAAATGATGAACGTCTTGCCAAACGGATCGGCTATCAGTTTAAACAGGCTGATTTGCTGAAACTGGCATTGACTCATCGTTCAGTCAGTCATAAACACAACTACGAGCGCCTGGAATTTCTGGGCGATTCTCTTTTAGGGATGATCATTGCGAATTATCTTTTTAATGCCTATCCAAGCGAAAATGAAGGCCGGTTGACGCGTATGCGTGCAACCCTGGTTCGTCAGGAAGCATTAGGAAAAATCGCCAATGATTTAAAACTGAGCCAGAATTTGATTCTCAGTACCGGTGAATTGAAATCTGGCGGTCATCATCGTGAGTCTATACTGGCAGATACGGTAGAAGCCATTATTGGTGCAATCTATGTCGACTGCGGTGATCTCACTGTGCTAGAACCGATTGTGCTAAAATGGTACGAACCCTATTTAGATCATATTGAGCCGACAGATCAGCTTAAAGATCCTAAATCTCGCTTACAAGAGTATTTACAAGCACGTAAGAAACCTCTCCCAGTTTACGAGGTTGTAGATATTCAAGGTGATGCACCCAATCAGCATTTTAAAGTGGAATGCCAGATTGCGGGATTGCCGACCATGCAAGGCGAAGGTGCGAGCCGACGTTTTGCTGAACAAGCCGTTGCGGCGGATATTTTGAAACTTTTGGAGCATAAGTCTTAATGACTACTCATTCCGATCACATTGATGCTGATCACGAGTCGCAAAGCGACAGTCACGACCTTATTAGTCAATTTTTTAGTGCACAAGGCACCGAAATCCCATCGGATTATCGCAGTGGTTTTGTTGCCATTGTAGGTCGCCCGAATGTGGGTAAATCTACTTTAATGAACCATATTCTGGGTCAAAAACTTTCGATTACCTCACGTAAACCACAAACTACACGTCATAAAATCGTGGGGATTGATTCACGTGAAAAATCTCAGGCGGTATTTGTCGATACACCGGGGATGCATAAAAAAGAAGTCCGTGCCATCAATAAAATGATGAACCGTGCGGCACATTCGGCTTTACGCGATGTGAACCTGGTTTTATTCGTGGTGGATGCACAAAAGTGGACGCCAAATGATGACCTGGTTCTGGAAAAGCTGAAAAATGCTGAAATGCCAGTGATTCTGGTGATCAACAAGCTCGATACTTTTGAAAACAAGAACGAAGCTTTGCCGCTGATTCGTGAACGCGAAAAGCTGATGAACTTTGCGGAAATCGTACCGGTATCTGCGCTTCGTGGTGCCAATCTTGAACATTTACGTGACACGATTGCCAAGTATCTTCCGTTCCAGCCACCACTATACTCACTGGATCAACTGACCGATCGTTCAGAGCGTTTCCTGGCGTCTGAAATTATCCGTGAAAAGATCATGCGTCAGCTGGGTGAAGAGCTTCCATACGATTTGACCGTTCAGATCGAATCATTCAAAACTGAAGAGCCGGTCTTGAATGAAAAAACGGGTCGTATGAAAGCTGCCTGTACCTATATTGATGCCACGATTTTTGTCGATCGTCCGAGCCAAAAAGCCATTGTGATTGGCGAGAAAGGTGTCAAACTGAAGAAAATCGGTATGGATGCGCGTCTCGACATGGAAAAAATGTTCGAACAGAAAATCATGTTAACCCTTTGGGTGAAAGTCAAAGGTGGCTGGTCTGATGATGAACGTGCATTAAAAAGCTTAGGTTATAGTGATATCTAAGCGATAAGCTTGATAAGACCCTTCGAGGAATCTGTGATGATGAAAGTGTTGGCAGTGGTTGCATGTGTTTTATTTCTGCAAGGCTGTATTCATAAAGTGGTCACGGTTCCTGTTAAAGTGGCTTATAAAACCACAAAAGTCGCAGTCAAAGGCACTGCGGCTGTTGTGGGTGCAGTGATCCCGGATGGGGATGACGAAGAAGATGATAAAAAATCAAAAAAAGATAAGGATTAAAGTGCCCGCTTATGCGTAACGAAGTACTGCATGGTTATCTGATTCATCATCGTAAGTACCGTGAACGCAGTCATATTGTGCATTTATTTACCCAAGAATATGGCAGGGTAGATGGTATTCTCAGGCAAATGCCACCACCGCAATACCAGCCCATTCGCTTGCAAGCTTCAGGTAAATCCGAACTCAAAAATTTTACTAAACTGGAAATTGT
>JADHEF010000032.1_pt1 | contig 164618 bp, 141 predicted proteins | sample 8952391 | NCBI WGS metagenome assembly JADHEF01 (sample SAMN16124439, study PRJNA663245) | bioreactor sludge metagenome | isolation source: sludge (nitrite) | place: India:Bengaluru | collected 2019-02-28 | reverse complement strand
TCGTCAACGACTATTTCCAGCGTCGACGACATTGGCATTCATGCGATTGCCCTGCGACCCGGATTGACCTAGTCGATCCGTGGCACCTAAGATGTACCGATGGCGTACAGCTCACTCACTCGACTTCCACCGACAGACAGTCTCGTTGCCGCGTTGACGGCGCTTCGTCTGGGCTCATTCTCGGCGGCGGCCAATGAACTCGGGATTACGCACGCGGCCGTCAGCCGGCGCATTGCCGTCGTTGAAGAATGGGCCGGCGAGCGACTGTTCGAACGACACGGGCGCGGTGTCCTGCCCACATCGAACGGACAACGCATACTGACCCGGATCGGCGTGGCGCTGGACCAGATCGCGCTTCTGGGGAATGCGGGCAAGGCTGGGCGGACTCTGCCAACCGTGCGCCTGAGCGTCACCCCGTCCTTTACCCGCTACTGGCTGCTCCCCCGGTTCGCGTCGCTTGAAGGCCGGCCTCCGGTTGTCGGGCTTGAGATTGTGGCCGGGCTGACGCACGCCGACCTGCTCGGCGGTGAGGTGGATCTGGCGATTCGTTATGGGCGCGGCAACTGGAAGGTTGGAACCGAACAAAAGCTGTATGACGAAACCCTCGTCCCGGTCGTGGCCAAATCGCTGCTTCAAGGGCGTTCAGAAATCCAGGCCAAGGATATCGCCCGGTGGCCCCTGCTGCATGCCGGCGATGCCACGAACTGGAAAGCCTGGGCAGCCGCTCATGACCACAAGCTGACGACAAAAAGCAGCGACCGAATTCTTGCGGACTACGCGATATCGCTCGATGCCGCCCTGGCCGGCCTGGGCGTCGCGCTCTGGATACGCGAGTTACACGGTTTGCCCGAGGGGCTCGTAGCGTTCGACGAGTTTCCGGCAAAGAGCCCGCTGAGCTACTACCTGCTTAGCCGCACCGGCGACATCGACTCACCGGCGTCCGGCGTTGCCTCTCGGATACTGGCGGCGCGCTGAGTCGCCGGCAAGCGCATCCCTCTATGCGTTCGCAGCTCGCCTTGAGTACCAGGCATGCATCAAACCAGCCTGATAGAACTGAGTCGATGACGCGAACCCTGCAGCTTCAATAAGGGATGCGATATGCGCAGCCGGGAGGATGCCGACATCTTTGGCATAGGCCGCGCGTGTTTTCTCCAGGACTTCGGGTTGAACCCCGGAAGAGGACATCAGGTTGATCCAGACGCGCAGGAGATCGGCGTACGAGTTCGCCTCCACATCGGACGCAAGATCGGAGCTGGCCAGGATGCCACCCGCCACAAGTCGATCTGCAATGCCGCGAAAGAACCGGACGCGCTCGTCCCGGTCGAGAATGAACTGCGACACCAGGAAACAGGTTGCTCCGTCATACAGGCCGTCAGCGGGAAGGGAATCAAGGTATCCCTCATGAAAGTGGCAGCGCGAGCTAAATCCCTCGTCGCGGGCCCGTTGCCGGCACACGTCGAGCATCGGGCCCGATGGCTCAACGGCTGTAAATCGCCAAGCCGGGAAATGCTTGGCCAGATATGACATTTCTATGCCGGTACCCGCGCCGACGCAGAGAACTCGCGCATCCTCCGGCAACTCCGAGAACACGGCGCCAAGAAGAAAATACACTCCATCGCGAACCGGTGACATGCGCTCCCACTGCTTGTCGTAACCCGCTGCCTGGCTATCGAACACTGCCTTGATTTCTTCACTTCGCACTGCCTGACCTCAGTTCTTCTACGTGATCGACTCTTTGCGACCGATGCAATTTGTTTGGAGAAAACGCCTGAAGCGGGGGGGCATATCGCGTTCGTTTCGCGTGCATTTTGCGAAATGCTACGGCGATGCGAAGCACGTCCCGCTGCCTTGGATTGGTGTTGGCTTAGTCCGGCAACCTTACCACCAGCTCCATTTCCACCTGGAGATCGGGCGCTGCCAATGCCGCCACACCAACGCCTGTCACGCATGGCTGAGCCCCTGCAAACGTCGCCAAGAAAGGGGGCATCAACATTTCAAGTCGTTCGGGGGTGAGATCGACCATATAGATGCGCGCTATCACGATGTTCTCTGGGGACGCGCCTATGGCTGCCAAAGCGGAGAGTGCATTCTTTGATACCAGCTTCATCTGTTCTATCAAGTCGTCCGGCACCGGTTCGTTATTGGGCTGCCAGGCGACTTGCCCGGATATATAAGCCATGCGACCGGGTTCAACGATTGATATCTGGGAATATCCCATGGCGCTGGCGTCAGGAAGCGTCTTGGGGTTTATGCGGATGATTGGAGCGGGCATCGTTACCTCTGGGGAGATGAAAGAACATCGTCCGATGCGCGCCACTCCGCGAAGTTCCCAGTCGCCGTCACGTTATTGATCCGGCCCGTCGATGTTTGAACTCTTCACCCCGGCGCCGTGTTCATAGCCCGGCAACCCGGCCTTCGGGCAGACCTTTTACGCCGATGCCAAGCCAGGCGAGGACTTGTCCATCCGCTTCGCGTAGTTGTTGCGGGTCGATGCCGATACGCGCACTGGTTGAATACAGCACGTCGAAGTTGTCACCACCAAGGCATGGGCAAGTTGGCTGGAACGCCGGGGTTTCGATGAGGAGGTCGAGCTGGCCGTCCGGGCGGTAACGCACGATGCGGCCGGCAGCCCATTGGGCGTTCCAGACGCCGCCTTCTGCGTCGACGCACGAGCCGTCCGGCTCCCAGGCGACCGGGCCGGGGTCGGTAAAGATGCGGATGTTGGCGACCTTGCCCGCCATCGCGTCGTATTCGCAGACGCGAATGACCTTATCGGTCGAGTCGGTGAAGTACACCAGCGCGCCGTCGGCACTGAAGCAGATGCTGTTAGGGACAGCCGGCGCCGGGAGGTCGAGGCGGCGCAGGCCATCGGCGGCGCTGAACCACCAGAACGCGCCGCGTGGTCCTTTGCCGCCTTCCGACATCGTGCCGAAGACGAGGTGGCCGTGGCGGTCGCAACGTCCGTCGTTCAGGCGCATGCCTGGCGCGGGGTGTGGAACGGTGACCAGCGGCGTGCGTGTGGCGGTTGTGGCGTCGAAGAGTTCCAGGCCGCTGGCGAGGCCGAGGACGACGCGGTCGGGGTTTTCGGTCAGCGCGACGTGGCCAAGGGCTTCGGGGAACTGCCAGCGATCAGGTGCTTGGCCGCCCTCCTCGCCGCGATAAAGCACACCGGCCGGGACGTCGACCCACCAGAAGCGGCGGGATCGGTCGTCCCAGATGATGCTTTCACCGAGGGTGCATAGGGGGGCTTGCCACAGAGTCGCTTCAGTACTTATGGATTGGCTGGTCATAGTCCTATCTTTCCCTATATCGGTGCCCAGTTCTCCGACGTTTCTGGATTCCGGCTTACGCCGGAATGACGGATTCTGACTGGTTTCCGTTCTCATCAGCCCCGCGGCAGGTAATCCACGACACAGACGCTCTCCAGATTGTCTTCGAGGTAGTTCTTGACGAAGGCGACGTGGGCCGGGTGCGGGAGGTAGCGGTCGCGGTCCTCTTCGTTAGCGAAGGTCACCAGGAAACAGTGCGTGAGTCCGTTGTTGAGGTTTTCCGGGCTGTTGTTGCGGCCCCATTCGAAGTCCACCACGAAGGTCAGCTCCTTGCACAGGTCGCTGAATGCCTTCTCGATGGCCTGCACCGTCGCCTCCGGCGTCGAATCCTTGAACTTGAAGAGTACGACGTGCCTGCATGTGCTCATGAAACATCTCCCTGTCAGAGTTTGAAGCGCCCGACCATTTCGTGTAGTGCCGCGGACAGGGCGCCGAGTTCCTCGACCGTGCGTGACGCGGTATGCACCGCCTGATCGGTCTTCATCGTCAGTTGATTGACCTCCTCGGCGGCCTGCGCCATTTCGGTCGTAGCGACCGACTGCTCGCGCGTCGCTTCGGCAATATCGCGGATTGCAGCGACCATGTCACGCATTTCGCCCTGGATGCCGGAGATTTGCTTCGACACGGTCTGCGATGCCGTGAGGCCGGTCGCCACCGATTGCTGCGTATCGCGCATATCGACGAGCGCCGAGCGCACGTCGGCGTGCGTCGCGTCGATCAGCTGGCCGATCTCGACGGTGGCCTTGGCGGTACGTTCGGCAAGTTTGCGGACTTCGTCAGCGACGACCGCGAAGCCGCGCCCCGATTCGCCGGCGCGCGCCGCTTCGATCGCCGCGTTGAGCGCGAGCAGGTTGGTCTGGTCGGCGATGTCTCGGATCGCCGCGATGATCGTGTTCATCGCCGCCGAACGTTCGCCGAGCGCGCCCAGCGTCGTCGCCAGCCGGCCGACTTCAGCCGAGATCTTCTCGATGCCGGCTGCCAATTCTTCGACCGATTCCGCCGAGTGGCGCGACGTTTCGCCGGTGCGCGCGGCCGTCTGTTCGGCGCCTTTAGCGTTGTCGGCGATGTGGTTGATGCTTACGGTGATCTCCTCGATCGTCGCCGCCGTCGAGCTCAGCGTTTCGGCCTGATGTTCAGACTCGGCGGCCATCGTGCCGGTGACGGCCGTCAGCGAACCGAGCCCGGCGTTGAGCGAAACGGCGCTCTCGCGCACCTCGACGAACATGCCGCGCAGGCGCTCGATGAAGCGGTTGAACGCCTGCGCGGTCTGGCCGATTTCATCGCGCGACTCGATGGTCAGCTTGCGCGTGAGATCGCCCTCGCCGCTTGAGATCTCGATCATCGCGTCGCGCAACCGGAACAAGCCCTTGAGCATGCGGCCGAGCGTGACGCTGGCAATCGCCGATCCGACCAGCGCGACCAGCAGCCCGGCGCCGATCAGCAGCCAAAGCAACGATTTGAGCGGCGCCAGGATGGTTGCCTTGTCGACCACGGTGCACAGCACCCAGTCGGCGCCTGGAACCGCAGCGGTAACGACGTACTTGTCGCGTCCGTCGATCGCGAGTTCGAGCAGCGTCGTCTTCTCGCCGGCGTTGGCGAGCGCGGTGGCGTCGAAGCCGGGCAGCACCTCGGCGACCGGTTTCAGCGCCGACTCGGGCGCGGCGTGGGCGATGATCTTGCCGTCGCGCGTAGCGAGGAAGGCGTAACCCTCGCCGCGCAGTTCGATCGCGCTGACGATGCCGATGATCTCGTCGAGCGTGATGTCGCCGCCGACCACGGCAGCCTGCCCGTTGTACTCGAAGGCACGCGCCACGGTGATGCCCGGCTTCTTGGTGCTGGCAAAGAGATAAGGCGTCGTCACGATCGTCGTCTTCTGCTCGCTCGCCAACTGGTACCAGGGACGCGAGGTCGGGTCGTAGCCTTCAGGCGGCTTCTTATCGGCGACCTGATAGACCATGCGCTTGTCCGCATAGCCGACGAAGGTTTGCTCGAAACGGCCGACACTCTTGGCGACGACGAGGTACGGCACCGGGTTCTGTGCGTACTTGAGGTAGTCGGTGGAACCCTCGATCGCCTCGACGCGCTGCCCGAGCCAGCGTTTTAGCTCGTCGCGATAACCGCGCGCCGAGGCTTCGAGTTCCAGGCTCACGCCGTCGATGATCTCGGCGCGCATGCGTACGTAGGAAAGGCCGGTGAGGACCACTATGGCGACCAGGAGCAGGAAGGCTACGAAGGCGAGCAGGCGTTGTTTGAGTGACACGGCGAACCTCTTGCGGAATGACTGTTTTCTGACCCTGGTGAAAGTGACTGACAGTTCCCCACCACCGTTCGCCCTGAGCCTGTCGAAGGGCCAGATGCACGTGCAGTGGGCCCGTTCATGGTTCGACAAGCTCACCACGAACGGTCGATGGGTTGTCAGCCACTTTTGCGACTCTTTTTGGTTCTTCGCCTACAACTCATACCCCATCTGCCTGCGCCCCAACGGCGTCAGGTCCGACGGCATAAAGCGGTCAGCGAAATCGACCTCATAGTCCTCAGCGACAAAATCAGGCGACGAGCGCCCGGCTTCGAACGCCTCGCGCTGTTTGCGCAGGAAGACGCGGTTCTTCTCGCAATCGGGCGCGGCGCCGATGTACATGACGTTGCTGTAGCCGGTGCCGTTGTGCTTGTCCTCGACGGCGTGGATCAGGTCCGGGTGCCACCACACGGTGTCGCCAGGCTCGACGCGCGGGATTGGGCAGTTGGCGCGCATCAGGAGCGCGTGGTGTTCTGCCGAGATGACCATCGCGCGACCGGCGCGAGCACCGCACAGGTCGTCTTCGGCGACGTCGTCCTGCAGCGCGCGCAGCAGCATCCAGGCCATCGAATTGGCGATCGGCACGACGTTCAGCGTGCCGTCGCCCGGCCCTTGCGCTGTCAGCGCGGTCCAGGCCTGGAAGGTGCGGAACATACTGCACACGGCCGGCGACGGAATCTCCTGCGTTTCGGTGCGGTGTGCGGCACTGAACGGGTTATAGGAGGCAATGTCGCCGCCGAAGACGGCGCCGTAGACCTTGACGTAGCCGGGGTCGATCCAGCGTTCGATCGACCCGCCGTCGACGTGCGGCGAAAGGCCGAGCGAGGCGTCGCCCGGCTCGCGTTGGCGCACGCGGTCGGCGTAGGTGCATTCCTGGTCGGGATTGAACACCGGCTTGCCGTCCTGGTCGATGTCCCACAGGCGGTTCAGCCAGCGACGTGCCTTGGCCAACTCTTCCGACTGGCGCGCCTCCATCTGCGGCTTCGACCAATAGAGGCCATAGATCTGCGGGCGCGAACTGGACAACGTGCTGAAGTACTTGTCCAGACCACGCTTGGCCTGCTGCTTTTCGAGATAGTGGTTGTCGGTGATGTAGGAAGCCAGCTGGTCGTTCCAGCGGGCAATGCGTTCCTTATCGAACACGCCGCGCACGACGACGATGCCGCGCTGCTTGATGCGCGCGATGGTCTCTGCACTCAGCGATTCGAGTTCGTCGAAGCGGACGTCGGGGATCGGTGAGATGCCCTGCGCGCGTTCGTTCTCGATCGCCACGACCTGCGCTTCGATATCGCGCGTCAATGCGGCAAAGCGTTCCTTGAGGTCGGGCATGCGCGCGCGCAAGCTGCGCTTGGCCGCGATGATCTGCGCACGGTAGGGGAAGTTCGGGTCGTCCTGTTGCATAGGGTGATTCCTCAACGTTTGATTGGAAATGACTTCTCTTCTCCCTGAATCTCTTGTTCTTCTGGTGCCCTTTTCCAGTTCTGTAGGAGCGCAGCTTCGCCGCGCGATAACGACGTCTCTACGAAGAAATCGCCCAATCGCCCTGTGGAACTGGGCTCCTACATGAAGCATCATGACAACGCTTCTTCCAGCGCCTTCTTCATGACTTCCTTGTCCGGATCGAGGCCGGTCCACATCGTGATGTTGAGCGCCGCCTGATTGACCAGCATCGACAGGCCGCTCTGCCACTTGAGGCCGCGCTTGTCGGCTTCCTGCAGGAAGGGCGTGAACGCCGGATTGGGAATCACGTCCTGCACGTACATGGCGGTGGTGAGCGTGTCGTAGTCGATGTTCGGTTTCTCATCGACGTTCGGGTAAAGGCCGATCGACGTCGCGTTGACGACGATGTCCGTATTGGCCGGGATCTTGAACGCATCGACCCACGGCACGTAGTCGACGGCGACCTTGGTGTTTTCACGCAGCGTCTTGACCAGCCCTTCGCCGAGCGCCATGTCTTTCGGGATGTTGACGATGGTCAGGTGGCTGGCGCCGGCCAGTGCCAGCTCGACGCAGATCGCGCGTGCCGCGCCCCCGGCGCCGAGGACGACGACCTTCTTGCCCTGCGCCGAAATGCCGGCTTCGGCCAGCGCAATCATGAAGCCCTGCCCGTCGGTGTTCTCACCGGTGAGCACGCCGTTGTCGTTGATTACGGTATTGACCGCGCCGATCAGCTTGGCGCTCGACGCAATCTTGTCGAGGTACGGGATCACGGCGAGCTTGTGCGGGATCGTGCAGTTGATGCCGCGCATCTTCATCGCCTTCAGCCCGGTGATCGCGTCGCCGATCTTGTCCGGATCGACGTCGATGGTGAGGAAGCGCCAGCGATCGAGGCCGAGCGCACGGAAGGCCGCTTCCTGGATGACGACACCGGGGTTTTCCGCGACCGGATGGCCGAATACGCCAACCAGATGATCCAAGTAGTCCTGCTTTTTCATTTTTCTCGTTCCTTTCAGCTGTTGGCGTAATAGACGGCGCCGATCGCCTGCGCGAACTGGGCGACGGTGAAATGGGGATGGGCTTCGAGTTGCTTCATCAACGGCGTGTAGGCCATGCCGGTGCCGGCGACGACGAGCAAGATGTCCGGCTTGATGCGGCGCGCGCCTTCGACCATGAGGTCGAAGCAGGTCTGGTTCTTGACCAGACGACCGAAGAGGAAACGTTCGTCGGTACCCGGATCGAGGATGCGCTTGCTCTCCAGCAGCGTGACCGCCAGCGCCTCGCCGATCTCGCGCCAGATCTTGGCGTTCGTCTCATCTTTTTCGCGATCGGGCAACCACATCATGTGTTCGAGGAATGGCTTGCGCTGATCGACGGGTTCGGTCGGCACGTAGTAGCCGGCCTTGCCGGATGGCGACTGTTCGACGACGTAACCCTTCTCCAGCAACTCCGCGAAAAGGTCCGGGCGTTCGGTCGGGAAGTACTTGAGCGCCAGGCGGAAAATGCCGCTCTGGCTGCAGTACTTCTGCAACGTGCCGGGCAGGCCGGTATTGAAATTGTTCACGCTGCGCAGGTCGTCGGACTCAAAGGCGCGTTCCGGCCAGCTGCCGAGGTCGATGATGAAGTTGTACACCTCGAGCGGGATATCGGGAATGCTGCCGGACTCGGTAATCCAGCCGGTGCCGAGCTCGGTACCCAGCGTGTGCGCAAAGACGCCATCGCGAACCTTGTCGGCATCACCGGAGAAGGCCATTTCGACGGCCGCGGTGAAGGACGCCATCGGCCCGTCGTTGATGATGCGCACGGCGCCACCTTCCACGACCGAAGTGCGCAGCCGGTCGTCGAGGTGCGTCAGTTGCACGAAGTCGGCGTCGTAGTCGATCTCCGGGTTGTTGCGAATGCCGCGTGTCTTGTACACCTCACCACCGACGATCTTGTTCTTGACGACGACGTCGGGGAAGCAGAGGCCGATGGCGTCGAGGCGCGCATCGATTTCCAAGCCAGCGTGCGTCAGCTCACGCAGGACGTTCTCCATCGCGGCATCGGACGCATCCTTGTCCATCGCCCGCACGATGATCGGCAGATAGTTCAGCTGCGCGGAAACGGGCAGCCGGTGGATCGCCAGCCGCGCCTGCAGCAGGCGGGCGATCAGACAGATCGGGTCAATGAGCTGCACCGAACGCGTGAAGTTGGCCGGGAACCAGTCGTACTCCTTGTAATCGACGATCGCTCCGTCGACCACCAGCACCGCCTTGATATCTGTGCCGCCGACATCGATACCGGCGAACGCCTTGCCGGCCAGCCCCTCAGTGCAGGCACGGAAGAAGGCCATCGTGTCGACGCGCGGCCGTTTGGCGGCGGGCAACGCCGGCAGTTGCTTGAGATCGGAGATCACGAAACGGAAGGATGGATCGCCCGGTCGAACGGCGGCGATCATGCGGTCGATCACATTCACCGAACGCCCGTAGCCGACGCGCGCCTGGCGCGAACTATCGATGCAGAACGCGTCGTCGAGGCCTTTGACCAATGCGAGCAACGCCGGCTTGGCGGTATCCAGATACAGCGTCATGCAGCGACCGCCGACACTCGACAGGATGTTGTAGATCTCGGCGTTCAGGTAGTCGCGGACGAAGGCCTGTGCCTCCGCATCGCACCGCTCAAGCGCCGGAATCCGCAATTCGTAGGCGGTCTGGCCATCTGTGTCCATCTGATCGACGACGCAAACGATCCGCTCGGACTCCGCGTGATGCAATCCGTCAAATACATGGTGGACCGTCGTGATGTAGACCGGTTTGCCAGCCCGGGCATCCTCCAACAGCGCCTGTAGCAGTACTTTGTTCATTGACCTTCTCCTTGTTTCTTTGTGTTCTACGTATTCCGTGTGCTCACTGGAAATGGGCTTCACGCAGGTGCGCCCCGACGCGTAGCGCCTGTGCTACCACGGTCAGCGCCGGGTTGACGGCCGCCGATGACGGGAAGAATCCGGAATCGACGACGTACAGGTTGTCGTGGTCCCACGCCTTGCACAGCGGGTCGAGCGGCGACGTCGCCGGGTCGTTGCCGAAGCGCACGGTGCCGCACTGGTGCGAGACGACCTTGGTTTCAAAGAGGCGTGCGAAGACGAACGGGTAACCGGTGGCGCGCAGGATCTCCTTGCACTTGGCGACCCAGCGGTAATGCGCTTTCAGATTGGTGCGATGCCAGTGCAGATTGATCGCGCCGTCCGGGCGGATCGTCACCCGGCTGTCCGGATGCGGCAGATCCTCGCTCTGCGCGTACCAATCGACGCTGCGCAGGGCGAGCGCCGTGCGGATCGGCTTCGGTACGAAGGCCAGCGCCTCGCGCAGCATCGGTTCGCGGATCTTGCCGAGCGGCTGCAGACTACCGAGCGGTGTATCACCCTCGCCTTCGCCGAAGTAGTAGTCGTGCACCGCGATCGTCTTCGGGAAATGCGTCGTGTTCGTCTTGAACGGATGCACCGCCATCAGCGCGCTGGTGTTGTGCGTCATGTAGTTGCGGCCGACCTGATCGGAGCTGTTGGCCAGCCCGCGCGGATTGCGCGCATCGGCCGAACGCAGCAGCAGCGCGGCGGAGTTGATTGCGCCGGCGCTCAAGACAAATACGTCGGCGGTAATCCGTTCGACCTTGCCGTCGATCAACACTTCGGCGGCGACGATGCGCCGGCCGCTGTCGTCGGCGACCAGTTTCAGCACCTGCGCGCCGGTCTTCAACTCGACATTGGAATGCGCCGTCGCCGGGCGGATCAGCTTGATCTCGGCGTCGCCCTTGGCGTCGATCTGGCAGGGAAACGCGTCGCAATTCTCACAGCGCTGGCAGCGCCCGCCCGGGCCGAAGTCGATCGCGCACGGCATCGGAAATGGTTTCAGCCCCTTCGCCTGCAAACGCTGTTCGACGGCTTGCATCACCGCTTCGTGCGGCACCGGCGCATGGTCGAAATCCTTGCTGCGTGGTGGGTCGGTCGGGTCGGCGCCACCCCGGCCATGCACGCCGAACAGCGTTTCGGCCTGCTCGTACCACGGTTCCAGGTCGGCGTAGGCAATCGGCCAAGCCGGTGAGACGCCTTCGTCGTGTTCCACCACGTCGAAATCGCGTTCGCGGAAGCGGAACATCGCCGAGCCGTAAAACTTGGTGTTGCCGCCGACGTAATAGAACATGCCGGGCTTGAACGCTTCATTGTCAGCCCACCACGTCTCGTCGGTGTGATAGCGACGCTGCCCGAAAACCGCTTCCGGGTCCCAGTTCTGCGCTTCGCGCGGCAGCGACTGGCCGCGTTCGAGAATCAGCGTTCGTGCGCTGTTGCCAGCCAGCTGCAGGGCGACCGAACCGCCACCGCAGCCGGAACCGATGATTACTACGTCGTATGAATTCATGCTGTTTGCCCCCATGCCCTCGATCCGTCGGTTCTTCTTCTATTCGCCTAGCCGCCCACCGTAACCTCGTACCCGGCCGCCTTCGCGCGCCGCACATAAGGCGCGACCGCCTCTTCCTCTGGCGGCGCAACATCCGCCAGCGCGTAGTCCATCCCGACGAGCTTGTACTTGCTGGCGCCGTACTGGTGGAACGGGAGGAGATGCAATTCGTGCAGGCCGAACGGCGCGAGGAACTCCAGCACCCGTTCGAGGTTCTCCATCGTCATCGTGTAGCCCGGGATCAGCGGCAGGCGTGGAATGACGCGACCGACGCGATTGCCCTCGGCGCACAACGCGGCGAAGTTGTCGAGGACATGCTTGAGGTTGATGCCGGTGACGACATGCGCGCGTTCCGGGTCCATGATCTTGAAGTCGTAGAGCACCTCGTCGCAGTGCTTTGCCATCTCGATCAAAGCGGCGCGATTGCCGTGCCCGGTCGTCTCGATGGCGGTGGCGATACCCAACGCCTTGAGCCGTTTCAGCAGGCGGGTGGCAAACGCCGCCTGACTGAGCACTTCGCCACCCGACAGCGTGACGCCGCCGCCCGAGACGCGGAAAAAGACCTCGTCCTTCATCACTTCGCGCATCAGTTCGTCGAGCGTGTAGTCGGTGCCCATTTGCTGGTAGGCGCCGGACGGGCATTCATCGACGTCGAGCGCGCAGGTGCCGCAATGGATGCACTTCGCCTCGCGCCGGATGAACGCCGCGTCGCGCGAGCGCGATTCGGGGTTCGAGCACCACGGACAATGCAGCGGGCAGCCCTTGAAGAAGACGAGCGTGCGGATGCCAGCGCCATCGTTCAGCGAATAGCGCTGGATGTTGAAGATCCGCGCCCGCTCTTCGGCGGGCTTCACCCTACAGTCGGTGAGCGGTACGACGGATGATGTCATCCTGGATTTCCTTGGAGAGTTCGACGAAGAAGGCGCTGTAGCCCGCGACGCGCACCAGGAGTCCGGCGAATTCCTGCGGATTCTTCTGCGCTTCGATCAACGTCTCGACGTTCACCACGTTGAACTGCACATGCAGGATCTTCAGACGCATGAAGGCGACCAGGAAGTCGGCCAGCTTGTTGAGCCCGTGCTCGCCTTCGAGCGTGCTCGGCATCATCTTCAGGTTGAGCAGGCTGCCATTGGAGAGCAGCAGGTTGTCGAGCTTGCTCACCGATTTCAGCACCGCCGTCGGCCCCAGTTCGTCGCGCCCGCCCATCGGCGACAGGCCGCCGTCGGCAAGTTGTTCCTTGGCGCGCCTTCCGTCCGGCGTCGCGCCAACCACCTCGCCGAGCGGCATGTGCGCCGAAACGGTGTAGGAACCCGGCGAGAACACGCCGCCGCGCGGGTTGGTGTATTTCTCGACCTCGTCGCAAAAGAGCTTGAGTGCATGCACACCGACCATGTCGACTTCGTCGAGGTCGTTGCCGTACTTCATGTACTTGTTGATCAGCCGGCTGCGCACCTTCTCGCCTTCGGGCACCTGGAAATCGGCGTCGAGCACGTCGAGGAATTCGTCGAAGGAAAGACGCTTCTCGTTGAAGACGATGCCTTTCAGTGCCACCAGCGAGTCGGCAAGGTTGGCGGTGCCGATGCCCTGCACGCCGGAGAGGTTGTAGCGCGCGCCGCCTTCGGTGACGTCGAGCCCCTTGTCCAGGCAATCGGTCATCAGCGCCGAGAGCAGCGGGATCGGCGCCCAGTCGCGGTGGCCGATGTCACAAACGTTGGCGCCTTCGACCATCAGCTTCACGTAATGACGGATGTTGTCGTCTAGGCGTTCGCAGATGCGCTCATAGCTGACTTCCGGGTCGCCTCGGAACGACTTCAGCGTCAGTTCCAGGACCTTCAACAGGTTGAACATCGCGATGTCATGCAGCCCGTAGGTCTTGCCCGGAATCGACAGTTCGACACAGCCGACGACCGAATAGTCGCGTGCGTCCTGCAAGGAGACGCCACGGTTCATCTGCGAGGCGATCACGCCTTCGTCGTTGAAGACCTGCGGGATACCGGTGCCGATGCGGATCGTCTCGGCGGCCTTCAACAGGAACGCGCGGCTCATGCCTTCATGCACGCGCACGCCGAGGTTGGGTTGCGGCAGCAGGATGTCCTGATAGGTGTCGAGGCAGAGCTGCGAGAGCGGCGTCTCGGCGTCGTGGCCGAGCGTGTCCTGGCCGCCGAGCAGGATGGTGTAACCGGTCGGGAAACCGGCAAAGAACTTGGCGCTGCTCGCCGAGCGCAGCAGCACCACGTCGTTCATCTTCACCCACAGGCTTTCGAGCAGTTCGCGCAACGCCGCCGGGTCCTCGCCCTTCTCCAGCGAGGCCTTGTAGTACGGCCACATGTACTGGTCGAAGCGGCCGAGCGACAACGAGCTGGCGTTCGATTCGTACTGCAGGATGACGTTCATGTACCAGAAGAGCTGGCAGGCCTCGCGGAAGTCATCCGGCGCTTCGTAGGCGATCTTCGTCGACAGGGCCGCGATGCGCTCCAACTCGGCCCGGCGCTGCGGGTCGCTGCATTTCCCGGCCATTTCAACAGCCAGATCGCGGTAGCGCAGGATGTGCTCGGACGCCGCTTCGACGAGGATGGCAACCGCCTGATAGAAGACGTTTTCGGGCCGTTCTGCGGCGTGCCGCGCCACCTCCTCGCCGAGCGCGCGCAGCCCCATCTTCAGGAAGCGCGGGAAGTCGACGATGATGTGCCCCTGCCCCTTGTCGGTCTGGTTGATGCTGAAGATCTTGGTGGCGACCGCGTTCTTCACATCCTGGGTGAACTGCGCGTTGATGAAGTCCTTCATCGAACGCCCTTCCCAGTAGGGATAGAGCTCGGTTTGGTAGATGTCCTTGTCGCGCTCGGAAATCAGGAATTTGTCCTGCGGGCGGCTGTGGAAGGTGTCCAACTCCTTCATGATCCAGTACGGGTCCATTTCCGGCGAGACGATCCCGGCGCGCGGCTTAATCGTGCGGTTGCCGGCGATCAGCTCGTCGTCACGGATCGAGATGGCGACCTTGCGCAGGACGTGCGCCGCTGCCTTCGCGCGCCGCAACTGGACGTGCTCGCCTTCTGTCTGGCGATGGCTCTCGGTGTAGAGCAGTGCGCGCTCGAGCGAGATTTCACGCGGCCGATAGAAGAGCGCCGCCTTGAGCCGGGATATCCGGTCGATGACTTTGGGTTTCGTGGTATTCATGACGTCCATCCTTTCGCCTGATCAATGCTGTTCTGTTACAAGTGACCACTACCGTTCGCCCTGAGCCTGTCGAAGGGCGGGAAACCCTCACTTTGGCGCCCGTTCATGGTTCGACAGGCTCACCACGAACGGTGGAACACTGGTCGGTCACCCGCGTTCTCCAGCCGATTCGTCCCCTCCCGGCGTTGCGCCCGGATTCAAACAGGAAGGGGAAGTCCGGCAATCGGGCGGCGCGGGCCGCCCCGGTCGGGTTCTATGAAGGGGCTGTCTTCATTCGCAGTACCTCAGACCAGCTCGCGTTTGCGCTTCTGGTAGAAGCAGTCCATCCAGATAATGCCGACGATGACGGCGCCCTTGAGCAGGATCTGGATATAGGAGCTGATGCCGAGCATGTTCATGGCGTTGTCGAGGATGCCGAAGACGAGCAGCCCGAGCGCCGACTGTGGAATACCGCCAATACCGCCAGCGAACGAGGTGCCGCCGACGACGACGCCGCAGTTCACCACCAACGCTGCCGTTTCGCCGTAGATCGACGAGCCGGTGTTGAGCTTCGACGACAGGAGCACACCCGCCAGCGCCGCCGCCATGCCGCTTATCACGAAGGCAATCCACTTGGTGCGCACGACGTTGATCCCCGAATACAGCGCAACCTCGTAATCGCCGCCGATCGCGTACAGGTTGCGGCCGTATGCGGTATAGCGCATCAACCAGTGCGCCGCGGCAAAGCAGACGAGCATGATGATCACCAGGTACGGCACGCCGAAGAAGTCGCCGTTGCCAATCATCATGAAGTCGGGGTTGCTCGCCGGTACCGGGCGCGCGTCGGTGAGTTGCTGCGCGACGCCAGTAAGCAGCATGCCCATGCCGAGCGTGATGATGAACGGCTCGGTTTTCTGCTGCACGACGAGGAAGCCGTTGATGAAACCGACGAAGGCGCCGAAAGCCAGCGCGCAAAGAATCGCCGCCCAGATCGGCATCACGTCGAGCAGCTTGATGGCGATGATGCCGGCCACCACCAGGATGCCGCCGATCGACAGGTCGCAACCGCCGCTGATGACCGTCAGCGTCACGCCGAAGGCGAGGATCAGCAGGATCGACGTCGAGTTCAGCATGTCGAGCAGGTTGAACGTCGTATAGAAGTTCGTCGGAAAGAAGGCCATGACCGCCAGCATGCCGACGATGGCCAGAAACGCTTTTTGCTTGGTCGCCAGGGCCAGAAGCGACGTACCGTTAATACCGAGTGCACCGATAGTCATTTGTCTTCTCCTACGACTGCTTGCGGTTGTCGAGCCAGATGGCGACGACCAGGATGGCGCCCTTCAGCACGACCTGCATGTACGGCGTGACGCCGAGCAGGTTGAGGCAGTTGGACATGAGGATGACCAGCAGCACGCCGAGCACGGTGCGCAGAACGCTACCGGTACCGCCCTTGAGCGTGGTGCCACCGACAACGACGGCCAGGATGGCGTTGGTCTCGTAACCCGCGCCGATCACCGGGGAGGCGGTCGTGATGCGCGAGAAGAGGATGATCGCGCCGACCGCCGCCATGAATCCCGAGATCGTGTAGATGGCGACGATGCTGCGGCTGACCGGAACACCGCACAGGTGCGCCGCCGTCTTGTTGCCACCGGTCAGGCAGATGGCGCGTCCCATGCGCGTCTGCGTCTGGAAGACCCAGAGCACGGCGAGGCAGACGAGGAAGATGACGAAGGACACCGAGAAGAAACCGACGCTGCCCTGCCCGATCGCCTCGATGACCGAGACGTCGCCCTTGATGAAGCGCATGTGCTTGGTCGATCCGCCGCTGTACATCAGCGCGATCGCCGAATACACCGTGCTCATGCCGAAGGTGATGAACAGCGCTTCGGCCTGCGTCAGCGCACCCGAACTCAGCACCAGCTTGGCATTGACGTACCCGCACAGGGCGCCGATGGCGAGCCCGACCATGATCGCCGGCACCTGCCCGATCGGGTCGATCAGCGTGACGGTGACGACGGCGACGAGCGAGATGGTCCCGGCCACCGACAGGTCGATGAAGCCGCCGATGATGACGAAGGTCATGCCGAGCGCGACCATCACCAGCGGCCCGAACTGGCGCATGATGTTGAGCATGTTCGCTGGGGTCATGAAGTTGGGCTCGACGACGACGGTGATCAGCACCAGCCAGACGATGGCGACGACGACCAGATATTCGCGCAGGATCGAGCGCAGGAAGCGCGCGATCGAGAAACCCGAACTCGCTTCGTTCGGGGCTTTCAGCGCATTGCTTGCGTTGGTGGCGTTCATTGCTTTGCTCCGCTTCCGGCCATGCCCAGCGCCGCGCTCATGATCTCGTCGGGAGAGGCTTGCTGAGGATTGAACTCACCGGTGATCCGCCCTTCGAAAATGGTCAGCACCCGGTTGCTCATGTTCAGGACTTCCGGCAGTTCGGAAGAAATCAGGATCACCGCACCGCCCTTCTCCGCGATCTCCTTCATCAGCATATAGATCTCGTACTTGGCGCCGACATCGATACCGCGCGTCGGCTCGTCCATGATGAAGATGCGTGGTTCGTTCTCGAGCCAGCGTCCGATGATGCACTTCTGCTGATTGCCGCCTGAGAGGTTCTTGACCGGCGTCTTGGTCGAGGGCGTCTTCACCGCGAGCGCCTTCGACTGTCGGACGCCGATCTCCGCTTCCTTGGCCTTGTTGAGGAAGCCGAAGCGCGTGAACTTCTGGAAGCTGGCCATCGAGATGTTGGCCTCGACCGAGAACGGCAGGACGAGGCCCTGCAGCTTGCGGTCTTCCGGCACGAAACCGAAGCCGGCTTTCTTCGCATCGTTGGGGTTCTTGATGCGGATCGGTGCGCCGTCGATGAGGATCTGGTGGCCTTCGGTTTTGTCGGCGCCGAACAGCGCACGAACGATTTCGGTGCGTCCGGCGCCGACTAGCCCGACGAGCCCCAGAATTTCTCCCTTGTTCAGTTTGAACGACACGTCGTGCAGCTTTCGCGTATTCAGCGAGCGCACTTCCATCAACGTCGAACTGACGTTGTTCGGTCGTTCCGGGTATTCGTTTTCGATCGAACGGCCGACCATCTTGGCGATCATCTCGGCGCGCGTCAGGTCGTCCTTCGCCTTGGTGTCGATGATTTCGCCGTCGCGCATGATCGTCACGACGTCGCAGAAATCGAAGATTTCGTCCAGCTTGTGGCTGATGTAGATGATCGAGATGCCTTCCGCCTTCAGCTGGTGGATGATCTCGACGAGTTCGACCAGTTCTTCGGCGGTCAGACTGCTGCTCGGCTCGTCCATGATGATCAGCTTGGACTTGAACGACAGCGCCTTGGCGATTTCCACCATCTGCTTCTCGGACACGCTGAGGTCCGAGACCAGCTTGTTCGTATCGATCTTGCAGCGAATCCGGTCGAGCAGCGCGCGCGCCTGGGTGTGCGTGCCGCGCATGCCGTTCATTTCCTTGAAACGCCCGAGAAAGACGTTCTCGCCGACGCTCATGGTGTTCACCAGGTTCAACTCCTGGTAGATGATCGCCAGCCCGCGGCGCATCGATTCGAGCGGCGTCGTGCGCTCGATGGCTTCACCGTCAAAAACCACCTTGCCGCCTGCATCCTTCGTATAAACCCCGGAGAGAATCTTCATCAGGGTCGACTTACCAGCGCCGTTCTCGCCGACCAGACCATGCACCGTTCCGCGCTTGACGTCGAAGGAAACGCCCTTCAACGCCTTTACGCCAGGAAACGTCTTGCTGATGTTCTGGATCGACAGGATGCAGTCTGTTGTTGTGCTATTCACTTTGCCCCCCACTGCCTACCAAGCCTGTTACCGACTTTGCGACTTCCAGGACGACCGCCAAAGCGGCCGTCCTGCCTGCTCAACTTCCGATTACCACTCCGGCGGCGTGAACTGGTCGATGTTCTTCGCATCAACGATATCGAGCGGGACGAAGGTGATCGGCTCGACCTTCTTGCCATCGATGACGGCGCGGGCCTGTTCCATCGACTTCTTCGACATGACTTCGAAGTTCTGCATGATGGTCACCGACTGCGTGCCCTTGCGAACCTGGTCGAAGCCGGCGCGGTTGCCGTCGACGCCGACGATGAACATGCCGTCCATCATGTTGGCTGCTTTCAGCGCCTGCGAGACGCCGGTCACGCCGTTATCCCAGTGGCAGAAGACGCCCTGGATCTTCTTGCCGTGCTTGACGATGAGGTCTTCCGTGATCGCCATGGCCTCGGCGGTCGCCCACTGCTGAGGCGTCTTGTAGTCGATGACTTCAATCTTGCTGCCCTTGATCTTCTTGTTGAATCCGTCGTGGCGCTTGATCTGCGCATCGTGGCCAGCCTGACCGCCGACTTCGACGATGGTCGCTCCGTTCGGGAAGTGCTTGAGGAAGGCATCGCCAGCTGCTTCGCCAGCCATCGTGTCATTCACGCCGACGAAGAAGTCGCGGAACTTCTGGTTGGCCGGTGCGAGGTCGGACGAGAACATGCCGACGACGACGCCGGCCTGCTTGGCCTTCATCACGCTCGGCACGATCGCGTTGATGTCGTTCGGGTTGAGGAAGATCGCCTTGAACTGCTGCGCGATGCTGTTGGTGACGAGTTGCGACTCGGTCTGTGTATCGCCCTTGGCATCGAGGACGACGACTTCAAAGCCGTAGTCCTTGCCGAACTTCTGGAACTGTTTCGACGAGAAGGCCTGCGACTCGTTGGCCATGTTCGCCGCGATGAACGCGATCTTGTCCGCGGCATGCGCCGTCGCCCCCAAGAGACCGGCAACGATCAGGCTGATACCGGCAACCGCACCTTTGTAAGTCATTTTCATGCTGAACCTCCGTTGTATTTGCGGGATGTGCTCTGCGAATGTATTCGATTACATTGAACCGTCAAAAAAATACATCAAGGCGATGTAATCGTTTTCATTATTAGGCTCGTTTTTCCGGCTGTCAAGCGTTTTTTGCTCTTTTCGACTTTTTTTCTGGACACTGCTGCCACCGTGCGGCAGAGACGTTACCCGGGCATCCGCCGCGTCGATTGCCTGACCTTGAGTTCGAAGTCGAGCGTCACCTTGCTCTCCTCGAGTACTTCGCCTTCGAGCACGGCAAAGAGCATCTCGGCTGCCTTCATGCCGATCTGGTAGGCCGGCTGCGCCACCGTGGTCAGCTGCGGCGTACAGATAAGGGTCATGTCGCTGCCATCGAAACCGACGATCGAAATGTCGTCCGGCACCTTCACCCCAGCGTCGATCAACGCGCGCTGTGCATCGACGGCGATGACGTCGTAGTCGAGGAAGACACCGTCAATGGGTTCTCGCAACGCCAGCAGGCGCGCAGCGATGTCAGCCCCACTATCGACCCCGAACTCGTACTTGAGCAGCAGATCGGAATCGTGCGTGATGCCGTGTTCCTTCAACGCGCGCAGGTAGCCCGCGCGACGGCTGCGCGCAAATCCGAAGGTCCCTGACGCGTTCGCCATCGCGATACGCCGGCAACCCGTCGATATCAGGTGCGAGACAGCTGCATAGGCACCCTGCTCGTCGTCAACGCCGACATACGGCAGATCAATGCCCTCCTTCGCCTCGCAGCACTGCACGATCGGGTACTTTCCGCCGTATTCGCGCAGGTTGTCGACGCTCACACCCGGGTCGATCGCCAGGATGCCGTCGACGATCTTCTGCTTGAGCATGCTGAAGAACGCGTCCTCCCGCTCGCGCAGGCCGTTGGTTTCACAAAGCAGGAGGTTGTAGTCGTGGGCGTGCACCACCCGGTTGGTGCCGTGCACGATCTCGGCGTGAAACGGGTTCGAGATGTTCGGCACCAGCGCCAGAAGCAACCGGCTTTTGGACGAGCGCAAGCTGCGCGCCACGACGTTCGGGTGATAGTCGAGTTCCTCGATGATACTGCGAACGTGCTCCTTGGTCGCCTCCGTCACGAGCGGACTGTTGTTGAGTACCCGCGAGATGGTCGCCACCGAGACGCCCGCCCGTTTCGCCACTTCGCTGATGGTCGCCACCGTGTTCCCCGCATGAAAATGTAATCGTATACATCATCGCTTTGTTTGCTTCATCTGTCGAGCCTTGTCAGCGAATGAATCCAAACGGTTACGGTCAAATCGCCAAATTTCCGGAAACCTTGGAGGTATTCGCATGATCGCTCTGCAACGCTGTCTCGCCCCCCTCCTTGCGCTGGTTTCCGGCGCATTGTTCGCTGCCGATCTCCCACTGGAACAGATCAAGCTGCCGCCCGGCTTCTCCATCGAGGTCTGGACGCGCATCGACAATCCGCGCCAGATGGCGCTCGGTCGTCACGACGAGCGCGGCGGAACGCTATTCGTCGGTTCGATGCAGGCCGGCAAAGTCCATGCCGTACGCTACGGCGCTGATTCCAGGGCGTTAAGCACCACCACCGTCGCCAGCGACTTGGCACGTCCGGTCGGCGTCGCCTATCAGGATGGACGGCTGTACGTCTCGGCGATCAACCGAATCCTGCGCTTCGACGACGTCGAGCAGCGTCTCGATAACCCGCCCGCAGCCGTGACCGTTACCGACGGATTCCCGACCGAGACGCACCACGGCTGGAAGTTCATCTCCTTCGGGCCGGACGGCAAACTCTACGTCCCGGTCGGCGCGCCGTGCAACATCTGCGACCCGGACTCGGCGCGCTATGCCAACATCCAGCGCATGAACGCGGACGGCAGCGGCCGCGAGGTCTTCGCGCGCGGCGTGCGCAACACCGTAGGTTTCGACTGGCACCCGCAAACGAAGGAACTCTGGTTCACCGAAAATGGGCGAGACCTGCTTGGCGACGATCTGCCGCCCGACGAACTCAATCACGCGCCGCGCGCCGGTCTGCATTTCGGCTATCCGTATTGCCATGGCGGCGACCTGCCCGACCCGCAGTTCGGTGCCAGACGCGACTGCGGCGAGTTCGCGGCGCCGGCGCAGAAGCTCCTGCCGCACGCGGCTTCGCTCGGCATGCGCTTCTACGCGGGCAGCATGTTCCCGACGGAATACCGAAACCAGATCTTCATCGCCGAGCACGGTTCCTGGAACCGCTCGAAGAAGATCGGCTATCGGATCTCGCTGGTCAAGCTCCAGGGCGACAAGGCTGTCGCCTACGAATCGTTCGCCAGCGGCTGGCTGCAGGGCGAGCGCGCCTGGGGACGGCCGGCCGACGTGCTCGTACTCCCCGACGGTTCATTGCTTGTCGCAGATGATCAGGCTGATGCCATCTATCGCATCACCTATCAACCGCCGCGGCGTGAAACATTGACGCCACCACCCGGCTCCGTGATACTTGCCGACGGTTCAAGTATCGATCGCAGCACCAATCAACGGCGGTTTTGACAACAAATTTCCCAACAATTCCGGAGCCTGATGATGACCAAAAAGATCCTTTTCCAAGACACCAGTTTTCGTGACGGCTTCCAGTCCATCTTCGGTGCGCGTGCGCTGACCAAGGACTTCATCCCCGCCGTCGAAGCCGCCGTCGCGGCCGGCATCACGCACTTCGAAGCGGGCGGCGGCGCGCGTTTCCAGTCGCCTTTCCTCTACTGCGGCGAATCGGCCTTTGACATGATGGATGCCTTCCGCAAGGCGGTCGGCCCGGACATCCGCCTGCAGACGCTGGCGCGCGGCATCAACGTCGTGGCCCTGGAACAGCAGCCGGCCGACATGATCGACCTGCATGCCAAGATGTTCAAAAAGCACGGCATGACGCGCATCCGCAACTTCGACGCGCTGAACGACGTCAATAACCTCATCTACTCCGGCCAATGCATCACCAACGCCGGGCTCGAACACGAAGTCGTCGTGACGATGATGGAACTGCCGCGCGGCTGTTCCGGTGCGCACGATCCGGCGTTCTACGTCAAGACGCTGCGCCAGATTCTTGACTCCGGGCTACCCTTCTCCAGCGTCTGTTTCAAGGACGCCTCGGGCACATCGAACCCGCGCAAGGTGCATGAAACCTTCAAGGAAGCGCGCAAGCTCCTAGGCGACAAGGTCGAGCTGCGCATGCATACGCACGACACCTGCGGCACCGGCGTCGCGCAGTACCTGGCGGCGATCGAAGCCGGTTGCGACGGCGTCTGCCTTGGCCGCGCTCCGCTCTCCGGCGGCACCGCGCAGCCCGACCTCTTCGCGCTCTGGCACGCACTGAAAGGCACTGACTACGACCTCGACATCGACGTCGAGAAGATCATGAAGGCCAACGAGGTCGCCAAGGAGTGCCTTAAGGACTACGAATACCCGCCGGAAGCGCTGGGCATCGACACCGAAGTCATCTTCAGCCCGATGCCGGGCGGCGCGCTCACCGCCAACACGCTGATGATGCGCGAGAACAAGACCTTCCACCGTTACCCGGAAGTAATCAAGGCGATGGCGGAATGCGTCGCGCGCGGCGGCTTCGGCACCTCGGTAACGCCGGTCTCGCAGTTCTACTTCCAGCAGGCCTACGCCAACGTGATGATGGGCCCGTGGAAGAAGATGACCGAAGGCTACGGCAACATGGTGCTCGGCTACTTCGGCAAGACACCGGTCGAGCCCGATCCGGAAATCGTCAAGATCGCCTCCGAACAACTTAAGAAGCCCGTGTTTACCGGCGACCCGATCAAGGATCTCGAGCCGGGCATCCCGAAGGCGAAGAAGGTTCTCGAAGAGAACGGCCTGCCGGTCACCGACGAGGACCTCTTCATCATCGGCGCGCTGGCGACCAAGGGCGGCAACAAGGGCCTGGACTTCCTCAAGGGCAACTTCAAGGTTTCGGTGCCGAAGAAGGACCCGAACAAGGCCGCAGCACCCGCTCCGGCAGTTGCACCCGCCGCCCCGGCGCCGGCTGTTGCTGCCCCGGCTGCCGCCGTCGCGCGTCCGGCACCTGTCGCATCGTCATCCGTTGGCGCACCGGTCGCCGCAGGTCAAAAACGGACCTATCGCATCTCGGTCGGCGGCAACGCCTACGATTTGCAGGTCGAGCCGATGTAATCACTTCCCTTGAAGTGAAAAGCCCGCCAGTTTTCTACCGGCGGGCTTTTTTGTTTCCGGCGATGCTGTCTTAGCCGCGCTTGAGATAAACCTTGATGAAACTTGCCTTCAGTTCGTCTGCTTTCTTGGCCAGCGCATCGGTTTGCGACGCAGTCGCCAGTTCGTTGAGTTCATCGAGATTCCTGCGAATCGCGGCAACCTCTTCATCGTTGGCTTCGGCTTCGACGGCCTTCAACTTGTCGCTGGCCGCAGCATAGAGTGCCGTCAGCTTCCCCGCATCCTTCACACCCGCCGCGTCGAGCAGCCGCTCCATGTCGTCGTGGAAATCGACGAGCGCGACTGAAAGCATGGAGAAGCCATTGCGCTTGAACATCTCCTGAAAAACCGGCCGCACTTCTTCCAGACCGAGGTGTGCGGCCTTCAGGTCGCCCCGATAGACCAACTCCTTGACACCCGACAGCATCCCGGCCACGCGGGCCAGATCGGACGGCAGCTGCGTGTCGTTGCGCAGGACGTACGGGCGATAGCTCGTGTACTTCTCCTTGAAGCGCGTATACGCCGGCAGCAAGTTTTCATAGTGCGCAACGGCCTTCTCGCGCTCGTTCTTCCCGGTGAGATACAAGGTCTGCTTGTACTCCTCGTTCATCGCGTTGAAGTCTTTCAGGAAGAGCTTGCTTGTGAAGAAACTGCTGGCGAAACTGCCGCCGACAACCTCGGCAATCAGGATCAGCCACGCGATGACGATGCGGAAGACCCGTGGCCGTTGCCCGACAGCACAGGCATACCCGCGCCCGATGCCGATGATCCGGTAGAGCGGACAAAAGGCGATCGCCGCTGTGGCGACGAGGATGCCGCCGACGACATATGCGGCGATCTGCAGCGTCCCGGACAACCAGAACACCGCCAGTTCAAGAAAGATCACCCCGACAAAGGCGCGGAAGAAGCGATCGATGGCACCCACATTTCTCATGGTTTCCCCCCCAGTCCCCCAAGCGGCGCTCGCCTGTGCGGCCCCGCGTTCAAACGCTTCAGCCGGGCAAGGCCGAGCGCAGCCAATCAACCAGTGTCGCGTAGTTCACCGCGCCGGCCTGGCGCTTGATCTCGCGACCGTCCTTGAACACCGCCAGCGTCGGAATGCTGCGGATGCCGAAACGGGCGGCAACCTGCTGCTCGGACTCGGTATTAAGCTTGGCGACGCGCACCTTCAAGCCAAGCTCACGCGCGGCCTGCGCAATCACCGGCGTCATCATCCGGCACGGCCCGCACCAAGGCGCCCAGAAATCCACGAGCACCGGCAGGTCCGAACTGCCGACATGGCGATCGAAATTCGCATCGGTGAGTTCGATCGGCTCGCCGGTCAGCAAGGGCTTGTGACATTGACCGCAATTGGGCTGCTCGGTCAATCGTTCAGGAATGACGCGGTTGACGGCGTCGCAGTGGGGGCAGGCAAGTCGCATGATTTCAGCACCTTACGAATTAGACTTCGCTAATATATAGCGCATTCGCCGATTTTCAAGCGGCTGACTCAATTTATTCATGCAACCGAAAGAATAAGAACATAGCGATTTGTTATTTCATCCTGGAATAAGCGAGGATTACAGTCCACCCGTGAATAACAACATGGAGCCGCTCCTATGAAACTGGAAACCTTGGCCGTCCACGCCGGCTACAGCCCGGACCCTACCACGAAGGCCGTCGCCGTTCCGATCTATCAGACTACCTCGTATGCGTTCGACAACACGCAGCACGGCGCCGACCTGTTCGACCTCAAGGTGCAAGGCAACATTTACACGCGCATCATGAATCCGACGCAGGACGTGCTGGAAAAGCGCATCGCCGCGCTCGAAGGCGGCATTGCCGCGCTGGCACTGGCTTCCGGCGCCGCCGCGATCACCTACGCCATCCAGACCATCGCAGAAGCCGGCGACAACATCATTTCTTCGGCCACGCTCTACGGCGGCACCTACAACCTTTTCGCCCACACGCTGCCGCAGTACGGCATCGATGTGCGCTTCGCCGATTACCGCGACCCGGCCTCGTTCGAGAAGCTGATCGACGGCAAGACCAAGGCCATCTACGCCGAAACCATCGGTAACCCGCTCGGCAACATTACCGACATCGAGGCACTCGCCGAGATCGCGCACCGGCACGGCGTCCCGCTGATCGTCGACAACACCGTCCCCTCGCCCTACCTGCTGCGCCCATTCGAATTCGGCGCCGACATCGTCGTCCATTCGCTGACCAAGTACCTCGGCGGCCACGGCACCACGCTCGGCGGTGTCATCGTCGATAGCGGCAAGTTTCCGTGGGCCGAGCACAAGGAACGCTTCCGCCGCCTGAACGAGCCGGACGTCTCGTACCACGGCGTCGTCTACACCGAAGCGCTCGGCGCCGCCGCGTACATCGGCCGCGCGCGCGTCGTGCCCCTGCGCAACATGGGCGCGGCCATTTCGCCCTTCAATGCCTTCCTCGTCTTGCAAGGGATCGAAACGCTGGCGCTGCGCATGGACCGCATCACCGAGAACACGCGCAAGGTGGCCGAATACCTGCAATCGCACGCCAAAGTGAAGTGGGTCAATTACGCCGGCCTGCCTGAGCACAAGGATCACGCGCTGGCGCAGAAATACATGGGCGGCAAGCCGTCCGGCATCCTCACCTTTGGCGTGCAGGGCGGCGTCGAGGGCGGCACGCGCTTCCAGGATGCGCTTCAGCTTTTCACTCGGCTGGTGAACATCGGCGACGCCAAGTCGCTCGCCTGCCACCCGGCCTCGACGACCCACCGCCAGCTCTCGCCGAAGGAACTCGAAGCCGCCGGCGTCACCGTCGATACGGTGCGCTTGTCGATCGGCATCGAGCACATCGACGACCTGATCGCCGATCTGGAACAGGCGCTGGCTGCGGTCTGACGCGACCGCCGCGTTTCCCCGGGGCCTTGTCGCGCCCCGGCGATTCCGCCGATGCACGCATCGACGCACTGGCGGAACATATTCGGCCAGATGCTATTCATATAGCCACGAAGTCGTTCATTCGGACAGCGCGCCTTGGTACATTGCCGTCGACAGTCCGACCAAAGAACCCTGGAGGAAAACAACGATGAACATCGCCAACACAGTCACTGACCTGATCGGCAACACGCCGCTCGTCCGCATCAACCGCATCAATGAGGGCGCCGGCGCCACGATCGCCGCCAAGCTCGAATTCTTCAACCCGGCGCACAGCGTCAAGGACCGCATCGGCGAAGCGATGATCAGCGCGGCCGAAAAAGCGGGCCTGATCAAACCCGACACCATCCTCGTCGAACCGACGAGCGGCAACACCGGCATCGCGCTCGCGATGGTCGCCGCGGCGCGCGGCTACAAGATCGTGCTCACCATGCCGGAGACGATGAGCAAGGAACGCCGGGCGCTGCTGCGCGGCTTCGGCGCCGAGTTGATCCTCACCCCCGGCCCGGACGGCATGGGCGGTGCGATCCGCAAGGCCGAGGAACTGGCGGCGTCGGACCCGCGTTACCTGCTCCTGCAACAGTTCAAGAATCCGGCCAATCCTGAAGTCCACCGCAACACAACGGCCGAGGAAATCTGGCGCGATACCGATGGCCAGGTCGATATCCTGATCTCGGGCGTTGGCACCGGCGGCACGATCACCGGTGTCGCCGAAGTGATCAAGGCGCGCAAGCCGTCGTTCAAGGCCATCGCCGTCGAACCGGATGCTTCGCCGGTGCTCTCCGGTGGCGTCAAGGGGCCGCACCCGATCCAGGGCATCGGCGCCGGCTTCATTCCGGATGTGTTGAACACAAGCATCTACGACGAAGTGGTCCGCGTGAAGGCCGACGATGCGCTGAACACCGCACGGCGTGCCGCGCGCGAGGAAGGCCTGCTGGTCGGCATCTCTTCCGGCGCGGCGCTGTGGGCGGCGATTGAAGTCGCCAAGCGGCCGGAGAATGCCGGCAAGCTCATCGTCGTGATCATCCCGTCGTTCGGTGAACGCTATCTCTCCACGGCACTGTTCGCCGGTCTGACCGACTGATCGGCTTGCGCGAACGGCGGCCCCCCGCCGTTCGCCCCGCCGTCACGTCATCGAATCGAAATCGTGCTCGGCCGCATGGCTGCGTCCATGGCTCCGCAGCGAGGCAAAGAACTCGCGGTCGGCGCTCAGCATGTGCTGGGCGACGAGGTCATAGCCGAGGAACTGGAATAGTTCGCCGACGCCGAGAATGCCGGCGTGGAAGCGCCCGACCAGCGTCAGCGCACGGTCGAGCAACTGGTTGTGCACGGCGCGGTGTTCCGCCGTGCCCTTGAAACCGGCCGTGGCGATGATCGCTTCCTCGTCCTTGAAGTGGCGCACGACGTCGCCCATCAGGTGATCGATCAGGTCGGCGAGTTCATTCACGGGCCGCTCGACGAGCATGGCCGACAGGATGCGGTTGGCATCGCCGAATAGCGCGCGATGCTGCTCGTCGATAACCGGATTGCCGCACTCGTAGGCCGAATGCCAGACGAAATGGATGAAGGTCGAAGCCAGGCCGCCAGCGACCGGACCGCTGGACAACGTTGTCGAGATCTGGACCGAGTTGTTGCCTTTCACCTTGGCCTGGTACATCGCCGCGTCGGCCCACTTGAGAATTTCTTCACGCGACGCGTCGCTGCCCGAGAACACGGTCAAGCCGATGCTCGCCGTGCAGTGGTACTCGAGCATTTCGTCACCAGTTCCGTCGCGCTCGATCGGCAACCGATACGGCTCAGCGAGCGCCGTTCGGATCTTCTCGGCCACCAGCGACGCGCGCAGCGTCGACTCATCCCGATCAACTTCCAGTTCGCCGACGATGACGACGAACTCATCACCACCGTAGCGCGCGACGGTATCCATCTCCCGCACGCACGCATTCAGCCGCCGCGCCACCTCGATCAGCAGTAGGTCGCCCACCTCGTGGCCGTAGGTGTCATTGAGCGGCTTGAAGTTGTCGAGGTCGATGAACATCAGCCCGCCGTACAAACCGCTGCGCCGGCTCGTCGCCATGGCCTGGCTAAGGCGATCGTGTAACAGACGGCGATTCGGCAGACTGGTCAACGGATCGTGGAAAGCCATCTGACGTACTTGCGCTTCCATCTGCCGGCGCTCGGACACGTCGCGCGAGACACCGAGAATCGAGACGAAGTTGCCCTTGGCATCGAACATCACCGAGGCTGTAATCTCGGTCCACACCGTCGAACCGTCCTTGCAGCGCTGCTCGAGCTCGCAGCGAACATCTTTCGGTCGCAACCCGGCGGCTATCGTTGCCACGAATCGTCCCAGCTCCTCGTGCGCCACCGGGAGCGAGTCCGGCGCCAGGTAGTCTTCCATCGACTGCTGCATGACTTCCTCGACCGTATAACCGCGCAACTTCACGACCGATGGGCTGACGTAAGTCAAACGCCCGGCAAGGTCCATCGTCCAGATTACATCCGAGACGCTGTCGGCGATAAGCCGGTGCCACTCTTCGCTGACCCGCAGCGCTTCTTCGGTCTTGCGGTGCTCAGTGATATCGGTGCCAACCCCCATCAGGTAAGTTTTGTCGTGGGTGTCGAAGCGAACGCCATTCAGTGCGAAGTAGATCTGGCGGCCATCCTTCGCGAGCAGCGGCGCCTCGATCGCGGCGGCACCCTTCGTCATCACCTCTTCCACGGCAGCCAGCGTCGCCTCCCGGTTTTCGGGAAGATGCCAATCGAGGATATGGCGATCCTTCATCTCCTCGGCGCTGTAGCCCAACAGGTCTTCGTGCCGCTTGTTCCACAGCACCAGCCGGTTTTCCGGATAAACATAAAGATAGAAGATGCCTGGCAGGTTCTCGATCAGCGAACGGGAGAACTGCTGTTGCGCTTCCAACTCCTTGGCCACGCTCCGGAGATCGGAAATGTCGCGCGCGATGCCGAACAACCCGATGATCGCACCGGCGTCATCATGGATCGGATACTTTCGGTTATCGACCCAGCCTTTGCTGCCGTCCTTGCGCAGGATTTCCTGAACGTCATGCGCGACTGGTACGCCGGAAAAGACCTTCTTTTCGAGTTCGTAGTAGATGTCGGCGTACGCCTCGGGGAAAACGTCGTAGTCGGTTCTGCCGATCAGATCTATCCACTGCTCGGCAGGGGCCGCAATCGCAACCAGCGTCTGGCTCGCGCCGGTGAATACGTGATTACGGTCCTTGAAGAAAATAAAGTCGTCGGTGTTCTCCATCATGGCCTTGAAGTTGGCCATCATGGTTTGATTGCCCTGGCTGTGCCACAGACGCCTGGCATCCTGCAGCAGCACATCGACAAGGGTAGAACCAGCATCCGACACTACCTTGGTGAATTCTCCGCGCATGCAGCGGATACGCCCATCGGCGTGGCGCAGGCGTACATTGAACGCTCCCTGCCGTGTATCGGGCGCAACCAGCAGATCGGCAAACACGGCATCGGCGATATCCTGATCGCCAGGATGAATGAGGCTGCCGAGCGAGACTCTATTGCTCAGAAAAGCTTCGGACGCAAACCCGAGCAGTCCTTCGACATCGCCATCGACCGATACCGTCCGGGCCGGGTCGGATGAATCCACCCGGATTCTGACGTCTGAGGAAAGGGCGTTGTCGTTCATTTGTGACTCCCGCATAAACCCATCATAAGTCACTGAAGGCATCACCGCCATCAACTCGCCAAGTGGCGCTTTCGCCTTCGTTGCTGGAACAGAGCGGATTTGCGCATGTCCATGCACGCCGGGTGCACTTTTGGATACGTACCTCGGTCGTCATTCGTGCGCTGGCCGGCTACCATAGCGGGATGACCAAGACCAACGACACGGTGCGCAGCGTTTGCCCGCACGATTGCCCCAGCGTTTGCGCGCTGGATGTCCAACGCCTTTCGCCCGAGCGCATCGGCCGCATCCATGGGGCGGCGCAGCCCTACACGGATAGCGTGGTCTGCGCAAAGGTCGCACGCTACGCCGAACGCGTGCACCACCCCGAGCGCCTGATGCGCCCGTTGCGCCGCGTCGGCGCCAAGGGCTGCGGCCAGTTCGAACCGATCTCCTGGGACGACGCGCTCGACCTCGTTGCCGCACGCCTGCAATCGGCCATCGCCAAACACGGGCCGGAAACGGTCTGGCCGTACCACTACGCCGGCACCATGGGCTACATCCAGCGCGGCGCCATCCGCCGGCTCGGGCACGTCGCGGGCTGGTCGCGGCAGCGCGAAACCTTCTGCATCGCACTCTCCGATCCCGGCTGGCTGGCCGGCGTCGGCGTGAAACGGGGTGTCGATGCTCGCGAAGTCGTGCATTCCGACCTCGTCGTCGTCTGGGGCGGTAATCCCGTGCATACGCAGATCAACTTCATGAACTGGGTGCAGAAAGCGAAGCGTGAACGCGGTTCACGGCTGGTCGTCATCGACCCATATCGCACGGCGACCGCAGAAAAGGCCGATCTGCACTTGGCGATCAAACCCGGAACGGACGGCGCGCTTGCCTGCGCCGTGATGCACGTGCTGTTGTCGGAAGGCCTGGCCGACCGCGACTACCTGGCGCGCCATACCGACTTCTCGGATACCGTCGAGCGCCACCTCGCGCAGCGCACGCCGCAATGGGCGGCGGGAATCACCGGCCTCTCCGTCGATGAAATCACCGCCTTCGCTCGACTTTACGGCTCGACGCAGAAGAGCTACCTGCGCGTCGGTTACGGTTTCACGCGGCAACGCAACGGCGCGGCAGCCATGCACGCCGTCAGCTGCCTGCCGGCAGTCACCGGCGCCTGGGCGCATCCGGGCGGTGGCGCACTTTATGGAAACAGCGCCCTGTATGGACTGAAAACGACGTTCCTCTACGGACTCGATGGTGACATTGCACCGGCGCGCCAGCTCGACATGGGTCGCCTCGGCGCGGTGCTCGCCGGCAATCCGCGCGACATCGCCGACGGCCCACCCGTCACCGCGCTGCTCATCCAGAACACCAACCCGGCCGTCGTCGCCCCGGAAAGCGCCGTCGTGCGCGCCGGAATGATGCGCGAAGATCTATTCACCTGCGTGCATGAGCAGTTCATGACCGACACAGCGCGGCTTGCCGATATCGTCCTTCCGGCGACGACCTTTCTCGAACACGACGATCTCTACACCGCGTCCGGCCACACCTTCCTGCAGGCGTCGCGCGCCGTCATCCCGGCGCCGGGCGAGTGCCGCTCCAACCACACCTTCATCGGCCAATTGGCGGAACGGCTTGGGCTCACGCACCCGGCGTTTGCCATGAGCGAGTGGGCCTTGGTAGACCGCGTGCTCGCCGATTCAGGCAGAGGCAGCGCCGACGAGCTACTGCAAGCGGGCTGGATCGACTGTGCGCAAGCGTTCGAACATGCGCACTTTCTCGACGGTTTCGGCCATGCCGACGGGCGCTTCCGTTTCGCGCCGGACTGGGCTGCGCGCGGCGAAGGTCACGCCGTGATGCCGCCGCTGCCCGACCATCTCGACGTAATCGAAAACACGACGCCGGACAAGCCTTTCCGCCTGGTCGCCGCGCCGGCACGCAACTTCCTCAACTCGACCTTCACCGAAACGCCCAGTTCACGGCAAAAGGAGGAACGCCCGACCGCGCTGATCCACCCGGCGGTCTGCGACCGGCTCGGTATTGCCGAAGGCGACGTCGTGAGCATCGGCAACGAGCGTGGTTCGGTGCGGCTTCATGCTCGTCCCTTCGCCGGGCTGCAGGAGGACACCCTGATCGTCGAGAGCCAGTGGCCGGGCACGGCCTTCATCGAGGGCATCGGCATCAACGTGCTGGTGAGCGCCGAACCGGGTTTCCCTGCAGCCGGCGCGGCGTATCACGACACCGCAATCTGGCTGCAACGTGCGTAAGTCCCGGAGAGAGTAAGCGACAGATATCACTAGCTGCGTCGACGCAGATATCCATTGAACCGACGCATTCAGGGTGCTATGCTTTGTGACGTTTTGTAACAACAAGAACCGGCGCGTCCTCGTGAAGTTTGATACGACCCGACTCGCCCACGAATGGCCAGTTCGAAGGCCATCGTAAAGCAACAGGAACGGCGGGGGGCTGGTATGGACAAGCTGAGCTGGAGCGATACGCTCGCGATCGGTATCGATGAAATTGATCGTCACCATCAGGAGTTGATCGACATCCGCAACAAGCTGGTCGACTGCTGCAAGCTGGACGATGCCCCGCACACTGAAGCCTTCCACGACATCCTGGCCGACCTGTTCGAGTACTCGCGCACGCATTTCAGCGCCGAGGAGGCGCTCATGCATTCGATCGACTACCCGGATCTCGATTCGCACAAGAACGAACACCACGCGTTCATCGAGCATATCGTCGATCTCAGCATCGACGTCGTCAAAGATCCCGGCGTCCACAACAAGGCGCTTCACGTCCTGACCGAATGGTTGGTGACGCATATGCTCCAGACGGATTTGCGTATCCGCGATCACATCGAATGCCGGCAGTCGTGCTGAAAGGCTGACGGCCGCCCGCCCGGCGCAGTTTCGTATCAGGCTGCTCTCGCCCCCCTGACGCGCCATGGAAATCCTCGTCATCGCCCTCGCCGCGCTGCTTGCCTCCTGCCTGACACTGTTCTCCGGCTTCGGCCTCGGCACGCTGCTGATGCCGGTCGTTGCGCTCTTCTTCCCGCTCGAAGTCGCCATCGCCATGACCGCGATGGTTCATCTCTCGAACAACGTGTTCAAGCTCGGCCTGCTCGGTTTGAATGCGGACTGCGGCGTGATCGTGCGTTTTGGAATTCCGGCGATCGTCGCCTCGCTGCTCGGCGCCCTCCTGCTCGCGCAGCTCTCGCACCTGGCGCCGCTGCACGAGTACGCGCTGGGCGGAGCAACGCACACGATCATGCCGGTCAAACTGGTGGTCGGGGCTATCATCATCGCATTCGTCGCCCTCGAACTCTCACCCGCGTTTGCCGCGCTCAGCTTCGACCGCCGATTCCTGCCGCTCGGCGGTTGCATCAGCGGCTTCTTCGGCGGCTTGTCCGGCCATCAGGGCGCGTTCCGCAGCATGTTCCTGATCAAGGCGGGCATCGGCAAGGAGCAGTTCATCGCCACCGGCGTTGTACTCGCCGTGCTGGTCGACATCACACGGATGCTCGTCTATGGCTGGGACGCGACGACGACGCCGAAGAACGTCGATTGGCTCGCCGTGGGCGTGGCGACCGTTTTCGCCTTCGCCGGCGCGTTCATCGGCGCACGGCTGGTGAAGAAGCTGACGATCACCGCCGTGCAGCGAATCGTTTCGGCGTTGTTGATCGTCGTCGGTATCGGCCTGATCCTGGGATTCCTCTAGTCGATCCCCGCGACTACGCGGCGCGCAGACTGTCCGCCGCCTCGCGCAAGGGTGGAAGCAGACGCAGCGCAAGCCCGAGCTGGTTGCGCAGGATTCGGTGAATCTCTGCCTCCTGGGCGCCGTCCGAAGGACAGGATAAGGCATTGCGCTCAATCGTCTCCCGGCAGATCAGGGACTGCGGTAGCGCTTGTCCCGATTCGAGAGTGGTGGCCAGCCGTTCCAGCGCTTCGGCCAGGTAGTCGGCCGCGGCCACGGCGTCTTCCAGCGGCGCGTGTTCGGCGTTTCGATGCGCGCCCAACGCGGAAAGATAGTTGAGCAAGGTATGCGCCAGTACCAGGAAGTGCGTGCCGGCATCGGTCTGCTTGCGCACACGTTCTGGCTCCTGATACGCGGCGGACAAGGCTCCCGAGAGCGCGGCATCGGCGTTGTGTGCCTCGCGCCGGGCGATGCGGTAGGCCAGATCGTCCTCCTTTCCGACGACACCGTACTGCCCCATGATGGCCAGGAAGTAGCGCCGCTGCGCTCGCAGCGCGGCTGCCGCCAGGGCTGGCAGGCGCGGCGAGTTCCATGCCGGCAGGACACGCCGCACGGCCAGGCCGGCGATCAGGCTACCTAACAGCGTATCGAGCAGACGCGGCACGATCACGCCGAAGCCATCGCCGACCTGATTGAAGGAGATTAGGACAAACACGGTGATTGCCGCCGTAGCCAGCGAATAGCGCTGCGTGCGGAAGATGAAAAAGATCACCGCCACCAGTACGACGAAACCTGACTGCACCCAGGGCGAGGGAAACAGGCGCAGCAGTGCCCAACCGACAAGCAGCCCGAGCAGCGTGCCGCCGATGCGTTCGACGAGCCGCACCAGCGTGCTGCCGTATTGTGGCTGGCACACGAACACGATGGTCAGCAGAATCCAGAAACCGTAGCTGTCCGCTGTCGTGCGCATGATCACGTAGCCGGCCGTCAACGCCAGGGGCAGACGGATCGCATGGCGCATCAACGGTGAGTGCAAATTGAGATGCGCGGCGAGTCGGGCGCGCGCCTGCCGCCAGCTGCGTGTGGCGGTATCCTGCAGCGCCGTATCGGCCGGCATGCGATGAACCGCCCTCGCCATGACGCCGGCAATCTCCTCGTCCATCGCCGAAAGATTGCTCACCAGCGCGCGCAAGGCCTGCTGCGCGCGCTGCCCGGCATCGTCTTCCGCCTGCAGACGCTCACCCACGTAGGCGGCCGCCGATTGCATCGCCTCGACCGCCAACGGCGTCGTGGCATCGCGCTGCCAGCGCGTGCGCAGGCGGATCACCTCGGCCAGGGCAAGGCAGTCGCGCCCGATCAGACCGAGGACGCGCTGGCAGCGATAGAGCACGTCGCTATGGAAGAAGTGCTCAGCCAGCAACTCGTAGTTCTCGTGCGACGAACTCGCCCGTTCGTGCAGATCCTGAGCCACGAAGAACTGGTGCAGGGAATGCGCCAGCCACTCGGGCATATCGCCCGTCGCCGCGCCGCGGTGGTGGCTGAAAAGGCTCTCCTTGGTCGCATTGAGCGCCTCGACCACGCGCCCGTTATGCAGCGCCAGTGCCAGGCGCCGCCGCTCGAAATCGACCCCGCGCACCGGCTCGAAGAGTCGCGCCTTGAGTTCCAGATAGTGGCCGAGCACGTCGTAGAGCCGGGCCATGTTCTGCTCGACCGCCAGCGCCGGAAAGGCCGCCGACCAGGCAACGGAAATCACGCCGTACCACGCGGCGCCCGCCAGCAGCAAGGCAATCTGGTTGCCGGCGACGAGCTTCACCCCGTGTGGCTGCAAGGCCAGTGCGGCATAGATCGACATGATCAGCGTGGCCGCCGCCATCGTCCGATAACGGTCGCCCAGGGCACCCATCAGGGTCAGCAGGAATGCTGCGCCGGCAAGCACGACTATCAGCCCGATGGGATGATCGAAGCTCGCCTGGACCGCCAACGTCACCGCCGCAAAACAGCACAGCGTCAGACATTGCGTGACCAGGCGGCCGCGCCAGTGGTCGTCCGTCTCCGCCAGCGCACTGGCAATCACGCCGAGCAGCAGGGGAATCGCCGCCTGCACCCGGCCGAGCGCCAGGCACGCCAGCACCACGCCGAGCAAGGCGACGCTCGTGCGCACGCTGATGGCGAAGGTCTGGCGAATCCGCCCCTGGCGCCACAGCGCCCAGCCGATGTTCTTGAACACCACGTTTATTGACTCCCCGTCGCCGCAAAGAAGACGTCATTGATGAAGCCCGAAAATGCATGAACTCTGGTCGAGCTTGCCGGCGGTGGCGCAAGAGTGCGCCACGCCCATCGGTGCGACCTACGCCTTCTTGAATGGCGAAGGCAGGGAGAATTTGAAACGCTTCTTCGGAGGATGCGAGAACCGGACCTGTGGCTCGCCGTCCAGGATATCGCCAATCACGGCGGCATGCTCGAAGCCCTGCTGCAGGAAGATCGACAATACCTCGGTCGCCAGTTCGGGCGCACAGGCGATCAGCAGCCCGCCACTGGTCTGCGGATCGGTGAGCAACGCGCGCTCGACGTCGCCGAATCGCTTGGGGTCAAGCACGACGTGCTCACCGTAGCCCGACCAGTTGCGCGCCGAAGCGCCGGTAATGCAGCCCTTGGCCGCGTAGTCGAGTGCGTTGGGCAGGATCGGCAACGCCGCGTAATCGAGTTCGGCGGCGACGCCGGAGCCCTTGCAGATCTCGACCAGATGACCGAGCAAGCCGAAGCCGGTGACGTCGGTCATGGCGTGAACCCCGGCCAGACAGCCGAGCGTCGAACCTGGCGTGTTGAGCTGGGTGGTCGAGGCAATCATCGTCGCGTAGTCGTGCGCCGCCAGCATGTTCTTCTTGAACGCGGCGCTGTACAGGCCGACACCCAGCCCCTTGCCGAGAATCAGCTTGTCGCCCGGCCGCGCGCCGGTATTGCGGCGCAGATTCGCCGGATGCACGAGGCCGATGGCGACCAGGCCATAGATCGGTTCGATCGAGTCGATAGTGTGGCCGCCGGCGATGGGAATCCCCGCCTTGGCACAGACCGACTCGCCGCCTTCGAGGATGAGACGGATCGTATCCATCGGCAGCGTATTCACCGGCATGCCGACAATCGCCAGCGCGAACAAGGGGGTTCCACCCATCGCGTAGATGTCGGAGATGGCGTTGGTCGCCGCGATGCGGCCAAAGTCGAAGGGATCGTCGACGATCGGCATGAAGAAGTCGGTCGTCGCAACGATCGCCTGCGTGTCGTTGATCTGGTACACCGCCGCGTCGTCGCTCGTCTCGATGCCGACGAGCAACTGCGGCGGCACCAGCGATGGCGCTGTCTTGGCGAGGATCTTTTCGAGCACGCCGGGTGCGATCTTGCAGCCGCAGCCGCCGCCGTGCGAAAGAGAGGTCAATCGAATGGGCGCTGCCGCCGGGGTATCAGCCGGTTCGGGTGCCGGCATTTCTTTCTTCTTGATCATGGATTTCTGGACAACAAAACAATGGTGAGAAAACTGAATCAGGTCACATCGAAACCGGCGCCCTCGATCGCATCCTTGAACTGCGCTTCGCCAACCTTTGCCGGATCGAAGACGACGGTCGCCCGCGCCGCCTCAAGCGACACCTCGACACGTTCGACGCCCGGCAGCGCTTGCAGAACGCCGGTCACATTCTTCACGCATCCCTGGCAGCTCATGCCACCAACGCCGATCACGATCTCTTGCATGCTCAATCCTTTACGAGAAATTTCTGCTGCTGCAATAGCACGGCGAACTCGTCGGCCGGCAGCGGAACGCTGAAATGATACCCTTGAACCTCGTCGCAGCCTTGACGGCGCAGCATGTCGAGCTGTTCTACGTGCTCGACGCCCTCGGCGATCACCTTCAGGCGCAGGCTGTGTCCCATGCTGATGATGGCCGAGGAGATCGCCCAGTCATCGGTATCAGTGACGATGTCGCGCACGAAACTTTGGTCGATCTTCAGGCGGTCTATCGGAAAACGTTTGAGATACGAGAGGCTCGAGTAACCCGTCCCGAAATCGTCGATCGCCAGCTTGACGCCCATGTCCGAAATCCGCTGCAACGTCTCGACCGTCGCGTTGGCGCCGACCATGACGATGCCTTCGGTGAGTTCGAGTTCGAGCAGTTCGGGCGCTAGTCCGGTATCCGCCAGGACGGCCGCAACGTTGTCCTCGATCCTGCCGCTACGGAACTGCACGGCCGAAATATTCACGGCGACACTGATCGCCGGCAGACCGGCATCCTGCCATGCACGGTTCTGGCGGCAGGCTTCGCTGAGCACCCATTCGCCGATCATCACGATCAGGCCGGAGACTTCGGCCACCGGGATGAACTTGCCCGGCGGCACCAGGCCAAGCTGCGGATGCCGCCAGCGTACGAGCGCCTCGGCGCCGACGATGCGCCCGCTCGCCAGATCGATCTGCGGCTGATAGTGGAGCACGAACTCGCCACGCTCGATGCCCTGACGCAGGCTGTTCTCCAGCGTCAATCGCTCGATGGCGGCCACGTTCATTTCGCTGGCAAAGAACTGGTAGCCGTTGCGCCCCGACTCCTTGGCCCGGTACATCGCGGTATCGGCGTGTTTGAGCAACGATTCGAAGTCGCGCCCGTCCTGCGGGAACACGCTGATCCCGAGCGACGGCGTCACGCTGAGTTCGTGACTCTCGATCTGGTACGGTCGCGCTACACGGTAGATCAGCTTGCGCGCCACTTCGGTCGCACCTTCGACCGTCACGTCGGTGAGCAGCACGACGAACTCGTCGCCGCCGAGGCGGGCGACGGTGTCCATGCGCCGCACGCAGCTCTGCAGACGTTGTGCAACCTCGCCAAGCAACCTGTCACCGGCCGAATGTCCAAGCGAATCGTTGATCGTCTTGAAGTGATCGAGATCGACGAACAGCAACGCGACCTGTTTCCCTTCGCGCTCGGCGCTGGCCAGCGCCTGCTCCGCTCGGTCCTGCAGGAGCCTGCGGTTGGGCAGGTTGGTCAACGAGTCGAAGTACGCGAGCTGGCGGATGCGCTCCTGCGCTGCGACACGCTCGGAAATGTCGGACGACACGCCGACGTAGTTGAGCACCTTGCCCTGCGCATCGCGATACGCGCTGATCGTCAGCCAGACCGGGAAGACGTCACCGCTCTTGCGCCGGTTCCACACCTCGCCCTGCCACTTTCCCTGCGTATTGATCGCCTGCCACATCGCTGCGTAGAACTCGGGCGTGTGCCGGCCGGAAGCCAAAAGGCGCGGATTCTGGCCGATCACTTCTTCGGGCGTGTAGCCGGTCATCTCCTCGAACACCTGGTTCACCGAAATGATTCGGCCGCCGGCATCGGTCAGCAGGATCAGTTCCTGGCTCGTCTCAAAAACCAGTGCCGCGCGCTTGAGTTCCATCTCGTCGCGCTTGCGCTGGCTGATGTCGCGGATCACGCACTGGACCAGCCGCTGGCCGCTGCCAGTCTCGAGGGTGTTGGAAGTGATTTCGACAGCGATCTTCTCGCCATCGGCGTTGATGACTTCGGTCTCTTCGACGCCCTCTTGTCCGCCGAGCACGTGTCGCTCGAAAGTCGAACACGCGCCATCGCGAAATACCGACGCTGGCAAGCCGATCATTTCCTCGTGCGCACGCTTGAACAGCAATTCGGCGGCCACGTTGGCATCGATGATGCCTCCGCTCGCGGCGTCGATGACGACAATCGCGTCGAGCGCGCCTTCAAAGAGCACCGAGTAACGGTGGGTCGAATCGCGCAAGGCTTGCTCGGAGCGCCGCCATTCAGTTACATCGACCGAAATACCGCTGGCAAAAAGGGGCGTGCCGGTCGGACTCGACACCAGGGTCATCGAGTTCTGATGCCAGACGTATGCGCCGCGTGCGTCACGCAAGCGGTATTCGACGTTGGTACGGATCGACTGTCCGGGCGAATTCCGGCAAAGATCGATGATGTGCTTGCGGAAGCCCAACCCCTCTTCCGGATCGAAGAGTTCGTTGAGCAGGAATTCCAGCCCGCGCTCGCGCAGGACTTCCATGCTGACACCGAAGACCTCGAGTGCAATCGGGCTGATGTAGTCGTAGCCGCCGCGCACAAGGTCGATGCGATAGAGAATGTGCTCGGACGCCCTGAGCAGATCGCCGAGGAAACCGTCGTCCGGCGTTGTCCCAAGGTTTTCCATAATGACTCCAGACACCGCTACTCGCCGGATGGGGTTGCGGAAGACGTCGCGGACGACGTTGTGGCCCGCCAGCGCCGCAACAACAACGAGTTCGACACGACCGAGACCGAACTCATGGCCATCGCTGCGCCGGCGATCACCGGATTGAGCATCCCCAGCGCGGCCAACGGGATGCCAAGAACGTTGTAGATGAACGCGAAAAAGAGATTCTGCCTGATCTTCCCGAGCGTCGCGCGCGAGAGCCGGATGGCGTCGGCGATACCGGCGAGATCGCTGCGCACCAGCGTCATGTCGGCGGCTTCGATGGCTGCATCGGAACCGGCACCGATGGCGAAGCTGATGTCGGCGGCCGCCAGCGCCGGCGCATCGTTGATGCCGTCGCCGACCATGGCGACGATCTGCCCTTCCGCACGCAGCGTTTCGACCGCCGCCGCCTTGTCGCCGGGCAGGATACCGGCGCGGAAATCGTCGATACCGGCTTCATGGGCGATTGCTGCCGCCGTCGCCGCGTTGTCGCCGGTCAGCATCACCACGCGCAGTCCCATCGCTTTCAGGCGCGCCACAGCCGCGCGCGACGACTCGCGTAATGGATCGGCAATGGCTAGCAGCGCCAGCGCCGTCCGGTCTTCGACGAGCGCGACGACCGTCTTCCCGGCCGCTTGCATCGCGCCGATCCGATCCAGCGGCAAGTCGACATCGGCAAACCACGCCGGTGCACCAAGTCGCAGTTGGCGTCCGTCGACCGTACCTTCGACACCCTTGCCGGGGATGGCGCGGAAGTCGCCGAGCGCGGGCAACGCCGACAACTGCGCGCGCAACAGGATCGCACGCGCCAACGGATGCTCGGAGCCCTGTTCAAGGCCGGCGGCAAGCCGCAAAGCCTCGTCGGATTCGATCGCCAGCGGCACGAGGTCGGTCACCTCCGGTTCGCCGCGTGTCAGGGTACCGGTCTTGTCGACCCCCAGCACGTTGATCTTCTCGGCGCGCTCGAGCGCCTCGGCGTTCTTGACGAGTATCCCGGCACGAGCGCCCTGCCCGGTACCGACCATGATCGCCGTCGGCGTCGCAAGGCCCAGCGCGCACGGGCAGGCAATGACGAGCACGGCGACGGCGTTGACCAAGGCCTCGGCAAAATCACCGCCGTAAGCCCACCAGCCGACGAAGGTCACCAACGCGATCACGCACACCACCGGCACGAAGATCGCCGAGATGCGGTCGGCAAGGCGCTGCACCGGCGCCTTGGAACCTTGCGCTTCGGCCACCATGCGGATGATTCCAGCCAGTAGCGTGTGTTCGCCGACACCGGTCGCCTTGCAGCGCAGCATGCCCTCGCCGTTGGCGGTCGCGGCGAAGACACGGTCGCCCGCCACCTTCGCCACCGGCATGCTCTCGCCGGTCAGCATCGCTTCATTGACGCTGGATGAGCCATCGATCACCTCACCGTCCACCGGAAGGCTCTCACCCGGCCGCACGATGAAGATATCGCCCGGGATCAGCAGACCAGCGTCAAGCTCGATCAGCTGGCCGTTTCGCTCGACGCGCGCAGTCTTCGGTTGCAGGCGGACGAGCGCCTCGATCGCCGCCGTCGTCTTTGCCTTGGCGCGTGCTTCGAGGAGCTTGCCGAGCAGGACGAGTGTGATCACCGCCGCCGACGCCTCGAAGTACACATGCAGGTGCGCGAGGCCGAACAGCGTGACGACGAGGCTGAAGACGTAGGCCATCGTCGTACCGAGCGCAACGAGCACGTCCATGTTCGCCCCGCCGCCGCGCAGGGCCTTCCAGCCGCCGTCGTAGAAGCGCCAGCCGATCCAGAACTGCACCGGCGTCGCCAGCACGAGTTGCAGCCAGCGCGGCAGCAGATCCTGGTGATGCCCGTAGTCGCCGCCGAACATGGTGACCATCTGGCCGACGAGCGGCAGTGTCAGCGCGGCGGAGATCCAGAAGCGGCGCAGCTCGGCGCGGTAGGCGGCGAGCTTCTTCGCCTTCTCCTCTTCGCGCGATGTGTCGGTCGCCAGCCGTGCCTTGAAGCCGGCCTTCTCGACGGCGGCGGTCAAGAGTGATGGTTCTGCGATGCCCGGCACGTAGCGGATGCGCGCGCGCTCGGCCGCCAGATTCACTGCCGCCTCGACACCGGGCAAGCGGTTGAGAACCTTCTCGAGGCGCGTCGAACACGCCGCGCAGGTCATCCCCTCGATCGCCAGTTCGACCGTCTGCTGCGGCACAGAGAAACCGGCTTTTTCGATGCTAGCGACGATCTGCTGCGGCGATGTCGTATCCGGCGCGAGGTCGACGCGCGCCCGCTCGCTCGCCAGATTGACGCTTGCCTGCACGCCGGGCAGGCGGTTCAGCACCTTCTCGATCCGGGCGGCGCAGGCAGCACAGGTCATGCCGCCAATTGGGAGGTCGACGCGCCGCGTCGGTTCGACATGGATGGAGATATCGGGATTCGACATATCAGGAGAAATCGGGAGAAGTCAGGCCAGGCCCAGATCGATTGCCTGCTTCAGCCCCCAGAGGCCGAAGGCAAGCACGACGAATCCGGCGGATATACGTACGACCGGTTTCGCCGCAAACTCGTTCAACCGCGCCGCAAGCAAGCCGGCGAGCAGGAGATTCGGCAGCGTGCCGGCGCCAAACGCCAGCATCAACCCCGCACCGCGCACAGCCGAACCGCTCGTCAAGGCGGTGACCAAGGCGCTATAGACCAGCCCGCACGGGAGCCAACCCCACAACAGGCCGAGCGGAAAAGCCTGCGCCACCGTGCGCGCGGGCAGAAAACGGCGCGAGAGCGGTTGCAGGTGCCGCCACAGGATCTGTCCGAAACGTTCGGTGAAGAGCAACACGCGTGTCAACCCCATCAGATACAGGCCGAGCGCCACGAGCATAAGGTTCGCGGCGACAAAGAACGCGATGCGCACAGGCAGTTGTCCGGAGAGCGCCAACCCGGCGCCACCGACGGCACCGGCGAACGCGCCGGCAACGGCGTAGCTGACGATTCGCCCCGAGTTGTAGGCAAGATGCAGCGGTACGTAGCCACCCTTGCCCATCGACAGCGCGCCGACGATGCCACCGCACATGCCGATGCAGTGCGTACCTCCCAGGAGGCCGATCAGGAACAGCGAGAGATAGCTTGAGTCGGGCATGAGACTGTGGACCGCAGAAGGGATTGCAAGAGCAGGAAAGGTCGGAGAAGGCGAGAGTTTAACCCAGCACACCAGCGGACTCGTGCCGCGTCCGGTTTGCGGACGAGTCATGGCTTTCGCGTGACGGGACTTGCGCACATCGGCCTGAATCCCGCACGAGTCTCGCAAGGTAGACAGCCCCACCGTCAGCCGATACAGTCGCGGGATAACCAGTCTTGCTCGGCGCCGTCGACGGCCGCCGTTCCGCCATCTGCCAACTCATTGCAAAGGACTCAACACCATGGGCGTCGATCCCCGCCTCGCGAAGTACCTCCCTCAACAGCTCGTGCGCTTCTGCGAAGGCTTGCGTTACCCGAATGCCTTCGTGATATCGCTCCCGACCTTCGTCATCGCCTTGTTCCTTTCACCGTTCATCCCGGTGGCCGACATGGTCCTCGTGGGACTCGGGCTTGCCATGTTCTATTTCTCGAAAGCGCGCTGGGACTGACCAACGACGCGTTTCGTCAAATCGCAGTCGATTTTGTTGTCTTTTGGTCGAATCTGAATATGGATTCAGTCCAAACATCGGATCGCCAATTGCCCTCATTCAGCCACGCACCTATACTCGCGGAGGTTCCCAAAAGCCTGTCCCCAGACCAGTCGACCGGTCGGTGGACAACAAAAACAACCGGCATGCATGGCGCCCCCCCATCAGGACGGCGCAATCGTCAGACATAAGAATGAGAGCGTCCAGGTGCAGCAACCTAGAGGACCGGTTAAGAATTCGAAAAACCAGCAGCGTTGCGCGTTGCGTTTCCCTGCATGTGTTTCCAGATTTTCCTTTTTTAGAACAGCCAAGGAGCGTCAATGGCAATACGCAATGAACTAGTAGAAGAGTTGATCGCGCGCCGTGCAGCGGCGAATGCGGGCGGGGGGATCGAAAAGCAGGAAAAGCGCCGCAAGCGCGGACTGCTCAACGCCCGGGAGCGCATTGACCAACTCTACGATAACGGGTCATTCCAGGAATCCGGAATGCACGTCGATCACGACACCTCCGGTATGACCCACGTGAAGATGCCGGGCGACGGCGTCGTTACCGGCATCGGCAACGTCAATGGCCGTCCGGTCGCAGCTTTCTCGCAGGACTTCACGGTCTCCGGCGGATCTCTCGGCCGCATGCACTCGCAGAAGATCTGCGACATGATGGAAACGGCCGCCAACCTGGGTATTCCGGTCGTCGCCATCAACGACTCCGGCGGCGCGCGAATCCAGGAAGGCGTGCATTCGCTCTCCGGCTACGGCAAGGTCTTCTACCGCAACGTCGAGCTCTCCGGCCTGGTTCCCCAGATCGCGATCATCGCCGGCCCCTGCGCCGGTGGCGCGGCGTACAGCCCTGCGCTGATGGACTTCCTGATCATGACGCGCAAGAGCGCGCAGATGTTCATCTGCGGGCCGGAAGTGATCAAGGCAGCCACCGGCCAGGAAGCACCGATCGAGCAATTCGGCACGGCCGACGCGCACGCTTCGGTGAGCGGCAACATCCATTTTGTTGCGGAAGACGACAAGCACGCGCTGGACATCACGCGCAAGCTCCTCTCCTTCCTGCCGCAGAACAACATGCAGGATCCACCACACCGCATTCCGAACGAGATCGCAAACTTCGACGATCCGGGCATGAACGACCTCATCCCCGAAGGTACGAAGAAGCCGCTCGACGTGCGCAAGGTCATCGAACGCCTGGTCGACGGGGGCGACTTCCTCGAAGTGCAGAAGGAGTTTGCCAAGAACATTCTGATCGGCTTTGCCCGCATCGACGGCATGGTCGTCGGCATCGTCGGCAACCAGCCGCAGGTCAAGGCCGGAACGCTGGATGTCGATTCGTCGGACAAGGGCGCGCGCTTCATCCGCTTCTGTAACGCCTACAACATCCCGCTGGTCATCCTTGTCGACGTACCGGGCTTCATGCCGGGCCTCGCGCAGGAACGCGGCGGCATCATCCGCCACGGCGCCAAGATGCTGTTCGCTTTTGCCGCAGCCACGGTGCCGAAGATCACGGTCATCCTCGGCAAAGCCTACGGCGGCGCCTACCTTGCCATGTGCTCGAAGGACATGGGTGCGGACTTCGTCTACGCCTGGCCGACCGCGGAAATCGCGGTGATGGGCGCCGAAGGTGCGGTCGCGGTGATTTACAAGAAGGAGATCGAAGCTGCCGAAGACCGCAAGGCCAAGGAAGCCGAACTCATCGCGCAGTACCGCAAGGAGTTTGCGTCCCCCTACCAGGCCGCCGAGCACGGCATGATCACCGACGTCATCATGCCGTCGGAGACCAAGACCAAGCTCTCGCTGGCGCTGCGGATTTCACTGACCAAACGGCTGACGCGTCCGCCGAAAAAACATGGACTGATGCCGCTATGAGAATGCACGACTCTCTTCCAATGATCGCCACCCGTGCAAAGGCGCTGTTTGCCACCCTCGCGATGACCGGCGCTTCGGCGGTTATCGCCGCCGAGGGAGCCGGCAAAGGCGGGTTCAGCGAACAAGCAACGCTTGGGGAACTGGTCGAATTCCAGTTCACCGGCCTGCTTGTCGTTTTCGTCGTTCTGGGTTCGCTGACCGTACTAAGCTATCTGATCGGTTGGCTGCTCAAGACACTCGCGCCCGACCAGTACCACGGCAAAGCCAAGGCAAGTCACACGCCGGCACCCGTTGCAAAGGCGCCCGCCCCCGTACAGGCACCCAGACCGGCTGCGGCGGCGACACCTGCGCCGCCCCCAGTTGCTCCCGTGACGATCCATCCCGGACTTACCGACGAGCAGTTGATGGCCATTCTGGCCGTCGCCGCGACAGAAGCCTTGGGCCAACCGGTCGCCGTCGTCAGCTTCCGCCCGCTCGGTAGCATGGACTGGACCTGGTCGATCCAGGGCCGCGTTCAACATCACACTTCACACACGCTTTGAGCCAAAGCTCGGCGTCAATATAGGGATTAGGAAAACAATCATGAAAATGCTCAGAATCACCCTGCAAGGCAAAACCTACGAAGTCGGCGTCGAGGTGCTCGACACCGTAGCCGGCGCTCCGGCTGCCGCACCCGCCGCGCCGGCCCCGGCGCCTGTCGCCCCCGTAACCGCTGCTGCGCCCGCTCCGGCACCGGTGGCCGCGCCAGCGCCTGCCCCCGTCGCCGCTCCGGTCGCCCCCACCCCGGCGGCAGGAGGTCATCCGGTGACCAGCCCGATGCCGGGTACGGTCATGAAGATCACCACGGCTGTCGGTCAGCAGGTCGTCAAGGATCAGGAACTGATGATCCTCGAAGCGATGAAGATGGAGTCGCCGATTTACGCCCCGTGTGACGGTACCGTCGCTTCGATCCTGGTCAAGGAATCGGATGCGGTCGTCGAGGGTCAGGTTCTCGTTCAACTGAGCTGAGGTTCCCATGTCCGGAATCATTGAACAATTCATGCTGATGATGAGCCAGTCCACCGGTTTCTCACAGATCACTGGCGGCATGGTGATCATGTGGGCCGTGTGCGCCGTGCTCTTCTATCTGGCAATCGTCAAGGAATTCGAGCCGCTGCTGTTGCTGCCGATCACCTTCGGCGCCCTGCTTGCCAACATCCCGACGCAAGGGGTCTTGAACGAGCCGTTCGTCGATGGGCTGATCCACGTGCCGGGCGGTTTGTATTACTACATCTCGCAGGGTATTCACCTCGAACTGTTCCCGCCGATCATCTTCCTCGGCGTCGGGGCATTGACGGATTTCGGCCCGCTCATTGCCAATCCGCGCACGCTGCTGCTCGGTGCCGCCGCGCAGCTCGGGATCTTCATGACGATGTTTGTTGCCGTCATGAGCGGCGTATTCACGCCCGGCGAAGGCGCGTCGATCGGCATCATCGGCGGCGCTGACGGCCCGACCTCGATCTTTACTGCCAACAAGCTGGCCCCCCACCTGATTGGCCCGATCGCCGTTGCTGCGTACACCTACATGTCGCTGGTGCCGCTGATCCAGCCGCCGATCATGAAGTGGCTGACGACCGACGCCGAACGCAAGATCCGCATGCAGACCCTGCGTCACGTCGGCAAGCTCGAACGCATCGTCTTCGCGCTGGTCGTGATGGTGGTGGTCATCCTGGTCGTGCCGCCGGCTTCGGCGCTGATCGCCATGCTCATGCTCGGCAACATCATGCGTGAGTCCGGTGTTGTCGATCGGCTGACCAAGTCGGCGCAGAACGAGATCATCAACATCACGACGATCTTCCTCGGCACCTCCGTCGGCCTGACCATGGGCGCCGAAAACTTCCTGCAGACCAAGACGCTGATGATCATCGTGATGGGCGTCATCGCCTTCGCCGTTTCGACGGCGGGCGGCGTGTTGCTCGCCAAGCTGATGAACAAGCTATCGCCGACCAATCCGATCAATCCGCTGATCGGCTCGGCCGGCGTCTCGGCGGTGCCGATGGCGGCGCGAGTCTCACAGGTCGTTGGCGCACAGTACGACAAGCAGAACTTCCTGCTCATGCACGCCATGGGGCCAAACGTGGCCGGCGTGATCGGCACGGCGGTTTGCGCCGGTTACTTCATCTCGCGGCTGGGCGGTTGATCACCGTTCCGTATCGCGTCTGAGGGTTAAAAGCAGCGCGGCCCCGACAGATTGTCGGGGCCGCGTTTATTTTGACTCGTCAAAGCGGACTCGCTCAGGCGACTTCGTCGATCCAGGCCTGCTGGATCGCCTCCAGAATCTTTTCGCCGCAATGGCTGGCATTGTCCTCAAAGCCGGGCAAGGCGAGCACCCAGTTCATCAGGTCGACGAAGTTCAGCTTCGTGGGGTCAACGTTCGGGTGCGCTTCGGCGAGTTCGATGGCCAAATCGTTGATATCGGTCCATTTCATGTCCGCACCTCCAGTTTCAATGTTTGCCCTCGCGGGTCATGTTGATCGAGTAACGAGGAATCTCGATGACCAAGGGGGTCTCGTTCACGACCGCCTGGCACGAAAGGCGCGAATTGGGTTCGAGTCCCCACGCCTTGTCGAGCAAGTCATCTTCCACCTCGTCGGACGGTTCCAGCGCGTTGAAACCTTCACGCACAACCACATGACACGTCGTGCACGCACAGGACATCTCGCAGGCGTGTTCGATGGCGATGCCGTTCTCAAGGAGGTTCTGGCAGATCGACTCACCTTCCCGGGCCTCGATGACCGCGCCGTCAGGACAGAGTTCGACGTGCGGTAACACGATGATCTGCGTCATACCCTTTCTCCCGCTTTTTCCGCGCTTTCACTCGCGTTGTTTGACGACTCGCCGGCCGCTTCAAGCACGTCGATGCTCTTTCCAGCGAATGCGCGGCGAATCGACTTGTCCATGCGCTTTGCCGCGAAGTCACGCGTTGCTGCCTCAAGCTCATCCATTGCGGCCGAAATGTCGCGGCGGTTCTCGCCGAGCGCCGTCGCCTGCAACTTGACGATCGTCGCCTCGAGTTTCGCGCGCTCTTCGGTCGTCAGCAACTCGCCGTCACTCTTCAGCGCCGACTGCACTGCTTCGATCAGGCGCTGCGCCTCGACCTGCGCCTCCTTCAGGGCGCGCCGCAATGCGTCGTCCTTGGTGTGAGACATCGAGTCCTTGAGCATGTTGGCGACTTCGTCGTCCGACAGCCCGTAGGACGGCTTGACCGTGATGTGTGCCTCGACACCGGTACTCTGTTCGCGCGCCGAGACGGAAAGCAGACCGTCGGCGTCGACCTGAAAGGTCACGCGGATGCGCGCCGCGCCGGCGACCATCGGCGGGATACCACGCAATTCGAAGCGACCGAGCGAACGGCAATCGCTGACCAGCTCGCGTTCGCCTTGCACGACATGCACGGCCAATGCTGTTTGCCCGTCACGGAAGGTGGTGAACTCCTGCGCACGTGCGACCGGAATCGTCGAGTTGCGCGGAATGATCTTTTCTACGAGGCCGCCCATCGTTTCCAACCCGAGCGATAGCGGAATCACATCAAGCAGCAGCCAGTCATCGCCCGGCGCCCGGTTGCCGGCGAGGAGATTGGCCTGCGTCGCCGCGCCGAGCGCGACGACCTTGTCTGGGTCGAGATTGTTGAGCGGCTCCTGCTTGAAGAACTCGCCGACAGCGCGCTGGATCTGTGGCATACGCGTCGCGCCGCCGACCATGACGACTCCCTTGACATCACTGACCGACAGACCTGCGTCGCGCAGGGCTTTCTTGACCGGCTGGATAGTCTTCGCTACCAGCGTCTGGGTGATTTCCGTAAAGATCTCGGTCGTCAGCTTGAGATCGACGACCTCGCCGCTGCTGAGGCGTGCCTGGACCGGCGCCACCCCATGACCCGTCAGGTACTCCTTGGCTTCGCGCGCGGACGTGAGCAGAAGGCGCGCATCCTCGACCGAAAGCGGTCGGAGCTTGGCGGCTTCGAGTATCCAGCAGAAGATGCGCTGGTCGAAGTCGTCACCGCCAAGCGCCGAATCACCGCCCGTCGACAGCACTTCGAAGACGCCGCGCGAGAGATTGAGGATCGAGATGTCAAAGGTGCCGCCGCCCAGGTCATAGACCGCATAGACGCCTTCGGCCGCGTTGTCGAGCCCGTAGGCGATCGCCGCCGCCGTCGGCTCGTTGAGCAGACGCAGCACAGACAGACCCGCGAGCTTGGCTGCGTCCTTGGTCGCCTGGCGCTGGGCGTCGTCAAAGTACGCCGGCACAGTGATCACGGCACCGAGCAACGCGCCGCCAAGCGATGCTTCGGCGCGCAGGCGCAACACACGCAGAATGTCGGCGGAGATTTCCACTGGGCTCTTGATCCCGGCCGCCGTGCGCAAACGCACCATCCCGGAACTGTCCTCGAACTCGTAGGGCAGCGACTCGCGATGCGCTATGTCCTTCAGCCCGCGCCCCATGAAGCGCTTGACCGACGCGACCGTATTGCGCGGATCCTTCGTCTGTTCGGCCTTGGCTTCATAACCGACAACCGGTTCCTCATCCTCCCGATAACGCACGACCGAAGGCAGCAAGGGTCGCCCCAATTCATCGCTGATGACGACCGACAGGCCGCTACGCACCGTGGCAACGAGCGAATTCGTCGTACCGAGATCGATACCGACCGCGAGTTTGTGCTGGTGAGGAGCGGCCGATTCGCCGGGCTCTGCAATCTGCAAAAGTGCCATGAAGATTCTGTTTCCTGGGTCTTGTTGGTGTTGTTATCGCGTCGCGTGGTTTTGGCGGTTACTCGTCCAGCGCGGCCAATGCGTCATCGATCTCGAACAGGAGCTTGTCGAGGAACATCAGGCGACGCACGCGATCGGCGGCGCACGCGAGGTCCTGTTCATCGAGTGAGCCTGCCAACTGCTCGTAGCGTTCGTTCATGCGCTGCTTGACGCGATGGTGCAATTGCTCTAGTTCGTCAGCGTCGCGCGCCATGCGTGCTTCAGCCACGGCCTCGCGCCATTCCATCTGTTCCATGAGGAACTCGGGCGGCATCGCGGTATTGCTGTGGCCATCGACTTCGTGACCGCAGAGGGAGAGCAGGTACTGCGCCCTCGGCAAAGGCTTCCGGAGCGTCTGGTAGGCCTCATTGACCCGCGTCGCCCACTGCAACGAAAGACGACGCTCACTATCGCCCGCCTGCGCGAAGCGGTCCGGGTGGACTTCGGACTGGATCTCCCGATAACGCTTGTCCAGCGCAAGGGGATCGAGCCGGTAGGAACGCGGCAATCCAAAGAGAGTGAAGTGATCGGCGTTGAAATCCATCGTCTACCGGCGCCTCCGCGCTCGGCCTCAGGCTAACGCGGGCGCGATCCGCCCGCTCGAATCGTGAATTCTAGACGGTAAAACTCTCGCCGCAGCCACAGGCGTCCTTGACGTTCGGGTTGTTGAACTTGAAACCTTCGTTCAGCCCTTCTCGCGCATAGTCGAGTTCGGTGCCATCAAGGTAGGGCAAGCTCTTCGCGTCAATCAGCACCTTGACGCCGTGCGATTCAAATTCGACGTCATCCGGCTCCATCGTATCGACAAACTCGAGCTTATAGGCAACGCCCGAACAACCACTGGTACGCACTCCGAGGCGCAGGCCGATGCCTTTGCCGCGCTTGGCCATGTAGTTGGCAACGTGTTTGGCCGCTTTTTCCGAAAGCGTAACTGCCATTGTCAATTCTCCTATTTCTGCAAAACCCTAAACTATCACTCGCCGCGGTGCTTCTTGTAATCGGCCACCGCGGCCTTGATTGCATCTTCTGCCAGGATCGAACAGTGGATCTTCACCGGCGGCAGCGCCAGTTCTTCGGCGATCTGCGTGTTCTTGATTTCCAGCGCCTGATCGACCGTCTTGCCTTTAACCCACTCGGTGACGAGCGAGGAAGACGCGATCGCCGATCCGCAGCCATAGGTCTTGAACTTGGCGTCCTCGATGATGCCATCCTTGCCGACCTTGATCTGCAACTTCATCACGTCGCCACACGCCGGCGCGCCGACCATGCCGGTCCCGATGCCCGCCTCTTCCTTGCTGAAGGAACCTACGTTACGCGGGTTTTCGTAGTGATCCAGGACTTTTTCGCTGTATGCCATGATTTGCTTGCTCCAATAAGTAACTCAGTGCGCGGCCCACTGGACCGTGCTCAGATCGACGCCTTCCTGCACCATCTCCCACAACGGTGAGAGTTCGCGCAGCTTGCCGATCTTCTCGTGCAACAGTTTGACCGCGTAATCGACTTCTTCTTCCGTGTTGAAGCGTCCAATCGTGAAGCGGATCGAGCTGTGCGCCAGTTCATCGTCGCGCCCGAGGGCACGCAGGACATACGACGGCTCGAGCGAGGCCGAGGTACAGGCCGAGCCGGAAGACACCGCCAGATCCTTGATCGCCATCAACATCGACTCGCCTTCGACGTAGGCGAAGCTGATGTTCAGGTTGTGCGGCACGCGATGTGTCAAGTCGCCGTTGACGAAGACGTGCTCGATGTCCGACAACCCCTTGAGCAAACGGTCTCGCAAGGCGCCGATGCGCTTGTTCTCGACCGCCATCTCTTCGCGTGCCAAGCGGAACGCCTCGCCCATGCCGACGATCTGGTGCGTCGCCAGTGTCCCCGAACGGAAACCGCGCTCGTGACCGCCGCCGTGCATTTGCGCCTCGAGGCGGATGCGCGGCTTGCGCCGGATATAAAGCGCGCCGATGCCCTTCGGACCGTAGGTCTTGTGTGCCGAGAAACTCATCAGATCGACCTTCAGCGTCGCGAGATCGATATCCACCTTGCCCGTCGCCTGCGCCGCGTCGACGTGAAAGATGATGCCCTTCTCGCGGCAGATCTCGCCGATCTCGGCGATCGGCTGGATGACGCCGATCTCGTTATTGACGAACATCACCGAGACGAGAATGGTGTCGGGACGCAGCGCCCCCTTGAATACCTCCAGATTGATCAGGCCGTTGTCCTGCACGTCGAGATACGTCACCTCGAAACCCTGGCGCTCCAGTTCGCGGCAGGTATCGAGCACCGCCTTGTGCTCAGTCTTGACGGTGATGATGTGCTTGCCCTTGCCCGCGTAGAAGTTGGCCGCGCCCTTCAGCGCGAGATTGTTCGATTCGGTCGCACCGGACGTCCACACGATTTCCTTGGGGTCCGCATTCACCAGGCGAGCCACCTCTTCCCTCGCCTCCTCGACCGCGGCTTCCGCCTCCCAGCCAAACGCGTGCGAGCGCGAAGCCGGGTTGCCGAATTTCTCGACGAGATAGGGAATCATCTTCTCTGCCACGCGCGGATCAACGGGCGTGGTCGCCGAATAGTCAAAGTAGATCGGCAGTTTCAGCATTCAAATTGCTCCGTTTCTTTATAACTCTTGATTAAACCGCAATGGCGGTCAGTCGCCGCAGCGTAGTTACCGTGCCTTGCAACGACGCCAGCAATCCTTCAACGTGTTCCCGAGTATTGCCGGCCCCCAGACTGATACGCACGGCGCCGCGCGCGAGTTCGGGCGCGATGCCCATGGCGCGCAGTACGTGCGACGGTTCCGGATTGGCGCTGGAACAGGCCGCACCACTGGCAACCGCGTACCCGGCCCGATCGAGCTTGCCGACCAGTGTTTCGCCATCAATGTCCGGCAACGCGAAGTAGACCGTATTCGGCAAGCGCTCAGCGCCAACGCCGAACAGCACGGCACCAATGTCATGCAAGCCCGCTTCCAGATACTCACGAATCGCACCGAGCCGCGCAGCGGTCACGGCCATGCGCTGAACCGCCAACTCGCACGCCACGCCGAAGCCGACGATCGCCGCCACGTTCTCGGTTCCGGAGCGCAGGCCACGCTCATGACCGCCGCCGGCGATCAATGGTTCCAGTTCCACGCGCTTGTCGATGACGAGCGCCGCGGCGCCTTTCGGCCCGCCCAGCTTGTGTGACGAGAACGTCAAGGCGTTGACGCCCGAAGAATTGAGGCGACGAAAGTCCACCGGAATCTTTCCAACCGCCTGAACCGCATCGGAGTGAAACCACGATCCCGCATGCCTTGCCTTGACCGCCAAGCCTTCGAGCGACTGCAACACGCCCGTCTCGTTATTCGCCAGCATCACCGAAATCAGCCGCGGCTGACGCAGCAATGCGCGCTCGTAGCAGGCTTCATCGATCCGGCCCTGGTCATCGACCGCCAGTCGTTCGAGCTGCCACCCGCGCCGCGCCAATTGCTCGGCCGGCTTGATCACGCATGGATGCTCGATCGCGCTGACGGCCAGCACGCCGGGCTTCATCGTCGCTGCCGCGCCCTTGAGGAAGAGATTGTTCGCTTCGGAACCGCCGCTCGTGAAGACGACTTCGGTCGCGTGCGCGCCAACCGCAGCCGCCACCTTGGCGCGCGCCTCATCAATTGCCCGCCGCGCCGCACGGCCGTACTCATGCCGGCTTGAGGCATTGCCGAACTGCTGCGACAACCACGGCAACATCGCTTCCAGGACCACGGGCTCCAGAGGCGTTGTCGCGTTGTGATCGCAATAGACGGGAGCGAACATTAGGTCGGCCTCCGCTCTCTTCAGGCAATCGCCGCCAGCGTCTTGCCGCGCAGGGTCGAACCGGCCGGCCTTGCGCCGGCGATGACCGCGCGTTCTCCACCCGCCTTGCGCAACTGCTTGTCGACGAGATCGGAAAGCTTTACCGACGACAGATACTCGTACATCTTGAAGTTCAGCGTCGTCCACAATTCGTGGGTCATGCAGCGTTCTTCGTCCTTGCAGTTCTCGCGTCCACCGCATTGTGTCGCGTCCAGCGTCTCATCGACGGCGCGCACAATGTCGGCAACGGTGATCTGATTTGCCGGTCGGGCCAGGCAATAGCCGCCGCCGGGACCACGCACGCTGTCAACAATACTGAAACGACGAAGCTTGCCGAACAGTTGCTCCAGATACGAAAGCGAAATCTTCTGGCGATCGCTGATACCGGCCAAGGTCACCGGCCCATCTCCACTGCGCAGCGCCAGATCGATCATCGCCGTCACCGCAAAACGCCCTTTGGTTGTCAGTCGCATAGCACCTCCTGTAAATACCCGACCACTCGAGTCAACTATGCAACACAACGAGGAGATTAGTCAACTATTTTGCTCAAGTATTGTGGATCGAACTTGTCCGCTGTCGCGATCTCGTCCTCGATGCAAACACCGGTTCCTTCGAGCTTCTTGAGCAGCAAGTCAATGCGGCGATCCGTTTCAACCGCATGATCGAGCAGGCCATGAATCGCTTTTGCCAACGGATCGTCCTGACTACCGGCGAGCGCATACGCGGAAAAACCCATCTGTGTCGCCTTTTCTTCGCGCCGCTGGGCCTGTTCGGTGTCGATGATCCGCGCCGGGTTACCGACTGCCGTCGTTCCCGCCGGCACATTCTTAACAACCACCGCGTTCGATCCGATCTTGGCGCGCGCACCGATCGTCAACGGCCCCAGAACCTTGGCACCAGCGCCGATCACCACACCGTCTTCGATTGTCGGGTGGCGCCGCCCCTTGTTCCAGGAAGTTCCACCCAGCGTTACGCCGTGATAAAGCGTCACATCGTCACCAACCACCGCGGTTTCGCCGATCACCACACCCATGCCGTGATCGATGAAGAAACGCCGGCCGATGGTCGCCCCCGGGTGAATTTCGATCCCAGTCAGAAAACGCGCAAAATGCGATACCGCCCGCCCCATCCAGCGTAACCTCACTCCCCAGAACCAGTGCGCCAGACGATGCAGAATCACCGCATGCACCCCCGGATAACAGGTCAGCACCTCCCACGAGTTACGGGCTGCTGGATCGCGGTCAAAGACCGAACGGATGTCTTCGCGCAGGCGGCTGAACATGTATGAGAATCTCCATCTCTCAGAAGGGGTAATTGTAGAATTCCCGACTGTTTCAATCAACAATAAAAACCGGCCAAGCGAATCATCAGCCGAACTTCTTCTCGACGGCATCCAGGATGCCGCGGAGGATGTTGATCTCGTCGCGCTCAAGTTCGGCACGCCCAAACAGCCGGCGCAGCTTGGGCATCAATCGTTTTGGGTTCGCCGGATCGAGAAAGCCGGTCACGACCATCACGCGCTCGAGATGCGCATAGAGGCGCTCGACATCACCGTTGGTCGCGAGTGGAGATGCGAAGGGAACGACCTTGGTCACGACCGGCGGCTGACCGATGAACGCGGCCATCCGCAGTTCGTAGCAAAGCAATTGCACTGCGGAACCAAGGTTGAGCGAGGTGTAGTCGGGATTGGCCGGAATGAATACCGTACGCTGGCACCGCTGCACCTCGTCGTTCGACAAACCGGACGTTTCATTTCCAAAAACAAGCGCGACCTCGCCATCGATCGCGAGATTGAGTATCTCGGGTGCCGCCTCGCGCGCATGCATCGGCTTCGGTCCGAGATTTCGATGGCGTGCCGATACCGCAACCGCATAGAGGCAGCCGTCGAGCGCCTCGCCCAGTGAACGACAGACCGTCGCGTTCGCCAAGATGTCATCCGCCCCCGCCGAGCGTGCAATCGCCTCGTCGTGCGGGAAGCTCTTCGGATTGACAAGCGTTAGGCGCGACACACCCATGGTCTTCATTGCCCGTGCGGCAGCGCCGATATTGCCGGGGTGACTGGTATGCGAGAGCACGACGCGGATTTTGCCGAGCGCCCGCTCGAGTTCAGGCGATTGCGGGTGAGACGCCGGAGGCTGGTTCATATAAAATGTGCGGTTTCATAAACGAATCGGGCGGTACCAGCAACACTGGCCGCCCGTTGGATTTTCTAAAGACACGCCATGCACCCAGCTCTCAACATCATGATCAAGGCCGCGCGCCGCGCCAGCCAGATCATCAACCGCGCATCGAATGATCTCGAGCATCTGAAGATCACGAGGAAACGGCAAAGCGATTTCGTCACCGAGGTCGACAAGGCAGCTGAGGCTGCAATCATCGAAATCCTGCGCGAGGCGTATCCCGACTACGGGATTCTAGCAGAAGAGACCGGTGCCACTGATGGCGAAGGTGCCGGAAGCGAATACCAGTGGATCATCGACCCGCTCGACGGCACGACAAATTTCATCCACGGATTCCCGCAATACTCGGTTTCGATTGCCCTCGCGTACAAGGGTCAGATCAACCAGGCGCTGGTGTATGACGTGATTCGCAACGAGATGTTTACGGCCAGCAAGGGCGGTGGCGCCTTCCTGAACGAGCGCCGGATTCGCGTCAGCAAGTGCCTCAAGCTGGACGACGCACTGATCGGCACCGGTTTCCCCTTCCGCGTCTTCGACCACGCCAACGCCTACATGGGCATCTTCAAGGACTTCACCGAGCGGACAGCGGGTATCCGCCGCACGGGATCTGCCGCGCTTGACCTCGCATACGTCGCCTGCGGACGACTTGACGGGTTCTGGGAATTCGGCCTGATGCCGTGGGACATGGCAGCCGGAAGCCTGCTGATTTCGGAAGCGGGCGGTCTGATCAGTGACCTTTCCGGCGGTGAGGACTACCTGAAGACAGGGAATGTCGTCAGCGGATCACCCAAGGTCTTCGCGCAGATGCTGCAGGTAGTCGACTCCTTCCGGACACCCGCACTGCAGAGTTGATCACAGGAATCGGGTGGCTGCATCCAGGTCGCCGTGCGTCGTGCTGCTGTACAGCGCGGAGACGAACTTTCTCCAGATGATATCGGGCTCACCCAGCCTGAAGCCGTAGAAGCCGTCCTGCCCGTTATTGTTTTCGCGCAGGGCGAGCGAACGGAAGCGAGATACGTCCGCCCGTCCCAGTTGAACCGTCGTGTCACACCAGATGTTGAGGGGCAATACGTTCTGGGCGCGCGCCTGAAACCCGTATCGCGACACTTCGATGACCTCAATGGCCACCTTCTCTTCCCTGCCATCGGAGGTGTGGAAGCTGATCTTGGCTGGACACTTGACTGAGAACCGTTGATGACGTCGCACCGGGATGTCGTCAGCGTTCTGTGAAATGACCGGCAGGACGGAGCGGTACTGCGGCAGATCGTAGATGGTGTGAAGCAAAACCTTCTTCCGGTCGCTCAGGTTTTCAAACGTCTTCGTCCGGACGTTGAAAAAGTGGTCGAGCAGTTCCGGCGTCAACACCGGATCATTAGTCGTATAAAACCGACGGTTCGGAAACTGGATGTTCGGCAGTTTCACCTGTGTGAAGTACGCATAGAGATTCCGGTGCGGCGGCTTGTTTGCGTAGTGCTTCTTGAACACATCCAGCGCTTCCTTGAGGTCCAGCGTCGCGCCGATGGCCGGTGCGCCATTAACGAAGTCATAGCTTTCGACCATGTTCGCGGTCAGCCGCTTGAAGAACAGCAGCGACTCGTACATCTCGATATGACTCGGATTGACGGCGATGACCAGATGCCGCGTGTCAAAGAAGGTTGTGCAGTACTCGTACATGAACTTCATCAACGGAAACAGGATGCTGCCGCCCGTCTTCCGGAACCGGCGATGAACCGCGAGGGCTGACACTTCGGCGATCAGACCCTCCTTCTCGCGCACAGAGTTCAGGTCGAAGATCTTTTGCAGCGGTACACCGAGTGCACTTTCACGAATCAGCGAAATGGTTCCGACAACCTCGCCGTCAAACTTTGCACAAAGCGTCGTTGTCGTAGGCAACGCGTGATAGATCGTCACGCGCATCCCGGAGGGGTCGGGCTTCATGAAGCCGCTATCGACGTAAGCGTCATGCAGCACGGCAAAGCACGCTTCGAGTTCTTCCTTCGTCTCCGCGATCTTCAACTGAAGACGCGAGCTTGGTGCGGGGTTACAGTCCGCAAACGAACGAAAGACCTTGAAGCGTTGCTCCCTTGGAAGCCAGGAGATCAGCTTTCTCACTGATACGTGCAAGAACTTACGTATGAGCAAACCAACTCTTTTCAGCATCTCGCGCCTTCCCCTCGAGTTGATACAGTAATCATAGTACGCTCGCACTGAAAGCAAAGCCGCGGCCGGATTGCTACACAGTCGCGTTTTCTCAACCGACGCCGTCCCCCGACAGCAAAGCGGTCACGAGCAGACGGTCATTCCCCTTCGCGCATCAGTTCATCCAGATAGCGCACCGGTACGGCAAAACTGATTCCGGACGGCTGGGACAATACCGACTCCTTGGTGCTCTTGACGAAGACCATGTTGATGATCCCGACGACCTCGCCCTTGTCCATCTCGATCAAGGGGCCGCCGCTGTTGCCCGGATAAGCCGTCGCATCCAGCTGATATACCTCGAACGAGCCGGCCTTCAATCGCCTGATGACCTTTTCGTTGAGTTGCTGGGCCGTCGGACTCGGCAGTGCAATCGGGGTAATCGCCGAGATGATTCCTCGATGAATCACCGGCGAGAATCCGAGCACACCGCCGATGGGAAAACCCATGAAAGCGACTGATTGCCCCTCCCTGACCACAGCAGGTTTTTGCAACGCGAGTGTCGGCAAGGGCGAACCGTCGACAGACAGCAGCGCGAGATCGTGCGCGCGGTCACGCGTGACAACCTTTGCCAGCCGCAACTGCGCGGCTGAAGTTTGCACGGCCAGCGTTTCGCCATTGGCCGAATCGAGGACGTCAGGTACCACATGCGCATTCGTCGCAATCTGGTTGCCGTTGCCGACGACAAAACCGGTGCCGCGCATCGCGAACGCCGGGCTGCGGGTTTTTGAATACGTCCCGACAACCACGACCGAGGGTTTGATGGACTGGACCAGATCCGGCAGTTCCGCCGACTGCGCGGCAGACGCGCCAATCAATGGCCATGACATCAGCAAGAAGCTCAGCGATCGGAAAAATCCAGGGGAGAGCTTGTTCATCAGAGCCTCCTTCGCAAATCAAGTTGCATTGGCAACTCGAATCTTCGGCAGTTCGGGCGACGGTGTCGTGATTTGCGGATTGAAGGGGTGCACTTCCTTCTTGAAGATGCTCAGAATCCGACGAACATAGCCGCGCGTTTCAGCATAGGGCGGGACGCCACGATAGCGATTCACGGCCCCCTCGCCGGCGTTGTAAGCCGCCGCGACAAGAGTAACGTCGCCCTCAAAATAGGCCAGCAGCCAGCGCAGGTACGACATTCCGCCACGGATATTCTGCTCCGGATCGAACGGTTTCCTGACATTGAAACGCAGAGACGTTTCCGGAATGAGCTGCATCAGCCCCTGGGCGTTCTTTGGCGATACCGCGGTCGGCTCGAAATTCGATTCAGCCTTGATGATCGCCAGGACCAGACGCGGGCTCAGGCCATACTCGGGCGCGAGTTTTCGAATCAGCTCGACAAGCTTCTGACGGTCCGGGCTGTTCAGGAACTCGTCGATATCCGTCCCGATATCCTCGTCGACGACACGCATGCACTCGGGGGCTGGAGCGGTGGAATCACCGACGAAGCGCAGCATCTTCTGGGCTTGTTGATGGCCGGCGCCTGCTGCAAGCTTGAAAAAGTATGCAGCCAGCTCATCGCTCCGCGCGACACCGCGACCATTCGCATACATCCAGCCCAGGCTGAACTGCGCCTCAGTGTCGCCATAACGCGCACCGTCGCAGTACAGGCGGGCAGCCCGAAGCGGATCCTTCGGCACGCCTTCGCCGTGTTCATAGGAACGCGCTTCCAGTCGGAGCGATTGGAGATCCCTGCCCGAAGGAGCCTGGGCACGTTGAAACGCACTAGCGCCGTCGACAGCGAAACAAGCTGCGACCGCCACGATGAACGCGGCAATCGGTCGGCGAGTTTCACTCTCGCGGCGAGTCATGGTCAATGACCTCCCGCATCCACGCCGGTGAAATAGCTGACGTACCAAGGCATCGCTGCCTTGATCCCCTGTTCGATCCGGTGAGTCGGTACGTAGCCAAGAAGACGTCGAGCTTTCGAAACATCGGCTTGCGAATGCCGGACGTCACCGGGGCGGAAATCTCGATGCTTCGGCGACATTGATGCGATCGCCGGATTCTCCCCTGCAAGCGCATCGCGCAGCAGCTCGAACAGGTGGTTCAACGACGTACGTCCATCCACCGCCACGTTGTAGACCTGATTAACCGCCTCGCCATTGTCGGTCGTCGCCGCGAGGAGATTCGCCTGGACGGCGTTGGCGACGAAGCAGAAGTCCCGGCTCGTTTCGCCATCACCATTGATCAGCACCTCCTCACCGAGGAGCATCGCTTTCGTCCACAACGGGATGACCGCGGCGTAGGCCCCCTGTGGATCCTGTCGCGGGCCGAAGACATTGAAGTAGCGCAAGCCGATTGAAGCGAAGCCGTAGCAACGCGCGAACACCTCGGCGTAAAGCTCGTTCACCAGCTTCGTTACGGCATACGGCGACAGCGGACGGCCGATCTTCTCCTCGACTTTCGGCAGGTCCGGATGGTCGCCATAAGTGGAGCTCGAAGCCGCGTAGACAAAGCGCCGGACCTTGGCATCACGCGCCGCCACCAGCATATTGAGGAAGCCATCGATATTCGAGGCGTTGGTCGCCAGAGGGTCAGCCAGCGAACGGGGGACCGAACCCAAGGCGGCCTGATGCAGGACGTAGTGAACTCCCCGACACGCCTCACCGCAAACAGCAGGATCACGAATATCGGCTTCGACAAACCTGAAGCGCCGCCACTGTTCGGGAGAAACCGTGGTTCTCACTTCATCCAGATTCCGCTGATGCCCGGTCGAGAAGTTATCCAACCCGACAACGACCTGGTTCAATTTGAGCAAGGTCTCGACCAGATGCGAGCCGATGAAACCGGCACAACCGGTCACCAGCCAGCGCGCCGGTTCGGACTGCAAGCGCCCAAGGAGCGCTTCGTAAAGCGGATTTACAGACGCCACACGGTGACTCCCTGAGCAGTCAACTGCGCCTCGTCAAACATACTCTTGACGTCGGTCAGTACGCCCCGTTCCTGCAGCTTCGCAAGGTAGTCGCTCAGCGGACGATTCTTGAACTCCTGATGCGCGACGGCAGCAACGATCGCGGCGGCTTTCGGCAGATCATCCCAGGCGGTAAGCGAAACGCCATACTCATGCTGTGCTTCTGCCGCATCGGCCACCGGTTCGTGGACGATGACGTTGGCGCCGTAGGTTTGCAGTTCTCGCACGACATCGATCACGCGCGAGTTACGCAAGTCCGGACAATCCTCCTTGAAGGTCAGACCGAGCACGATGATCGGCGCATCCTTGACCATCCAGCCGTTGCGAATGAGATTCTTGACCGTCTGCTCGGCGATGAACTTTCCCATGCCGTCATTGATACGCCGGCCGGCCAGGATGACCTCCGGGTGGTAGCCCATTTTTTCGGCCTTGTACGTCAGATAGTACGGGTCGACCCCGATGCAATGCCCGCCAACGAGCCCCGGGCGGAACGGCAGGAAGTTCCACTTGCTGCCCGCCGCCTTGAGCACTTCCAGCGTGTCGATGCCAATGCGATCGAAGATGATCGCCAGTTCGTTCATCAACGCGATGTTCAAGTCGCGCTGCGTGTTTTCGATGACCTTGGCCGCCTCGGCCACCTTGATGCTCGATGCGGGATAGACCCCGGCACCGATGATGCTTCCATACACCTCCTTGACCCGCTCAAGCGTTTCGGGCGTGTCGCCTGAAACCACCTTCACAATCTTGGTCAAAGTCCGTTCCTTGTCGCCCGGATTGATGCGCTCCGGTGAGTAGCCGACGAAGAAATCCTTCTTCCACTTGAGACCGGAGTGCTTTTCGATGATCGGAATGCAGACCTCTTCCGTCGCTCCCGGATAGACCGTCGATTCGAAAACGACCGTCGCGCCGCGCTTCAGGTTCTTCCCGACCGATTCCGACGAGCCGACGAGTGGCCGGAAATCCGGCTGATGCGCGTCATCGACCGGGGTCGGCACGGCGACGACGATGAAGTCCGCTTCGGCCAATGCGCTCGCATCAGTCGTCATCTCCAGGTATTGCGCGGCCTTGAGATCCTCGGCACTCACTTCACCTGTTGGATCAATGCCGTCCTTGTAGGCAGCAACCTTGCGTGCCGACAGGTCAAAACCGATCGTTCGGCCCTTCTTCCCGAATTCAACCGCCAGCGGCAATCCCACGTAGCCCAATCCGACAACTGCAACAACACTCATCGATGACTCCCCTACAGTTAGATTATTCCAACGCTTATGACGCAACCAAGACGCGACGAATTGTCAAGATTGCTATCTTAAAGCTGCGCATATTCAACTTTCTTCGGCTACAAGCTTTGCCGGAGTTTCTCGACCTCAGCCTGCGCCGGGAACTTCTCCCCAAGCTTCGCCAACTCGTCCAGTTCCTTCTTCGCCTCGTCCTTGTTCCCGGTCTTGACCAGTGCCTTGGCGAGGTTGAGGCGAATCATTCCGTTCTGCGGCGCCTTGCCGCTTGCAGCTCTTAGCAGTTCAAGACCTCTTGCGGCGTCGCCATTTTCGACCAACATCGCTCCCAGCGTGTCCATCACCGCAGGTTGTTCCGGCGCCAGCTTGTAGGCTTTTTCCGCGTACTCGATCGCCTTTGGATCCTTGATCTGATCGAGACTCCAGGCCAGGTTGTTAAGCATCGCCGCATTGTTGGGCTGAGCATCCACCAATGAGCGGTAATACTTGCTTGCCGCCGCGTAGTCCTTGCGGTTGTTCGCCGATTCAGCCAGATAGAGGCGGAATTGCATATCCTTGGCGTGGTCCTTGATCCATCCTTCGGCGAATTTCGCGGCTTCCGCGGCCTTGCCGCCGGCCAGCAACACCGCATGTAGCTTGACGGCCAACTCTGTCGCCCCTGTCTGCTTGATACCGGCACGGTAAACGTCGGCCGCGTCGTTCCATGACTTCTTCAATACGAGAGCATCGCCTTCGAGCACGTAGCCTACCGCCTCCTTCGGGCGCTGCTTCTGCACATCCTTGGCCACGCGCAACGCCTCGGCCGTACGACCTGCATCAAGCTCAAGCATCATGATGCCGCGCTGCGCTTCGAGCGAGTCCGGCTTGACCGCGAGCGCCTTGCGCAGGCTCTGCATTGACGCGTCCTTGTTCTTCGCCGCAAGGTGAATCTCGGCCATGCGCAGATGCGGTTGCGGCGAGTCGGGCTTGAGATTCGCCAGTTTCCCGTAAGTCGCCAGTGCCTGATTGAAGTCTTCGGCGGCCTGCTGCGCCCGCCCCGCTGCGTCGAGGATTTCGGCGCGCTCGGGGAGAACGGCAAGCGCATCCTGTGCTGCCGCAACGGCTTTCTTGTTGTCCTTGGCGCCCAGATAAAGTCCGATGAGCGCCAGCCGCGGTGTCGCCTCCGCCGGGTGGGCCGCAATCGCCTTGCTGATCAGCGCCGCAACCTCCTCCGGCTTGCCGCCGGTCCTGGCCTGCAGTTCGGCCAGCGCGAGCATGGCTTGCATGTTGTCCTTGTCCTTGACAAGGAAGTCCTCAAATCGCTTCTTCGCGTCGGCCGGCTTCTTCTCCGACAAGTCGAGATTAGCCAGACTGGCAGTCGCCGGGAAGTAGGTCGGGCTATTGGTCAACGCCTGCTCAAAACTCTTGCGCGCGCCGGCCAAATCCCCCTTGCCCAGAATTGCCGTGCCACGCAATTGATCGACGAGCGGGCTGTCCGGCTGCTTCTTCGCCAGCACGTCAATCGACTTCAACGCCTGATCAAACTGCCGTTTTCTCAACTGCGAGGAGATCAAGGCCATGTCGGCCCGGATGCCGGTATCGACGGATGCAATCTGCTCCAACTCGCGGTAAGCCGTTTCGGTATCGCCGCGAGCCAGGTGCGAAAGCGCGACTGAGGTCTGTTTCGCCTTGTTATCGGGATCGAGTGCCGCCGCTTTGGCGAAATAGTCACCAGCCTTCTCCGCATCCCCGTTCTGCATGAACACTTCGCCGGCCAGCGCGAGCATGTTGGAGTCCTGGTCGATCTTGTCTAGCACGGGCTGCAGCGTCGACAACGCCTTGGCCGGTTGCGCACTGCGCAGATAGGTTGCAATCAGGATTCGCCGCGCCATGCCGAGATCGGGTGTGTTTGGCAGCGCCTTGAGAAGACTCGACTCGGCGCTCGAGTACGACTTCAACTCGTAATCGATCGCGCCCGCGAGCTGGAGACCCAGCGTGCTATCCGGAATGAACTTGAGGTGTTGCTGGATGCTCTCCTGCGCCGCCTTGAAGTTCTTCTGCCGGTAAAGCAGCTGTGCCTGCAGGAAACTCGTCTGAGGATGCCCAGGCGCCACCTTCTTCATGGCGTCCAGCAGTTTGCCAGCAGCGTCGAGATCGCCCGCTTCGAGCGCCCGCCCAATCAGTGCCGAATGCGCCGGCAGGTAGTCCGGTTTGATTTCAAGCACTTTGCGGAACGACTCGGCCGCCGAATCCGCATCGCCTTGTGCCGCGAGGATGACGCCCTTGAGCTGCAACGCCTCATAGAGCTTCTGGTCCTTCTCCAAGCTCGCGTCGAGCAAGGCCAATGCGCCCGCGAAGTCTCGTTTGCCGGCCTTGATTCTTGCCTGCCCGATCGACGCCTGACTATATCCGGGAACCGCTGCTATCGAGGCATCAAAGGCCGCTTGCGCCGCGTCGGTCTTTCCGGCCATCAAATAGGCTTGGCCTACACTTGCCAGCAGATCCGCCTTGCCTTCGGGCGTCGTCAGTTCGGTTTTCGCCAGTTCATCGGTGACTTTCTGCGCCTGACCAAGCATGAGCAGCGTTCGCGCCATCAAAGGTACCAGTTGTTCCGCCGGGTACTTCAAATCGGCCGCTTTGCGCAACTCGACTTCGGCAGCCGCTGGATTTCCGCTCTCCAGCATCGTCTTGCCCAAGAGGAAACGCGCTTCAGCAAGGTTGGGATCACTCTGCAGCGCGTTCTTGAGCTGAATCTCGGCCGCCTTGGTATCGCTCTTCGCCAGATACTCCTTCGCCGAGACAAGCATGGATTCGGGCTTCTCGCCGCCGCAAGCGGTGAGCATCAGCGCGGCAACGAGCGTTGAAAGTGCTGCTTTTCCAATCGATTTGCGAGTCGTCATAAGGATCCCGTCAAAATGGGTGAACTGCCATGTTTCGAAGAACTTTCCTTGAATCACTTTAGACCATAGCGGTGCATCAGGTCGTAGAGCGTCGGCCGGCTTACACCCAGCATTTCGGCCGCTTTGAGTACATTCCCGTCCGACCTCGCCAGCGCCGCGATGATCACGCCTTTCTCCGCTTGTTCGCGAACAAGACGCAGATCAAGACAGATCTCCTGCTCCTGCAGAACCTCGTTAAGGCCAACATCGTCGAGCGTGATCTGATTGCCGTCGGCCATGATCACCGCACGCTTGATGCAGTTCTCCAGCTCGCGGACGTTGCCCGGCCAGGTATGCGCTTCGATTGCGCGCAGCGCGTCTTCACGCAATGTCATCGCCCCGCGGTTCTGTTCGGCGGCAAAACGACGGACGAACGCATGCGCGAGCAACGCCGCGTCGCCTTTCCGCTCGCGCAACGGCGGGAGACTGACGACGATCTCTGCCAGCCGGTAATAGAGATCTTCGCGGAAACGTCCTTCCTTGATCAGCCCCTTCAGATCCTGGTGCGTGGCGCAGACGATACGCACATCGACCGGTATCTCCTGCCGGCCTCCGATCCGTTCGATCACCCGCTCCTGGAGGAAACGCAAGAGCTTGGCCTGCAAGGAATGGGGCAAGTCGCCGATCTCGTCGAGCATCAATGTCCCGCGATGCGCCGTCTCGATCTTCCCGGGCGTCGTCTTGACCGCGCCCGTAAACGCCCCCTTCTCGTAACCGAAAAGCTCGCTCTCGAGGAGATTGTCGGGAATCGCCGCGCAATTGATGGCGACGAATCGCTCCTTGCTGCGCGGCGACGCTGCGTGCACGCCCCGCGCGATCAGTTCCTTGCCGGTACCACTTTCACCCAGAACGAGCACTGTCGCGTCGCTCGCCGCCACCTTCTCCACCGTTCGGCATACGCGCAACACATCAGGGTCGCGCGTAATCAGGCCAGCGAGGACGTCGGGCTGGTGCATCAACTGCAGGCGGTTGTTCTCCTGTTGCAGATCGTAGAGGCGATATGCCCGCTCGATCGTCAGGCCGAGCATGTCGACTTCAAAAGGCTTGGCAAAGAAGTCATACGCGCCAAGACCGACCGCGCGCAAGGCGTTTGACCGGTCGTTCTGACCGGTCAGCACAATCACCTTGGTCTGCGGCGCAATGGCAAGGATCTGCTCAAGCAGCTTGAATCCCTCGGAGACAGAATCGGGGTCGGGCGGCAAACCGAGATCCATCGTCACCACCGGCGGCTGATGCCGGCGAACCAGCGAGAGAGCGCTCTCGCGATCATCGGCTGTAAGCGTCTCGTAGTTGTCGAAAGCCCAGCGAATCTGCTTCTGCAGCGCAGGATCGTCCTCGACAATCAACAAGGGACGCAGCTTCTCGGCACTCATTGGTCTCTCCCTTCGACCACTCGTGATTCCATTTCTTCATCCATCTCAAAAAGAGGCAGCAGCAGGCTCACCTGCGTACCGACATCAACCGCGCTTTCCACCGAGATTCGCCCACCCAGCTCGTTTACGTACTGGAAGCTCTCGTACGCGCCGATTCCCATTCCCGCAGCTTTTGTCGTCTGGAAGGGTTTGAACAGGCGTTCGCGCAAAAATTCCGGAGACATGCCATGCCCGGTGTCATCGACCTTGACTTGCGCATACCGTCCCTGGCGCACGAGGCTGATCGTGACATCACCGCCATTGTCTGTCGCGTCCAGCGCGTTCTGCACGATATGCCCAACCACGCGTTCGACCCGATCTTCGTGCCCCTTGGCGACAACCCGCTCGACGACATCAAGCAGAACCTCGCGACCTTGTGCGACCTTGGATGCCTGAATCCTCTTCACCAAATCGGCCAGGTCGATGCCACGCGGGCTATCCACGGGTGTCGCGCCTTCGCGCAGCTGCATCATCAGCTTGCGCATGCGCTCGACCGAGTGCTCAACGGTCATCAGCATGTCCTGCTGAAACTCCGGATTATCCCGATGACGTTCGGCATTCTTAAGCATTAGGGATAACTGGGCAACGATATTCTTCAGATCGTGCACAACAAACGCCGACATCCGGTTGAAGGCGTCGAACTTCCGCACCTCCAACAGCGCCTCCGTCGCCTGCAGCTGCCCGAGAAACGCCCCCGCCTGGCGTCCAGCGGTCTTCAACAAGTCGTTGATTTCCCAGTTCACGTCGATCCGCGTCCGCGCCGTCGCCAGGACGACGAAACCCGTCATCGCATTACCTGACGCGAGCGGCACAACGAGCCAGGCGTTGGGCAAGCTGGTCAGCCATTCCGGAAGATCCAGCTGCTCGTAACGTCGCGGCAGCGAGCGATACTCCTCAAGATTGATCACCCAACCGCTCTCGAGCAGGAACTTGCAGAGTTCGCTCTCGGCATCTTCGGTCACCGACGTCACCGGCATGTTCCAGCACGCGGACTGCGCGTAGAAACGGCCGGAAGGTTCCTTGACCCAGAGCATCCCGGCAGGGCTTTCCACCATCTCGGCCAGTCCCTTGACGACGTGCTCTCCCATCGCCGAAAGCCCATCCTGCGAGGAAAGCGTGTTGGTAAACCGCAGCCACTCTTCGCGGTAATCGTAGCGATAGCTGAAGAAATGCTTGCCGACCAAAACCCGGAACTTGGCGCGCATCGAGCCGGAGAAGCTGAGGATGACGAGGATCAGCAAGGCCGAGAACAGCAAAGCCAGTTGGAATGAACGCCCCCAGTCGCCGCCGAAGTAGCGGACGTAGTAACCCGCTGCGGCGACGAAGAGAAGATAGACGCCGACCGCCACCAAAGTCACCGACTGCAAGGCCGCCCGCTGTGACAACACGACCCGGTTCTTCCACGCACGACTTCTAATCGTCGAGATCGCCACTAGCGGCACGACCAACGCATGCACGAAACCGCGAATGCTGAACGCATCGACATCGACGCGATTGAAGAGCAAGGCGTCCGAATACAGGTACAGATCGAACAGCGCCGCGCCGCCGAGTCCGAAACAGAGCGGCTTGATGCTCCAGACGCGATCGGCCGACGCTGCGCGGAAGAGTTGCTCAACGAGCGCCAGCGAGAAAACCGCCATCGCCAGGGAGTCGAGCAGAACGAGACGCTGCGGCGGGCCGAATGCCGAGAATCCGAGAAGAACCATCAACTGCGCCAGCACACCGACAACAAACAACGCAGCGGCGATGCCGATCAGCGACTGCAGCCGGAGCGGCAAGGGCCCACGATCTCTGGTCTCCGGGCGCAGCAGGACGAGCAGGAAGAAATACCAGCCGGCGTGACGGAGAAGGTCTGCAAACAGACTGCCGGCGAGGAAGACCTGCTCCTCGGTCAGCGCAAAACCTAGACCGGAAAGCCCCCAGACAGCCGACAATACGATGGCAACAAGCAGCGAGCGATTGGGCAGATCGGCGTGCCAGTTCGATGCGAGATAGATTGCGAAAAGCGCATAAACGCAGCCCGCCAGGCCATAGCTCCAGACAGAAATGAGTTCGCTGCTCGCATCCAAACGTCAAACCTCCGCAGAATGCAAGGGATTATACGTCTCGTCCGCAACGACCCACTCCGGGACAACAGCGATCGCTACTGCGCACCCTTGCCCGTGAGAACGACACCGACCGTCTCGAACAGGATCACGATGTCGAGAAACAGCGTGTGGTTCTTGACGTAATAAAGATCGTACTGGAGCTTCTGAATCGAATCATCGACGGAGGCACCGTAGTGGTAACTGACCTGTGCCCACCCGGTGACGCCCGGCTTCACGCTGTGGCGGACGGCATAGAACGGAATATCCCGGGTCAGCTGGTCCACGAAATACGGGCGTTCCGGACGCGGCCCGACCAGACTCATGTCGCCTGTCAGCACACTGAACAGTTGCGGCAGTTCATCGATACGCAGTTTGCGAATGACGCGCCCTACGCGCGTGGTCCGGTTATCGTTTGCCGTCGCCCAGCGCGGCTTACCGTCACTCTCGGCATCCTTGCGCATGCTGCGGAACTTGACGACATTGAACAAGCGGCCGTTCAGGCCAACGCGCTCCTGCTTGTAGAAGATCGGAAATCCGTCCTCCAGAACAATCAAGGCTGCGGTTACCAACATGACCGGCAAGGCCAATAGGAGCAGGATCGAGGCCGCGACGATATCGAATACGCGCTTGACAAACGTACGCCACCCCCCTTGCCGGAAGCCTTCCCCGAAGATCAGCCAGCCCGCCCGCAAGGCATCGAGCCGGATCTGCCCGAGGGCGCGCTCGAAATAGCTGGCAAGATCAAGAACCTTGACCCCGGAAAGCTTGCAGTCGAGCAGTTCGCGAAGCGGCAAGACGCCGCCACGCCGTTCGTGCACGGCGATGATGATCTCATCGACGTTGAGATTGCGTGCGGTATCGGAGATAGATGCCGTGCGCGGAAGCAGCAACTGCTGCGGAACGCAAATGTCGGCATCCGTCGGGCCGGGATAGAAGCCGACGATCTGAATATCAGGATCGGACTTCTTGAGCACCTTGCCGACCGATTTCGCCTCAGGCCCCGCGCCGAAGATCAATACGCGATGCACCATCATCGCCCCCGCCCGGTTGTGCATCGTGTAGACACGGTGTGCGAGCGTTCCGAACAAGGCTGCAAGCCCGGACAAGAGGAGCAACTTCTGATTCGCGTCGGCAATCGACAGCAGGGAAAAGACACAGTACGCAAGCGGCACCGAAAGGTAGAGGGAAAGTACGGCGCGCGCCCGGGTCTGGGCAACTGTGCGCGAATGCGATCGTTGATAAAGTCCGAGCCAGCCATTAAGCACGACCATCAGCAAGGCGAAAATGGCCGAATATAGTACGACAAGTTCCGTATTTTCCTGACTTCCAACGCCCCACCAATAAACGGCGACGACAACACACACAACAGGCAAAAGGATGTCCAGGACGATCTGGAGCAGCGTTTTCCAGTGAATCCAGTGGCTGAAGACCTTGATCATGATTTACCTCCGGTGGACCGCAGGTTGAATGCGTCGATGGACTGCGGGTGCCAGGGAACGTTCATCCAGCGCTCAGGGCTTGCCGTGCAGTTAATCCTGTTCGAGCCCGACCCTGGAAACTTGGATCAAAGGATAGCCCGGAGATGTTTTCATTACCGTGACGAAATACACAAGAGGGGGATTTTATTCGATGGGAGCCCGGCATTCCAGCCTGCAACACCACAAACACCTGTTATTTATCAACCAAGACCGCTTGATCCTTTGTCGCAAAGCGGCTGGCCGGCCCTCCACGCCAAGCGTGCGCCCAGTTCGGCAAGCCACTTGATCGACGCATCCTCGACGGCCGCGCGCGACCGTGCATTGGAAAACGTGTGATCAGCATCGGAAACATCAATCCTTGTAACGTTTTCCCCGCCAATCAGCGCGGACCATTCGGGATTTGCCTCGGCATAGCCCACGAACTCCTTTGCCGTATAGTCCTCGCCGCTCAGTATCAGCAAGACCTCGCCGGAGCACGCACGCCAGCCCGCAGCCATGCGCGCCTGGAAGGAGCGATGCACACCCTCTTGCTTGACTGCCGAACCGCGTGCCAACGACATGCTCTTCAGCAATCCGCGAATTGACTTGGCAAGCTGCAGCCTCCCTGTCAGGAGCTTCAGCCAGAACTCCTTCTGCATCAAACGGTTGCCGTAGTAGTGCTTGATGTGCGTCTGCGCGAGCGTCGTCTCGGACCGAACCCACGGATTCAGCACGATCAACCCGGCAACTCGCGGATCATGGGTGGCATCGACATAGATCAAAGACGCCGAAGCCGCATCGCACAAGCCCCAGAGAACAACCTCCTTTACGGATGGATAATCCTTCACGAAGGCATCAATCGCCGCACCGATATCTCCGGAGACCGCCTCGAAATCACGTTTCTCGCCGCCGCTATCGCCCATCCCGCGGTAATCAAAGCGGAAGACCGGGAATCCCGCGGCCGCGACTTTGCGCGCGAGCAGGAGAAACTGCCGGTGACTGCCAACGCGGTACTGTGGACCACCGACGACGACGAGCACACCGAGTCCTGATTCTGCCGCGCCATCGCCAGGCTCTGGCCGAGCAAGCACGCCGACGAGTTGTTCGCCCGAAAAACCGAAAACGACGGCCTCTTCGATAATGCTCATCGGACGTCCGTATCTGCCAACAAGCGCAGACTCGCGTCAATCAACGCTGGGCATTCCTCGACCTCCGTCGTCTGCCAGAACGCCGGACCGATGACTGACTCGCCTCGGACATCCCTACCCGCGCCCCGCCATTTCTCAAGCCGGGCGCTAAAAGCCGGCGAGACCCCTCCAGCGCCACCAGATGAAATCTCAATCAAATCAGCCCGCTGAATCACATCCGGAATGAGCAACTCGGCACTCTCCAGTCCGCGCGCCAGACTGGAGGTCAATTCATAGCCAGCGATCTCGACTGAACCGCCCTCGGCCAGTTGCTCCTTAAGCCGATTCATGGCGCCTTTTGCTCCGCCTTCCAACAACTCACCGGCAATTTTCAGGCGCAGAAACTGCTGCAGATACTGCTTCCCCAAGATCACCGGCTGCCAGAGCAGCAATCGGCACGGCTGCCCGACCCGGGCTGCCGCTTTGGAGGCCAACAGACCTCCGGTACGCAAGCCCCACCAGCAAACTTGCACCCCGGTCTGCTCGCGCAGCCAGCTGCCGGCCTCGACCAGATTCTCGATCCAGGACTCCCAGGTGACGTCCGCGAAGTCGCCGGCACTATCGCCACAACCAAGCAGATCAACCTGCAACACGACGTGACCCGCCGAGGCCATCGCCTTCGCTTGCAGCGCCGCCATACGCCTCGACTTGTTCATCTCTTCAGCAAAGGGATGGACGTAGAGCGCGGCCCCCTTGATTGCCGATTTCGCGTCCGGTCGATGGAGCAGGCAGAACAGCCGGCCGCCGTTCACGGGCAGAAAAAAGGCTTCAAGCGACATGAAGTACGGAGATGAATTGCGGCTCAGGCGCCCAGCTTGGCACCAACGAAGTCGACGAGCGTTCCGACAGTGGCAAACGCGCTTCCATCGATTTCATCGTCATCGACAATGAAGCCAAAGCGCTCTTCAAGCGTTGTGATCAGTGCAACGACTGCCATCGAGTCAAGCTCGGGAATCGAGCCGAGAAGCTGCGTATCGGTCGTAAAACCGGAGGTGCGCCCTTTGAGGCTCAATACCTCGTCCAAAACCGACAACACCTCTTTCAGAATGTCCATGCGTTCTCCTTGTTTTCACTGCTGCACTGACAGTCATACCATCAGGAAATTCAGCGGCGACGATTATACTGGCAACCGAAACGATATGATTTCGGTATTTCCCGCGATGAATCGCCGTTTGCAGCATGGCGGAACAAATTCACGGTGACGTGAATCTGTACTCAATAGAATGACTCGGATCGAGTCTGAAATCTGCAAGGATCACGCATGACCGACGCTTTTCTGCTCTCCGACCTGATCCCGTGCGCGGCCGACCGCGCGCCTGACGCAACCGCACTCACCTTTGCCAAGGACTCGATCAGTTACGCCGAACTGGCCTCAGCGCAAAGTGCCTTCGCCAATGGGGTCATCGGTCTCGGCCTGCAACGCGGCGAGCGCATCGCCATCTACCTGGAAAAGCGATTCGAAACCGTCATCGCCAGCTTCGGCGCGCCGGCCGCAGGTTGCGTCTTCGTACCGCTTAACCCGCTGCTGAAGCCGGAGCAGGTCGCCTACATCATGCGCGACTGCAACGTGCGCATGCTCCTCACCTCGCCGGAACGATACGCCCTGCTGAAGGAGAGCCTCGCTGACTGCCACGACCTGCGGCACGTCGTCCTAATCAACCACGACGCATCCAAGGCCGCACCGGGAACACTCCCCGTCATCGGCTGGCAGGAACTCCTCGCCATGCCGGAACAAAGAGGTTATCGCGTCATCGACACGGATATGACCGCGATCCTCTACACCTCCGGCAGCACCGGCAAGCCGAAAGGCGTCGTCCTCTCGCACCGTAATATGGTCGCCGGTGCCAAGAGCGTCGCCAGCTACCTCGAAAATACCGGTAACGACACTCTGCTCGCCGCCCTGCCCCTGTCGTTCGACGCCGGCTTCAGCCAGTTGACCACCGCTTTCCACTCCGGCGCCCGCGTCGTCCTCCTCAACTATCTGCTACCGCGCGACTTACTCAAGGCACTCGAACGGGAACGCGTCACCGGCCTGACTGCCGTACCGCCGCTCTACATCCAGCTGGCGCAACTCGACTGGCCAGCCAGCATCACCGACCATCTGCGCTACTTCGCCAACACCGGTGGGCGCATGCCGCGCGAAACGCTGGCGGCGTTGCGCGCGCGGATGCCGAAAACGAAGCCTTTCCTGATGTACGGCCTGACCGAAGCCTTTCGCTCAACTTTCCTGCCACCGAGCGAAGTCGACAAGCGCCCGGACTCGATCGGCAAGGCTATCCCCAACGCCGAAATACTCGTCCTGCGCGAAGACGGCTCGCCCTGCGCGCCCAACGAACCGGGCGAACTCGTCCATCGCGGTGCGCTGGTCGGCATGGGCTATTGGAACGACCCCGAGAGAACCGCCGAACGCTACAAGCCGCTACCCGCGCACACGCCCGGCCGCGAACCCGGCCTTGTCATACCCGAGCTCGCCGTTTATTCCGGCGACACCGTTCGAATGGACGAAGAAGGCTTCCTGTACTTCATCGGCCGGCGCGACGAGATGATGAAGACCTCCGGCTACCGCGTCAGCCCGACCGAAGTCGAGGAAGTCCTCTACGCGACCAAGCTGGTCGGCGAGTGCGTTGCCTTCGGCGTCGACCACGATACGCTCGGCCAGTCCATCCAGGTCATCGCCACCCCTCCCGACGGAAGCGAACTCGACGTACCGGCCCTTCTCGCCGAATGCCGCAACCGCATGCCGGCGTACATGGTCCCGCATGGCATCGATGTGCGGAACGGGCCACTGCCTCGCAACCCGAACGGCAAGATCGACCGTAAGACTCTGTCGACCGAATGGGTCGAGCGCAAACGGTAAGCGACTACCATGGCGACGAGAACCAAGAGTCGAATTCTGACGTGTAGGAGCGCAGATTTTCTGCGCGATGAAAGCGTCCGTAGCGAAGCAACCACCGTTTCGCCCAGTAGAACTGGGCTCCCACAAGGCACCGCCTTCCGCCATTTCTTGCATCAGATCAACTTACATGCCTTCTGATCGCCCGACGCCCAGCCACGCACCCATGACGCAATTTCCCGTCGAGAACGGCGAACTCCTGGTCGGCGGCATCCCGCTCACCCGCCTCGCCGCGCGCGTCGGGCAAACGCCGTTCTACGCTTACGACCGGCAACTGATGAACCAGCGCGTGGCTAACCTCCGCGCCGCGTTGCCGAGGACGGTGAAGATCCACTACGCGATGAAAGCCAACCCGATGCCGGCGCTCGTGGCGCACATGGCATCGCTGGTTGACGGCATCGACGTCGCTTCCGGCGGCGAACTGAAGGTCGCGCTCGATGCCGGCGCGAGTCCGCGAGAAGTGAGCTTCGCAGGCCCCGGAAAGAGCGACACCGACCTGCGGCGCGCAGTCGCTGCCGGCATCCTGATCAACATCGAATCGTTCCGCGAAGTCGCTGAACTCACCCGCATCACCGCCGAAACCAGCTACCCGGCCCGCGTCGCGGTGCGCGTCAATCCCGATTTCGAACTCAAGAGTTCGGGAATGAAGATGGGCGGCGGGCCCAAGCAGTTCGGCGTTGATGCCGAGCAGGTTCCGGACCTGCTCAAGCAAATCGGCCACGCCGGACTCACCTTCGAAGGCTTCCATCTCTTCGCAGGTGCGCAGAACCTCAAGGCCGAAGCCATCGTCGAAGCGCAGCAAAAGAGCTACGAACTCGCCCGGACGCTCGCCGCACACGCCCTCGCGCCCGTAAAGACCCTCAACCTGGGCGGCGGCTTCGGCATCCCCTACTTCCCCGGTGAACAGCGGCTCGACCTCGCGCCCATCGCCGCCAACCTCGCGGCGCTGGTCAAACGCGCCAGAAGAGACTTCCCGCAAGCGGAACTGGTCATCGAACTCGGCCGTTACCTCGTCGGTGAGGCCGGCCTGTACGTTGCCCGAATCATCGACAAAAAGATCTCACGCGGCCACGTCTATCTCGTCACCGACGGCGGTCTGCACCACCACCTCTCCGCCTCAGGCAACTTCGGCCAAGTCATCCGCAAGAACTACCCGGCCGCCATCGGTAACCGCATGGCGACGACCGAAACAGAAATCGCCTCTGTTGTCGGTCCACTATGCACGCCGCTTGATCTGCTCGCCGACCGGATGGAACTCAACGCCGCCGAAATTGGCGACCTTGTCGTCATCTACCAGTCAGGCGCTTACGGCTTCACAGCCAGCCCGCAGTCTTTCCTCGGCCATCCGGCATGTGTGGAGGTTCTTGTATGAAGGCGGTTATCAAGAATCGCACTAAACGCCAGTATCCACACAGCCTGCTGGCGTGTCGATCGTCGGCAGACCGGAACGCGGTCAACACGGGCTCAAACGACTGAATGGCCGATTTGAAACTCGCCCACTTCAACCCAGAACCCTGCAACTTCCCAAAACCGCAGGTTCCCTTGCTTCCAAGCTCGTCAAGGCTGGGGCTGGCCGGTCGCGGCGCTGATGAATCTGCCCACAAATCCACGTTCAGACATTTCACCCGAGGACGATATGCGCTTGGCGTAGCCTACCGGCTTGCCGGCGTGGGATGTGATGGAGCGCTTCTGGCACCCGCTTACCACTGCGTTACGATGCTCGACCCAGCGCTGAATCTGGGTGCGGACGTCCATTGCTACGCGCTGAATGCAGACCTCTCTCCCGACCTGAGCCAACTGGAACAACAACTGGCCGGCCTGGACACACCGGTAAAAGCACTTCTCGCCACGCATTTTTTCGGAATGACAAAGGACTTCAGCCTACTGAAACAATGGTGCGAAAATCATCGGATCAGCCTGATCGAAGACTGCTCGCACGTCTTATTTACACAGGACTTCCAGGCCGAAGGAACCGGCACCTACGGCCGATTCATCACCTCAAGCCCGTACAAGTTTTTCGCCTGCGATGACGGAGGTCTGCTTCACTCACCTGACGCAGCGCAACTTGAACACGTACAGACCGAAGCGCCTGGCTTCATCGACGAACTTCGCGGCATCAAGCACCGTATCGACACGATTCGATCGACGACTTCAATGGACGTTGGAATCGCCACAATCGATGAACGACTCCAGGCCCTCAGCATGATGCCGGTAGTTCGCGCAAGCGAACACACGACAGCCTATACAAAACCTTCCTCGCAGTTCTTGCCGACTGAAGTGAAAAAAAGCTCACTACGCAGTTCCCGCTTGATCGCCCGAATCTCTTCAATCGAAGAGAACGCGCGACGTAGAAGAAACAACTATGAACGCTGGATGGCGGCCGTTTCGGATCTGACAAATTGCCAACCGCTCTATCCCGAGCTGCCTGAGCACTGCATTCCGTACATGTTCCCGCTGCGTATCGACACCCCTGACCCGCACTTCTACTGGTTGAAGCACCTCGGCGTTCCGATCTGGCGCTGGGACGAAATGGCAGTTTCGAACTGCACCGTTGCCCAGGATTATCGATTTCATCTGCTGCATCTTCCTTGTCATCAATCACTAACAGAGAAACAGATGGACTGGATGATCGCGTGTATTCAAAAGACACTGCGGCATTCCTTCACAAGAAACGAAAGATGGGTGTGACATAAACATGCCAAAAATCACCCCAGAATTCGAAGTCCGATGTACTACGAGCATCGAGCAATTGTCACAAGAGATCACTACGCCTCATGGCTTTGCGGCCCGGGACAACATTGAGATCTCTGCGGACTGGTTTGCTCTCCTGCAAAGAAACGTCTACCCCGCCGATTCAGGGGTGAGGTTTTACTATGCGGCTAAAAGCAATACCCCAACTGCGCTATTGCCACTTCGCCTGACAAGAAAGGGGCGAATCCGGACCATTGAGTCGCTCGGCAACTATTACACGTCCCTGTATGCGCCACTGCTGACCGAACAGAACAACAGCCGCGTATTGGGCGATATGCTCGAGGCCGCCGCGCGGGATCATGGAGGAGCACACGTCATGCGTTTTGCTCCCATGGATCCGGAATCCTCCAGTTTCGAAGGTCTATATAGCGAACTACAAGCCATCGGCTGGATACCCTTCAAGTTCTTCTGTTTCGGGAACTGGTTTCTCAAAGCTAACGACGATTGGGGTACTTACCTAAAGAAACGAAGCGCCAACCTTCGTAGTGCGATCCGACGCAGGAGAAAAGAATTTTCAATAGCCGGAGGCACACTGGAAGTCGTTACAAAACTAGAGGGAATTGAGCAGGCAATAGAAGCATTTCAGGAGGTGTATTCCGCCAGTTGGAAAACCCCGGAGCCGTACCCAAACTTCGTACCGTCACTGATTCGCCTTCTCGCCGCCAACGGCATGCTCAGACTTGGCATCGCCCGACTGAATCAGACACCGGTTGCAGCGCAGCTATGGATCGTTGCTCAGGACAAGGCCAGCATATACAAACTGGCCTACCACGAAGCCTACGCATCCTTCTCGCCGGGAACGGTACTGACCAGTCACCTGATGCAGCACGTGATTGAGCATGATCACGTGAAAGAAGTTGATTTTCTGACAGGGGACGACAGCTACAAAAGAGTCTGGATGAGCAACCGTCGGGAACGCTGGGGAATCATTGCCTATAACCCGCGAACGGTCATCGGATTGGTGTTACTCGCCAATGAAGCACTCGGACGCCGGGCAAAATCTATTGGAAAAGTACTGAAAAGAACGCAGTGGAGATCATTGCTGACCTCAAGGCCAACTTTTTTGGCTGACGTGCAAAATAAAGACACAGCTCATCGAGACCCATATATGACATGGACAACCTACCCTATCGCGCGACTCGCGGAATATTCAACGCAATGGGATGCACTTGTTCGATCCCTCCCTGGTACACCTTTTCTGGAATGTGCATTCGTACAACCGCTGATAGACGTATTTGGAACAGGAGAAGAGCGCTTATGTCTCCTGCGCTCGAACCCGAACGGACCTCTGAAGGCAGCCGCAATCTTGCAGCGAGGTCGTAAAGGCCTATGGCAGACATTCCAACCATCACAGTTGCCACTCGGAGCCTTGGTTCTGGACGGAAGCATCGACTTCCTCGCAGCGTGCGGCGACCTGACAAACCAGTTGCCTGGCATAACCTTGGGGCTCGGGCTTTCCCAACTCGATTCACGTCTTCATCCCCGGCCAGATGACAGTCCAACTTTACGGACCCAAGACTACATTCAGACGGCCTGGGTGGATATCGATAGCACTTTTGAAACCTATTGGGACGCACGAGGAAAGAACCTCAAACAGAACACCCGGAAACAGAGAAACAAACTAGCGGCAGAAGGTATCGAAACCAGAATTGAGTGCATCACGCGTCCGGAAGATGTCCCCAAGGCCATAGAGGACTACGGAGTACTTGAAAGCACAGGGTGGAAAGCCGCTGACGGCACAGCAATTCTCCCGGACAACGACCAGGGGCGCTTCTATCGAAAAATGTTCGAAGAATTCTGCAATGAAGGGCGGGGACGTATCTATCGATACTGGTTCGGCGAGAAAGTGGTGGCCATGGATCTTTGTATCCACGACGATGAAGCCATCGTGATTCTGAAGACGGCCTACGACGAGTCGTTCAAGACCGTCTCTCCGTCGACCTTGATGCGCCAGGAGGAATTTCAACAACTGTTCGAAGAAAGACGCTTCGCTCGAATCGAGTTCTACGGCAAGGTCATGGAGTGGCACACGCGCTGGACAACTCAAAGTCGTGCGATCTATCACACCACATCGTACCGATGGGCCTGGCTAAAGCGGCTACACGCGAGGATGTCCAGCGCACAGGAATCCAAAGAAGCATCTGCCGACTCAGGAATCATCATCCCTGCCAATGTTGGAGTCGAGGCGATCTCCGCCAGCCCACCGTCGCCCAAGAAGGACGACTGATCTCACATGGAAGCTCGAGACAAACCGTCGTTTCGGGCTAAATTGCATCAGGGCGAATTGTACGTAGGCAAACTTCTATCGAGAAAACGAAACATGAACCGTCTCCTAATGATCGCCTACCACTTCCCACCGCTCGCGGGCAGTAGCGGGATTCAGCGCACCTTGCGTTTCGTGCAGCATCTTCCGAAGCTCGGCTGGGAACCCATCGTCCTCTCGGCTTCCCCGCGTGCCTACGAGCGCACCAGCGACGATCTTATGGCCGACGTGCCGGACGGGACCATCGTACGCCGAGCGTTTGCGCTCGACACGGCGCGCCATCTGTCGATCAAGGGTCGCTACGTGGGGGCCATGGCCCGGCCCGATCGCTGGGTAAGCTGGAAGTTCGCCGCCGTTCGCGAGGGCATGCGGATGATTCGTCAGTTCAAACCTGAGGCCATCTGGTCGACGTACCCGATTGCCACCGCACACCTGATCGCCGCAGAACTGCAGGAACGAAGTGGTCTCCCCTGGATCGCTGATTTTCGTGACCCGATGGCACAGGACGGATACCCTGCCGACCCGCTGGTCTGGCAGAGTTACAAATCGATCGAAGAAAAAGCTGTGGCATCGGCCCGCTTCAGCACGTTCACGACACCGGGCGCGGCAAGAGTCTACCGGCAGCGCTACACGACCAATGCGGAAAAAATTGCTGTTCTGGAAAACGGATACGACGAAGATACCTTTTCCAATATAGAGAAGGCCAAAGGACCACAACAAGCGATTCACGCCGGCACAATCACCCTGCTCCACAGCGGAATTGTCTATCCGGCGGAACGAGATCCGACCCAGCTGTTCGAAGCGCTCGGGCGACTCAGTTCAACAAATCGGATACAGCCAGGAATGCTCAAGATCCGGTTCCGCGCCTCTGTTCATGACGACCTGCTGAATTCGCTCGCACAGAAATACGGCATTACCGAATTCATCGACTGCCAGCCGCCAATCGCTTATCGGGAGGCGCTATACGAAATGCTCAATGCCGATGGGCTTCTGGTCATGCAGGCCTCAAACTGTAATGAACAGATTCCAGCCAAGATCTACGAGTATCTGCGAGCACGGCGCCCCATTCTGGCCTTGACGGATCCAGAAGGCGATACGGCGGCAACACTGCGTCACGCCGGAATAAAAGCCATTGCACGACTGGACTCGGTGGTGGAAATTGAAGATGCGTTGCTCGCCTTCATCGCGGAGATCAAAGGAGGCAACCCGGCCCTACCGAATGAAGACGCTGTCGGTCAGGCATCGCGAGAAGGCCGAGCCAAACAATTGGGAGAGCTTCTCAATGCGTGTTTGCGTCAATAGAGACAAAGACTGTCGTAGCCCAATAAAGGAACAGCGCTTGTTGTCCCGCTCAACCGATCTGTTGGTAGCACTTATCGCGTTGGCTCTTGGCGGAGTCTTGATCGCAAACCACCCGTTCGGCCCGTTATTTCCCGCGACTGCCTTTCTCTTCTATGCAGCGTTTGTGTTTTATCAGCCGAGCGCTTTCCTGATCGTTATTCCAGCGTTGTTGCCAATCATTGGCTTCGCCCCCTGGACAGGTTGGATTACTTTCGAGGAACTCGATTTACTGATCCTCGCAACAGCGACAGGTGGCTACGCAAGACACGCTGTGGATAAGGAACAGGCATCAACTCAACGTGTATCGTTCGTGTTTATTGTCTTGGCAACGCTGATGTCGATGTCAGTCCTCGTTTCGATGCTTCGAGGCTTTTCTGACGCTGGAGGATTTGTTTTTGGCTGGTTTCAGGGCTATGACGGACCGATGAATAGCGTGCGTGTCGGCAAGGGTTTCTTCCTCGCCTTGTTGCTCGCGCCTCTGATAAGTCGTCTTCAACATACAGCCGTGAAAAACGCTAGTCGACAACTGGCGGTTGGCACCGCGATTGGGCTAGGCACGGCATCCTTGGCAGCCTTGTGGGAACGTCTCGCCTTTACCGATCTTTTGAATTTTTCGAGCGATTACCGGACAACCGCGCTCTTCTGGGAAATGCATGTCGGCGGCGCGGCTCTGGATGGATGGCTACTCCTTACGGTACCGTTTTCAATCTGGGCGCTACGAAACGCCCGAAGTACCTGGCACGTCATAATCTCGCTTGGTTTGGTTTTGCTTGCGGCTTATGCATCCTTAACCACCTTTTCGCGTGGTGTATATCTTGCACTCATCGTCGCATTACCTCTGCTTGCTCTTAAAAGTGCTGTTCAACGAACGCTGCCACATACCCAGCCAGAGCCGCCAACATGGGGAATGCTCAAATGGATGATTACTTTCATCCTGCTGTACGTTTTGTCAGCACTTGTATTCCCCGGCAGCGGGTATCGCGGATTACTGGCGCTGACAGGGCTCGTCACCGTGTCACTGTCGATGAACTCAGTTTTAAGACAATCCCCTCGCTCGCAATTACTGATTGGTATCGTCGCTGGCGTGATGGTCGGACCATTGCTCATGGTCCTGTCCCGTTACATACCCAAGGGGCCATATCTCATCTATGCGCTACTTCTTGTTTTTGCGATCACGCTCCTGTACTGGTCAAAAGCGCAAACCAACCAACGCAGAACAGCACTCTGTATGGCTTGCTACATTGCCCTGATTCTCAGCACCGTGAACGTGGCAAGCCACTGGGGGGGGACCAAAGGATTGCTTGGCATGGTCGGCGCCTCATCCATCATTCTTTTCATAGTGGTCTGGGGAACGCTATCAACCAAACCGCTCTGGCCAAACAACTTTCGTTGGCAGGGAAATGTGATCGCCGCTGCGTTTACATTTAGCGCTGTAGTTGCTGTTTTTTCAGGGGGAGTCTATATGGAAGACAGATTCTCTACATCCAGCAAAGACTTCAAAGCGCGAATATCACATTGGACGCAAACGTTGTCTCTTCTGCAAACTCCTTGGGATCTGGCATTCGGAAAAGGCCTCGGTAGATTTCCTGCCAACTACTACTTCGCGGTACCAAATGCGGCATTCCCAGGGACATATCACCTAAACCACAATCATCAGAATGCTTGGCTATCTCTCGTTGGATCACGATTTCCAATGAGTTTTGGAGACATCTTTCGGATTTCGCAAAGGCTCGATTTTGAAGCACACGAACCGTTTGAAGTTCGGCTAAAGCTTCGCGCAATTTCTGATGTATCCATTCATGTTGAGGTCTGTGAAAAACACCTTCTTTATGCTGGACGATGTGCAATAGGACGCGTTGCAATCAAAGCAACGAACGGAGAATGGCGTTCTGTAGCGTTTCCGCTGGTTGGCTCATTGATATCCGCTGGCTCGTGGCATGCACCGCGCCTGACAACGTTCTCGTTAGGCGTTGGCAATCAAAGTGGTCAGGCAGACATCGATGATGTGGAACTAAGCAGCTACGGGAGATCAAACGTACTGCTTAACAGTGACTTTGGCGATGAGATGCAGCACTGGTTTTTCAGCAGCGACCGAAATCACATGCCTTGGCACGCCAAGAATCTCTTTGTAAACCTTGTTTTTGATCAAGGGCTCGTCGGTTTAGCCCTTTTCGTTCTTCTGACACTTGTAGCTCTCTGGCGCCTAGCTATTGGGAAGGGGCGTGACCACGAATTGTCTTCATATCTCGCCGTCGCCATTGTTGGATTTCTTGTCGTTGGCATGTTTGATAGCCTGATAGACGTTCCAAGATTGGCGTTCTTCTACTATCTGCTGATCTTTTATTCACTATCTCTCGGGTCCAGAAAAACCAATCATCACTTACGGCATCATTGATCATTCTCAACGCCACAACTCTTCAAACCATTGGCGCCAAAAAGGGGGGCTTTGATGGATTCGATACATGAACCGATATAGAGTCATCGATCGTTGTCGCGGACTGCTGTTCGTTTTGATGATGAATACGCACGCGCTCACCCTTGCTGACGTACCCCATGCCCACTGGCTGTTTTCCGACCTATGGCTGCCTAACGGCTGGGCGACCGTCGTTTTTGTCGTACTTTCAGGGTATGGAGTGGGTTACGTTTTTTCGCCCCGCCCCTCAATTGAGGAACGTGATCAGGCATTACGACATCGAAGTCTGCAAATTTTTGCCGTCATGCTGGTATCCAACACCGTGTTTGCAGCTCTAAAACAGGTTTCGCTGGGAAACAGCTCAATCCTTCTCAGCCCAAATTGGTGGCTGGGCTTCATCACTTTGACTTCCGAATGGACGATCTCTGGAGTGCTGTTGCCGACAGGCCTGGTTGTATTGTGCGGCCCATGGATAATCCGCTGGACGCAGCGTGCACCGTGGGGAGTTCTGCTCGCTCTCGCGTTGGCGAGACTATCGATGTCCGTGCTTGTTGTTGCACTGAGCACACCTGCTCTAATCGATACGTGGCTGGTGAGATTCTTCTTCACTGAAGGCCTGGGTGGGTTCCCGGTACTCCCATTCGTCGTCAACGGTTGTATCGGAATTTGGCTGGGCATGCTGCACCATCGAAGTGAAAACACATGGCGCATTGCCATGGGTTTGCTGCTTGCATTTCAGTTGCTCATTTACCTATCCATCGTATTTCCGGAAGTCCCCTACGAACCACTTGCCGTCTCATCGATTGGAGCCGTCAGCAAGTTCGCCTGGATGATGCTGATCACCTACCTTTGTGCTGCGCTCGTATTTCAAACTTTCACGAGCGCAATTGAGTTGCTCGGCCGATATGCGCTGTGCTCATTCATATTGCACCGCGTGTTTCTTCACGCGATAGACATCGGATTTCGGAGCGTCGGATTCATCGACCTTTCGTCCGAAATTCACTACGTTGTTTTGTTTATCGGAGTGCTGTTCATGACATGGGCTCTTTGTGCTGCCCGTCGGCGCCATCAGGCCATAGACACTTTTTTGAAGCGCATCTGGCTATAGATGGCTTTTCGATCATTCAACATCGGGCCCCGGAAGACAATGGCACTTAGCTATCATTCGAGCGTAACACACGGTATAACCCGAGGAACCATTGAGTCCTCATGCGTATTCGACGCAAATCCAACTCGGCATAACTCATGACAACCAATACAGACTTCCTTGCACTCGGCAAACCCCGTTTCACCCCACCCGAACTGGCGAAAATCGCCGCGCGAGACGGAACCGAAGCGGCCTGGCGACAAGCATTTCAGCGTTCTGGAAGCAAAGCGCCCGAGAGCGTATCCGGTGATTTTGCGGTCGCGCTCGGCGAGCCAAACGGCAGAGTATTCATGGCCATCGACCGATTTGCCATGCGAACACTGTGTTACCGAAAAGTTGGTGATCAACTCCGTTTTGCCGAACGCGCCGACGAACTGGCTGACTCAAACACGGAACTTGATCCGCAAGCGATTTTCGACTACCTGTACTCCCACGCAATCCCATCACCCCGCACAATCTTCAAGGGCGTCTATCGGGTCCCGCCAGGTCATTACGTCTTGTTTGAAGATGGCAAGCTGACCGTTGCGCCGTACTGGACTCCATCCTTTATAGAAGACCAACACCCATCATTTGACACGTTGCGCGATGAATTCCGGCATCTACTGCAGCAGGCAACGGAGCGCCAACTGGATGGCGGCAAGGCGGGATGTTTCCTAAGTGGCGGTACGGATAGCTCAACCGTGGCCGGCATGATCGGGCTGGTGCGCGGCACCCCGACTGCAACGTACTCGATTGGCTTCAAAGCCGACGGCTATGACGAAATGGCCTTTGCCCAAATCGCCGTACGCAAGTTCAACACCGAACACCACGAGTACTACGTTACGCCGGAGGATCTGGTGCGCAGCATTCCGATGGTGGCCGCACACTACGATCAACCCTTTGGCAACTCATCCGCCCTGCCCGCCTACTACTGCGCCAAGATGGCCAGGGACGACGGTGTTACCCGTATCCTCGCTGGAGACGGTGGGGACGAACTCTTTGGTGGCAATTCCCGTTACGCCAAGCAGCGGGTCTTCGACTGGTACGAGCACATCCCCGGCGTCTTCCGCAAAGGCCTTATGGAACCGATTCTGGGAACGGACCTCGCAGGCCGGCTGCCGCTGGTTCGCAAAGGTGCCAGCTACGTCGAACAAGCCAGCGTCCCCATGCCGGACCGGCTGCGAATGTACAACCTGATTACCCGACTCGGCATCGAACAGACCGTAACCGGTGAATTCCTGGCACAGGTTGACACGTCCCTTCCTCTGCAACAACAACGGCAAGTCTGGGCTGGCGCTCGAACCCGCAGCAACACCAATCGTGAACTCGCTTACGACTGGCGCTACACGCTCGCGGAGAGCGATCTGCCGAAAGTCTGCGGCACAACCCGACTGGCCGATCTCGATGTCGGTTTTCCAATGCTGGACGACGACCTCCTGGCGTTCTCTCTGCGCCTGCCGGTCGACTACAAGCTCAAGGGACTGAAACTCCGCTGGTTCTTCAAGGAAGCCTTGCGCGGTTTCCTGCCCGATGAAATCCTGGTCAAGAAAAAACAAGGTTTCGGGCTTCCTTTTGGGGTATGGACGACACAAGACGAAGCGCTCAAGAAAATGGCCTCCGACTCTGTGCGAGGCTTGGTTGACCGTGGCATTCTGAGAGCGGATTTTGTCGATGCGCTGCTGAACAAGCACTTATACGAGCACCCTGGTTATTTCGGCGAAATGATCTGGATTTCGATGATGCTTGAGCAATGGCTCAAGGGACATGCTCCTGACTTTAAGATCGGAAGATCTTAAGCTTCTACGGTAGAAGACCATGAACTCACGCCTTCTCCACCTGTTGAAAACTAACCATGGAAGCTTCCGCGGCCTGATACGTATTCTTCTAGGACAGCTTGAGTATGTAACCGGGCGACTCGACAAACACATCTTCCCGACACCTCGTAAAGTTGAACGCCTTGTGTTTGTCTGCCTCGGCAACATCAACCGAAGTGCGTTCGCCGAGGGCGTCGCTCGAAAACATGGCGCAAAAGTGTGTTCCATCGGGTTATCCACTACAACGGGCGTGCCTGCATTCCCTACGGCGGTTGACACTGCCAGAGAATGGGAGATTGATCTCTCAGCACATTCGGCAACGGACATCGCGGACTACGAATTTGTGTTAGGCGACCTCTTGCTGGCCATGGAGGTTCGTCATGTCGATGCTCTCCTGGCTCGCGGCATTCCGCCCAACGCCATAGCGCTGCTAGGCCACTGGTCGTCGCCGCACCGAATTCACTTGCATGATCCACACACCCTTTCAGACGACTACTTTCGCACATGTTTTACGCTGATCCACTCCGCGGTTACCCATTTGGTGCGTGAACTTCGCGCAGCGCAAAGCCCCAGCGTCAGCCAATGAACATCTATCTGACATTCGACGTTGAGGTCTGGTGCAACGGCTGGAATGATCTGGACGCCGTTTTCCCCGGCCACTTCCAGCGCTACGTTTTCGGACGTTCAAGACACGGCGACTACGCCTTGCCCAAAACGCTGGAGATACTCAACCGCCATGGGCTCAAAGGCGTTTTTTTTGTCGAGCCACTGTTCGCTGCACGCTTCGGCACCGAACACCTGGCGACCATCGTCAAACTGATTCACGATGCCGGCCAAGAGGTGCAATTACATATCCATCCGGAATGGACCGACGAAATCTCACCACCCATCATCGAAAACGTCAGTCGCAAGCGGCAACACCTGAGCCATTACACCGTCGACGAACAGACGCGCCTGATTGCTTTTGCCAAACACCTGCTGGAAAGCGCCGGCAGCGGCCCGATCAGCGCCTTTCGTGCCGGTAGTTTTGCGGCCAATCGCGATACCTTCCGCGCGCTCAAGGCCAACGCCATCGAGATCGACAGCAGCCTGAACCGCTGTTACCCGGTGAGCGGCCCCGATCTGCGTCCAGAGCATGGATTCCTTTCACCCTTCGATGTCGAGGGCGTTTGCACCTACCCGGTCAGCGTATTCAAAGACGGCTTTGGCAGTGAACGTCCGGCACAGGTTGGCGCCTGCAGCAGCAGCGAAATGCGCCACGCAATTCGAAGTGCAGCAAAGAGCGGCCTGACCGACTTTGTCGTACTGTCGCATAACTTCGAAATGCTCAAGACGGACAGCGCGCAACCAGACCAGATTGTCGTCAAACGCTTCGAGAATATCTGCGCTTTCCTGGCAGAAAACCGGGAAACACTAACAGTTGGCGGGTACACCAGAGCGCTCTTGCCTGCCGCACCGGTTCTACATTTACATCCTGTACCGATGACTTCAACCGTCATCCGACACGTGGAACAGCTCGCCCGGCGCTTGTATTAGCTGCCCCGCAATATGTCCGCCTCTAGCGTGCCCAACAATCTGACCGCCCCTGTCCGAACAATGCCATCGAGAAATCCAGGCCCGTGTAGAGAATATTCACCACTCCGACCAATTACTGCCTCGCCCCGATGGAATACAAAGTTGCCGTCGTGCTGCCCAACACCGGTATCCCGTATCGGAGAGCAATCGCCGAAGGAACGAATGGACCGGCGTTCGCCAGGGTGACTAATTCATACAACTCGGGGGACGGATCAATAGTGTGAACTATTGCCTTTGGAATATGATTAGTCTGAATCACGCTTGCGCCATAAACATCCATCGGAGATTTTGCCGACCACGTCTCGTTCATAAAATATTACGATCGTTTCTATGGCAATAAAGAGCGTCCTCATCGGCCATTTGACGACCTGCGGAACTACGAAAACATGCCAAAACCAAAGACCGTTCTGTTGTTAACTCTGGTAATAGTCATCGGTTTCTTGACCCATGCGTTGTCGTTTTTTTTCGGACCGCAGGTCATTAATGGTCCAGACATCAAGATCCACTTTCGTTGGGCACTTCAGTTTGCAGCGGCGCTATCGGAAGGCTCACTATACCCGCGGTGGGCATCCTACAGCTACTTTGGCCTCGGCGACCCAACCTTTCTCTACATGCACCCACTGTTCTACTACGTGGTTGCTGCATTTAGCGCTTTGTCGGGAAATCTCTGGACCGCCATTCTTGCTGCCGGAGCAGTGAGCACCTCGGCCAGTGCTGCTTTTACCTATTTCGTGGCCCGCAAATACGCATCGGTGTCGTTAGCGGTTGCAGCTGCTTTCGCAATAGCGGTGTCACCATACGCGTTTCACTTGGCGCACTATCAACAGTTCCTGCCCATGCACTTTGCAACACCATTCCTAGTGCTTTATCTCGGTGCGGTGGCGACTGTCAACGGAAAAAATCGCGTCCTTTTTACCGCTGTCCCACTTGCCACGCTGATCATGTCTCATGTCCTCACTGCGTTTATGGCCCTCATCTGCACTGGCGTAGTTGTACTTTTTCGTGCAGCGCGCGCGCGCGATTCTGGCGCTCGCCTGTTGATCCAGCACGGGCTGGGTGTATCGCTGGCCCTGGCTCTATCGGCCATCTACTTATTACCGGCATTGACGACCCAAAACCTGATCACCCCAGCCGGGTGGTATGCGCCAATTCATCTGGATTGGCGCAACGCTTTTCTCTTTCAATGTTTCACGCTACCCGAAGCCGGGTTCCGTTGGTTTCATCTGCAATGGACCATCCCGCTTCTCACGGTTCTGGCTTGCGGCCTTTCAGGGTGTTTTCTCTGGTTGTCTCCAACGCGTGGCGACACATGGCACCGTTCCGCTGAAATGCTGTCAATCGCACTGCTTGCCCTCCTGCTGGGTTCAGAAATCTCGTACCCATTGTGGGAACATGTCGGGATTCTTCGACGTCTGCAGTTTCCGCTTCGGTTTCTTGATGTTGCTTGCGTCGCGTCGGTTTTTTCGCTCGTTTGGTCCGCTGCGTGCCTGGCGCAGCTGAGACGACGATTTATCTGGCTCGGGATCGGCCTGTTCCTCGTTGGCGGTGCAGCCATGCTGGGCGCACTGGAGCGGCAATTCGTTGCCGAAGCCAAACCTGCATATACCGTCGCTGCGCCGGGCAATACACAGGCAGGACAGGCTGAGATGAAACCAGCAGGCGTTGGTAACGACTGGCAAGATTACCTCGATGGCGGCGGCTTCGAGGCAGAGTGTGCAAACCTGAACTTGACCTGTACCAGCATGCTCTCCAAGACTCACCACAAAATCTGGTCGATTCAATCCGCGACGGATAAGCAGTCGGTCAAGATGCCGATCTTCTGGTTCCCCGGATGGGAGTTCTCGGCAAACGATCGGGTGGTCATACCAACGGTCGACTCAGGCACTGGCCTCCCGATAATCAATTTGGCTGCTGGGACAAGCACAATTGAAGCCAGGTGGATTGGCATCCCCCAAGAACGTTTTGGCGCTTGGCTATCAACGCTTGCGTTGTTGATTTCCCTCGGGCTGGGGGCGTTCGCCGGTCGGTGGCACAAGGTGAAAGAATTGACTCATGTGGCGTGAATTTCTCAAATTCGCCAATACCGGCGCAGTCGGTACCGCGGCACACTATGGCGTTCTCTGGAGTCTGGTCAATCTATTTGCCATCAACCCTGTGCTGGCTTCCGCTGCGGGCGCAATAACCGGTGCAGCAATCAACTATATTCTGAATTACCACTGGACCTTCAACAGCAAGCTTCCCCACTCGCGCACACTGCCTCGCTTCCTGGCCATTGCGGCAGCTAGTCTTGTGCTGAATACCTGGTTAATGGCAATGCTGGTTTCCAAGACAACGTTGCACTATCTGATTGATCAGTTGATTGCAACGGGAGTGTGCTTGACGATTAACTATGTTGCCAGTCGATTCTGGGCATTTAGCGGCAAATACCGGTGAAATACGAATGTCGCTGATCAGACGACCCGCCCCGGCTTTGGCGCTGGTTATTCCGTTGACCGTGTTTGTGTTGTCAAGCGTCATCTGGTCAGCGCCACTAATGCTAAATCGTTTCGCCTGGATCGCCGATTTCTTTGTTCATTACCAATGGGCTGCCCAGTTTGAGTCCGCCATACACGAGGGATTTTTTGTACCGCGCTGGGCGACGATGAGTCATGAAGGTCTGGGCGATGCTACTTTCTTGCATATTCATCCGCTTTACTACTACTTGGTTACAGGGATAAATGCCGTTGTTGGCAACCTGTGGATATCAATGAAACTGGTCGTCGTTTGCTCGCACATCGTGTTGGGATGCGGCATATATGGATTGATTTATCGCAAACTTGGTCGAGGCCCCGCGTTATTGGCAGGATTGAGCGCGCAGTGGTTGCCCTACCACTTCTTCTTGATCAATTATTCGCAAGCGTTTCCGACCATTCTCGCCATAGCAATCGCCGGACTCGTTCTGGCTGCCGTTTTTGGCGATTATCCGGAGCCAATCTGGATTCCATTGGTCAGCTTTCTGATCGCTGGTGTTGTGATCGCACATATACTGATTGCATTCACCTTGCTTGTTTCGCTTTCTCTATCGCTTTTATTTTCCGCGCTTGCAAATGGAACGAGGAACAAGAGGAATTTTGGTTTTCTGGTCTTCTGGTCAATTGCGGCCATGCTTGGTTTGGGTCTATCCGGCTGGTATTGGATTCCGGCATTGTTTGGCAGATACATGATTAACCCGAATGGCTGGGATTTGCAATTGCTGCTACCTCAACTTTCCTGGAACAGAAATTTCATCTTCCCATTCATTACCGCATTGACTGAAGGATCAACGTCAGTAGCGATCCTCTGGCTATCTCCACTACCTCTGGTATTGATCAGTCTGTATGCGGCAATACGTTCAAAGACCAGGCAAGTAAATTTCCCGATTGAATACAACCGGGAAATTTTCTCGATCGTTCTGCGCGCTAGCCTCATTTCGCTTTTCTTGTCCTGCGGATTATCTTGGCCCATCTGGAGATTACTTCCGATATTTCACCAACTGCAATTCCCTTGGCGATTTCTTGGTGTTTCTGGACTTGCATCAGCGATACTTATCGGCAGTATTTTTGGCTTGACTGGGTTATCGCCGTGGCCAAAACGCATTGCCATTCTTTCTTTCATTTGTTGCCTTTCGGCAACACTCCTGTTGGCAGCTCAAACCTTCCATGGCGGCAAAACTGTTGTGGCGGATGAGCAATGGCTGGTCGGCGATTTTGGACAACCGGAATACCTCCCATCTGGAGTTCCCGCAACGCAATCGCGCAAAAACGATGGAAAATTCCTTTGTCGGAAACCAGACGAGCGCTGTTCGGTGATGCTCAATGCGAGTCACGAAAAAACTTACAAAGTCGAGCTGGGCGAACCGGCGACTATCGAATTCCCAATTTATTTCCACCCCGGGTGGCGCGCGACGATCGAGGGAAAAACAATAGCGGTGAAGATCAACAATACAAACGGCCTTGTTGAAGCCTCAATGCCCACAGGCGTAAATATCGTTCGAATTTTCTGGGAAGGTACTTGGCTGGAAAAAATTGGCGCCTGGCTGTCAGTCATTTCCCTCTTCTTGGTGATCATGTCGCCAACTATCGTTCGCAGCCTGCCCGGGCGCTTGCCGAAAAAGCTATCGCAATCTTTTTATCCGAGTACTGCAGAGGAAATCAGAAGCAAGAGTAGCGGATAGAGGAGCAACGTTTTTTCACGCGCTTTCTGGGTAACATCAATAGTGATCAATACCATTCCGGGAGGACACAATAATGAGTTCTATCGAAAACGCTTCACCACGGCCTGAAAACTGGCTTCTCTCCGTCGTCGTTCCTGCGTACAACGAACAGGAAGTGTTGCCGGAACTGCACAGCCGCCTGGTTGCCGTTTTGGAAAAATCATGCAAGCACTACGAGATTATTTACGTCAATGACGGCAGTAGCGATACAACCCTGCAAGTGATGCGCAACTTGCAGAAAGCCGATCATCACGTTGGTTACGTCAACCTGAGCCGCAATTTCGGCAAAGAAATTGCGATGACAGCCGGTCTCGATGCAGCTCGCGGCGACGCCATTGTAGTCATTGATGCCGACCTTCAAGACCCGCCTGAAATCATTCCGCAATTCATCGAGGAGTGGCAGAACGGACACGATGTGGTCTATGCGCGGCGCGTCAGCCGTGCCGGTGAAACATGGCTCAAAAAAGTTACCGCACGCGGATTCTACCGAGTCATCCAGCGGATGGGGCCGGTGAGCATTCCTGAGGACGTGGGCGATTTCCGTCTCTTGAGCCGCCGTTCCGTGGACGCACTCAAACAGGTCCGAGAACGTCATCGCTTCATGAAAGGCCTGTTTGCCTGGATCGGATTCTCCCAAAAGGCAATTGATTATCAACGTGATGCCCGATTTGCCGGAGTAACCAAATGGAACTATTGGAAACTCTGGAACTTTGCCATTGAAGGCATAACGTCGTTCAGCATTGCGCCACTCAAGGTTTCAACCTACGTCGGCCTGGGTGTGGCCGTCATGGCATTTCTGTATGCCATGGTTGTCATCTACAAAACCCTGGTTTTTGGTGACCCCGTGCAAGGCTATCCATCCTTGATGGTTGTGGTGCTTTTCCTCGGCGCAGTCCAGCTCGTAGGGATCGGCTTGCTCGGCGAATACCTTGGGCGCATATTTGTTGAGACAAAAATCCGACCGCTGTACCTGCTGGACGAAATCAGGCACGCCGGTGTTGCACTGCCGGTACAGTTCTGTGACGATCAGCAGATCGAAGATGTCGCCTGCGGAGTAACGCCAGCTCCGGTTACCCACTAAGAAACGCAATTTAACACCGGACAAAAAAGTCGGTCACATAATCCGAACCAAGGCACGACAGGGATGGTAAATTGATGAATCGCTGGTTCTCGTTATATCTGGATGTCGTGCGACTGATGGCAGCTGGATTCGTTGTATACGCTCATACCAACGTTCGCTTCCTTTTGCCGACCAAACTCCCTCTTGCTGAGTTTGCGCATTCGGCGGTAACCGTATTTTTTGTTCTGTCCGGTTTTGTTGTCGCATTCGTGGCCGACCAGAGGGAACGTTCTCCCGTGAAATACGCGGCCAGCCGCACCTCGCGAATTCTCTCCGTTTCAATACTGGCCGTGATACTCACCCCGATCATCGATAGCGTGGGCCATTTCGCGTCACCAGAAATTTACGCAAATCTGATTCCGTCTGACTATGCGTTGGTACGCATCCTGTCCGGACTGACGTTTCTCGGCGAAATTTGGTCGATTTCGATCATGATGTTCTCCAATCTTCCCTATTGGTCGCTGAATTATGAGGTCTGGTATTACGTTCTTTTTGGCGTCTATTGCTTCGTAACACCGGGACGAAAGTGGTGGGTAATTGGATTTCTGTGCCTGTTCCTCGGGCCAAAAATTATCTTGATGTTTCCTTGCTGGCTCGCTGGCGTTGTCGCCTATCGTTGGCGAAATGCCGAAAGAATGACAACATCGCTCGCCCTGTCGCTTTGGATTCTCACATTCTTGTCATTTCTCGCATACCACCATTTCGATTTGATGCGGGCCTTTAGCGACGGCGTTGTACGCAAACAGTGGGGCGACTGGTACTACGTCGAGATGAATTTCTCCCGTTATTTCGCCGCTGATTGGCTGCTTGCAATCATCATCGCAATCAACTTCGTCGCCACACAGAAACTGACAACCGGAGTACCCGACTTGAAGGCTGGCACGTTGGGCTGGGTTGGAATTATCGGAAGCCTGACTTACGCCCTTTACATCATCCACTTTCCATTTATCTACATGTGGGGTTCAGTCTTTCAGGCCATGGTGCCAGGTGCCGTGAAATATTGGCTAGTGCTCGCACTTACGTTGATCTCGGTCGGCGTTGTCGCGTTCATTGGTGAAAAGCTGAGGCCTCGCATGCGCAGGTCATTCGAACGCGCCTTTGGCCATGCGACAGTCGTCAAATGGTCGTCGCGGTGGGCCAACAAGACGGCATGAAACACTCACGATTCGAAGTACCGCAAAAATGGAATCACCTCTGAGAAGAAACTGCACTCGTTTCCCCCTCGACCGCGCGGCCAATCGAACACATATTGATGCTGCTCTATGAAGGGTGAAATTTCCGCCGTACCGGCACATGAACATGCTTGGCCTTCCCCCATTATGATTTTCGAGTGCGGAAGCCCTAGGGGCAAACTAGACAGTAACGCCTATTGGTGGTCGACTACGACGATGGTTGCGCTATCAGTCTTTGCATTCGGGTATATCACAAAGAACAAGCGTCATTTTTTGAAGCGTTGGGTCGAGCAAGGTCTCTCAGCCTGTGAGCAATTTGCTGTTGGGAAATGGTATGCCATCAATCGTTAGCCATCTGCCTCCGTGCATAGTTCTTGGACTGGAAACCCAAATCGGCCTGAGTATCGTGAGAGAGCTTGGTCGCGCTGGGGTGCCGGTAATCGGTATTGCGCAGGAAGCGGATGCCATTGGCCTGAGTTCTCGCTATTTGGCGCATCGCTTGGTTGCCCCCAGCCCACGCAGCCCCGAACTGATTTCGATGATTCAAAAACTGGGCGACGAATTCGGTTCGTGTTGCCTGATCACGGTGTCTGAAGCAAATCTTCTTTGGCTAGCGAATCATCGAAAGGAATTCGGCAAGGTGAGACCCGTTCTACCGCCGCCGACAGCGATGGAAATCGTCCTTGACAAGGCGCGAACACTAGAAATTGCTCGCTCACTCGAAATTAACACCCCGGAGACAATTGAGCCAACTTCAATGGACGAAGCCGAACGACTGGTCGCCCATTTCCGTTTTCCGGTAGTTCTAAAGTGGAAAGACCCGAACGCCGCGATGAAATCTCTCGCGCCACATGGAATAGAGCTGGTCAAAGCCGAGTACGCCCATACTCCGGAACAGTTTATAAGCATTGTCCGTCGTTATGAACCAATAGGAATGTGGCCGCTGGTTCAAGAATATTGTCCAGGTGTAGGTCTTGGCCAGTTCTTCTATATGCACGAGGGCCGTGCTATTCGCCGCTTTCAGCATCTGCGTATTGCAGAGTGGCCACCTGAAGGCGGTTTCTCAAGCGTCTGCGATTCTGTCCCTTTGACCGAACACCAAGCTCTTCAGGAGCAGTCCATCGCCCTACTCCAATCGATTGGTTGGCAAGGTGTTGCAATGGTTGAGTATCGCCTGGACAAGGAAACCGGACGCGCCGCACTCATGGAAATAAACGGCAGATATTGGGGAAGCTATCCTTTGGCAATGCATTCGGGAGCCAGTTTCGCTTTGCTGTCCTACTTCGTAGAAAACCAGTTGTACCCGCGCCCTCTTCCTCAGATCAGAGATGGCTTACGTTGCCGCATGGTCGCAACTGAAGTCAAAAGACTGAAACGAGTCATCTTCCAGCCGGAGTTGATTTCCGACAAAACATTTGATGTTATGAAAACATCAGAAATCAGAAGATTCGTTTTTGACTTTTTTAGACCTAGAAAAGTCCACTATTTTGTGTGGGCCGCAAGTGATCCCGGCCCGTTTATTGCTGACCTTACAAATATGGCAAGGAAGATCTGGAAAAGAGAACACCCTGAGTAACAGAGCTAGATACCCACTCCGTGTGAAACAGAAAGGGATCGGGCCGTTCATTTAAAGACAACCAATGACCTTCTTGGTTAAATGGTGCTGTATCAAGACGATCATTGCAGAAAACCTGATTTATATATGCCGCAAATGCCTTTTCCGATGTAACAGAATAACGGGTGTTTTCTTTATTGGTTTGACTTTCTTCTACCGGCAGCAACGCCGTTAAGGTACTCAAATGATCGCCGTCGTTATCCCTTACTACCAGCGTGAATCAGGAATATTGAGGAACGCGCTTGACTCAGTCTTTGCTTCAGAAAATGTCAGCGACGTAAGCATATTTATCATCGACGATGATTCTCCTGTGCCCGCACAAAGTGAAATCGCTGATTTGGCAAGCTCACGTTTCCCCATAACGATCATACGGCAACCAAACAGTGGTCCGGGAGGCGCGAGAAATACCGGGCTGGACAATCTCCCGGACAATGCAGACTACGTCGCGCTCCTGGATTCCGATGATACGTGGGCGCCACAGCATCTCCAGAATGCCCTCCAGGCCTTGAGCGCTGGATACGACGTCTACTTCTGCGATCATATTCAACTAGGCGGGGAACAAAGTGCCTTCAAGCGCGCGGGTCGAATTGAGCCAGACAAACATCCTTCAATTTCTGGGCACGCTGATCTGCATGCCTACGCGGGAGACATGTTTGATCAAATAATCACGGGCAACGTAATCGGTACATCAACGGTTGTCTTTGATCGACGCAAGTTCGGAAAATTGCGGTTTCGTACAGACTTGACCACGGCAGGAGAGGATTATTTGTTCTGGCTTGAACTTTCGCATCAAGGAGCTCAATTTGCTTTCGGGTCGGAACCCGCTGTCTTTTATGGACGAGGCGTAAACGTCTACGCTGGCTCTGGCTGGGGCACCGAAGGTCACGCACGCCGAATTGTTCACGAGCTCACTTATCGCAAGGCGCTGTTGTCGCTGTATCAACTGAGGCCGCAACAACACGAGGTGGTATGTAGAGCCATCAACCAGCTTACTGAATCATTCGTTATGGATTGCCTGCACCGGGCGAGGCATGGAAAGAAAATCGACTGGCCGCTCGTTTTCATGATGATTAAAATCGCGCCAAGAATCGCCTTGGTTCCGTTCAAGATCCTGGGGAAAAAGCTAGTTCACTAAGTATTGAGACATCTCAAATGCGATCAACCTCCAGACACATACTCCCGTGAAGAAGCCCATGACAAGCGTTCGATCCGCGCTGTTCATTGCGCTGCTTCTGACGAACACCATAACAATATTGCAGTTTTCATCTTCGCTGGTCATCGCCCGACTGCTTTCTCCCAAGGAGATCGGGATCTATTCGATCGCGGCGGCCATCGTTTCAATCGCTCAGCTATTCCGCAATGTCGGTGTAGCGAACTATCTCGTTAGCGAGAAGGAGTTGACCCACGACAAGATCAGAGCGGCATTTGGCGTTCAGCTTGTCATGTCCTGGATTCTGGCTCTTCTGGTTTTTTTGAGCAGCGGTTTTGTCGCTGACTTTTACCACGAAGAAGGCGTCCGGCGTGTGATGACGATATCAAGCATCAGTTTTCTCCTCGCTCCTTTTGGAGGAGTCACAGTGACACTTCTGCTGAGGGAGATGCGACACCTGGAGCGTGCTGTTGTCGATATTGCCAGTACGTTGGTCCATGTAGGGCTCTCGGTGTCGCTAGCTTATGCCGGCTTTGGCTACATGAGTCTGGCGTGGGCTGCGCTAGGCAACACGGTCACAACCGTCTTTGTCGGAGCATTGTTCAGGCCCTCAGGAATGCCCTGGTTACCGGATTTTCGGGAAGCCATAAGTGTCTTGTCGTTCAGCATTCCGACTGCCGGAGCCGACATCCTCCGTTACTTGCGTGCAATAACCCCCGAACTGGTTGTAGGGCGAGCTATTGGACTCGAAGCAGTTGCCTTTTTGAGCCGCGCATCAGGGATGATCGGGCTGTTTAACTCTGTTCTTGGTCAAGCGATATCGCGCGTTGCTTTTTCGTATTTCCCTCACGAACATCGATCTGGCGGCAATCTTAAGGCGCTCTTTCTCAAGGCTCTGGATTACCTTTGTGTTACCTCACTGCCTTTTTTTGCGACACTGGCGGTCATGGCAGATCCGGTAATCAGGATTCTGTTCGGAGAACAATGGGTCGATTCCATCTTGCTGGTTCAGGTTCTATCCATTGCTGCGATGGTCATAACCCCGTTCTCGATTACGTCGATGGTGCTGAATGCAACCGGCTACGCAAAAAGCATTTTGTGTATTGAGGTGATTGTTTTCGCTTTCACCGTAGCGCTCATTTTTCCCGCTGCCTCGATCAGCAACGCGGCTGTCGCCGCCGCATTGACTGCAGTGGCGCTGATCTATGGATTAGTGTGTTTCAGACAGGTCAGAAATGTACTTGATGTCAGGCTGTCTGAGCTATTTCTCGCATTTGGCCGGGCAGCGAGTGTTGCAATCGCCACAGTGGTGCTGCCAATCGGGGTCATGTTGTTTTATGTCACTGACAAACCCTGGCACGTGATACTCGCTGGATGCATCGGTGCGACGCTGGGATGGATACTCTCCGTCTATCTCATTCGCCATCCAATATGCCATGAAATACGTAAACTGCTTTCCTATGCGAGCGGTCGAATTGGGCTCTTGGTGAGAAGACAACAAAACAAGCAGCATCCTGACGAAAAATGAATGGGATATTTGCCATGAAAAAAGCACTTCGGTACATCTTGGCGGCAGGTGCGCTGGTTCTACTCTCGGGGCAAGCCACTGCTCTAACGGAAAACGAGCTTCAGTGCGGCCCACTCCAGAATGCATTCGGGCCATTCGATTATCGGGTTGCACCTCCGGATCAAAAGCAACTGGTAGAAGGTGCACACTTCACCAGCAACGTGGAACGGCTGGTTAGGGGACATACAGGAACAGAACCAACCGGGGACATTGACTATACGCTTCGTGCTTTTCCAAATCACCCTAGGGCTTTGCGTGCGCTCATGGAATGGGGTTTCCGGAAGAAAACCGATCATCCGCGCGGCGCAAAATGGCCTATCTGGTGCTACTTTGATCGAGCGATTCGCTTTCAACCCGATGATCCGCAGGTAAGAATGCTCTACGGTGTCTATCTTCAGAGGAAAGGCAAGCTTAGGGAAGCCGCCGGACAGTTGCTGGAAGCGGAGGAATTGGCCGGCGAAAACGCCAATCTCTTGTACAACATCGGCTTGGTTTACCTTGACCTGGGTGAATCAACCAAAGCACTCGAATACGCTCATCGCGCCTATTCACTTAACTTTCCCCTTGAAGGTCTACGCAACCGCTTAAAGCGAGCTGGCAAATGGAAAGAATTGCCGCCCCCCGTTGAGACAGCAAATGAGAACGCCGACAAATCGACTTCGAACTCAGATGGAGACGGCAAGAAGGAGAAATAACGCGACCGTCTGCTTATCGGGGCTATGTAACTAAACACCGCGCCAATAGTTCTGTAGAAGACGCAAACCAAATCTGGTTTTCGTCCTGTCCCACGGCGTAAAACGTGGGATCTGATAGGAATCAGTCGCCCGCGCAGCACTCGCTTGTGCTGTTGAAACGGCCGCGTCAAACCCAAGTTGTTGAACAAGAGAGGAGTGCTCGGGCAAGTAGTCTACGCCGGGTTTGCCGTTGGGATAAGCGAACAAGCCAATGCGCTCGCCGAGCAGCTGTTCCAGAAACGTTTTGCTTTCGGAAATCTCTTTACGCGCAAACTCGATTCCAGTGCTCGCTAGTATCGGATGAGTGATCGTATGAGCCCCAATTTGCATCCCTGCCGCCCTAAGGCCTCTAACTTCATCTGAAGTCATCATCAAGTCTGTAGGAAGCACAACCTGTGCATGAACAACACATTTGTTGACCAGCTCTTGCCGCTCGTTCGGGCTCAAGTATTTTATCTGCGAGATCAAGCTATCAATCGCGGCACGCCGCTGGGGCAGCGTGCCGGTTGAATGCAGACCTAAGCCCAAGTAGTCGAGATCAAGCTCATTGAGCGTGGTTCGACGTGCCAGCTCGATAACGCAATCGTTCCACATGATTCCGCCGTCGAGAAACCCGGTTGCAATAAAGAACGTCGCGGTCAACCCGTGTTTCTTAAGTATCGGCAACGCGACATGGTAGTTATCTGCGTACCCATCATCAAATGTGATTGCTGCCGCACGGGCCGGGAGAGTCTGCGTCTTTAGCCGGGAAGCCGCTTCATCAAGTGGCAGAACATTGAACCAGGACTTCATCCACCCTAGCACTTTGTCAAAGAATTCCGCGTCCGGTTCGCCGGGAAAAAGCGGGTCGGGCTGCTGGTGCACGCGATGAAAGATCAGCACGGATAAGCGCGCGTTCCTGTTCGCAGGCGATATCACTTGCAGTAGAGGTTTTAGTGGCAACATCGTCACCCTCGTCGTCGCACCAAGGTATTCGGTATTGTCTCTCCGATGACCGAATCGGTATCGGTAGGCACCTCGATTTTCTGCTCTACCTCCTCCTTTTCCCATCCCTTGTTGAGAACCCACTGCCTCGCCAGCACGACCAAGACCATGACGTTGTAAGGCAAATCGAAGTAGGTCAGGCTCAGAAATGCCCCCCCAACTGCATAACCAATAAGGCTGACCTGACACATGGCGCCCAGGTCGGTACACCATTTCGTCTGAAGGTTATCTGCGGGAAGTTTGCGCAACCATCCGGCGTACCGCCAAGAGGCAATCCAGATGGCGACAAACAGCGCGAGGCCAATGAAACCGTGGTTTCCAAGGGACTGAAAGTAGATGCTGTGCGCAGCGTGCACCATATCGGGATAGGGTGAATAGATAGCCACAAGGTCCGGCCTCGCAACATTGAATCCGGCACCAAACAAGTAGTCTTTTGCGACGCCCCACGCTGTCCACCAGGCGCTGAATCGACCTTGCACGGAGCGATCAGACCCGTAGTCAGCGATCGAATCCATTCGACCAGACCACTGTTCCGGCATGAACGTGATCAACAAAACCGTGGCTGCAACAAGTACAGCACCGCCCGCCATTTTTCGCTTTCCTCGCCACCAAAGCAGTAGGGTCATGGCGCTGATGGCGATGAAGCCACCTCGTGAATAGCTACCCAGGGCAGCAACCGCGCACAGCAGCATCACGCCGGTCATCGCATGGACAGCCCAGCGTTTTGTCAATTGCAGCTGCAGGAAACGAAGCAACGGAATGGTCATCACCAGTGCGAGTGCGAATTCGTTGTTGTCCTGAATGAACGAACCTGGTGGGCCCCACACCCGGAAATCACCTCCGGTGGTAACGGTAAAGACCCCCCCCTTTGCTCCCAGAATTGCCATTGACCCTGCCGCAACGGCGGCCAAAACGATGATGTGATTCTTGGTATGCAGCAGAGCGAGGGCAACAAGAATCATGAAGTCGATTTTCATCACCTTCTTCCACTGTTCATAGTCATTCACCGGATCGAGACCGAGCAACCAGGACAGCGTTATCCAGACCATGAACACGGTAAAAATGGTTACCGGTGCGCCTTTGAACGGCAAGTCACGGTCTTTGGTAAATAGCAACCCCAGCAGCGTCACACCAACGGCTGTTGCCGCCAGTGGCGCACTGTAGGCAAAGCCGTAAGTGTACCGATGGGGGTTCATTATGCTAAGCCAGGTCCAGAGCATTACTCCGACCCAGGGGCGCTTGAGCGCCATGAGTGCTGCGGCGGAGAAGATCGAAATGAGAAGTAGATCGCGCATAGAGGGCTGTTAGTGGCCAGTCAATGGGACGCAATAAAACCCAGTGGATTCCGGGTCAAGCACGGTGGACGGGTTCTGTCAGTTCGTTCTGATTCATCGTGACTGCTTACTAAGCCTTGTGGGCCGCATGGCTGACGATGTACCTGAACTTCCCGGATTTCTCTGTTGGAATGCTGTCGGTCAGCTCGACTTTGATCTCCACTGATACACCTAATCGTTGCTTGAATCCACTGATGATCTTTTCGATACTTTGCTGCTCAAAGGGCGGTTCTGTGACCAGCAACACTCGCGTCAGTTCGGTCGACTCCTGCACGACCTTGAATTCACGCACGCCCGGTTGATCGCGAAGGATATAGATCAGCGCCAGGCCGTGGATCACCGTGCCGTCGGCGGCAATTACAAAATCCGTGCTGCGCCCCTGTATCTCCTGCAAGAGCGGCAGACCGCGACCGCAAGCACATTTCTCGTTGCTGAGGATTCCAATGTCGCCCGTGCGATACCGGATGAATGGATACTCGGAGGTTGCAAGATGAGTTACGACAATTTCACCGGCAACACCTGGCGGCTGAACAGCCCCGCTTTCGTCGACGATTTCAACAATGATGTCTTCAGCGGTGATATGCATTCCACCCGAAGGACATTCGTGGGCGATGAATCCAGCATCCCGGCCGCCGTAGCCGTTGGCAACTGGGCAGGCAAAGGCGGTCGATATCGCTTCCCGCTGGTGGTCGTATAAGCGCTCGGAGGTGCAGAACACGACTTTGACACCCAGATTGTCCAGCCGGATGCCGCGCTTCTTTGCGTGAGCGGCGATATGGCTGATCGCTGACGGGTATCCAAAGAGCATTCTGGGTCGCCGTTCGACAATCCTCGCGATGAACTGATCCAGATTGGGTTCGTTCATTTGAAACGCGGGCATCAGTTCCGTCCGCATCAAGGCATCGCGCATGGCGCGAATCCGGTCTTGCGTGCCCAGTTCAATGGGAGATCCCCAGACAACGATTTCGGTATCGCCGATATCAACTTCCCACCAGCGCGTAGCACGCCATTTGGCGGCCACGTCGTGGCTGACGCGTTCATTGCCGATGAAGAAGATGAGCGGTTCGCCAGAAGAACCTCCGGTATTGAAGCGCGCTAGTTTCTGTGCAATATCGGATTTCATGCGATCCCCTTGGGCACGGATGATCGCTTTGGTCAGGAACGGCAGATTCTGCACGTCGGCAACCGAGCCGATCTTCTGAGGGTCGAAACCGAGCGATGCGAAGCAATCGCGATAGTACGGAACGTGCTGCCCAGCCTTCTGCAACAGCTTGCGCAAGCGTTCAATCCGGAGTTCTTCAAGCCTGCTCGCAGGCCACCATTGCGAGTCATCCATGTTTTTCCGAATCGCTACGGTATCGTGTCTCTTCAGCTTTTCCTGAATCGGAAACAGGATGTTGGCAACGGTCGACGTATAGAGTCCCATGGTATTCCTCAGTTCTGCCGGCAAGCTGTTGCTTGGCTGTAGACATCGGCAAGTACCGGCCATACTTGTTGCCAGGTGTATTTGTTTGCTTCGGCCAATCCGTTGTTTATCAAATTCTCACATAGCGTCGCGTCAGTCATCAGTCTGCGCATGGCTTTCGCCATGTCTTCCACCCGGCCCGCTGGAACCAGCAAGGCCGTTTGCTCGTGTCTGACGACAAAAGGAACACCGCCAACGTTGGTGGAAATTACAGGAACCCCACTCCCCAGAGCCTCCAGCACCGAATTGGGCATATTGTCGACAAGACTGGGGTTGATGGCCACATCGGCCTTTCTGTACGCATTCGCCATTTTCTCCCGATCCAGGCGACCTGCGAAGACAACGGCACTGCCCACCCCTTCGTGTTCGGCAAGCAGCTTGAGCGCAGCAGCCAGCGGCCCCGACCCAGCGATGGTCAGGGTTGCATCCGGAAACTCGCGATGAACTTTGGCGAAAGCGCGAATGGCCGTCTCGTTGTCGTAAATCGGTTCAAGATTCCTTGCGACAAGAAAGTGACGCCGAATTGGGCGATGCGGTGCCGGATTGTTGAAGTGCGCGAGGTCGACGATGTTCGGGACGATCTCGGCCTGCGCCCCGAATCCGAAAAACACGGCGCGAAGAAAGCCGGACGGCACAATGAGCTTTGATGCCTTTCGCAGCGTCATATGCGCAAATCGCGTAGCTTCCGAGAAAAATGATTCCGCTTCGCCCCCCCGATAGTTGACGATGACAGGCTTTTTTCGGAGTCGGGCAATCCAGATAGCCGGCGTGGCAAACAAATACCAGGACCACCCTGAGTTCGCCATCACATGTAGCACGTCGCAACGCCCAGCCGTTTTCCAAAGTGCAACCAGATACGGAAACATGCGAGCAATGGCACGAATAACCGGCATGCCGGCAACCAATTGCGGGCGATAGTCCGCGTTGGTTCTGACCAGTGTTACCGTCACTCCTTCGCCACTCAACAGTCCGGCAAGTTGTTGCGTCTGGTTGGCCATACCCCCATAAGGTGGCGGCAACGGACCGACGAGCCCAACATGCAGCCCGGACATTAGTACTTGTTCCTTGATATCAGACGCTCATAGACCTGAACGTAATTGGCAACAGAATTCTTCCAGGTACGCTCTTCTTCGACAAACTGGCGCCCTGCCGCGCGCAGCTCCGGCCAGTATTCACGTTTGGCCAGCAGCTTCATGACCGTTTCGGCGAGCGACTCGGCATCCCCCGCGCGGAAGAGCAATCCGGTTTCTCCGTCGCGAATCAGTTCGCGATGGCCGCCTACATCCGAGGCCACCAGCAGACGGCCCTGTGCCATTGCTTCGAGGGGCTTCAAGGGAGTGACGAGGTCGGTGAGGCGCATCGAGTGGCGCGGATACGCCAGCACGTCGACCAGGTCGTAGTAGCGCTGCACCTCCTGATGCGGCACGCGACCGGTGAAAACCACCTTGTCAGCGATGCCGAGACGTTTCGCCTGCTCCTTGAGCGCTCCATCCTGCGGCCCGCCACCGACGAGCAGGATCCGAACATCGGGCAAGCGGGCAAGAATCCGCGGGAATGCTTCGAGCAGCAGATCGAGCCCTTCATAGGCGTAGAACGAACCGATGAATCCGATTACGGTACAGGAGGTCAGCCCCAATTTTTCCTTGAGCTGCAGATCTGGCGCGCCCCCCGGATCGAAGGAGTCGATATCGACGGCATTCGGAATCACTGTCACCTTTTCTTCCGGGATACCGCGCGCGACGATGTCCGAACGCAGCCCTTCGCAGATGGTCGTCGCGTGGTCTACGCGGCGTAATGCCCAGCTTTCCATGCCACGGGTCAGGCGATAGCGCAGGCTGCCTTCGGTCGTCGTGCCGTGATCAACGGCGGCGTCCTCCCAAAAGGCACGGATTTCATACACCACGTGCAAGCCCAGCTGTTTGCCGACACGTAATGCGGGAATGGCGTTGAGCACCGGCGAATGTGCGTGAAGGATGTCGGGTTTTACTTGCCGGGCGACCTCCACCAAGCGCGCCTCGAGGCGCTTCATCAGCAGCAGTTCACCAACGACCGGCCAGGTCGAAGCGCCCCCTGCCGGCGCTGGTGTCCGGTAGAAATGCCAGCCGTCGACGTCTTCTTCCTCGACCTTGCAGTCGATCTGCTTGGGCGAGGTGAGATGAAATGTTTCCCACCCCAGTTTGCGTTGCTCGCGCAGGATCGACAGCGTGCGAAAGGTGTAACCACTATGCAGCGGGATCGAGTGATCAAGAACATGGAGGATGCGCAGGCTCATGACACCACCGTTTGTCGTTCGCCCGGAGCTACCGTTGTATCGCTATCCCCGTCGAGCACATTGCGCAGGAATGCCTCGAACATCAGCACCGTCCACAATGAGGCGCTGTAGTCTCGGGCGCCGGACTGGTGGGCGTCGACGAGGTGCTGCAGGTAGTTGCGGTTGAACCACCCGGTCTCCGCCAGCCGCGAACCGAGCAGTGCCTCGCGCACCCGCTCCTTGAGCGGGCCGCGGAACCAGCGCGCCAGCGGCACGGCAAAACCCATTTTCGGGCGGTAAAGCACGTCGTTCGGCAGCATCGGCTCCATGGATTTCTTGAGCAGGTATTTGCCTTCCTGCCCGCGCAACTTGAACGATGAGGGCAACGTTGCAAGCCATTCGATCAACGGATGATCCATCAACGGTTCGCGCACTTCCAGCGAATGCGCCATGCTCGCCCGGTCAACCTTGGTGTTGATGTCGCCGACCAGGTAGGTCTTGAGGTCCAGATACTGGATCAACGCCAGCGGATCGTCCGTACCGGCGCACGCAGCGTGGCGGTCAAAAACTTGCTGTGCGTTGTAGCCGCCGATCTCCCGCTTGAAGCGGTCGCTGAACAACTGGTCGCGCATGGGGCCGCGCAGGATGGAGACCGAGTGAAAATAGGCCTCGACCGGCGTACGTGCCATGCCTTCGAAGGTCGTTTTAGCGCGAAGGAACCTGGGCGCCCAGTCGGCCTTGGGGTAAGCCCGGCCAAGCAGCCCGAACAGCGGGCGGCGGATCCCCATCGGCAAGGCCGAGCGCATCCGCTCTTCCATCATATGCAGCCGATAGCGGCGGTACCCGCCGAAGCTCTCATCGCCGCCATCGCCGGATAGCGCCACGGTCACATGCTTCCGGGCCAGTTGGCACACTCGGTAGGTCGGTATCGCCGAGCTGTCGGCATACGGCTCATCGTAAAGGCGGGCCAGCGTGTCGACGAGATCGAAGTCGTCACTCTCGACGGTATCGACGAAATGGTTTGTCTTGTAACGATCCGCCACCATTTTGGCGAATTCGGATTCATTGAACGTGGGATCGGTGAAAGCGATCGAGCAGGTATTGACCGGGTCGTCGGAAAGGCCCGCCATCAGGGCAACGACGGCGCTCGAATCAACCCCGCCGGAAAGGAAGGCACCCAGCGGCACTTCCGACATCAGGCGAAGGCGGATGGACTCGCGCAGGCGCGTCGTGAGTTCCTCGCGTGCCTGCATTTCGTCGATCGGGTTGTCGAGCGTGAAGCGCACATCCCAGTACTCGCGCGGCTCGCCGAGGCGTTCGCCGCGCTTGACCATCAAGGTACAGGCGGGTGGCAGTTTCCTCGCCTGGGTGAAGATGCAGCGCGGCTCGGCGACATAGCCGAGCGCGAAGTACTCTTCGACGGCGAGCGGATCGATGTCTCTCGGAAGCCCCCCGTGCGCCAGCACCGACTTCAGTTCCGAGCCGAGCAGCAGGGTTCCGTCGTTCAGCAGGGCGTAGTGCAGGGGTTTCACGCCAAGGCGGTCACGCGCCAGAAACAGGCAGTCGCGGTTTCGGTCCCAGAGGGCGAAGGCGAACATCCCGCGGAAGCGCTCGACGCATTTCTCGCCCCACGCTTCCCAGGCATGGACGATGACTTCCGTGTCACTGCGCGTGTGGAATACGTGCCCGAGCGCCTGCAGTTCCGGGATGAGTTCGAGGTAGTTGTAGATTTCACCGTTGAAGACGATACAAACGCTCTTGTCTTCGTTGTACAGCGGTTGCTGTCCGGTCGCCAGATCGATGATCGACAAGCGGCGATGCCCGAGCCCAACCCCCGGTTCGACATGTACACCGCCTTCCACCGGGCCGCGATGGTGCTGCGACTCGTTCATCCGCGTCAATGCGGCGCGATCGATGTCACGTCGCCCGCGGGTATCGAATATTCCTGTTATGCCGCACATGATATCTATCCGGGTTATCTATCAAATACGTGGCCCAAACACGACCGACAAATGTCGGACATCGCATCATCGATTCAGTTTAGGAGGAGAGCCTTCTTTCACGATCGACCCGCAGCAAGCGATCGTACAAACCGTGATACTGGCTCACCATCGAATCGAGGCTGAATCGGTCCTCCACCGCTTTCCGCCCCGCCCTTCCGTGTTGTCTGGCCTGTTTGCGATTACGTGCGTAATCAACGATCCTCGCCGCCATCGCATCGACGTCGGCGGCAGGCACCAGTCTCCCGGTTTGCCCAACGCTGATCAATTCTCTGTTGCCACCCACGTCAGTCGCGATGACCGGCAATCCACTGGCCATCGCCTCCAGAATCGTGTTCGAGATTCCCTCTGCCAACGACGGCAGTACAAAGCAATCAAGCCCGCGCAGAACTGCGGGAATATCGCTTCGTTCACCCGGAGCCCAAACCAGGTCACCTGCCCCGGCTTCGTTCGCGATTGCCTGCACTTCTCTCCGCAACGGACCATCACCGATCATCACCAAACGCAGGCTGTTCCTCAACTCTGGCGCAAGCACGAGCGCCCGAACGAAGGCCCGCACGAGCGTCCTCTGGTCTTTCACCGTCTGCATGCGACCTACCGTGCCTATCAGCCAGAAGCTCGAATCAACAAACGGGCACCCTTCTATCGGTAGCCGGCACTCCGACTGATGGAAACGCACAGCGTCGACCCCGTTGTAAATCTGCTGAATGTTCCCCTGCGGAGTACCAACCTTGCTGACCAGATAGTGTTCGAGATCCTTCGACAACGCTATGAAATGCGTCACAAAGGGGCGATAAGCTCGACGCACCCATTGATACTTCTTGCTCTCGCCGTCCAGGTCCCCAACATCGCGGCCATGTTCACCGTGTATGCGTACCGGCACGCCAGCGGCCCACGCCGGAACAGCGAGTTCCAGCGCGCCAAGATTTCGCGTATGGACAATTGCCGGCCGCATTTCGCGAAAAAGTCGGAACAACTGAGGATAAATCCACAAGGAGTGACCAGGCGATTTGTTGAGCGCGATGAACTCGACGTCGTCACGCGTGATGCGTTTTCTGAAATCGGTGATCTCCGTGAGTGAAATCACCACGTGCCGGTAAGCTCCTTGGGGCATGTGGTTGATCAAATTGACGACACCGTTCTCCAAACCACCGACGTCGAATCGATACATCACATGCGCAACAAGTGGACGATCCTCCTTTACGGTCATCGTTTATCCCTGGTACGAGCAAGGGCGAGTTCAATGGCCGAACCCGAAGCTCTTACAAAGTTATCCAAAGCCGCCTCACCCTTGGCCTTTGGCGCATAGACAAAGATGACAGCGGAATCATCGCCCTGACCCGTTAGACGCGACCACGCCGTGTACACCTTGGCCAGATGATCACTGGCCGTGAGTTGGCCATTCACCCAATACCATTGCCAAACCACCATGCGTGATGAATCGTAGGAACGTAGCTCGGCGCTTCGTACATTGAGGGACTGACTACCAAGTTCAATTTGCTTCGTTCCAGAGACAACTCTGGCCCAAACCGGATCATTGCTTGTGACCATGACGTTGGTCGAACTCACCATTTTCCGGTCGTAATCCTGGTTGCGGTAATACGCGATATACAAGCCAACCACCTGCTCACCGTTTGAATAATCACGCTGCACTACGGCAGAGGCATCTTCGAAGCGTGGTTTCCAGGTAGTGAATCCGTCGGCGGCACTCCAACCCGGCACAGACTCAATTTCTTCGATCTGCGCCACTGGGGGTGACACATCCTTGCGAATCCGCCATTCCAGGATAGGCCATACTGACGTAACGACGATGACGGCCATCGCAGCAAACAGCGATGAGGCACCCACACCTTGGATGCCGATATCATCACCGGCTTGGCGAACTCGCGAGATGACTTCGTCTTCGCGCCAACGTGCGCCAATCCAGAACATCAGCATCACCACGACGCCGAAAAACACCCAGCCGTAGATCAAGTGGTCTACCCCAACCGCCAGTTTGTTCCCGGAGAGATGTCCGAGCATCACAATGATGTAGGCTCTGAGCCAGTTGGCAACGAGCGGAACGAGCAGCGATACGAAGGCAAAGATCACTCGGCGTCTCGTCGATTGATAGGTCAGGTAGGCAAAAAGCGTCCCGACCACGAACGAGGCGATGAGATAGCGCACTCCGCTACACGCTTCGACAACAGACCAGTGACCGGACGGAATGACGAACTGCAGGCCTTCGCGGAACACCGGAATACCGGTCAGGCGTAGTGCAAATATCGTGAAACTGGCAGTCCACTCCATCATCTGCGGTAGAGCGAACTCGCCAAATGGAACGGCAAAAAACAGGAAAGCCAACGGGAAAGTCATCTCGCGTGCTACCCGCACGCCCAACACCGCGGGCACACTTAGAACCAGCATGGCCGTAAAAGCGAACTGCGCTACGACGCCCACGGCGGCCACCTCGCCCAGCAACCAGCCAAAACCGACACCCGCCAAAAAGATCAGTGCCCAGAGATTCGGACGAGGCGCCAGCCGTGCCACGTCATGCCGGATTCGCCATATCAACCACAGCGAGATCGGTGGCACCAGGAAACCATGCGTGAAGGTCTCGGAGCTTGACCAGAGATCAACCATGGCCATCGCCGTTTCGCGATACAAAACGACAACGGCCAGCCAAGTCACTGCCAGCGCCAAAACTGCTTGGCGCCAGGGTATCGCTTGCGCTGGCTCGGATGATGGAAGGATACGATCTGTCATACGCCGCGACTCAGCACTCCGCTTGGGCAAACAAAGGGGAAGAAACCTGAATCGTTTTCCCCGGAGACGATCGCCCAAAGTTCATCTTTCGCCTGCGTGATCCCTGCCAACTGAGTCATGACAAGACCTCCAGATAGCGATCGATCTTCGATAGGTGAGCGTCCCAGCTATACCGAGCCAGGACTTGAGCACGTGCTGCCTTGCCCATGGCATCCGCACGGTCGGGCGATTGCAGCACACTCTCAATCTGATGCTGATACTCGTCCGCGGTTCCCGCCGTCAGGAAGTCCCGCCCGGGAACGGCATCTACCGGCTCTGCGCACTCTTTTGAGGCAACCACCGGAACACCCATCGCCATTGCTTCCAGTACCTTATTCTGGATACCGCGTGCGAGGCGAAGTGGTGCAACGACAACCCTGGCATGTTGCAGGTAGGGTCGAACGTCCTCCACTGTTCCAGTGACCACCACATGATCGCCCGCCAGTGACATGACAGCCGGCGCCGGGCTGCGGCCGACGATGTAGAACTTCAATCCGGGTCGCCTTTGTAGCATTTGCGGCAGGATCTCGGTCGAGAACCACGTCACGGCGTCGATATTCGGCCAATAGTCCATTGCACCGGTGAAGACCAGAGGTACTTCGTCCGCCTTGAAGGGCGACGTGAACGCGTGCGCAGGCGAGAAGAACTCGGCATCGACGCCGTTGCACATGGCATCCACCCGCCCCTTGCTCTCTGGCGCGCTACGGAAGAACAATTCCGTTTCGTTCTCTGTGACAAAGAAAGAATGCGTCGCCCGCTGCGCTACTTCACGTTCAAACGCAAAGAGTCGTTGCCCCTCGCGCTTATACAGCCAAGACAACGGCCAACGGTGATTCGGCGCATATTGGGTCCATTTGGCCGAATCCATGTCGACAAAATCGACCAGCGTGCATAGGTTTTGAACGCCCTGGACGTATTGCGCCATTGCCGAGGAGAAGACCACTGCTGCATCGATCTTCTGTTGGCGCAGCGTACGCTCGACCCAGACCTGCAGGCCGGCATTCCGGTAGTAGGGCAAAGTCAAGGCTTCATTGCGGAGCAGGCCGGAGAGGCTGCGAATCTTTGCGGTGCGCGGAGAAATCCGTGCGACGTGCATATCCGCACAGAACTCAGGGAGCTTATCGACGTAAGCTTCATCCTGCGGATCATCAATAAATGTCCCTAGGAAAACTCGGTGCCGTACGGCCAGGTGCTTGAGCAGATGGTAAGAACGTACCTTGTCGCCCTTGTTGGGCGGGTACGGCAGGCGATGAACGAGATACAGGATATTGCTCACACGACCTCTCAACCAAGATTGCGCACGATGAATGGCCCGAGCCAGTTGGCAAGACCGATCGGCATACGCCGCCAAGTCTCTATGAGCAGCTTGTATTTGGCGTTGTTCGGGTTGTTCTGCGGGATGCTGTCGCGCTTGTACAGACAATATTCGTAGAACAGCGGCTGCGGTTCAAAACCCCAGTTCTTCTTGAACGAATACGATCCGGTTCCCTGTTTGCTACGGCCGTAATCAAACACTTTGATCCCGCGTTCGCAGGCTCGCCGCATCAACTCCCAGTACTTGAAATCGTTGGCCGCCAACTCGCGCGCGGCAAGATCGTCGCCAGCGTAGTACGGCAGTACCTCGTCGCGGAAATAGAAGCTAAGCACACTGCTTAAGGGGCGACCACGCTCATCAACAACGGTGAGAACCTCGCAGTCCTTGCCAAAAACCTGAAGCAGTGCCTCGAAATAGCGCTTGGGCATCGCCGGCGTGCCGTGGCGATGAACGTTGTCAGCGTACAGGGCGAAGAACCGGTCAACGGTCGTATCGATCTCGCTGCGCAGACCGTGCTTGATCCCCTTGCGCACCATGGCCCGCTGCTTGCGCGGGATGGCCTGCATGTTGGCGTCAACGTCCTTCTCCAGATTCTTGCGGAAGGTGACGTACAGGTCCTGCGTTGGCCACTCCGGGTGACGCTGCGTGACATTGCGCAATTCGAGATGGTCGACTCCGAGTTTACGGGCAATCTTCTGCGCCTCTGCTTCAAGCGCTGCGGCAGCATCTGCGGTCTTCGCCGCGACGCCGCCATAGACGGCAAACGGAAGCGACACCAAGGAGTTGCCGAAAAGCAGGCTATTGACGTGCGCCAGCGGCAATAGGCCTTCGATCGTTCCGTCCCGTTCGGCATAGAGAAAATAGGCTGTGTGCCCAAACACGTCTTTCACAATCGCTTGCCAGCCAACCTTGTGAAAAAACGTTGCGCTTGCGCAATAAGCTACGAAAGAGTCCCAGCGCTCCGCCGCTGCCGGGTCATTTTGATCCAGAGTCTTGACCGTCAACGCACTCAATTCGTCAGCCTTCACCGTTGTGGGAACGATGGCTCAAGGAACAGCTCGTCCATCCGCGCCCATTCGAAATCGACAAGCAAACGCCGGATTCTGGCCTCGGTCCGATGCAAGTTCACATAGTGCCGGAAGCGCGTCTTCGCGTTGATCCCGCCAATGCGCGGCTGCTCGGCGTCAATCTCCCAAGGGTGAAAATAAAAAATCGCCGACTGGCGATCGACCCGATTTACCCGATCCAGTAGCCAACGCGAAAGTGCGTAAGGCATCAGACGGAAATACCCGCCGCCGCTCGACGGCCAGTTCCTTTCAAAAATGCGCGCGGTGGTTACGGGCACTTCGATCAGTCCGGCGCGAATCTGGTGGGCGAACCGCGGGGAATCCGGCATGCCATAGTGGTCGTGCTTGATCGGGTAAATGCTCGAACTGTAGCGGTATCCGGCTCGTTCAAGGCAGTCAAAAGCCCAAAGGTTACTGTCGCCAATCGAAAAACTTGGCGCACGGTAGCCCTTTACTTCCTGGCCCGAGATGTCTTCAAGCAGCTTCTTCGCCGCGTCGATATCCGTGAAGAATGCTGTCTCCGTCAAATCACTGGCGCGCTCGTGACCATATCCGTGGCTTGCCAGTTCGTGGCCGCCTTCGACGATACGTTGCACCAAACGCGGGTAGCGCTCGGCAATCCAGCCCAGGGTAAAAAACGTGGCTTGGGTTCCATGTTCTTCGAGCATATGCAGGATGCGTTCGACATTACGTTCGACGCGGCATTCACGCGTGCTCCACTGATCTCTGGAAATGTACGGCGCGAACGCCGAAACCTGGAAGTAGTCTTCGACGTCGATGGTCAGGGCGTTCTTGATCGGTCTTCCATGCATTACCCTGCCCTCCTCCGGCCGTCTACGACGAGTGCTGCCGCTCTATCAACCATTGAGCCAGATCGGCCGCAATTCGTTCCGCAGCATGACCATCCCAGTACTCGGGAATCCGTCCCCGTTTTCCGCCGCCCGCGAGTATCTCGTCGACACCGTCGATAATCGCTGCGCGATTGCGCCCGACCATCGTATTGCTGCCCTGTTCGACCGTAATCGGACGCTCGGTGTTTTCGCGGATCGTCAGGCACGGCACGCCAAGCGCAGTCGTTTCCTCCTGCAATCCACCAGAATCCGTCAACACCATCCTGGCGCCAGCCATCAGGCCCAGCATTTCGAGGTAACCCTGCGGAGGCAACAACACGATACGACGGCTGGCTACAAGGTCCCCAAGGCCAAAGCGTTCGATATTGGCGCGCGTACGCGGGTGAAGTGCAAAGACCAAGGGCAGCTTCTCAGACACGTCGCGTAGAACCTCGAGCAACGGCCGCAAGGTCTCTAGCTGGTCGACATTCGACGGACGATGCAAGGTGACAACAGCGTATGAATTCACGCCTTTGAGAATCGCCGGGTCGAAACCTGCTTCCGACAGCGTTCGCTCCGGCGCATGCGCAAACTCGCGGTTGGACAACAGCGAATCGATCATCACGTTGCCGACAAAACTCACGCGCTCCTCGGCAATCCCTTCACGCAACAAGTTATCCAGCGCGCTGCGCTCCGTCGTATAAAGTCGATCAGCAATCTGGTCGGTCAAGACACGGTTGATCTCTTCCGGCATCGCCCTGTCGTAACTGCGCAATCCGGCTTCCACATGAACGACCGGCACCCCTTTCTTGACCGCAACCAGCGTGCAAGCCAAGGTGGAATTGACGTCGCCGACGACAAGGACGCATGACGGATTGTGCGTATCGACGACCGGCTCAAAGCGCCGCATGACTTCGGCAGTCTGCACGGCGTGAGTCCCCGACCCCACTTCAAGGTTGATATCAGGATGAGGGAGACGCAAATCGACGAAAAGGCGATCGTTCATATCCCGGTCATAGTGCTGGCCAGTGTGAACCAGCATGGTCGGGATGGCCGGCTGATGCGTCGCAAACGCACGCAGGATCGGCGCCATCTTCATGAAGTTCGGGCGGGCGCCAACGATACAGATGACCGGCCCGAGACTGCTCGGCCACGTTGTTTGACTCATGCGTTTCCTTCCTCTTCGGACGTGCGCGTGCGAACAGCATTCACGAGTTGTTGCAGCAATGTCAGTGTTGCGGCACTGCTGCGTTCGATACGAATCATGCTGCGCTCAAGGCGGACAAGACGTTGTTCGGTGATGCCGTTCTTCAGATCCGAAATCACACGGGATGCTTCATCCGCAGTGGTCGCATCGAGTTCCAGCTTCGACAGGTTGATATCCAGGATGCAACTGTCCGTAATCCGGGATGTTCCCGTATCGGCATTGCTGCTTTCACTGGCAACGGAATTGAAGAAGGCAACTGGGGCAAGCGTTTCTTCGTTGAGTTCCCGGGCGACTTCTTCGACTTCGGCAAGGCCAAACTCTTTCTTGCCCAAAAGGAAGCCCGCCAGTAGCAGACGGTCACACAAGGAATTGATGCGCCTGGGAATGCCGCCACTGGCTTTGAAGATTGCTTCGCAGGCACTGAGATCAAAGAGCGGACTCCCGGCGTAACCGGCGCATTTCAGCCGGTGCTCGATGTAGGCGCGCGTCTCATCCTGATCCATCGGCCCGATATGACATGCGGCGATGACGCGCTGCCGCAATTGCTGCATGTGCGGGCTCTGCATGATGCCCCGGAATTCCGGCTGGCCGATGAGAAAGCTCTGCAGCAATGCCTGCGTTTCGAACTGGAAGTTGGACAACATGCGCAACTCCTCGACGGCGTGCGCCGTCAGGTTTTGCGCTTCATCCACGATCAACAGACAACGCTTTCCTTGCCGGGTGACGTCGACAAGAAATGCTTCGAGTGCGAGCAGAACCTCTGATTTTCCAAGACTGCGGGTATTGACGCCGAACGCGGCCGCCACCATGCGCAGCGTGTCCTCCGCATCGAGTTGCGTACTGACGAGTTGTGCGGCGACCACTTTGGAGGAGTCGAGCTTGCCGAGCAAACCGCGAACAATCGTCGTCTTGCCGGCGCCGACCTCACCAGTGACGACAATGAAGCCTTCGTTCTGGTGCAGCCCGTACTCGAGATACGCTGTCGCGCGCCGGTGTTGCTTGCTGCCGAAGTAAAAACTCGGGTCCGGATTGAGCTGAAAGGGCTTGCTACTCAACCCGTAGAACGATTCATACATGGCGGCCGCCTAGAACTGGTGAGACAGCGTGCCGGTCAGCGCATTCTCGGTGTAATTAACCGTCCCGTCACCGACCACATGTCTGAAGCCGAGGCTCGCGTTGGTCTGCGGACCAAGCTGAGTCGTCAGGTTCACGTTGTACATTTGCTCGGTCGTCTCGAGGTTGGAACTCCCCGTGCCGGAACCTTTGCTGTTCGATCGTGAGACGGACGCAATCAGCGATGACAGCGGCGTTAGCTTGTGCGACCAGTTGATACTGGCAAAGCGCTGACGAATCTTCTGTGCCTGTACGAAGTCGTCGGCACCAAGAAAGCTGATCAACGCCCCCTGCGACGCGCGCTCGGACTGCGTTTCTCCTGCAGCAAACGTCACCGTGTTGCGCGCGCCGAGCAAAGCGAATGAGAGTTCGCGACGATGCTCGATGGTGGATCCGTTGGTTAAGAAACTCCCTTCGATCTGCTTGTCGAGCGGTATGCCGGCCTGGAGCAACATGCTGCTCACAATCGCGGCGCGCTGCGCCTCGTCGGGGTAAGCGTACGAGAGCATGTTATCGAAGAGATCAAAGTAAGTGCCGAGACCTACCGTTGACCGCTGGTCCGTTTGTGTCACCACATCCTCGGTATCGCTGTATTTCCACGCCGTATTCGCCGTACGGTGCGAGAAGCTGATCGTATTCGCCGGACCGAAGAAACGGTTCTCCCGGCTAACCGACAACAAGGTGCGTTCGGTCGGCGACCAATCGAAGCCTGCACCTCTCGTCGTATTCGACTCCATGTCCAAGCTCTGGTAGTTGTTCGCCTCAACGCCACCGATGAGATTGAACCGGAACTGTGGGTTGACCTGATAGGAGAGCACGCCCCGCACACGATCCGCCTCGCTATCGCGACCGCGATCGTAATCCACGTCCTGGGTACTGGCGTCGATCGACCAGCCGAGACTCGGGAACCTGGTAGTACCTTTGAGACTACCTACCAGTTCGCTGACGCTCTCATCGTTCGACAAGCTTGATTTCGTGCCTGACGTCGCGAAGCTATAGCGCAACTGGTAGTCGGCAAAACTGCCGAACGATCCAACGATATAGGGCGAAACTCGATAGGTCGAAGTTTCGGTGCTGTTCAGGTTGGTGTTGACGTTGACTGACGAGGACGATGATGAACTGCCGAACGCGGACAGACTCTGCTGCGAGATACTCCCGCTAGCCTCGATGAAGAGCCAGTTCTCTATGGCTTCCAGCGTTCCTAGTGCGTTCAACGAGTTCTGAATCTCGTTGCGCGAGGAATCCTGAGCGTAGAAGAGATTGTGCATCTGGTAGTCGAAACGCAACTTCGCGCGCCCGCCCGAACCCTCCATGTGGATACCCGGGCTCACGTCAGTGATCAGGTCACTTTGCTTGTTTCTGTTGCTCAGCGCCACGTTATCGGTCGCCGTCTCGGAGACGGACAACGTCGGCGTGATCGTCCAGCTGCCCGCGTGAACCGGCATCGTCGAAAGTGCCAAACCCGCGACGAGCAGAACTCGACCAAGCCGACGCGCCGGCACGATGGTTCGATCAAGGTCAGTTCGCATGGCCATAACCGTATCCATAGCCGTAACCATAGCCGTACCCGTCCGGCGCTGACGATCTGGCCTGATTCAGCAGCATCAGCTTTACCGGACATGATTCGATTGCGGCAAGTGCGTGTTTGACGTCGGAATGAGTCGTGCTTTCCGCCTTGACCACAATGACGACTTGCCCCATGTGCGAAGCCAGCGCCCGCGCCTCGGTGGTGACCAGAAGCGGTGGCGAATCGAAGATGATGATCCGATCGGAGTAGCGGCGCGCCATGTCTTCAAGCAGGCTCACCATGGCGTCACTCGCCAGGAGCTCGGTGGCGCGGGGATGCTGAGTGCCGCTCGGCAGCAGAGTCAACTTCTCGACGTTGGTGCGAAGCAAGACCTGCGACAGGTCGATCGAATCGTCCACCAACACATCGAGCAAACCACGCATGGGCGGCAAGCCAAGCTTGTTCAAAAGCGTCGGCCTGGCGACGTCGGCATCGACCAGCATCACGGTGTTATCCAGTTCCATGGCGATGCTCATTGCCAGGTTCGCGGCGGTAAAGGTCTTCCCTTCGCCCGGCAACGCACTGGTCACCATGATCAGATTGCCATCCTTGATTCGCGTGGCACCTCGGCCCATGGCGTTGTCAATCAACGGGCGTTTGACGACGCGATACTCATCGGCGAGTTGGGATCGCGGCGCATCAGGGCGAATGAAACCGGCAGCCGACAGGGCGTGAAGATCGAGGTCAACCCGACGCGACGAATGTGTCTCCGGAGCTACGGTCTTGCTTTGGTCGGCCGCGACAATCGCGGGGCTTTCGACTGTAGCCTTCTTCTCGACATCGTCTCTTCGTACAGGGTCAGCGGATACCTCCGCCGACCGCGGAGGAATCGTCACTCCCGCTTGTCGAAGCTGTTCCAGCCGTTGCGCTGCTTGTTCGATCAGGCTCATCGTATATCCTCAGGCGCCACGTAATCCAACGAACACCAACAGCCCAATCCCGGCGCCGTATGCCACAAAAAGAGAACTCGCCGCGACAATGAATCGCCTCAAGTCTTTCTTCCTCTTCAGCTTCAACGAATCCTCCACTTTTCTGGATACCGTGCCCAGCAACGGAAGCCCTGTGAGTTCTCTCAAGGCCCTTGCATCAAACAGAACCGGGCGGATCTGGCTTGCGGCAAACGGAATTGCGAGTCCGGCGGCGATAGCGAGCACGAGTGTCAAAGGCAACAGCAAAAGTCGGTTCGGCGACACCGGTTGCGGCGCAACACGCGGCGGATCAATCAGCCGGAAGTCCACAGTGGCGGTGCTGGTGTCCATCTCGCCCGACATCGTCGCCGACTCACGGCGTGCAACCAGGCTCTCGTAGTTCTTCTTGTTGACGTCGTAATCGCGATTCAGCTGGGTGAGTTCCGCCTCCATCTGCGGAATCATCTTGACGGCATCCTTGAGCTGGTCGTAGCGCGCCTGGTATTCTGCAACACGAACTGTCAGCGACGCGACGGTTGCCTCACTCTCCGCAAGGGAAACCTTGAGCTGCTGATATACGGGATTGTTGTTCGTGAGCGATGCGGGATTTGTTGGCGCCACTTTCTGACGGGCTGCAATTTCTGCCCGTTTTTGCTCCTCAAGCTCGTTGATCATCCTTCGGGTGCCGATCACGTCCGGATGTTTCTCGGTGAAGCGTTGCAACAAACCATCAAGGTTTCGTTTCAACACGTCGATACGACCATCGATTTCGGGAATCGAGATGGCTGAGGTCATCTCTGGAGTATCAAGCAGCAACACGGGCTCCTCGCCGAGGAGCTGACGCTTCAGCGCATCCCGGGAATTCTCCGCTTCGCGAAGCTCGAGCTTCGAACTCGCCAAGGCAGCGCTGACCTCGCTGATTCGACCGAAGTAATCCTTTCCGTCACCGGTCTGCAAAGCGATGTTCTTCAGTTTGAACTCTTTCAGCCGGTTTTCTGCGTCCTCCAGCTTCTTCTGATAGACCTGAATCTGGTCGTCAATGAACTTGATCGCCGAATCCGTATCCTTTCGCTTGTCGCCAAGACTCGATTCGACGAAGATCGATACCAGCGACTGAACAACCCTCTTGGCTCGCTCAGGTTGCGAGTCGCTGTAAGCCAGCGTGTACAGATTGTCGCGCGACGTGCTCTTGATCGTCAGTTCATTCATCAGGCTATCCACCAGCGCTTCCTGAGCCTGCTTTGATTCGATCTTCAGGTCAAGATCCGCCATGCGGACAAGCTTCTCGATATTCGGCCGACTGATCAGCGTTCGGCTCAAAACCATGATCTTTTGATCGAGGTTCGGCTCAATCGCCAGCCCCGACATCAGTGGTTTCAGGATGGATTGAGTATCGACGTAGATTCGGGCCGAGGCCTCGTATTTGTCGGGAATGCGAAGGACGACAGCCACACCGAGTGCACCGACCACCCACGCCACCCCCAGCCCAAGCCAGCGATGCTTCCACATGCCTCTCAGGATCGTAATCGCCTGCCGGATTATCTCGTCCATCGATCTCGGTTTTGCTATTTGTTGATGACAAGTGGCCAACCCCATAACGGGGCTGGCCGTCAGAATCAGAACCAGCTACGCGGAATGATCAGCACATCGCCCGGTTTCATCTCGACGTTCGCCGAAACATCGCCGCGCTTGATCAGATCGTTGACGCGCACGCCGTATTGCTTGTCGCCCTCGGTCGTCCGCAACAGTGTCGTTCCGTTCCCATCGGCGAAGTCCGTTACCCCGCCCACTGCAATCATCACATCGAGCAGTGTCATCTTCTGCTTGTACGGCAATGTCTGCGGCTTGGCTGCCTCACCCACGACACGGATCTGCTCGCTGTAAGGACCGACAAACGAGGTCACGACGACTGTAACGACCGGGTCGCGAATGAACTTCCCCAGTTCCTTTTCGATATCACGTGCAAGGGTCGTCGAGTCCTTGCCCATTGCAACCAAGTCTTCAACCAGCGGCGCCGCGATTTTTCCGTCAGGACGGACCGGCACGGTCATCGAGAGTTCCGGATTTCGCCAGACCACGATATTGACCGTATCACCGGGGCCAATGATGTAGTTGTAATCGGGCGAGGCCGCAGCAGCTGGTGCCGGCGGATTCGAGGTGGCGCAACCAGCCGCGACCATCGCAAACGCGCCAATCAAGGTCCATCGAAATGCCGCGCCGATACGTCCACACAGACTGTTCAACATACTTTTCTCCTTTATTCGGCTGTTACCCGGTAATCGCAACTGATTCGGAAAGCACAAATAGTAGCTCAAATATTCCAAACAGGATCAAAACATCTCATCATGACATTGATTTTACGAGAAATCGTGCATCGGACGCCCACGCAAAAAATGCCAAGTTCGTTAAGTCGACTCACGCCACCAGATGCAGCATCGGCGATCAGCGGAAAAAAGCACCGCCACTCACGACCAAAATACTGCGATCCGGCGCTATCGCTTGCCAAATTGTGCACAGTCCGACCCCAAGCCTTTGCAAAAAGCCTGCTACCGCTTCTCCCTGATTCTTCTAGACACCTTGGCGCAAGGCATCAACGATCGGCATGCGCGATGCACGTCTGGCCGGCAGCAGTGCAGCAAGGCACGTCGCCACAAAGCCGATTCCGCCGGCCGTCAATACCTCAAGCGGAACAAGCCGGATGTAAGCCGTGTAGCCGATGTTGGCATTAGGCGGTGGCGGCATCGGAATACCGATTGCCGATATTCCCATGGCCGCGATGCCCCCCAGGACCACGCCGAGCAAAGCGCCGAACAGCCCAAGCAAGATGCTCTCGGAGACAATCAGTCTGAACACCGCGCTACGCCGGTCGCCCAGGGCGAGCAACGTGCCGAATTCCCGCGTTCGCTCGAACAAGGTCATGTTGACGCTATTGGCAACGCTCAACAGAACCATGAGCAATATGATGAGCCGCAAGACTCCGAACTGCCTGTCGTAAAGCTGAATCGTCTTGTCGTAAAAGTCCGACAGTTCGCGCCACGTCGCCAGTTCAAAGCCTTCTGGCCCGAGTTTGTTGCCCAGAAACGTGGCTACCTGATCAGTACTCTCTGTCTTATCCAGCAAAACAACCAGCAGGTGCGCCGCGTCGTTGTCCATCAGTATTCGCGCCGCAGTAAGCGGTATGCGCACCGCCCTGGCGTCGAAATCCTTGGAAAAGCTCTGGAATACGCCGATCACTTCAAAGTCCAGCGTATTCACTGCTCCTTGAGCGAGACTGATCACCAAATTGACCCGATCTCCCGCCTTCAAACCGAGCGATCGTGCGACCCCTTGCCCGATGACGATGCCATCATTGTCGGAATCCGCCAGCGGCCGCCCCTCGATATAGCGAAGATACGTCCCGAGTTTTGCCTCCCCCGCGGGTTCGACCCCCTCGCCAACGATCCCCAGGTCGCGTTTGCCATTGTTGATTACCCCAGCAAACCCCAAACGCGCGAGGACCATCTGGACACCCGGCACTTCCTGAACCTTCGCCTTGAGCGCATCCGGGCGTTCAATCAGAAACGATTCGGGCGCGCGCGTCCGCCCTTCACGGTATCCCTTCTTGGCGATCTGGACATGCCCGCTCTGGGAATGGATGACAGCCTCGCCCAACTGGACGAAAACGTCCTGTACGAAACCGCCCGCGAGGATCAGACCGGCCACGCCGAGACTGATCGCGGCAAGCGTTCCGGCCGAACGGGCGCGTTGCCGGAAGACGTTGCGCAAGGCAAAAGCCCACAATTGAAGAATGTGCGTACTCATTGGTTATGCCGCAATGCATCGACGATGTTCATCCGACTCGCCTTGAAGGCGGGCAGCACGCTCGCCAGAAAGGTCGTCACCAGCGCCAGTATCAGCGCTTCCGAAGCCAGTTCGGGAACAATCAGGATCTCTCCCAGGAATCCTCTCGCCATCCCGGGCGGCGGCGGCATCGGGATTCCCACGGCGGAGATGATCTGAGCAAAGACGTACCCGAGCACAACGCCCAGAACGCCACCGATCAGCCCGATAAGAAGGCCTTCCGCGACGAACATGCGTAATACCGCCCGCCGCCTTTGTCCGATGGCCAGACTGGTGCCGATTTCTCGCGTGCGTTCCAGGACACTCATCATCTGCGTATTGGAGATCGTCAAGACGATGATGACGCCGATAATGAACTTCACGACATTGACCTGCTTGGAAAACAGAACCACCGTCTTGTTGTAAAAATCCGCCAGATGGCTCCAGGGGATGACCTCGAACTTATCGGCAGGTAGAGCACTAGCCAGGTGACGGGCGCTGTCGTCGGTACGTTCGGTCTTGTCCAGAAGAACGACCCACGATGTCGCGCCACGGACTTTCATCAGTTTTCGCGCAATCTGGATCGGCAGGCGCAGCGCGCTATCGTCGTACTCCTTCGAGATCGTCGCAAACGTTCCTGCGACGACCACCTCAACGGCGCTCGCACTCCCGTTGGCCGCCGTCGCCAGCAACACAACCGAATCCCCCGCTTGCACACCCAGGCTTCGCGCCAGGCCTTCACCGAGCAACGCCGAATTCTCGTTGTCTTTCTCAAGATCGCGACCGCTGACGATGGTCACTTTGCTACTGATCGGCTTCTCGCGCACCGGATCAATGCCCTCGCCGACGAAAGCGATGCTGGTATCTTCGTGACTGACCAGACCGCTGAACGAAAGACGCGGCGCCAGGCTCCCGAACCCTTCCATATTCTCGACACCTTGCTGCTCCGCTGATTGTTCCGGAAGCAGGTACGCATAGGGATCGGCAACTCCCTTCTCGAAATAGCCCGGGCGTACAATCTGGAGGTGGCCGAGTTGGGAGTGAATCGTATCCTCGCGCATTTGCTCGAAGATCCAGGCGATGAAGCCCCCCGCCAGCAAGAAAGCGACAATACCGAAGGCAACGGTCAGCGTGGCAACAAGCGTCCGTTGAGTATTGCGCCTGAGATTACGGGTAGCCAGGCGAAAATCGGAGACTAAACTGATCATTAGTCGTGCTCTTCCGAATGGCAAACGCCAACGTCGCCATCATACGACAAACTCAAATCGGGGTATTCAACATGCAAGCCAACATGCAATCGTTCGATTACCAGAAAGCCTTCTCGCGGAATATCGGCTGGATCACCGAACAGGAACAGTCCATCCTGCGGGGAAAGCGCATCGCTATCGCCGGCATGGGAGGCGTTGGAGGCTTTCACCTCCTGACGCTTGCACGACTGGGAATCGGAAAATTCAACATCGCCGACCTTGATGTTTTCGAAATCGAGAACTTCAACCGCCAGGCGGGCGCGGTAATGAGCAGCGTCGGCGAACCGAAGGTCGAGGTCCTCACCCGCATGGCGCTCGATATCAACCCGGAAGCTGAGATCGGCGTCTTTCCGCGTGGCGTCAACGCCCAGAATCTCGACGAGTTCTTTCGCGACGTCGATCTCTACATCGACGGACTCGACTTTTTCGCCTTCGACGCGCGTGAACGCGTCTTTGCCTATTGTTCGGAACATCGCATCCCTGCCGTTACCGTCGCGCCGCTGGGAATGAGTGCCGCACTGCTCAATTTCATCCCGGGACAGATGACATTCGAAGACTACTTTCAGGTCAATGGCCGACCCGAACTCGAAAAAGCCATCCGCTTCCTTGTCGGACTGGCCCCAGCCTTGCTCCATCGTCATTACCTCGCCGACCCGTCGCGCGTAAACCTCAAGGAACGCCGCGGCCCGTCGACTGTCATGGCATGCCAGTTCTGCGCCGGCGTTGCCGCAACCGAGGCGCTCAAGATTCTCCTCCGGCGTGGCAAAGTCTGGGCTGCACCGCACGGGATTCAGTACGACGGTTACCGCAACAAGTTCGCCCACACCTGGCGACCGGGCGGCAACGCCAACCCGATCAATCGTCTGGCCATCGCCATTGCCAAGCGGCAACTCGGACTGTAGGCGCATCAGGGCAAGTAGCGCCCTCGCACCGTTTCGTGGAGACAAGAATGACGCGTGACATCCTGCTGCAGATCCTCGACCTCGCTCGCTGGGCACCCAGCGGCGACAACACGCAGCCCTGGCGCTTCGAGCTGATCGCCGACGACCACATAGCGGTCCACGGCCATGACACCCGCGATCACGTGCTCTACGATTTTGACGGACACCCAAGCCATATGGCACACGGCGCGTTTCTTGAAACGCTACGCCTGTCCGCCACCCGGTTCGGCCTCCTCGCCGAATGGAGCATTCGTCCAGGCCAGCCGGACACCGCTCCGATCTACGACGTCAAATTGCGCCGCGCCGATATTTCCGAGGACCCACTCGTTCCCTTCATCACGACGCGGACGGTACAACGCCGCGCCATGTCCACCACACCCCTGCTGCCCGAACAAAAGGCTGCGCTGATTGCAGCGGTCGGAAACGACTACGCATTGCAGTTCTTCGAGTCATTCAAGGACCGGCTGGCAGTCGCACGAGTGCTCTGGAGCAACGCCCATATCCGCCTGACCTGCCGGGAGGCCTATCCGGTTCATCGCGACGTCATCGAGTGGAACGCACAGTTCAGTACCGATCGCATCCCGGATCAGGCCGTCGGGACCGATCCCTTGACAACAAAACTGATGCAGTGGGTCATGCAGAGCTGGGAACGAGTGAGTTTCTTCAACCGCTTTCTTGGTGGCACCATCGTCCCGCGAATACAACTCGATTTCATTCCGGCACTCGCCTGCGCCGGACATGTTCTACTCAGGCCTGCCGCCCCAACGCTGGATCTGGCAGCCCACGTCAGGGCTGGCGTGGCTTTGCAGAGACTTTGGCTGACCAGCGCAGCCCTTGGTCTGCACCTGCAACCCGAGATGACGCCGGTTATCTTTCGCTGGTACGCGCGGTCAGGCAGGAGTTTCTCGATTGATCCCGAGATTGCGGCAAAGGCGCAGAAGTTGGCAAAGCAATTCGAAGACGTGGCAAATGCAGCAGAGAGCGACAACTTTTCATTCTTCTGTCGAGTTGGAGAATCCCCGCTCCCGTTTGCACGTTCGACGCGCAAGAATCTGCCCGATCTCACCGTGCAATAACGAAGGCAGGAAATGGTTTAGGTTCGCGCTGCCATGAACTTCATCCTGATCGGCGCGATGTTGTCGTTGGCGCGCTGAGGAAGCTCACGTAAATGGACAATGCGAGGCTAGGACACTACGACGTACAGACGACGTGCGGTGCTCTCGCGGAATGCGCGCCGGCGCCGCGCAATGAACAGCTCCCAAGAGAGGCCGAAAACGCTCAGTCGTCGATCTCCCCCAGGAATCCGCCACTCTGATGCGCCCACAGACGGGCGTACAGGCCGCCGTGCGCCAACAGGGTCTGGTGGTCGCCCTCCTCGACGATGCGCCCACCATCGACGACAACCAACCGATCCATCGCGGCGATCGTCGATAGCCGGTGCGCGATGGCGACGACTGTCTTGCCTTCCATGAGGCTGTAAAGACTCTGCTGGATGGCGGCCTCGACCTCGGAATCGAGCGCGCTGGTCGCTTCATCGAGCAGGAGGATCGGCGCGTCCTTGAGCATGACGCGCGCGATGGCAATACGCTGACGCTGGCCGCCGGAGAGCTTAACGCCGCGTTCTCCGACGTGGGCGTCGTAGCCCGTTCGCCCCTTCGGATCGGTCAGCGTGGCGATGAAGCCGTCTGCCTCGGCGCGTTGCGCGGCGACGATCATCGCGCCTTCGCTGGCATCGGGACGGCCGTAGAGGATGTTCTCGCGCACGCTGCGGTGAAGCAGCGACGTATCCTGCGTGACCATGCCGATCTGTGCGCGCAGGCTTTCCTGCGTGACATCGGCGATGTTCTGTCCGTCGATCAGGATGCAGCCCGATTCGATGTCGTAGAAACGCAGCAGCAGATTGACAAGCGTCGACTTCCCGGACCCGGAGCGCCCGACCAGGCCGATCTTCTCGCCGGGACGGATGTGCAGCGAAAAGCCGTCGATCACCCGTTTATCCTCGCCGTAACCAAACTTCACGTCATTGAAGCTGATCGCGCCCTGCGCCACCTTGAGTGCTTTGGCATCCGGCGCATCGACCACGGCGTTGTGACGCGAGAGTGTGTTCATGCCGTCCTGTACCGTGCCAAGGTTCTCGAACAGGCGCGCCATTTCCCACATCACCCAGTGCGAAATCCCGTTGAGCCGCAAGGCCATCGAGGTCGCCGCCGCCAGCGCCCCGACACCCGCTTCGCCCATCGACCAGCGCCACAGGCCGACGCTGGCGGTGCCGATGATGAGCAGCATGTTGAGTGTGAAATTGGTGATTTCGATTCCGGTGACCAACCGCATCTGCGCGTGCGCCGTCTGCATGAACTCCTCCATCGCCGAGCGCACGTAGGACGCTTCGCGCTTGCCGTGCGAGAAGAGCTTGACGGTGGAGATATTGGCGTAGGCGTCCGTCACGCGGCCGGTCATCAGCGAACGCGCGTCGGCCTGTGCCTGCGAAACCTTGCCCAGGCGCGGCACGAAGTAGCGCATCGCGGTCGCATAAAGCACCAGCCAGACTCCGAACGGCAGCAGCAGCCAGGTGTCGAAATGCGCCGCGACGACGACCATGCTGACGAAATAGACCGACACCCAGACCAGGATGTCGGTGACGATCATCACCGAGTCGCGCACAGCAAGCGCCGTCTGCATGACTTTGGTGGCAACGCGGCCCGCGAATTCATCCTGATAGAAGCTCATGCTCTGGCCTAGCATCAGCCGGTGGAAGTTCCAGCGCAACAGCATCGGGAAGTTCGCCGCCAGCGTCTGCTGCTTGAGCATCGCCTGGATGGTCAGCACGAGCGGGCTGGCCAACAAGGCGGCGACGATCAGCGCCAACGTCGTCCCCTGCTCTGACCAGAAGGTCTCAGGCTGCATTTTGGCCAGCCAATCGACCATGCTGCCGAGAAAACCGAACAGCAGCGCCTCGAACACGCCGATCAGCGCAGTCAGCACCGCCATGACCACGATCAGCGGGCGCAAGCCGCGCGTGCCAGCATAGAGAAACGCGAACAGGGTCTTCGGCGGAACGTCAGGGGTATCTTCGGGATACGGATGGATCAGGGATTCAAAGAGATTCAGCATGATGGATTCCAGATGAAGCACGCCATTGTAATGCGCGCGTGCCGCACAAAGCGTTAGCGTTACCGCTACAAGTTGCGCAGCCGACGATCATCGCGCTGGAGGATAATGCGAGGCCATGACGCCAATACTTCACTTCCGCCTCATCATCGTCGCCGCGCTTTCGCTGTTGGTTGCCTGCTCAACCACCGGCGACGCGCCCGACAAGCCAGCAGGCAAGGCAAGCGCCCAACCCGAACAGCTGAACTTCAAGCTGGCGAGCGGCACCTACCGCTGCGAACTCGGCAAGAAGGTCGAAGTCCGGCGCGATGCGCGTAAACCGGACCAGATCAGCATCGATTGGCAAGGAAAACGCCGCTCGCTACAGCGCTACAACTCGACCTCCGGGCTGCCGCGTTTCGAGGATCGCGAGAACGGGCTGGTGTGGATCGATCTACCCTGGAAGAGCATGCTGATGGACGCCAAGACCGGCAGTCCGCTTGCCAATGAGTGCAAAGTCGCACGCAGCTGACCTCATTCCTTTCGAACAGGTTGGCGGAGGTAATTGCCGCTCCACTGCAGCACTGCGCTACGCTGCGTTCTCCAGCTTAGCCGCCACCGGCTTCCGATTGCCGTTATAATACGATCCATGTACACATCGTATATTTGTTAAATCATGGGAATCGTCAAGATATCGGAACAGATGCATGAGAACCTGCGTCTGACCAGCGGCGCGCTGAGCCGCTCGATCAACGCACAGGCCGAGCACTGGCTGCGCGTCGGCATGCTCGCCGAGCTGAACCCTGGCCTCTGCTACAGCGAAATCTGTCAGTTGCTCATCCAGGCGGAACAGCCGGGTCATTCGAGCGAAACGGCGATACGTGCCGTCACCGCTGCGGAGTTTGCATGATGACTGGAGATCACGTCGCAATCCGCTCCGCCGAAGAGATCGCCATGGCCCGCCGGGCCGGTGCGCTGGCCGCCGAGGTCCTCGACATGATCGCCGAGCACGTTAAGCCCGGCGTGACGACCGAAGAGCTGGACCGGTTGTGCCACGACCATATCGTCAATGTGCAGCAGGCGATCCCGGCCAACATTGGATACCACGGCTACCAGAAGACGATCTGCGCGTCGGTCAACCACGTCATCTGCCATGGCATCCCGTCGGCCAAGAAACTGAAGAACGGCGACATCGTGAATATCGACGTCGCGCTGAACAAGGACGGCTGGTTCGGCGACACGAGCCGCATGTATTTCGTCGGCCAGCCTGGCACGCTGGCCAGGCGGCTGGTGCGCACCACCTACGAGGCGATGCGCGCCGGCATCCTCGCCGTACGGCCCGGCGCCAAGCTCGGCGACATCGGCCACGCCATCCAGAGCGTGGCGCACCGCGACGGTTTCAGCGTCGTTCAAGAATACTGCGGGCACGGCATCGGCCGCATCTATCACGACGAACCGCAGGTGCTCCACTTCGGCAAGCCGGGCGAAGGGCTGACGCTCAAGCCGGGCATGATCTTCACCATCGAGCCGATGATCAACGCCGGCAAGGCCACCACGAAACTACTGCCCGACGGCTGGACCGTCGTCACCAAGGACCACTCGCTGTCGGCGCAGTGGGAACACATGGTCGCCGTGACCGAAAGCGGATTCGAGATCCTGACGCCCTGGCCGGACGGCTACGGGGATTACCCGCCGATCACGCCTTGATCGGGAACATGCGGTCGTAGGCGATGTTGAAGACGAAGGCGTACGCCACGTAGGCGAGCGCCAGTGCGATATCGGCAAGCAGCGCTTCCAGCCAGGACATGCCAGTCCACCACATGACGATGGGCAAGCTCATCAGCACCAGCCCACCCTCGAAGCCGCAGGCATGGAAAACACGCCAGAGGTAGGGGCGCAGATCGGCCGTTCGCCCGGTCAGGCGCCCTTCAATCCAGTCGAACGAGGTGTTGTAGACGGCGTTCCACAACGCGGCGAGCAACGCAATAACCGCCAGCAGGCCGATCGACTCGCTCGCCGGAACGCCGCTCGCCCAGGCGAACGGCGGCGTGATCAGGACGAGGCCGCCGATCTCGAACAGGACCACCTGGCGAACACGATCAAGCGGCGAGCGGAGTTTGGGGCTGGAACTCATGGGACTGCAACTCAAGCAAAAGTCAGCCCGGCATTCTACAAGAACCGGCGTCGGTCGCCGGTAGCCCTGTCTTAACGAACGGTCTTCGCGTCCTGCCCGAACAGCACGCGCTTGGCGGCTTCGTCCATCGACGGCGCACTCTTGAACTCGTCGGCGCGCGCGTAGGCACGAGCGGTCGCCGGACGCTGCGCGATGCGCTCGAACCAGGCGGCGAGATGCGGGAAGTCTTCCAGCTTCTGCCCCTGCCGCTCGTGCGGGACGATCCACGGGTAGCACGCCATGTCGGCGATCGAGTAGTCGCCGGCGATATAGTCGCGGCCATCGGACAACTGCTTGTTCAGCACGGCGTAGAGGCGCGCGGTCTCCTTGACGTAGCGCTCGATGGCGTAGGGAATCTTCTCCGGCGCGTACTGGCTGAAATGGTGGTTCTGCCCGGCCATCGGGCCGAGGCCGCCCATCTGCCAGAACAGCCACTGCAGGGCGACATTGCGGCCACGCAGATCCTGCGGGATGAAGCGCCGCGTCTTGTCGGCGAGGTAGAGCAGGATCGCGCCCGACTCGAAAACCGAAATCGGCTCGCCGCCGTCGGCCGGCGCCTGATCGACGATCGCCGGAATGCGGTTGTTCGGCGCGATGCGCAGGAAATCCGGCGCAAACTGCTCACCGCACCCGATGTTGATCGGGACGATGCGATACGGCAGCCCCGCCTCTTCGAGAAACAGCGTGATCTTGTGGCCGTTGGGCGTCGTCCAGTAGTAAAGGTCAATCATGCAGACAGCTCCGGTGATGGGTTCAGAGGTGTTGAGTCGCCAACCGGCTTTATCGACACGCCTCGACAGCGCCGGGTTCCGCAGCCAGCTCATTCAGCGCTTTCTCGATCCGGCGTAGTGCGTCCAACCCGCCACAGGCGATCGACACCCCCTTGCCGCGTCCGAGTTCCGGTTCGGTCGGATTGATGCGGATCATCTGCCCCGACAGCGATTCGCCGAGCCTTCGTACGGTCGGAATGCGACTTCCAGCGCCGATCTCGATGACCAACGGGCGTTCGACTCGGCGCAGCCATTCATCCAGATTCTGCTGTTGTTGATCGCTTCGCCCGTCGAGCCAACCCCAATCGCCAAACATCAGGATGTTTGGCCGCGCCAGATTCCCGCAGTAGGGGCAACGCGGAAACTCCGAACGGAGAAGACACTTTTCCGTGTCGACCTCGGGCAGGAAATCATCGGCCGGCCAGATTGAATCGCAGCAGGTCGACAGACATTGCAGATGGTGGATCGAACCGTGGCATTCAGTAATGCACGCCGGATCAAAGCCGGCTTTCTGAAACTGTCCGTCGACGTTGCTGGTGAAGACGAAATAGCCCTGCGGCAAACAACGACCAATCCGACGCAGGATGTTGAACCCCTCATGCGGTGCCGTCGCCCGGTAGAGATTCAGCCGATGTGCGTAAAAACCCCAGGCCTGCCGGGGATGCGTGCCGAAGGCGGCCGGGCTGGCGATCTGCTCGAACGAGATGCGCGCCCGGCCGAGCGCCGGATAGGCGCCCCAGAATCCTTCCGACCCACGAAAATCAGGCAAGCCCGAGTCGACGCCCATGCCGGCGCCGGCGGTGATCAGGAGGCCGTCGGCCTGCGCGATGAGTTCGGCGCAGCGCCGGAACAGCGAGCGATCTTCGTTAGAACTGTCCATGGCTCAGGCGGTCGTCAAACAAGGCTTCGATCCAGGGATTAACGCCGCGGCACCCGGCGACCACCTCGGCCGCCCAGGCGAAATACTCGGTCTTGCGCTCGGCCGACCAGTCTTCCGGCGGACTCTGCAGGATCGAATTGAGGTTGGCCGTCTTGTCGGCGATCTTCAGAATCCGGGCGCGGCGCGACAGATGCGGCGCATGGACGACCTGCAGACGCTTGCGCTCCGCTTTGGGCAGGCTGCGATCGTCGGTCACTTCGAGCACGATGCGCGCCACCCGCTTGCCGAACTTGTCCTTGAGCATCTTGTAATTCACGCGCATCGCCTGGTCTTCGAGCACGTCGTGCAAGAGCGCGGCGATGATCAGCTTGTCGTCCCGACCCTTGGTGGCCTGCGCCACGAGGCGCGCCACCTCGGTCAGGTGATTGACGTAGGGCTCGCGCTCGCCGCCCTTGCGTCGCTGTGCCGAGTGCGCCCAGGCGGCAAAGTCGAGCGCGCGAACGATCTGCAAAACCTTTTTGGCCTTCATCCTGAATCTCCTGCTCCAACTGCGAAGCGCCGCTTCGATGCCGGGCGATGCCTGCTTGTCGACCATGATAGACCGATACGGAGGAACTCTCCCGGCTTGCACGCATCGAATAGCTGTATATAATTACAGTACAAAAGGAAAGCGCCATGACCCCACGCATTATTTGCCCGCATTGCCATTGCCCGATCGACCCGCTGTTGCTGGAAGACGCCGCCAGCGGCCATGCCCATTACCTCGTCTGCCCGGAGTGCGACGATCCGATTGCCCTGCCTCCCGCCAGGTTACCGGCGGCCGCACCGCTCCCCGCCGAAAGCCACGCTCTGTGAATACGGCAAACGAACTGCCGGCCTACCTGTCCGGCCTCAACGACGCCCAGCGCGACGCGGCGACCTACGGCAGCAAGGCCGAGCTGTCTAGCGGACCGCTGCTCGTCATCGCCGGCGCCGGCACGGGCAAGACCAACACGCTCGCCCATCGCGTCGCCCACCTGCTGGCTCAGGGCGCCGATCCCGACCGGCTCTTGCTGCTTACCTTCTCGCGCCGCGCCGCCGACGAGATGACACGGCGCGTGCAGCGCATCGCCGCCAAGGTCTCGCCGCGCCACGCCAAACTGGTCAGCGGCGGCTTTCCCTGGGCCGGCACCTTCCACAGCGTCGGCGCGCGGCTCCTGCGCGAGTACGCCGGACGCATCGGCATCGACCCGGCCTTCACCATCCACGACCGCGAGGATTCGGCCGACCTGATGAACATCGTCCGCCACGAGCTCGGTTTTTCGAGCAAGGGCAAGCGCTTTCCGCTCAAGGGCACCTGCCTCGCCATCTATTCGGCGGCAGTCAACACGCAGGGCGAACTGGCGCAGGTGCTGCAATCCACCTTCCCGTGGTGCGCCGAGTGGGAGAACGACCTCAAGGCGCTCTTCCTCGGCTACGTCGAAGCCAAGCAGGCGCAGCAGGTGCTCGACTACGACGACCTTCTGCTCTACTGGGCGCAGATGGTCGGCGAACCCGACATCGCCGCCGAGGTCGGCGGACGCTTCAGCCACGTGCTGGTCGACGAGTACCAGGACACCAACCGCCTGCAATCCGCGCTGCTGCTGGCCATGAAGCCCGACGGCGAGGGCCTGACGGTGGTCGGCGACGACGCGCAGTCGATCTATCGCTTCCGCGGCGCCACCGTACGCAACATCCTCGACTTTCCCGCGCACTTCGACCCACCGGCGCGCATCGTCACGCTCGACCGCAACTACCGCTCGACGCAACCCATCCTCGCCACCGCCAACGAAGTCATCGCGCTCGCCAAGGAACGCTACAGCAAGGATCTGTGGAGCGAACGGGTCTCGGCCCAGAAGCCGCAGATCATCTCGGTGCGCGACGAGGTCGACCAGGCCACCTACGTCACCGACCAGATCCTCGCCCGGCGCGAAGTCGGTACCCAGCTCAAGTCGCAGGCCGTGCTCTTCCGCTCGGCCTCGCACAGCGTGCGACTCGAAATCGAACTGACGCGGCGCAATATCCCGTTCGTCAAGTTCGGCGGCCTCAAGTTTCTCGAAGCCCGCCACGTCAAGGACGTGCTGGCCGTGCTGCGCTGGGCGCAGAACCCGCTCGACCGCGTTTCCGGCTTCCGCGCCCTCCAGTTGCTGCCCGGTATCGGCCCCAAGACGGCCAGCCGCATCCTGGAGAACCTGCAAGCCGCGCCGCCCGGTTGCGCGCTCCTTGCCGAACAGCCGGTGCCGGAAAGTGCGCAGCCGGCCTGGCTCGAGTTTGTCGCGCTGGTCGACAAGCTGGACGTCACAGAAACCTGGCCGACGTCGATGGAGAAAGTCGCCCAGTGGTACGAAACACAGATGGAACGCCTTTTCGACGACCACGAAGTCCGCCTCGCCGACATCCAGCAACTCACCCGCATCGCCGCCACCTATCCGACGCAGGAACGCTTCCTCACCGAACTGACGCTCGACCCGCCGGAAGCGACGAGCGACGAATCCGGCGCGCCGCTGCTCGACGAGGACTATCTCATCCTCTCGACCATCCACTCAGCCAAGGGCCGCGAGTGGTCGTCCGTCTCCATCCTCAACGTCGTCGACGGCTGCATCCCGTCCGATCTCGCCACCGGCAGCGAGGAAGAGATCGAGGAAGAGCGCCGCCTGCTCTACGTCGCCATGACGCGCGCCAAGGATCATCTCGAACTCATGGTGCCGCAGCGCTTCTACACCAGCGGCCAGTCGGGCACCGGCGACCGACATGTCTACGCCAACCGCACGCGCTTCATCCCCAACCGGCTCGCCGCCCACTTCGAGCAACGCAGCTGGCCGCCGGTCACGCTCCCCGGCCACACGCCGCAAGCGGCCAGCGAAGCACGCATCGACCTCGCGGCGAAGATGCGCGGGATGTGGAAATAGTTCCAGGCAACACCTGCGACATGCTGCCATGAGAAACACCACCGCCTTCAACGCCGCCGTTTCGCTCGACGAGATCCTGTCGCGGCCCGACGTGTGGTGCGCCGACCGGCTCGCCACGGCGCCGATTCCGACCGTCGCCAGCGGCTTTGCCGAACTCGATGCCGAGTTGCCGGGCGGCGGCTGGCCGCGCGGTTCGCTCACCGAAATCCTCGTCGAGCGCGTCGGTATCGGCGAATGCTCCTTGCTGCTACCAGCCCTCGCCCGGATGCGCGCCGAAAACCGCTGGCTCCTGCTGATCGCCCCGCCCTTCCGTATCAACGCCCCGGCCTGGGCGAACGGCGGCGTCGATGTGTCGCGCCTCGTCGTCGTCGCACCGAACCGCGCGCAGGACGCCCTGTGGGCCGCCGAACACGCACTGGCAAGCGGCGTCTTCGGTGCAGTGCTGTACTGGAAGAGCGGTATCGACGCGCGCCAGGTGCGGCGCCTGCAAGTCGCCACCGCCGGACACGACACGCTCGCCTGTCTGCTCCGTCCAGCGCGCGAACAAGCGGAGTCCTCGCCGGCGAGCCTGCGGCTTTCGCTCACCGCCGGCATGGAAGACACGCTCGACGTCCGCCTGCTCAAGCGGCGCTGCCCACCGTGCAACCGGACGCTTCATCTCGCTGTCCCGCGACCGCTGAATCGGCCTTTGAGATTGCATGAAGCCGATGAACCACGATTTCCGCAAGACATCCAAAGCGCCATCCCTCTGGCTCGCCCTGCATCTGCCCTGCCTTTCGCTCGAAGCCAACGCGCCGCTGCCGTCGCCTAGCGCGGTCGTCGACCACGGGCGCATCCTGCTCGGCGACCTAGCGGCGCGGCAGGCCGGCATCGAGGCGGGCGCAGGCATTCCTGCAGCACGCATGCTCGCACCGGCGATTACCCTGATCGCCCGCAACCCGGCACGTGAGGAAGCCGCGCTGCACACGCTCGCCTGCTGGGCCGGCTGCCTGACGCCGCGCATCAGCCTGACGCCGGACGCCCTGCTCCTCGAAGTCGGTGCCTGTCTGCGCCTGTTCGGTGGTCTGGCCTGTATCGCCGAGGCGGCCATTGACGGCATCCGGGCGCAAGGTTTCTCCGTCGAAGCCGCCGCCACGCCCACGCCCCTGGGCGCATACTGGCTCGCCCGGACGGGTTCCAACACGCATTGCGCCGACCTCGCCCAGCTGCACCGCGCACTCGAACGACTGCCGCTCGCCGTCCTGCCCGACAAGGCCGCGACGCAGCTCGCCCGCTTTGGCGCCCGTACGCTGGCCGATGTCCGCCGCTTGCCGAGCGCTGATCTCGGCCGGCGCATCGGCAAGGAAACCCTTCAGCGCATCGCGCAAGCCTTCGGCGAACTCCCCGACCCGCGCGCAGACTTCGTCTTTCCCGAGCGCTTCGCGCTGCCGCTGCAACTGCCCGCCGCTGTCGAGAACGCCAGCGCGCTCGTCTTCGCCGCACGGCGCCTCACCTCGGCATTGGCCGGCTGGCTCACGGCCCGACAGTCCGGCGTACGCGGCTTCGCCCTGCGGTTGCTGCACCGCCAGTCGGAGACCCCGCTGCATCTGCAATTTGCCGAGCTGACCGCCGACGGCGAGCGCTTCGAACGCATCCTGCGCGAAAAGCTCGACCGGCTGGCGCTCGTCGCCCCGGTCGAGTCGATCCGGCTGGAAGCCGCCCAGGTCGAAGCGCTCACCGGCCGCAACCACACCCTGTTCGCCGAAGCTGCCCAGGAAACGGCGGAAGGCATCGGCGCCCTGCTCGAACACTTCGCTGCCCGGCTCGGCGAACAGGCAGTCTATCGCCTCGCGCTCCAGGCCGACCATCGCCCCGAATGCGCAACCCGGCGAACCGCCGTGCTCGAAAACACGGCAGCCCCCCCGTCGACCTCGCCACCACGCCCGCTCTGGCTGCTCGAACAGCCCGAACCGCTGGCCGAAGTCGACGGCCGTCCCTATCGCCAAGGGCCGCTCCAACTGCTGGCCGGCCCGGAGCGCATCGAGTCGGGCTGGTGGGACCGTGGCGAGACGACAGAAGAGGAGAACAGCGAAGCCATCGGCGACATCCGCCGCGACTACTTCATCGCGCGCTCAGCCGGCGATAGCTGGCTGTGGATTTTCCGCGACGTACGCGCGCCCGGCGGGTGGTTTCTGCACGGATATTTCTCGTGACCACCGCACTCCCCGGCTACGCCGAACTGCATTGCCTCTCCAACTTCAGCTTCCTGCGCGGCGCTTCGCACGCGGAAGAACTGGTCGCGCGCGCCGCCGAACTCGGCTACGCCGCCCTGGCGATCACCGACGAATGTTCGCTCGCCGGCATCGTACGCGCCCACGTCGCCGCCAAAGAGGTCGGGCTCAAGCTCCTGGTCGGCAGTGAGTTCCAGCTTGCCGACGGAACGAAGCTGGTACTCATCGCGCGCAACCGCGACGGCTACGGCAATCTCGCCGCGTTGATCACGCTCGGCCGCCGGCGTGCCGGCAAGGGCAATTACCACCTGACGCGGAACGACCTTGCGAGCGGCGTCCCCGACTGCCTTGCCCTCTGGTTCGCTACGTCCGAGAGCACCGACGACGATGCGCGCACCTTCGCCGAAATCTTCCCCGGCCGCCTGTGGGTTGCCTACGAGCGTCTGCTGCTGCCGGACGACGACGAACGCCTCGCCGCCCTCCAAACGCTCGCCACGACACGCCATCTGCCGCTGGTCGCCACCGGCGACGTGCACATGCACGTGCGCAGCCGCCGGCCGCTACAGGATCTGCTCACCGCCCTGCGCCTCAAAACCTCGGTCGACCGCGCCGGCCACGCGCTTTTCCCCAACGGCGAACGCCATCTGCGCCCGCGCCTGCGCCTGGCCAACCTCTACCCGCCCGAATTGCTCGCCGAGACCCTGGTCATTGCGGCGCAGTGCCATTTCTCGCTCGACGAACTGCGCTACGAGTACCCCGAGGAAGTCGTCCCACCCGGCCAGACACCCAGCGCCTACCTCGCCGGCGAGGTCGAGCGCGGCTTGCTCGTACGCTACCCGGCCGGCGTGCCCGACAAGGTTCGGCAGCAGATCGAATACGAACTCGCGCTGATCTCCGAACTGCAGTACGAAGCCTACTTCCTCACCGTCTACGACATCGTCACCTTCGCCCGCAGCCGAGAAATCCTCTGTCAGGGGCGCGGCTCGGCCGCCAATTCGGCGGTGTGCTACGCGCTCGGCATCACCGAGGTCGATCCGGCGCAGTCGTCGCTGCTGTTCGAGCGCTTCATCTCGAAGGAGCGCAACGAGCCGCCCGACATCGACGTCGACTTCGAGCACCAGCGGCGCGAGGAAGTCATCCAGTACCTGTACGCCAAATACGGGCGCGAACGCGCGGCGCTGGCCGCCACCGTTATCCGCTATCGCCGCCGTTCGGCGCTACGCGACACCGGCCGCGCGCTCGGCATCGATCTCGACCGCATCAACGCGCTCACCGCTTCGCTCACCTGGTGGGACCAGCGCGACCAGATGCCGGCACGCTTTGCCGCCGTCGGCCTCGACCCGGCGAGTCCGCGCGTCGAGAAGTGGCTGATCCTCGCCGAGCAACTGCGCGGCTTTCCGCGCCACCTCTCGCAGCACGTCGGTGGCTTCGTCATCAGCCGCGGCCGCCTCGACCGGCTGGTGCCGATCGAAAACGCGGCGATGGAAGCGCGCAGCATCATCCAGTGGGACAAGGACGACATCGACGCTCTGAAGCTGATGAAGGTCGACGTCCTCGCCCTCGGCATGCTCAGCGCAATCCGCCGTGCGCTCGATGCCATCTCGCAACGCGACGGCCGCGTCTTTAGCATGCAGGACATCCCGCGCGAAGACCCGGCCACCTACGCGATGATCAGCCGCGCCGACACCATCGGCGTCTTTCAGATCGAATCGCGCGCGCAAATGGTCATGCTGCCGCGCCTGAAGCCGCAACGGTTCTACGACCTCGTCATCGAAGTCGCCATCGTCCGCCCCGGCCCGATTCAGGGCGACATGGTGCATCCCTACCTGCGCCGGCGTCAGGGCATCGAACCCGTTTCCTACCCCTCGCCGGCCGTCGAAGGCGTCCTCCAGCGCACGCTCGGCGTGCCGATCTTCCAGGAACAGGTGATGCAGCTCGCCGTCGTCGCCGCCGGCTTCACGCCCGGCGAAGCCGACCACCTGCGCCGCTCGATGGCCGCCTGGAAGCGCAAGGGTGGTCTCGGCCACCTGCGCGAACGGCTGATCAAGGGCATGACCGAACGCGGCTATGCGCTCGAATTCGCCGAAGCTATCTATCGCCAGATCGAAGGCTTTGGCGAATACGGCTTCCCCGAATCGCACGCCGCCAGCTTCGCCCTGCTCGCCTACATTTCGGCCTGGCTCAAGCGCCACGAACCCGCCGCCTTCCTCGTCGGCCTGCTCAACGCACAACCGATGGGTTTCTACTCGGGATCGCAGCTGGTACAGGACGCCCGCCGCCACCGCGTTGAAGTACGACCGCCCGACGTCCAGCGCAGCGACTGGGGAACGGCGCTCGATGCGTCCGACCACACTGCCGTGCGCCTCGGCCTGCATCGCATCCAGGGATTGAATTCAGAAGCCGGCCAGCGCGTCGCCGCGCAGCGCCCCTACCGCGACGTCGCCGACCTCGCCCGCCGCGCCGACCTCGCGCGCGACGATCTCGAACGACTCGCCGCCGCCGGCGCCTTGGCCTCGCTCGCTGGCCATCGCCGACAAGCCGCCTGGTCGGTCAGCGCCGTACCCATCCAGCGCGACCTGCTGCTCGAAGCCCCGATCAGCGAAACCGCCCCGCCACTCACCGCCCCCAGCGAATGCGAAGATCTCGTCGCCGACTACAGCGCGCTCAACCTCACGCTCGGCCGCCACCCGCTCTCCCTGCTGCGCCCGAAGCTCGACGCCAAGCGCTACCTCACCGCCGCCACGCTGCGCACGCTGGAACACAACCGCCCGGCCCGCTGCGCCGGCATCGTCACCTGCCGCCAACGCCCCGGCACCGCCAGCGGCGTCATCTTCCTGACCATCGAAGACGAAACCGGACTGGCCAACATCATCGTCCACGCCCACCTCGCCGAACGCCAACGCCGCGAACTCCTCACCGCCCGCCTGCTTGGCGTCCTCGGCGTCCTGCAACGCGAAGGAGAAATCGTGCATCTGCTGGCCAAGCGGTTGATGGATCACAGTGAACTGCTGGGACGACTGCCGACGAGCAGTCGGGATTTTTGCTGATGCGAGGGATAAAGCGGCACAACGACGACCCAAATTCACCCGATCCAAACGCTTGATCAACGCATGCCCCATCCATATTCCATTCGGATCGGATCGCGAATACACTCCGGTCGGCATGCTTACCAACAGTAGCAACACCCATGGGCCCCTCCGGTTGCGGCAAGAGCACGCTGGCCAAACTAATGCTCGGTTTCTACCAGCCGCAGGAAGGCCAGATCCACCTCGATGGCAAGGACATCCGCTATCTCGCGGCGAACGAACTGAGAAGCGTGTTCGGCGTGGTGCCGCAGGAGACGGTGCTCTTCTCGGGCACGCTCTACGAGAATCTCGTGATGGCGCATCCGCAAGCCAGCTTCGACAACGTGATCGCCGCGTGCAAGGCAGCGGAGATCCATGAAGTGATCGAGACGCTGCCGAACGGCTATCAGACCGAGATCGGGGAACGCGGGACGGGACTCTCGGGTGGGCAAAGGCAAAGAATCGCCATTGCCCGCGCCTTACTCAAGCGGCCGAAGATCCTGGTCTTTGATGAGGCGGTCTCCAACCTCGACCAGCAGACGGCGGAGCACTTTGGCAAGACGATCAACAAGCTCAAGGGGAAGGTGACGATGATCTTTATCACGCATCAGATTCCGAGGGGGTTGCAGGTGGATGAGGTGTTCTCGTTCGGCTCGGATAAGCAGCACAGTACGAAGGTGGACGTGGTCGGAGAAGAGAAAGGATGACCGTGTGTAAAGGCGATGGCGCACTTTCCCGGTTTATTGGCTCGCAGGTCAATTCGGGAGATGCGAGCACCCATACCGAGCCCACTCGGCACACGGCGATTGACCAACGTTACTTGAGGATAGGCGCATGATTTTCTTTGCATTTCTGTTTGTCTTGATCGGCTATTTAGCCATCGCGCTTTTCTTCTCAAAGAAAGTTTATCGATACCTCGAAAAACGGGGGAAAGGCCGCGTCATAGCCAGTGCCGCGGCAGGTTTGATTGTGTTTCTGGCGATCGCGATGGTGTTCTGGGATGCCGTGCCAACGTGGTACACGCATCATCGGTTGTGCGAAAGCGAGTTTGGTCTAAAGGTACATATGACCCCGGAAGAGTGGGCAAAGAACAACCCTGAACGGATTTCGCAAATCCAGCCTGTTTCGAAATCGTCATCGGGTGACATTCAGAGAACCGCTCGAATTGAAATCGATATCGATCACATCAATTCCGAATTCGATTTAGTTGTCGAGCGTGAAAAGGACTACGGTTTTGGCGTGATGAGGGAAAGACGCCGCTTTGTCGACAGCAAGACTGGGCAAGTCTTGACCGAGGATGTCGATTTTGCAGGCGGAGTTTCAGGAGGTTCGATCGCCACGGGCGCCAACTCGCTGGCCGACTACAAATTCTGGCTCACGACCTTGAGATGTGGATTTGCGTATCCCGAAATGCGGGCGAGATTCGATGCCGATCGTAAAGTCAGCGGAGAGATCTACAACACGATTCTGGAATGGAGTAAGAAGTGATCAGCGCACAAGACATCCGCAACAAAAGGGGCCAGGCTCACATTTTCGGACACCGAAATAGGTCAGGATTCTTGCTGACGATGACGTTCCTTGAGACGTTACCTGGCCTCACGAAAGACTGTCCAGAAACTGCCGCATCCGCAACCAATGTGTACCTTCCCAGAACACTCGCCGGCAAACATCGCAGGTACTGAAATCATGCTTGTTCGCACGAACCGATGGCGGTAGCTGATCCACGATCAGTTCCTTGTCGATTGCATGCAAAGGCGCGTTGCAACTCAGGCACAATGTCATAGGACGAGCCATGCCAGCGAGATCGAGCCGCTGGAAAACTTCCCGCAATTGCTGCCGGGGATTCAGCGCCCGCACGTAGCATCCATGGGTAATCTCCCGACGCTTGAGCAGATCGCGATCGCGCGAGAGCACGATGCGCCCTTCGCTGCTGGCAATCGCGGCAATCTCGTTGTCGTCGAAACCGTTGTCGTACAAGGTATCGAAGCCAGCCATGCGCAACAGTTTGGCCAAGCCTCCCATATGTGCGTCGGCGATGAAACGCATCACACGCAGAGGGGCACTACGCACTCGCAACAAGGAGGAGACGTCGAACGCCTCGAATTTCGGATAGACGGCCACGCGGTCATCGTCATCGAGCAACCGGTCAAAACCGACCGATTCGCCGTTCACCAGAATCAATTCGACCTCGGTATGCGGCACCCCAAGCGCCTCAATCATGTGCTTGGTCGTCGCGCGACGGGGACAAGTAACATCGAAATCCTGCTTGCGCCGCTCCGGCGGAAGGAAGTCGTTCAGTTCTTCATAGAAGCGGAATACCGTCATGACAATGTCGCGCAATGCTGCCACCGGTGGAGGAACGCATCAATTCGACTATCCGCCGCACATGTCGTTCCGCTACAAACGCGGACTCGTGTCCGGCGGAATGGTCTTTCGATCCTTCGCGGCGCAGATATGACAAAGCCGCTTCCATCATCTGAAAGCGGCTTTTCAACTACGCAACCGGAACGCTCGATCTATTCGATCGCCAGCGGCTCCGGGACCAGCACCACCGCACGTCCGGCCTGAATCGCGTCAATCTCCGCCGCCGCCTTCTGCACATCGACTTCGGAACCGAGTACGCGGAATTCGACGTCGAAGCTGCGTGTTTCACCCGGGCCAACCTTCATGATCCGGCCTTGTTCGTTCTCGATCGTGTGGTTGTACGGGAAGCCGGTGCCCGGTTCGATGCCGGTGACGTAGCCGTCGGCGGCCGTATCGGTGTTCTTCCACAGCGACAGCGCTGGCAGTTGCTTGACGTTGTAGCCGATGGCGACGCCGCGCGTGTCGGCCTTGTTCGAGAGCATGGCGAGCGTGTTGCCGTTGGCGTCGGCGAGCGGCCAGATGTTGAAGACCATTTCGTCGAAACCGGGCGTCACCGGCAAGTAGGTCTGCCAGTCAGCGAGGCCTTGCTTGGCGTAGTCGTTGAACGGAATGACTTCCTTCGCCGCAGCGCGGAAGTGCGCGCCGCCTTCGAGCAGTGGGGCGCCGAAGTTGGCGTGGTAGATGACCTGATACGGCCGCTCATAGTCGGAGAGGTTTCGCAGTTCGTCGTGCACGTGGAACGAACGCTCGCCCGGCACGACGCTGACGCCGGCCCAGGTTTCGAGGTTACTGAACTTGAAGGTCTTTTCCTTGACCAGTCCCTTGACCGTGATGCGGTGCGGCGCCTTCGCTTCGATACTGACGATGACGGTCGATGCCGGGATATTCTGGGCGCGGCCGTGCAGCGTGTAGGTGCGGCCGTTTTCCGTGCAGGGGTGTCCGGCCCATTCAAAGCCGCAGCGCGCGAGCATTTCGTTGAAGCCGTCGAGCCAGCCGAGCCCGCCGCGCTCGGCGAGGTTGATGAACGACGGGTGGACGATTTCCTCGACCGGCGACTTCCAGGCCAGCGTCACGTCGCCCGAAACGGCCTTGAACAGGCCCATGCCGCGCGTCGGTACGATCACCAGCTGCAGATCGCCCGTGTCGATCGTGACCAGCGTGCTGCCTTCCTGGCGGCCGCCGTGCAGTGTCTTCTTGCTGACGGTAAACGGTGCGGCGATGCCAAGCGTTTCGTTGTTGATCTGCCAGTTGTCGATTTCGACGCCCTGTGCCACGTCGGTCAATACGAAGTCGTATGTTCCTGCTGCGGATACGGCGATGCCGCTTGCTACTGTACTCATCTCATCTCCCTGAATCGAAAATTACAGTCACGGGACCTGCGCCCCGGAGGACCCCAAAAAACAGCCCGATCGCTCGCCGCAACTGCTGCCCCACACAAGGCAGCGACGCAGTACACGATGCTGTTTAGCTCGCCAGCGCGGCAGCCGTCGCTGCCTGCGCCTTTGCTTCTTCCAGTTTCAAGAGCTTGTACTCGATCGAATCGACGAGCGCGATCCAGCTCGCCTCGATGATGTCGCTCGATACGCCGACCGTCGTCCAGACGAGATCGCCGTCGGTCGACTGGATCAATACGCGCACCTTCGATGCCGTGGCGTCGCGGCCGTTGATGACGCGCACCTTGTAGTCGGTGAGATGCACATTGGCGAGTTCCGGGTAGAAGCGGTCGAGCGCACGGCGCAGGGCGCTGTCCAACGCGTGCACCGGGCCGTCGCCTTCCGCCGCTGTGATCTCGCTGACGCCGCCGACCTTGACCTTGATGATCGCCGACGAGCCGTACTCGCCGTTGGTCGGCTGTTCGCCGATGATCTTGAAGTGTTCGAGTTCGAAGAACGGGCGATACTTGCCGAGTTGCTTGCGCACCATGAGTTCGAACGTGCTCTCGGCGCCCTCGAACTGGTAGCCCTCGTGCTCCATTTCCTTCAGGCGCTTCATGATGCGGTCGGTCACCGCGTCGTCCTTTGTGATCTTAGCGTCGACTTCCCAGATCTTGTCGAGGATCATGCGCCGGCCGGAGACTTCGCTCATCAGGAAGCGGCGCTGGCCGCCGACGAGTTCCGGGTTGATGTGCTCGAACGAGTGCGACGCCTTGTTCACGCCGTCGATGTGCATGCCGCCCTTGTGCGCGAAGGCGCTGTTGCCGACATACGGTTCACGGTCGCTCAAGGCAACGTTGGAGATGACGGCCACATGGCGCGCCACGTGGATGATGTTCTTGTACTGATCGGCCGGTAGGCATTCAAAATCGCGCTTGACGCCAAGATTGGCGATGATCGTCGACAGGTTGGCGTTGCCGCAGCGCTCGCCAAACCCGATGTAGGTCCCCTGCACGTGTCGCGCACCGTTCTCGACTGCCGCGACGCTGTTTGCAACGGCCATCCCCGCATCGTTATGTGCGTGAATCCCGATCGTGACGTTTTCAAACAGCGACGAGATTTTCTTCACAATGACACCGATTTCCGTCGGGAAGGTCCCACCGTTCGTATCGCACAGAACCAACGAATCGGCACCTCCATCGACCGCCGCTTGCAGCGTCTTCACGGCGTAGGCCGGGTTGTGCTTGTAGCCATCGAAGAAGTGCTCGGCGTCATAGACCACTTCCTTGCCCTGCGCCTTGAAGAAGGCCAGCGTCTCGCTGATCATCGCCAGGTTTTCTTCGAGCGTCGTGCGGATGATGTCGGTTACGTGGAAATCCCAGCTTTTGCCGAAGATGACGATGACCGGCGTGTCGGCGAGCAGGAGCGATTGGACATTACTGTCTTGCTCGACCTTGATGTCGCGCCGGCGCGTGCTACCGAACGCAGCGAGCTTGGCGTGCTTGAGGTTGATGGCGCGTGCACGGGCAAAAAACTCGAGATCCTTCGGGTTGGAACCGGGGTTACCCGCTTCGATGTAGTCAATCCCATGGCCATCGAGCAGTTCGAGAATCTTCAGTTTGTCCTCGACCGAGAACGAAATGCCCTCCGCCTGCGCACCATCGCGCAGGGAGGAATCGAATATGGCGACCTTCTTGCTCATCTGGAGAAATCCTTCATGGGGTTGCGGACGTCAGCCGCAGACTGCCGTCTAGTTCTGTTGCCGATGCTTACTTACGATGGTTTCGTGACCCCAAGCCGGCGGTCACAAGAGGTTGTCGCGCGTTACGCCGCCGCGTTTGATCACCCGACGCAATTGATCGAGCGCTTCGATCTGAATCTGCCGCACACGTTCCCGCGTGAGGCTCAATTCAGCAGCGACTTCTTCAAGCGTGCTGATGTCCGCGCCGCCCAAACCATAGCGCCGTTCGAGGACGCGCCGCTGCTTTTCCGGCAGTTGATCGACCCAGTTGCCGACCAGATCGCCGACCTCGTTCGCCTGCAGCAAGCCTTCGGGGTCGATCGAGTTGTCGTCGGCAATCGCATCGGCAATCGTGTGATTCGGATCTATCTCCAGCGGCGCATCGAGCGAGGCAATGTGCTCGTTGAGGGTTAACGCGCGCCGGACGTCGTCAATCGGCTTGCCGATCAGGTGTGCGATCTGCTCGACGCTGGTTTCCTTGCCGTTCGCCAATTCGAGGTGGCGCAAGGCGCGCAGGATGACGTTGATCTCCTTGACCACGTGCACCGGCAAGCGGATTGTGCGCGACTGGTTCATGATCGCGCGCTCGATGCTCTGGCGTATCCACCAGGTGGCATAGGTCGAAAAACGGAAACCGCGCTGCGGGTCGAACTTCTCGATCGCGTGAATCAGGCCAAGATTGCCTTCCTCGATCAGATCGAGCAGCGGAATGCCGCGGTTGAGGTAGTGCTTGGCGATATTGACGACGAGCCGCAGGTTGTGCTCGATCATCTTCTGGCGCGCGATGAATTCGCCGCTACGTGCCCGACACGCCCATTCAAACTCCTGTTCCGGCGTAAACAGCGGCTTGGCGCCGATTTCGTTGAGGTAGTGCTGGGTGACGTCGTTGAGCAACTCGACCTCGGGCTGAACCGGCGCGGCTTCTTCCTCGGCCTCGTTCAGAAATGCGTCTTCGGACGTCGCCTCGGCCGCATCCTCCGGCATCTCGTCTTCGGCGAAGCCCACTTCGGAGTCAGATTCGCCGGCCATGATCAGCGCTGAGGGAGATATTTGAGTGGATCGACCGGCTTGCCTGAGCGGCGCACCTCGAAGTGCAACTTGACTTGATCAGCATCGGTATTCCCCATTTCGGCGATTTTCTGTCCCTTGGTAACACTCTGCCCCTCTTTGACCAGGATGTTCTGGTTGTGAGCGTAGGCTGACAAATACGTGTTGTTGTGCTTGATGATCACCAGCTTGCCGTAGCCGCGCAAGCCCGTCCCGCTATATACCACTTTGCCGTCACCAGCGGCGATCACGGGGTCGCCCGCCTTGCCTGCGATATCGACGCCCTTGTTGCCACCTTCGCTGAAGGTACCGATCATTTTCCCGTTGGCCGGCCAGATCCAGCCGACGTCATCGCCCGTCGCAGCCGCTTCAGCCGGCTTCGCTTCCGGCGGCGCCTCGCTTTGCGCTACAGTCGCCGTTGCCGGAGCCGTCGCCGGCGCAATCTGCGTCGCGCTCTGGGCTTGTGCCAGCGCTTCGTCCGAGTACTTCTCCTTGCCCGCTTTCGGCTCACGTTTCAGTTGTTCGGTGTTTCCGCCGACCGCGCCACCGTCAAGCGGTTTTTGCTCAACCGCTTGTTCGTCGCCGATCGGCTTGGCGATCACTTCGCCTGTCGTGATCGGCGAGACGTCCGCACCGCCTGCCGCGCTCGAGGACTCCGCAGTTTTGGACTTGACCTTCAGAACGCGCCCGACCGATATTTGGTTCGGGTTTTCGATGCCGTTCAGCGTGATGAGTTCCCGATGGTCCATCCCATGCGCGCGTGCAATGCTGTAGAGCGTGTCACCCTGCTTGACGACGTAGGTATCCTTGGCAGCGGCCGTGCTCGTCGCCTGCCCCCGGTTGTCAACGGGCGCGGGGTACTTGCTGGCACAGCCGGAAAGAACTCCGGTCAGAACAAGGACTGCTGATAACACCGGCAGGCTCGACCTGACCGCGAAACGTTTATTCTTCATTCAAGACCTGAAAGTAACGGAACGAAACGAACTGCGTCGAGACGAGTATTGACGAAGCCTTCAGGCCGATGCTCGACCAGATGAAGGAACTGCGATCCTGTCCCCAAGGGCAACAGCATTCTGCCACCAAGCGCCAGTTGCTGCAAAAGCGCCTGCGGAATCGTCGACGCCGCGGCAGCAACGATGATCGTATCAAACGGCGCGGCTTCCGGCAGACCCAATTGCCCATCGGCATATTTCAGACGCACCTTGAACTGCTGGATTTTGCGCATGTTCGCCTTGGCTTTTGCCAACAACGGCTCGATACGTTCAACCGCGTAGACCTCGTCGGTCAGCTGCGCCAGAACGGCTGCCTGATAACCGCAACCTGCGCCAACTTCGAGCGTTTTGCCAAGCTCCCGCCCATCGCGCAGCACCTCGATCATGCGGGCCACGATGAACGGCTGCGAGATCGTCTGCGAAAAGCCGAGCGGTAGTGCGGTGTCCTCGTAGGCGCGCGACGCGAGCGCTTCTTCGACGAACACATGGCGCGGTACTGCGGCGATCGCTGAAAGCACTTTCTCGTCGCGGATTCCCTGCTCACGCAACCGGTCGATCATGCGCGTACGCGTGCGCTGCGACGTCATGCCGACCCCGGATACGACGCGGTGGTTCATTTTTCCAGCCAGCTCCGGACGGTGGTGAGTTGCGCGTTATGCGTCAGGTCGATCTGCAACGGCGTGATCGAGACGTAGTCGTTGGCAACGGCGTGGAAGTCGGTGCCCTCTCCGGCATCCTGCGCTTCGCCGGCCGCGCCGACCCAATACACGGTCTCGTTGCGCGGCGTGATCGCCTTGACGACCGCTTCCGCCTTGTGTCGCTTGCCGAGTCGGGTGACCAGGCGGCCGCGCACACGCTCATAAGGAATGTCCGGCACATTGACGTTGAGCAACAGCGGCTCGCGAACCGCCTGCTTCCGCACCATCTCGACAACCTCGAGTGCGACACGCGCGGCCGTTTCAAAATGCGCACCGGCCTTGCTGCACAACGAGACGGCAATCGACGGCACGCCCAGCAGGTAGCCTTCGGTCGCCGCCGCAACGGTGCCGGAGTAGATCGTGTCGTCGCCCATGTTGGCGCCGAGATTGATGCCTGAGACGACCATATCCGGCAGTTCGTCGAGCATCCCGCTGACCGCGAGGTGCACACAGTCGGTCGGCGTGCCGTTGACGTGATAGAAGCCGTTGGCCGTGCGCTTGAGGGAAAGGGGGCGGTCGAGCGTCAGGGAGTTGCTGGCGCCGCTGCGGTCGCGTTCCGGCGCGACGACGGTGATGTCGGCTACCTCGGCAAGCGTGCGCGCGAGCCAGTCGATTCCAGGCGCGAAGTAACCGTCGTCGTTGCTGAGCAAAATTCGCATATCAACCCAATAAGGCGGGAGAAGGAAAAAATACAAAACCGGCTTGCGCCGGCTTTGGTATCGGGGTGGAACAGCGCGATTGCCAGACGGCAACCGGGCCGACGGCCGATTATACGGTCATTCACCCACCGGCGCTAAGGTCGAACTCGGCGCGGCGTCCGCATCGCAACGCGCCGCCCCATCCTCTCGCTCAAAGAGTGCGATCGACTCGACGTGCGAGGTGTTCGGGAACATGTTGACCACGCCGGCACCACGCAAACGGTAGCCCTTCTGTGCCACGAGAATCGCCGCATCGCGCGCTAGCGTTGCCGGGTTGCACGAAACGTACACGATGCGCTTCGGCCCATCGTCACCAATCGCTTTGACCAGTTCGACCGCGCCTTCGCGCGGCGGGTCGATCAGCATCTTGTCGAAATGCCCGAGCGCGGCGAGCGATTCGGGAGTGGCTTCGAAGAGGTTGGCGACGCCGTATTCGACGCGCTCGCGCAGGCCGTTGTGCTCGGCGTTCTGCCCGGCACGCTTGACGAGTTCCTCACTGCCTTCGATACCAACGACGGTGGCACCCCGGCGCGCGATCGGCAGCGTGAAGTTGCCCAGGCCGCAGAACATGTCGGCGATACGTTCTCCCGGTTGCGGATCGAGCAGCGACATCGCACGGCGCACCAAAATCCGGTTGATCGCATGATTGACCTGGGTGAATTCGGTCGGCGAGAAGCAGTGTTCGATGTTGAAGTCGGGCAGCAGGTAGGAAAGCTGCGGTCCATCGAGCGGATAGAAGCGGTAGGCCGTCGCCGGCCCCTTCGGCTGCAGGTAGAAGACGACCGCGTGTTGGTCGGCGAAGGCACGTAGCAGCGCTTCATCGTTGGCGTTGAGCGGCGCCAGGATACGCAGCACGAGCGCCGTAATGTATTCACCGACGGCGACTTCGATCTGCGGCATCGCGTCAGCGATGGACAGCCCGGCGACCAGATCGCGCAGCGGCACGAGCAACGCCGAGAGATGCGGCGGCAGGTTCTCGCACTGGCGCATGTCGGCAACGTAGCTGCTCTTCCTTTCATGAAATCCGACGAGAACGCCGCCCTTCTTCGGCACCAGACGTGCCGAGAGGCGCGCGCGCAGACGATAGCCCCAGGATGCGCCGTAGATCGGTGCATAGAGTTGCTCGGCCTTGATCCTGCCGAGATGCCAGAGGTTCGATTCGAGCACGCGCTGCTTGGCTGCGACCTGTGCTGCCGAATCGAGGTGCTGCATGCTGCAGCCGCCGCACACGCCGAAGTGCGGACACTTCGGCGTCACACGATTGGCCGAGGCCTTGAGGATGTGCTGAACATGTGCCACTTCAAACGACGGCTTCTTGCGGAAGCTGACGTACTCGACTTCTTCGCCGGGCAAGGCGCCTTCGACAAAGATGGTCTTGCCCTCAAGCCGCGTAATTCCGCGCGCTTCGTGATCCAGCGATTCGATGATTCCGGTCGGCATGCCACTTCCCTGCAAAAAGACGCGATTCTATCCGCCCTCGGCAATCGGGCGAAATCTCCGCGAGATTTTCACGAGACTACGCGCCCGACCAGCATTTGCCGCTTGTCGGCAAAACCGGGACGTTTCTCGACGATGAATCCGGCTTCGCTCAAGGCGCGCCGCACGGCCCCGGCGACCGACCAGGTCGCCAGCGTCGCACCGGGCCTTGCCAGACGATGCAGAGAACGGCACAGCTCAGGCGACCACAGATCCGGGTTTCTGGCCGGCGAGAAGCCGTCAAGATAGATGGCGTCGACTTCGGCCTCGAGCTTCGGCAACGCCTCGACGGCGTCGCCGAACTCCAGATGAAGGATCACCCGACCTTCCCATAGCGCGATGCGCTGCTCGCCCGCTTGCAACGAATCACGTGACGGCCAGTGAGCAACCAACTCGTCGGAAAGCGCGGCGAACTCGGGCAAAGCACGGTGCGCACAGGCCAGATCGTCGGCCGTGAAGGGGTGCTTCTCCAACGAGATGAAATGCAGTTGCGCACACCGCTCGGGATCGTTGACCCAAGCCATCCAGGTGGCAAGGAAGTTGATGCCGAGGCCGAAACCGGTCTCCAGGATAACGAACCGGCTTGCCCGCTGCCAGCGTTCGGGCAAGCCGTTGCCGGCCATGAACACGTGCTTCGCCTGCGCATGCCCTCCCGCCGCCGAGTGGTAGACGTCGCCATATGTGAGAGATATGGGCGTTCCGTCTTCGGCGAAAATCAAGGAAGCGAGTTCGAGAGGAGACGGCATGGCGAAATCGGGTGTGCAACGAGGCTGCGTACTATACAAGAGCCCCGATCCACGGAAAACGTCACTTGTCGCCCCAAAGCTCCTTCAGACGATCATCGCGGCCACAACCGTGGCGATAGTAACCGTAGCGAATCGGATTCTTCTTGTAATAGTCCTGGTGATACGCCTCGGCCGGGTAAAACGTGCTCGCCTTGACGATCTCGGTATGAATTTCCTTGAACCGGCGGCTGGCAAGCAAGGCGTCACGGCTTTTCTCCGCAACCACTCGCTCATCATCGGTTTGCCAGAAGATCGCGCTGCGATACTGGCTGCCGACATCACAGAACTGGCGATTCTTGACGGTCGGATCGATCGTGCGCCAGAAGTATTCAACGAGCTGCGCGTATTTCACCCGTGCCGGGTCGTAGGTTACGCGCACGGCTTCCGTGTGACCGGTGCCGCCGTCACTGACTTCTTCATACGTCGGATTGACCTTCCGGCCGCCGGTGTAGCCCGACTCTGCCGCAATGACGCCCGGCACTTTTTCGAAGTCCGACTCAGTGCACCAAAAGCAGCCGCCGGCAAAGACTGCGGTCGCCGGATTGTCCGCAGCAAATGCCTGCGGCCCGCCCACAGCGATACCGAGCGTAACGAGCGCCGCCTTGATCCACGCCGGGCTCATGTCCTCAGCTCCGGCAGTTTCTCCCCGCGCCGCTCGAATCGCAGTGCTACACCGTTATTGCAGTAGCGCTTCCCGGTCGGCTTCGGTCCGTCGTCGAAGACGTGGCCCTGATGCCCGCCACAGCGCGCGCAGTGATATTCGGTGCGCGGATAAAGGAGCTTGAAATCGGTCTTGGTGCCAATCGCGTCGGGCAGAGGCTGCCAGAAACTCGGCCATCCTGTGCCGCTCTCGTACTTCGCAGCGCTGTCGAACAAGGGCAGGAAGCACGCCGCGCAAACGTAGGTGCCTTCGCGCTTTTCGTGATTCAGCGGACTGGTTCCCGCACGCTCGGTATCTTCCTCGAACAACACCCGATACGCGTCCGCAGGCAGCAAGGCCGCCCACTCGGTCTTTGACTTGTTGAGTTTCATCACTGCACCCTCCTTGCCCGAGGCGGCCTGCGAGAAGCTCGCGGGCAATACCAAGGCCGAGAGCCCGCCAAGCCATTTGAGATATTGACGCCGGTTCATGGTCTGCTCCTGATTAACGGTTGTCCAAGCGACGATATCCGCGTCAGCCGGCAACTTTCCCGGTTCGCAGCACCGCATCTAATAACGTCGCCACGGGAATTAGTCGCTGGAGGCAGGCAAGTTCTTACAGATAACTCTCGGCGGCATCGCCGGCGCCAAAAGTGAGATCCTGGGATTCCGCGATCGCACTGAAGAAGCGACGTTGGTCGCAGCTACTTCTTCCCCGAATGCCCCGCATGCCCGGTGATTTCCTTCAAACACTGCCGCGCGCACACGGCGCACTGGCCGCAGTCGCTTGTAACGCCAAGCTCGCGGCGCAGATCCTTGAGCGATCGTGCGCCGTCACTCACCGCATCGCGAACCTGGCGCTCAGTGACGGCCTTGCAAACGCACACGTACATCGCTCTCTCCAAACATCAAATCAGTCGCCGCCTGTTCCCATGTGGGCCTGAAGGAAGTTCGGCAACGTTACGTCCTCGATCAGGCGCTGCTGCGTCTCCAGCCAGTCGATCGCTTCCTCGCTGTGCTCGAGAAGCTCTTCGAGCAGATCACGGCTGACGAAGTCCTGGAGTTCCTCGCACAGCGCAATGGCTTCGATCAGCTGCGGGCGATGAATCTCACGCTCGAGACGAAGGTCACTCGTTAGGCACTCGGCGACGTTCTCGCCGATCGTCAGCTTGCCTAGGCTCTGCAGATTGGGGAGCCCTTCGAGAAACAGGATACGCTCGATGAGTTCATCGGCTTCCTTCATCACCCGGATCGATTGCTTGTAACGGTACTCGTTGAGCTTCTCGAGGCCCCAGTGGCCGAACAGGCGCGCGTGCAGGAAATACTGGTTGATCGCTGTCAGTTCGTTCTTGAGCACCTTGTTGAGTGCTTCGAGGATGCGCTTCTCGCCTTTCATGACACCCCTCCTCAAGCCGGGGAACCGGACGCCATCTGGCTCTGCAGATAGTTGTGCAGGCCGACCAATTCGATCAGTCGCAGCTGCTTTTCAAGGTAGTAGGCGTGATCCATTTCGGTGTCTTCCAGTTGGACACCGAGCAGGTCTCGCGTGACGAAATCCTGCGCCTTCTCGCAGGCAGCCATCGCCTTGCGCAGGTCGCCGACGACCTTGTACTCGACCGACAGATCAGCCTTGAGCATGCCCGGAACGTCCTTGCCAATCTTGAGCTCGTCGCGCCGCGACAGATCCGGCGTACCCTCAAGGAACAGGATACGCTGGATCAGCGCACGCGCGTGCTGCCGCTCGTGATCGGACTCATGCAAGGCCTTGGCAGCGAGTTGGGTGAGGCCCATGTCGGCGTACATCTCGCCGTGGATCAGATACTGATCGACGGCTGTGAGTTCGCCGGCCAGTAGGTCATTCAGCATCGCGATGGTTTTTTTGTCGCTTTTCATGGGCATCCCCGAGGAGTGTTGAGTTAATGACCCGAACGTGAAAGAACGCATAGCGAGCGCGCGCTTTCACGCCTGCATGGGCCGATAGACTTCCAACGATGCCCCAAGTTCAACCACAGCTTTGGCTACGCCGGCTGATCGTTCCACTCGTACAGTTCCACCGTCTCCGGATGGCACTTGTTGCAACCACCACCGCAGGCGGTGCCGCTCGGCAAGCGCCGAACCCGGCCCTTGCGTTCCAGGATGCCGAGCATGCTACGCAATGCGTCGGGCGCGGCATCGAGGCTGATCGCCATATCGGTCAGCGCCGAGCGGCGATGGTCGCGCATGTACTGTTCGATTCGTGCAAGTATCATCGTGCATTACCTCATGATTTTTGCGGCGACGGCGCAGCGTTCAGGCTGTCTTGCTGGCCGTAGTACCTCAGGATGAAGAAGAAACCGGCGAACGCGACCACCATCGTGCCGACCCAGCCCATCGAACTGCCCGGATGGCTGGCGTAGGTCGCCACCTGGTAATAGATCGTCGCGGCACCATAAGCGAGGCCGGTAGTCCAGCCGGCGACAAAGATCGTCCAACGCACGCCGCTCTCCTGATAAACCGCCGCGATCGCAGCCGTGCAAGGGAAATAGAGGAGAATAAAGAGGAGATAGGCGAAGGCTCCCGCAGTGCCGTCGAAGCGCGAGGCCATCGCGCTGAACGTGTCGGTCGACACCTCCTGCGACTCGGCCGTGGCCTCCAGATCGCTCACGTCGCCAACCTCCAAACCGACGGGATCACCCCATTTACTCATCGCATCGGCCAGGTTAGTCGGGATCGTGGCAAAGGCTTCCGAGACGGCCTTGCGTAGATCAAATGGCTCTTCCGCTTCGACCTCTTCACCGGCTGCGAGGGCGTCACTAACCGCCAAAGCCTTGTACGACGCATCCAGCGTGCCGACGACCGCTTCCTTGGCGAGCACACCGGTGAAGATACCGACTGCGGCCGGCCAGTTCTCGGCATTCAGTCCGAACGGCGCGAAGGCCGGCGAGATCGTGCGGCCAATTTCGGCGAGCACCGACTTGTCGCTGTCCTCGTTTCCGTAACTGCCGTCCGTACCGACCGCGTTGAGGAAGTTCAGCACCAGCACCATCGGCACAATGACGCGACCGGCGCGGATGACGAAGCTGTTCAGGCGTTCCCAAGTGCTAAGCAAGACCCCCTTAAGCGTAGGCAAGTGATACGGCGGCAGTTCCATGATGAACGGCGTCGCCTCACCCTTCAGCAGCGAGTTCTTGAGCATCAGGCCGGTGAGCACGGCGAGCGCGATGCCGATAAGGTAGAGCGCGAACACGACGTTCTGCGCGTCGTTCGGAAAGAAGGCCGCGCCGAACAGCACATAGACCGGCAGCCGTGCGCCGCAGGACATGAACGGTGCCATGGCGATCGTCATCAGGCGGTCGCGGCGATGTTCGAGCGTACGCGTCGCCATGATCGCCGGCACGTTGCAGCCGAAGCCGACGATCAGCGGCACGAACGACTTGCCCGGCAAGCCAACCCAGCGCATGAAGCGGTCCATGACAAACGCGGCGCGTGCCATGTAGCCGGAACCTTCGAGCACCGAGAGAAAGAGGAAAAGGAAACCGATCACCGGGATGAAGGTCGCGACGGTCTGCATGCCGCCGCCAATGCCCTTGGCGAGCAGCACGGTCAACCATTCGGGCGAACCCAGGCTGCCGAGCAGTTCGGCAAAGCCGTCAACCAGCAGCGCTCCGGCGAACTGGTCGAAGAAGTCGATGAAGGCACCGCCGATGTTGATGGTGAACATGAACATCAGGTACATCATCACGAGGAAGATCGGGATGCCGAGCACGCGGTTGAGCACGACGCGATCGATGCGGTCGGTCATGTCACGGGCGACCTGGCCGCTGATCCGAACGCAGGCGTTGGCCACACGGTTGGCCAGGCTATAGCGCGCGTCGGCGACGAGGATATCGAGGTCGTCGCCAAACTGCGTGGCCGCCTGTTTCGCCTCGCGGGCCAGCACCTCGCCCGCCGTCTGGCGCGCCAGGTCGTCGCCCTCGAGCAGGCGGACCGCCAGCCAGCGCGGCGACGCTTTCGCGGCCACGCTCGCCGCTTCAATGCTCGCCGCCAGCTTGGCAATGGCGGCGTTCAGTTCATCCGAGTAGGCAACCGCGGCTTTCGCCCGCGGTTGCGCTTCCGCCGCCTTGCCAATCGCCGTCTTCAGCTCGGGAATCCCCTTGCCGGTCGAAGCGATCACCGGCAGCACCGGGCAACCGAGTTGTGCCGCCAGTTCGGCAACACTGACCTTCATGTTCTTGCTCTCGGCCACGTCGACCATATTGAGCACGACGAGCAGCGGCACACCCATTTCGACGAGTTGCGTCGTCAGATAGAGATTGCGTTCCAAGTTGGAGGCATCGACGATATTGATGACCAGATCGGCCACACCTTCCTGCACGTAGTCGCGCGCAACGCGCTCGTCGAGCGAGATATCGCGATCGACGACGTCCAGCGAGTACGTTCCCGGCAGATCGACGACCTCGATCGTCGCTTCGCCCAGGCGGAACTCACCGCTCTTGCGCTCGACCGTCACGCCCGGCCAGTTGCCGACCTTCTGCTTCGAGCCGGTCAGTGCGTTGAACAGCGTCGTCTTGCCGCAGTTGGGGTTGCCGACGAGGCCAATGGTGTAGTTCTTCTTCATCACAGCTTCTCCACGTTGAGGCTGGCAGCTTCGTCCTTGCGCAGAGAGATGCTGCAACCGCGCACCCGAATCTCGACCGGGTCGCCCATCGGCGCAACGCGCGTAATGCCAATCTCGATCCCCGGCGTCAGTCCCATGCTCAACAGCTTGCGGCGATAGCTGCCGCCCGCCTCGCTGTAGCCGGTCACCTTCGCCGAATCGCCAACCTGGAGTTCTCCCAGCGTGGTCATTTACTTTTCTCCATAGACAAAAAATTCAAGCATCTGCCAGCGGCGCGACCATGATCCGGTGCGCCATGCCGCCGCCAAGGGCGAAGCGCGTCTCTCCGCGCATGACGACCACACCGCCGCCTTCGCGCTGGCGCACAACGAGTTTTGCACCGACATTCAGACCCATTTCCGTCATCCGACGATCGAGCCCGGCTCCGCCTTTCAAGGCAACGACGAGGACGTGACGGCCTTCATCGGCCATGCTGAGGGGGAAGGATGCGGGATGGGTCATCGCGAACCTCCGCAAGAGTCCGGTAGTCCGGCGCAATGCCAATGCGCTTTACCGCTGGCACCAGTTGGGAAATCGATATTCATGACACCTCAATCCATTCAGACCTGACGCTCGGACCACCCGAGCTGTTTGTTGCGATCGAGATGCGGATCGTGAGCACAGAAATAATCCGAATCTGATAAGTGTTATCACTATACATGCGAACGATTATCACTTGCAAGGACAAATTACACCATTTCTGTCGAACGCTGTTACACCAGAGCCCGAAAGAAGGCAGATATACTTGCCGGCTACCGAATTTCCGCGATGACCTAGAGCCCGCTCAACGATGACCACCCGCCTATCGTCCGCCTCCCCGCTCGCATCACCCTCCACGCCAGAGTTCCTCGGCGCCACGTCACTTCCCGTGCCCGATGCCTGGCGCGACGAGGTCAGCTCTCAACTGGCGGCCGAAGAGAAACTGCTCGCCTGGCTGGAGATCGACCTTGATGTACGGCTTCAATACGCGGCCGGCCTCGTCGTGCTCACCAGCCGCAGATTGCTTGCCCGCCAGGCAGGCGAATCGCAGTGGCATTCATTCAGCCATCGCACCGGACTTTCGCTGACGCGCCGCGACCATTCCGGCGTCGGTAGCCTCGAGCTGTTCGATGGCGACGGACGGCTGGCGATCTGGCGCTACACACTCGGCGGAGACATTGCCGCTGGTCGCCTGATCGATCACTTCGATCGCCAGCTCGCGTTTCAACTGACTGGCGTCGTTCCAACCCAAGCGGAACAAGCGCTGTGTCCGACCTGCGAAACGCCGCTGCTCGCCGGGCAGGAAGAGTGCCCGGTATGCAGCAAGGAAATCCACACGCCGCCTTCCACTTGGACGCTGTTCCGCCTCTGGCGCTTTGCCAAACCCTATCGCTGGAAGCTGTTCGGCGGCTTTTTGTTGTCGCTGGCGGCGATGGCAGCAACCCTCGTTCCGCCGTATTTGACGATGCCGTTGATGGACCAGGTGCTGATCCCGTTCCAGAACGGCAAGCCGATCGACACCGGCCTCGTCGCACTCTATCTTTCCGGTCTTCTCGGCGCCGCGATACTCGCCTGGGGCCTGGGCTGGGCGAGAACCTTCTCGCTGGCCATCGTCTCAGAGCGCATCGGCGCTGACTTGCGGACAACGACCTACGAACACCTGATGCAACTATCGCAGGAGTACTTCGGCGGCAAACGCACCGGCGACCTGATGTCGCGCATCGGCTCCGAAACGGACCGCATCAACCTGTTCATCTCGCTGCATTTCCTCGACTTCGCGACCGATGTGCTGATGATCCTGATGACGTCGGCCATCCTCTTCTCGATCAATCCGCTGCTCGCCCTCGTCACCCTGCTGCCGCTGCCGATCATCGCCTGGCTGATCCACAACGTGCGCGAAAAGCTGCGTACCGGTTTCGATCGCGCGCACCGCATCTGGGCCGAGGTCACCAACGTGCTCGCCGACACGATCCCCGGTATCCGCGTCGTCAAGGCCTTCGCCCAGGAGAACCGGGAAGTGGCGCGTTTCCGCACCGCCAACCAGCGCAACCTGGAAGTCAACGACAAGGTCAACAAGGTGTGGTCGCTGTTCGGGCCGACCGTCACCCTGCTCACCGAAGTCGGCCTGCTCGTCGTCTGGGCCTTCGGCATCTGGCAGATTTCGCGCAACGACATCACCGTCGGCGTACTCACCGCCTTCCTCGCCTACATCGGCCGCTTCTACGTCCGTCTCGATTCGATGAGCCGCATCGTCTCGGTCACGCAGAAGGCGGCGGCCAGCGCCAAGCGCATCTTCGACATCCTCGATCACGTATCCAGCGTTCCCGAGCCGACCAGCCCGGTGCATCTGCCGAGCGTTTCGGGACGCATAGAATTGCGCGACGTCGGCTTCCGCTACGGTACGCGCAGCGTCACGCGCGACATCAGCCTCGCCATCGAACCCGGTGAAATGATCGGCCTCGTCGGTCACAGCGGTTCCGGCAAGAGCACGCTCGTCAATCTCATCTGCCGCTTCTACGACGTCACCGAGGGCGCAATCCTGATCGATGGCGTCGATATCCGCTCGCTGCCGGTCGCCGAATACCGCCGCAACATCGGTCTGGTGTTGCAAGAACCCTTCCTCTTCTTCGGCACCATCGCCGAGAACATCGCCTACGGCAAGCCCGAAGCGACGCGCGAGGAGATCATCGCCGCCGCGCGCGCCGCGCATGCGCACGAGTTCATCCTGCGCCTGCCGCACGGCTACGATTCGCTGGTCGGCGAACGCGGGCAGGCGCTCTCCGGTGGCGAACGCCAGCGCATCTCGATCGCGCGCGCCCTGCTCATCGATCCGAAGATCCTGATCCTCGACGAAGCGACCTCTTCAGTCGATACGACGACCGAGAAGGAAATCCAGAAGGCGCTCGACAACCTCGTGCGCGGCCGCACGACGATCGCCATCGCGCACCGGCTGTCGACCTTGCGCGACGCCAACCGACTCGTCGTCCTCGACCGCGGCAGCGTCGTCGAGGTCGGCAACCACGACGAACTGATGGCGGTCGAAGGACACTATTACCGCCTTTACCAGGCGCAGGCACGCAATGTCGACGGCGAAGCCGGATCGGGTAGCCCGACCGGCACGGAAGAGCAGGAAGGAGAGCGCGAATGACCACCACCGCCGATTTTCAGTTGCTGCGCGACTCCTTCGGTCGCCTGACGCTGATCGACAGCGAGGGCACGACGCACGCAGGCGTGACGACCGTGCGCGCCTTCCCGATCAGTTCGCCGGAGGACGGCATCGCCATCGTCGATCCCTACGGCCACGAACTCGCCTGGATCGATCGCGTGGAGGATCTTCCCGCCGACCTGCGTGCAGTAGTCGAAGGCGAACTTGCCGGCCGCGAGTTCATGCCGATCATCAGCCGCATCGTCGACGTCTCCAGCTTCGCGACGCCGAGCACCTGGAAGGTCGTCACCAACCACGGCGACACGCAATTCGTCCTCAAGGGCGAAGAGGACATCCGGCGCCTGGGTATCCAGGGCCTGCTGATCGCCGACAGCCACGGCATCCACTTCCTCATTCGCGATCGCTACGCGCTCGATGCGCATAGCCGCAAGATTCTCGATCGCTTCCTGTAAGGCCTGTCTCCAGCATTTTTTCGCGTCCACGTAAGCCAAATCGGCCTGCCAGCGTTATTGCTTGGAACATCGGCCGCCCCAACGACGCCCCGATACTCCATCTCCTGAAGCCATGGACTCCATGAATACGAAAGACATCAAGTTTCTCGAAATCCGTTACCTGCGCGGACCCAACATCTGGACGTATCGCCCGGTGATCGAAGCGGTCGTCGATATCGGCGAGCTGGAGGACTATCCCTCGAACACGATTCCCGGTTTTGTCGACCGTCTCAAGGCCTTTCTGCCTACGCTGATCGAGCATCGCTGCAGCTACGGCGAACGCGGCGGCTTCCTGCGCCGCCTCGATGAAGGCACCTGGCCCGGCCATATCCTTGAACACGTCACGCTCGAACTGCAGAACCTCGCCGGCATGCCCGGGGGCTTCGGCAAGGCGCGCGAAACATCGATCCGCGGCGTCTACAAGGTCGTCGTGCGCGCATGGCACGAAGATGTGACCCGCGCCTGTCTCGAGGCAGGACGCGAACTCGTCCTGGCAGCCATCCAGGACCGGCCGTTCGATGTCGCCGCCAACGTCGAGCGCCTGCGAGAGATGGCCGAGCACAAGCTGCTAGGGCCGAGCACCGGTTGCATCGTCGAGGCGGCAACGTCCAAGGAGCGCCGCATCCCGGCAATCCGCATGCTGGCCAACGGCAATATGGTCCAGCTCGGCTACGGCGTGCGCAGCCGCCGCATCTGGACGGCGGAAACCGACCGCACCAGCGCCATTGCCGAGACGATCTCGCGCGACAAGGATCTCGCGCGCTCGCTGCTGCAGTCCTGCGGTGTTCCCGTCCCAGAAGGCCAGGTCGTCGACGATGCCGACGAAGCCTGGGATGCGGTCGAAGACGTCGAAACGCCATTGATCGTCCGACCAGCCAAGGGTCTCCACGGACGCAGCGTATTCGCCGGTGAGGCGCCGCAACCAACTCGCGAGAACATCGACGCGGCCTATGCCGCGGCAGACGAGTCGGGTTGCGCGGTATTGGTCGAACGCCACATCCAGGGTTCTGAACACCGGCTGCTGATGGTCGGCGGCAAGCTTGTTGCCGCCACGCGCAGTGAGATCGTCTCGGTAATCGGCGACGGAAAATCGACGATTGCCGAACTCGTCGCTTCAACGCAAAGCGACTTCGTCCTCGCCACGAACGGCGACGCGCTCGCAGAAATCGCCCAGCAGGGGCTCGCACCGGATGCCGTACCGCCGCTTGGCCGCGAGGTCGTCGTCCTCAGCACCGGCACGCACGCGCACGACATCACCGATCACGTCCATCCGGCCACCGCCGAGATGGCCGCGCTCGCCGCCCGTGTCATCGGACTCGACATCGCCGGCGTCGATGTCGTGTGCAAGGACATTTCCCGGCCGTTGGAATCGCAAGGCGGCGCCATCATCGACGTCAATGCCGGCCCCGGCTTGCTGGCACACATCAAGCCGGCTTCCGGCGAACCGCGTCCGGTCGGCAAGGCAATCGTCGAGCATCTCTTCCCGAATGGCGACGACGGCCGCATCCCGATCATCGGCGTCACCGGCAGCTACGGCAAGACGACGGTCGCCGCCATCATTGCCCGCTTGCTCACGCTCTCAGGCAAGCACACGGCGCTCACCAGCAGCAAGGGCGTCTTCCTCGATCGCCGGCAGACCGAGAAAGGCGATTGCGCCAATTGGACGTCCGCACATCGCATCCTGATGAACCGCGCCATCGAAGCCGCCGTGTTCGAGAACGGCAGCGACGCCATCCTCAGCGAAGGTCTCGCCTACGACCGCTGCCAGATCGGCGTCGTCACCAACGTCGATATCGAGCGGCATACAGGCCGCTACTACGTCGACAAGCCCGAGCACGTGTTCAACGTGTTGCGCACGCAGGTCGACCTCATCCTGCCGAACGGCGCCGCCGTGCTCAACGCCCGCGAGCCGATGCTCGTCGAGATGGCGCCGCTGTGCGACGGCGAGGTCATCTACTTCGCGCTCGATCCGCAACTGCCGGTCGTCAGCGAACACCTGAGCCACGGCAAGCGCGCGGTCATCGTCCGCTACGACCAGATCATGCTGGCCAGCGCGCAGGGCGAAGTCGCGTTGATCCGCCTCGCCGATATCCCGCTGACGCAGGGCGGTAAGGAAACGGCGCAGGTCGAGAATATGCTCGCTGCCGTCGCTGTCGCCTGGGCGCTCGATGTCTCGCTCGACGTCATGCGTACCGGGGTCGAGACTTTTTTCATCGATTAATCAGCGGTAAACGACGACTTGAGTCCGGCCAGAAAGCCGGAACGGACAGGAACGGAAAAGGACAATTCATGGAAGTATCACGCATTCGGGCGCTACGCGGCCCCAATCTGTGGAGTCGGCACACCGCGATCGAGGCGATCGTCGCGTGCGACGAGGTCGAACGCGCCATCAGCAACATCCCTGAGTTCGAAGCGCGACTGCGTGAGCGTTTTCCGGAAATCGCACTTCTGCAACCGGCCGTGAGCTTTCATGTCGTATCGATGGCACACGCGCTGGAGTTCGCCGCGCTCGGCCTGCAATCGCAGGCGGGTTGCCCGGTTACCTTCAGCCGGACGACGGAGACGGTCGACGCGGGCGTCTATCAGGTCGTCGTCGAGTACAGCGAAGAAGCGGTCGGCCGCCTTGCCTTCGAACTCGCGCAGGACCTCTGCCGCGCAGCCGTCGACGATCTGCCCTTCGACCTTGATGACGCGCTGCACCGCCTGCGCGAACTCGACGAGGAACTCCGCCTCGGACCAAGTACCGGTTCAATCGTTTATGCCGCCATGGCGCGCAACATTCCCTATCGCCGCCTGACCGAAGGCAGCATGGTGCAGTTCGGCTGGGGCAGCAAGCAGCGCCGCATCCAGGCCGCCGAAACCGACCGTACAAGCGCGCTCGCCGAATCGATCGCGCAGGACAAGGAACTCACCAAGACGCTGCTCCAGTCCGCTGGCGTGCCGGTGCCGATCGGCCGCCCGGTAGCGAATGCTGCCGATGCCTGGGCCGCTGCGTGCGAGATCGGCATCGAAGACGGCTGTCCCGTCGTCGTCAAGCCGCAGGACGGCAACCAGGGCAAGGGCGTTACCGTCAACCTGACGACGCGCGAGGGCGTCGAAGCAGCCTACGCGTCCGCCTTCAAGGTCAGCGACGACGTCCTCGTCGAACGCTTCCTCCCCGGTCAGGATCACCGCATCCTCGTCGTCGGCAACAAGCTCGTCGCCGCCGCGCGGCGCGAACCGCCGATGGTCATCGGCGACGGCGTGCGCAGTGTGCGCCGCCTCGTCGAACTGGTGAATTCCGACCCGCGCCGCGGCGAAGGCCACGCCACTTGCCTGACCAAGATCCGCTTCGACGACATCGCGCTCGCCCGCCTCGCCGAAGACGGCCTCACCGCCGATTCGATCCCGGCGCGCGGTCAACGCGTCATCCTGCGCAACAACGCCAATCTGTCGACCGGCGGTACCGCGACCGACGTGACTGACGACGTCCATCCCGACTTCGCCGCGCGCGCCATCGCCGCTGCACAAATGGTCGGCCTCGATATCGCCGGCGTCGATATCGTCTGCAGCGACGTCCTTCGTCCGCTCGAAGAGCAGAACGGCGGCATCGTCGAACTGAATGCCGCGCCGGGACTGCGCATGCACCTGCAGCCCTCGTTCGGCAAGGGTCGCGCAGTCGGCGAAGCGATCATCGCCAACATGTTCGAGGAGGGCGACGATGCACGCATCCCGCTCGTCGCCGTCGCCGGCACCAACGGCAAGACCACTACCGTGCGCCTGATCGCCAGCATTCTTGGCAGCAACGGTCATCGCGTCGGCATGACCAGCACCGACGGCGTCTACATCCAGGGCAAGCGCATCGATACCGGCGACTGCAGCGGGCCGAAGAGCGCACGAAACGTGCTGATGCACCCGGATGTTGACGCCGCAGTGCTCGAAACAGCCCGCGGCGGCGTCCTGCGCGAAGGACTCGGCTTCGATCGCTGCGACGTCGCCGTCGTCACCAATATCGGCCAGGGCGATCACCTCGGCCTCGCCTACATCAGCACCGTCGAAGACCTGTCGGTAGTCAAGCGCGTCATCGTGCAGAACGTGACCCCGGACACCGGCGTCGCCGTCCTGAATGCGGCCGATCCGATGGTCGCCAAGATGGCCGATTCCTGCCCCGGACAGGTCACCTTCTTTGCCTGCGACGTCCATCATCCCGTAATGGCCATGCACCGTGCGCTCGGCAAGCGCATCATTTATCTCGACGGCGACGCCATCGTCGCCTGCGAAGGCAGCTTCTCGCACCGTGTCCCGCTGTCCGAGATCCCGGTGACCGCCAACGGCGCCATCGGCTTCCAGATTGAGAATGCGATGGCCGCGCTGGGCGCCGGCTGGGCACTCGGCCTCGACTGGGACGTCATCCACGCCGGCCTTGCCGGCTTCGTCAATGACGCGTCGTCCGCACCGGGACGCTTCAATCTCTTCGACTATCGCGGCGCGACCTTGATCGCCGACTACGGCCACAACCCGGACGCCATCCAGGCGTTGGTCAACGCCATCGAAAAGATGCCGTTCAAGACCGACTGCCGCCGCACCGTCGTCATCAGCGGCGCCGGCGACCGGCGCGACGAGGACATCCGCCAGCAGACCGAAATCCTCGGCGACGCCTTCGACCAGGTGGTTCTCTACCAGGACCAGTGCCAGCGCGGACGCGCCGACGGCGAAGTGCTGGCCCTGCTGCAACTCGGTCTCAAAGGCGCCAAGCGGACGTCCGAAGTGAAGGAAATCCGCGGCGAGTTCCTGGCCATCGATACGGCGCTGGACACACTCAAGCCCGGTGACCTCTGCCTGATCCTTGTCGACCAGGTCGACGAGGCGCTCGAGCACATCGCCAAACGCGTTGCCGAGGCCAAGGCTGCCTGATCCGGAACCAGCCGGCGCGCAAATTCAAAGGCTCAATTCGCGTTAAGTAGTGACAGGCTCATCTCCTGAGCCTCGCTGGGA